>Ga0181612_107941_pt1 | contig 11825 bp, 10 predicted proteins | sample HoacroProtozoa21_FD_119630 | JGI IMG/M metagenome (GOLD analysis project Ga0181612, IMG submission 119630) | Hoatzin crop microbial communities from Cojedes, Venezuel. Combined Assembly of Gp0051906, Gp0051904, Gp0051908 | reverse complement strand
TAGAGATATCTTTTAAAAGTGGGCCAGTGTATTAATTTAACGTAACGTACTCTGCTGAAATAACGTGCAGTGTAACGGCACCACATGCCCAAAGTTTGCAAAACACCCTGACGTATTTCAGTGTGCTAGGTCTCCAGATGTTATAATTAGTCTAATCTGTTTTAATGAGTATCTCATCACAGTTAAATTTTCAATGATATAAATTTTAAACAATAGAAATGTCATGGGATTTGGGAATCAGAAGCCAGTTTCAGAAGCGTATCTTGTTTCTGCGTTAATCCACAGATGGTTCTACAGTCCCATTTGAGGAACAAAACCAGATTCTTTGACACCATTTTCACCGGGTCATTATTTGGGCTCAGTGAAAATGGAATCAGGACTTCGGCATTTCAGCTTCACCCTGCACTGCTGAAGCTCCTGGAATCTGTTCTACTGATGTGCATGGGCACAGCTTCAGAGTTCCAACTTCCCTGCCCTCCGTGACCGCACCAGGACATGTCACCTCAGGAGGTCTCCCCCTTTCCCCTCTATCAAATCAGTTACTGTACCGGCAGTGTCATCTGGACTCTTGGAAAACTATCAAATTATACATTATGTCTTTCAAGGAATATTAAAATCTTAGCAACTTCTTTGAGTCCTGTTTTGAACTCCCTTTCTTACTGCAAGTTTTATATATCAAAAAGCAAAGTAATGGAATTGAGCTGGCTGCACTGACTAGACGTTTCCTAATGCAACAGAAGATTTGAACCACTTCTCTGCAAGAGCTTAGCTTGTTACTGCTCCCAAGTCTTAGGGAATAGACTTTCTCCTCATTCTTCCTTTGTGAATAAAATTGCTTCTTGGGGAAGAAAACCACAACCCAAAGTGTTTTTCTAGTGAAAAGAAAGCATCTTCTTGTTTTCTTTTGTTCCTATGATTCTTAGTGGATTTGACTTCATGCTATCTGCTTGTTCTCTTTGTTAGGCAGTAAGCAGACATGGGAAATTACTAACATAGCAAAGCTGTCCATTGTTTCCATTCATACTGTATCTGCCTATTGAGATGATATGATTATTGAATGAGACATAGACTCCATCGTGATTGAGAGAGTGTTAGATCTTCAGAAATGGCAGTGCATGTGGTTAGATACTGATATGGAATAAATAAAGAAACAGCAAGAGGTGGACAACATATAAATGTATAAGGAAAAGCAACTTAAATAACTTAGCCAGATGGTAAATACATAAATCAGAGGACCTTTGGTTTTAATATTAAAATTCAAGAAGTGACAGTGTTATATTAATAAAAACACTGTATTAATAAAATATGACTTCTAGAGTAAACAGTATACTATATTCACACGGAAACATATTTCTTTTATACAACACATTATTTTGCTGATGCAAGGATGTGTTGCAAGAATAAGTTACTACTCTTAAAACAAAACAAAACAGCAAAATAATGGAGTATATTATGTTAACATATAGTAACTAATTTTAAAAATATTCTCCTGAATTGACATGCACAGTTTTGCAGGTTCAACCGATCTAATTATCTGACTAACAGTTACAGTGAGACCTGTAAAAAATGATTAATATTACCAACAAATGTTCCAGCCTGCAGTTGCTCAGACCATAAAACTACAGGTCCAAAATGAGAAACTGCTTCTAGAAGCCAGCCATGCCTATTTAATATAGATGGCTAAATATAACCTCAGCCATCAGGCAGCGAATGTGGGCATTTGCATCAACAAGATGAGGGCTGTCTGATTTAAGACGACTCAGCTTCACGACTGGATCCTGATATGTCTGATAAAAGACGCACACTCCGGAGCTGTATTGCTTGTGGTTTCTCGGCTGCTTCTGATCCACCCCCGTTTGTGTCTGGTAGCTGTGTAAATGGCTTTCACCTGGACTGTCTGCTGGGAAATTCTCCGTGCAGACAGGCTGGCATCGTACCCCTGGACAACATCCCAACGCTCACACTGCACTGTAGCACTGATCACAGAAAACAAGTCCAATTGCATAGCGGCTGCTCCAGTAGAGCTGCCCTAGTACTAACAGGAGGGCAGAAAAATCACGGTATTTTTACTGAGTTGTCTCCTGGCTTCAGAACAGACCTAAGCAAGAGCCTCGTCCATGCTTAAACACTCAGTTCCTACGGGATGCCTGAAATGCTTTAGTGATGGAAGATGCAAACGCCTGTCTCTTCCATCCCTATAAATGCTTACAACCTCACTGCCTAGGCTGAGCAAATGCTCAAGAGCAAATCTTTTCACAAAAGCCTTGATGTGTAGCAAAGCGCTCGATAGTGAAGTAACAGTCAAATCTGTGCTCTTCCTCTGACTGACACCCAGAATAGCAACAAAAATACTCATTTTCACTACAGTGGTACTTCTTTTAAGGGGAAACATTTTTCACTAGCCTTTTTTAGTAGTACAACCTCATCGAATTATTTGTATAATCATACTGTTTAAGTTCTTCCATTTATATTAATGATACATTTATAAATAGTTTGCAGAGGGTTAGTGAGCAATTAATAGATGCTAAAGCCAGGACTACAGTGCGGTGGAGACAGCCATAGGTCATTGAGTAACGTCCTAGTCAAGCGATCGAAATTGGTTGTCATTGCACCGGCTTGAGCATTTGCTCAGAAAGATCTTTCACACAGACACACACACACAGAGACGCACACACACACGTATGTGTCTGCCGGCTGCAAGATAAATCAGCGTTCTCCGAGAAGCTAGCATGAAAAAAAACCCCATTGCAAACCCTACTTTTCCAAGACCTCTCAACTCACCAGAGAACAGACCTACTCTGCATCCTCCGTATTTGGATGACTGTGCGAAGGACAAGCGTTCCACATTTCTCTGCGTGGATTCACACAAGCACACCAGCTGCTCTAGCTATAGGGCACGGACCCCCTGCAAATTCAGCAGCTCTGCAGAGGCAGATTACACAGCCCTCATGAGCACATTACATCGATGCTTTTTCCCCCCATGTTTTCAATACTTAACAGTATCTCCCTCACTGTTTGTGATTTCTATACCTAACTCCTCGTAGCATAAGGTGCAGAGTATTCGGCAATGAAAATAGAAGAAATATATGCTTGCAAACTGCCATCTGGTCAGGTTACGGAGGGTTACATATTTCAGCCTTGATTGCAAGCATGAGCATAGAGAAACCCTTTCAAAAGACTCTGTGTTGTGGAATAATTCCTCAGTTAACAGGAGATAATGAGATTTCCTTCTCACAATTCACTGTAGAGAGCCAAAGCAGGACAATGGTAAGCTTGGTGGAACGGACAGCCATGATGATCTACCTTTTCTGGCCAACCTGAAGGGCTTTCTTCAAAGCAGAGGAAAGCCATGGAAAAATATACTCCAGCATTCCCAGTTCCCAAAAAGCTCTGCTGGAGAGGCATCAATGGAAGGCCTTGACTTGGATGGGAACTGGCTGGTCCAAATTACTCGAGAATCAACGGCCAAAAATTCAACTGTGCTGCAGTCTGGATGTGTGAGGACAGAAGGGAGGTAGATACAGGGGGGGCATATAAAACAAAATGAGTCTCTGACCTGAGTTCTTCTGCAAGTTCACTGTCGATCAAAGAGGAGCAGGTGGTCTGCCCAGGAGGCAAAAGATGAAGATGCCTTAACATTTAATTCTGAACAGCACATCCAAACTGTCATGAGATCCTAGGAACGACACCTCCTTTTCCCTTACACAGTATGTGCCACCCTCTGTGCATTCGCTGGTACCTTCTTTTGCCGGGTCACATCATGTTAAGCCAGCATTTGCAACTCGAGACACAAGAACAAAATACCAACTAGTGAAAAAAAAACCACCCAGAATGCGTCTTTTCACCAGATGGACACAAACTTCTTGTGAAAAGCACCCACTTTCCTGCTGGAAGGAATCTTTTAAATACCCAAGGTTGTAAGACAGATAGTCCATCCTGGGCTTTCGCTTGAAACTGCAATGCTCCAAGCACTCTGGAACTAAAACTACAGAACGGAATAACCATTACAAGAGAACTCAGAAAATATCTTTTATAGTTATCAAAGATAACTTGAAAATGATAGACAATGGCACACCCGGGGACAAAGCATTTTGACAGGCAAGTACCACACCCAAGTACTTATGGACGTCTGTAGTTAAGCCACTAAAGTCATTAAAAGCCAAAATGATGTCAGCTTCTGACAAAAGCAAAAAGCAGAACAAATTGCTGGCTGACTGAGGGAGACAGGTACACAGCGTTAACTGCCCCTGTTTCACAACAGACAAGGAACCACAAACGTATTCATTACTAAAGCAGAGCTCTGAAACTAAAGCTCATGCTAACTTCGAAGTGCAATTCTGCTTGAAGGAGTGGCTGTAAAAATGGCATTCTCCTACTCGAAAGATCTATTTCTTGTATGTTTTCTGGGTCACATCTGCTTATTTGAAACAAGATTTTTTAGGATTTTTAATCCTGTTAGCCTGCAGACCAAAGACAGCAAATGGAAAGTGAGAGAGACTCCTGAATGCCAGCCACTTAACCCCACTCAAAACAGAGGGGATGATCAGGTGTCGAGAAAAGGCCTGAGATTTGGCAGGCAGAATCCTTACGGATGCTGAGGATGCACAAGAAAGAAAGGAAAAAACCTGGGTACTCAGATTCCAGGTTGCATATGGGAGGCTGGCTGCTGAACAAAATCTCTTTTCCTTGTAAACGGAACATATTTGGTGTGAAAAGCCCTGAAAGACCACACGTTCTTTTATACAGCAACCTCTGAGAGCACAGTGCCGCTTCCCTTCACCTAGAGAACCACAAAAAAAGCAGGGAAAATAGTCTCTCTGGAGGTCACCTGGTCCCAGTCCCCTGTCTGACCACCATCAGACTCATGCTGTTTGCAAAGGGTCGATCTTTCTCTTTTAGTACCTTTATTAGAAAGAAAAGTGAGTTCTTTTCCTTCGTAGGAATCTGACTTGGCTTTTTTAGAGCAAGCATGACAGGGTTCAGCAATGCTTCAAAACCTGTGAAATAACAACAGCAATCTAAAGCATGTGCCATGTTTTTATCATTTACTAGCTCTTGAGTTCAATTTGGGTTTCTTTCAGGCTACTCATTTCTCACTGGTAAATTCCTTGTTCTCCAAATTTAATAACTAATTCTGCTTGAATCACCTTGCTTGTGTTTCACTACAGTTTCTGCACCGCCTAATCCTACAGGCAAGGGAGCTGGGACCGGGCAGAGCTGCCCTGGGACATGGGGACAGGCGTGGGGCTGATGCGAGAAGCACGGCGCTGCACTATCCCTCCACGGGATGGGTGAAAAAAATGAGGACAGGGAAGAATAAATACAGCAATGACTCGCACAGGTTATAGGGCTGGCCTGAACACAGTGAAGCAAGTTTCTTTTTTGGTTCTGAAAAAGAGCTATTTGAGTTCTAAAGCAGCATTGGAAAAGGCCTTTTAGAACAGGATCCAAAACGCCATGCCAGCTAAGGTTTTCACATTTTCATGCTTCCATGTCCAAAGGCACACAGTTCAAACTGAGGCAGCAACGCATTTCAAAAAGCAAACATCATTTCCCTCATTAACTTGAAAACCCTGAAGAGATCAGGCCTTCTATTTTTAACAGTAAACTAGAAAATCAAACGCACTTTCTGCATGTCCAGCCTAATGTTTGCTAGTTCATCTCTGCATGTATCTCCATCCATTTGCACCCAAATTCCGATTGTATCAAAGGAGGTTTCCTTACTTTACTGGCTCCCATGACTCCCGCTCAAAGCCCCTGTGAATTGACTGTGCAATTGAGGACTCCATCAGATCGACATATCTAACAACAAGTGGAGCAAACAGGTCTTGGAGGTGTTTGTGGAATTTTCCATTGCACATATTATCTAGAATAGATAAATAAAAGTATAGTAAGACACTACCGTTACTAAAAGCTCAGTAACAAACCACAGCGTGGCACTTCATTACACAATGAATTTGCCAGCCAACAGGAAGAAACTTCAAGAACATAACAGGAGCTGGCATCAGGGACCAAAGTTCACGACAAAGACAGCAGGAATGGCTTCTTACTCCAAACAAATAAACAGACAACAAATCTTCTTTTCTATTCATGTCAAACTTACAAATACATGACTACTTCCTGTGAATAAAATAAGGGTAAGAATACAGCATGGCAATCATTATGGCTTTTTCAGGTAGGAGAATCATTTCTTCTTCGGTTACTCACGACCATGATCTGGAAATTGCTCTCTGAGGATGAGTCCCTGGCTTTTTCATGCAGTGGCAGAAATCGAATGGGGACCCTGGTCTGGGGCATAGCTGAAGGCAAGGCCAGTTTTGCTGCCAGCCCCCCGGGCAGCAGGACCACCTGGGAGAGTGCCAAATCCCCAGGGCCTCTGAAGGCACGGGCTCACGTGCTTTGGAGAAGAGCCTTATTTCACAAAGCACTGTTCTTTTGAACTACTCCAGCTTCCATTTACTTTAATATTTTCCTCCCTTCAATAAAATCTTTTGAAGCATTTTACTCCATGTTAAATAAATGCAGTACATACATATAAAACGATACACACACATTTAATGACAGTGAGATAAGAGTACCTAATTCCCTGCTTATCAGGCAGCCATTACCAAGAGACGTGAGAAGATGAAGAAAAATAGAAGTTCAACTTCTCACCTTTGACTGAGGCATTTAAGGGGTGTCTGTGTGTTTTTTTCTAGTGGAACAAAATCAAGCTGATGCTAAGAGAGTATGTACTGTAAATCTCTACCCATCTCAGTTCTCTGTAGTACGGAGAGGCCAAAAGTATTATCAGTAACCTGAACTGCCCACTGCAAAAGAAATGATCAAAACACAATACATACAGTCACTACGGAGGGAATCGTTTAGAAGCTGAAAGAGCGGAAAGCTGTCCCAGGTGTCTGGGGGTTGCACCTCTAACGCAGCATCCATGTCCACCGCAAACAGTGACAGGAAGGTCTCCGCATGCTCAACCATTAAGTCTGACCACCAAGCAAAGGCCTTCAGAGTTGGTAGAAAAAGATAATAAAGAAGTATATTAGTTTTAACAAAGCACAGGAAAAGATGTTAGGCCACATATCTCAAAAAACCCCTGTGGATCCCATGAAAACTACCTTTATTGTAAAGAGAACAGTGCTTTAAAGTGCTAGCCTGCACAGATAGTGCTAATCACAGGAATTAGGCACCGCTATTTTAATACAAAGGTTTCTTGGACAGGATCTGTTCAGAGCTCCACCATGAAGGCACACAGCTGTAACATGGCAGAGAAGGTTTCGTCTGTTCAATTTACAATAAATGACTTCATTCATCTTTAATTATGCTAATCATGAGAAAAATAATCTAATTCTTATTCTGAAGTACAGAAATTTGGGAGCTTCTTCACTGTGCTTGTGGGTTTCCTGCTGTACTTTTCAACAGTTTAAATTTTATTTGGATTCACTACTTCTATTTGTCTTGAAAAACTAGAAGCCTAAGACACTAAATCTGTCCTGAACCACTCACACTCTTCTTTAGAAATATTTCAAGCATCACCAGTAAAAGTTATTACAGCACTGTTCATTTTACATGGTTAGCTACACACATCCATAGAAACACACTACCGCCTTCATAATGCTACTGATTAGGAAACAGATTACAAAGCTCTATTATCAACATGCCAAGATTAAAAAAAAGAAATCTACGGGAAGCCTATATTTTCACAGAGGCAGGAAAAAAATATATCTAAACTTGAAAATCAAAAAATATCAGTGAAGTAACTCATTCTCATGCATGTGGGTCCTTAAAATTCACTGTACGGGCTCTCTGAGGTGACATTCACATCATACATGGCTCAGATGTGAATGCTGCAAACGCATGCATGCGTGTTTAGTAATCACTTCTGGCTGGGAACATGCAATATGAGAAGTGCTGTCGTTAGGACCATGTGCTGTCATTCTGAAGCGATAGGAAATTACTCAGTGACTTAAAGGATCTAAGAAACGTCTTTTCGGCACTTTGCATGGAAAAGAAATCTCTAGCATCGGTACAAGACTGGAGATGAAACAGAGAAGACTGGGAACAGATGAATCAGTTCAAAGACGAATTGCCTGTCAGGGAGAGGTATTTCTTGCAGATTTTAGCAGACACAAATAAGCAGAATGGACTTTCACTTTCTCAGGGTTCAGTTTTGATTCACTGATGAGGAATTGCACTGATGTGCAGAGCACAACTCCAGCTGCTGGTTCACTTGGCCACGGAGAGGGAGCCGAGCCCCAAAACCAGGTTACTGCCATGGACCCCTTTAATTCTTCCTATTTCAGCCTGACTTCTCAGCTGCCAGTGATACTGGCAGGGGTTCTTTGGGACTACTTCTACTCCTTCATTCCCCCAAAACATAAAGCAGACTGACATTGCCCTGCTATTAGTCCATGGGTTGATATAAAACTGGTGTGAAGACACCAGTGCATAGGATGGATGTGGCATTGGGCATTACTGAGCACATCCAAGATGTAAAATAACCAAAATAAACAAATAACCCCCAAACTAATCATAGAATCTGAAGATACAGAATCATAGAATCATAGGTTGGAAAATACCTCTAAGATCATGAAGTCCAACCATCTGCCCAACACCACCATGCCTACTAAACCATATCCCAAAGTGCCACATCTACAGGTTTTTTAAACACCTCCAGGGATGGTGGCTTAGGCCTGCCCTGCCATGGGGGTGAAGACGTGCATGAGGAGGGCTGTGCCGTGAAGGCACGGCTTTGGTGTGCCCAGAGTCAGGCTGGGCAAATGCCATGCCCAGAGCAGCAACACCAGCAGGTCATGGTGTCCCTGTGGTCACGGCATGGGGACAAGGCAGCTACACCTGGCTCCTTCGCCTGCAAATCGCCCCCAGCCCCACGCACACGGAGGGTGCCCTGGCACCCTGCCCTGGGGTGCCTGGGAAGCTCAGGGACACGGTGATGGGGGCCGTGGGTGTTTGCAGAGCCGTTATTCTGGTAAAGTGGAGACTGAGGCGAGGGAGCCCGGAGGGCTGAGCACGTGTGGCAATGCTGTTCAGCTCTCCCTCCCACTTTTGGTGCTGGTGTACAACCCAGCGTGCGGCCAGGCGCCTGGCAGTGCCGCATCGGGAGGCATTGAACCACCGCGAAACCACGCAGGAACCGAAAACATGAAGACCCTGGTCTGCTCCCGATGCCTGCTCAGACCTTCTCCCCAACGCGTGGGTGGGAAACGAGCGGATGCTGCGCCACGGGGCTGCTGAGGGTCCTCTCAAAATTAGCAGTGCTTGTCTGCGGTTTTCAAGGAGGATGCCGGGGCTGTCCTCGCACTGACGTGGTTTCTCTGCCTGTGCCTCTGCCTGCCAAGAGCCTGCCATGCTGTCTCCCCATCACATCCTGCCCACGGGTCTGCGGGCAAAGAGCCATTGCTACGAAGGACCAACAGCAATCGGCATTTTGGGGAGAGGGAAAAGAGGGGAGGCCAAAGAGTATCTTCCGCAACAAACCCCGACACAAACACTTCAGAGTCCTGCAATAAAAACCTGCTTCCATGAAAAAGGAAAAAAGCGCTATTTTTAAGAGAAATTATGAAGAAAAGCATGTGATCATTTGCAGAAAAAAAAAAAATGCCCAAACCAGTCACAGTTTGCCTTTTGCTAGAAAAGCCAAATTTTAGCTCTGTAAGTCTCTAACTTATGGCAGGATCCTCAGCCTCCTCCTCCCTAGTCTCGGTGAGCAGGACCTTCCTGCGGTGGGAGCGGTAACACCATCCCTTGAAAATCTCCTTCAGGATGGTAACACTTCATTTATTTACCATCTACTTACCTGCATTGCTCAAAACACAATGTAGAGGGGGAAAAAAAAAAAGTGTGCTTTCCAGCCAAACACACCTATTACTGTATATTTTACACATGGATACACATGTATATATGTATGACCTCAAGGAGTTAAAATACATATATACATATACACATACGTATACATAGAGAGAGAAAACACAAGTTTAAAAATAGGTGAGTGGCATCGTCTCTGGCATTTGTCATCAGTCATCCAGAGGAAGGGGAAGGGAGGCGGGAGACATCTGATGGGAGAGATGACACAATGACAGAGACCTCCCGCTCTCACAGGTCACAGACGCAGGCACACGGTTTCGGCTGCATTTCTGCCTGTGTTGGTTTGCTTCTCTCTTATGGGAAAGACAAACCCAACTGACTGGACACGTACTTCTGTTGGAATGTTTTTCAAACATTTTCCATGCTCTCGGTATTATTTTTTGAGTTCTCATCAGCGAGTCTGCCTGGATGTCCATGTGGGGAAAAAAGGGGCATGTCTGAATTGCAAAACCTGTTGGATTTCAGTAAATTAAGGCATTACTTCAGTAAGCGGTGCAGTTTAATTTTCTGCTGAACATCCAAAGTAGACTGAAGAGTCACACCCTGCAGATCAAACCTTCTCCAGGTGAATGGATAACGTGTCAAAAAAAAAAAATCACCTGGAATAATTTGAAAAAAAAAAAAGTACAACACCTCAGCAATGCTCATTGCTTAGTGAGAGCATAATGTGGCTACAATGCATAATAAAACCCAGTGATAAAGCACCCAGCCTCTTGTCTCTCTTCCTTTGGGTTCAATTCCAAGCATGCAGAGAGCTGGCCAACTGCCTGTACCCTGCTGAAATGCCACAGCCACCCTCAGGACAGGGATCTGATAAGGCACCGACAGCATGCCGGGCTTCTGGAGAGAGATGGATTTCACCCTTCCAGGTCACTGTTCAGAACAAGGGACCGGGATGCCTCCTATCCATGTTGGCATTAACCTTCTGTCTCTAATCAAAACCTCGTGACACAGAAGATGCTGGAGAACAGTTCTGAGTCTTCCTCCTGGTGAGGATCTTGGCAGCGTGGCTGGCTGAGCACCACCGGCCCTGTAACCGCTTTCTTCAGCAGTCTATGATTTTCAAAATAACCTGCACTTCAGAAACAGCTCCTTCCTGGCTGGTGGTACACCCAGCCTGTGCTGGTGATGAGTATAATAAAACACTCATTGTCCTTGGACAGGGTATTGCATTCTGCGTGCAAGTGCAGCGCTCTCGAGCACCCCCTCGCTTTTGTAAAAATGCAGTTTATTTCACTCCTTACCCCGTATATTCTCTCTCTACATATAAATACTGTATATCCAGCACGAGGCACATACAGACAAAACCAGAGGAAGACCACTACCATTCTAGGCACTCGTGTAGTGCTTGGTCCATCTCCACCACAGTGTACTAGAGGTCAGGTGAATGCAAACGACAGAGGTAACAACAGGCTGAGGAGAGAGTCCAGGCAGGTAGGGTTGTGTTGGGATGTAACTGCAGCGCTTGTAAAATATACCCATTGCTACATGCATGGACCGGACTACTATGCCACATTTACCCTCCTGTGTCAGGCCACCAGCTCCGCAAGCAGCCGACTCGAAGTTGCTGTTACATTCCTCGGTCAAAGTTACGGAAGCGAGGGCAACCCGGGTAAAATCCCAGTAGGAAACATGGCACTGAGAGGGCATGCACGAAATATGACAGGAGTGACTCGTTTCATTCGGTTTTAGTCACATACCTCTTTCCCCTGCCAGGATCATCCAAGATTGAATGAACAGTAGAAAAACAGGGAGGAAATTTAAATATGCAATCAGGCATTAGTTGGGTGTTGTGGATTGCTGTGTATTAGCTATAATTTAAATTATACTGCAAATTTAATATACACTGGAATGATTTTTATGTGAGTGTGAAATTATTTATCTAATGGTCTGAATACAAAATATAGTGAGTATATATATATATATATATATATATCAATGGGAAG
>Ga0181612_106905_pt1 | contig 11825 bp, 8 predicted proteins | sample HoacroProtozoa21_FD_119630 | JGI IMG/M metagenome (GOLD analysis project Ga0181612, IMG submission 119630) | Hoatzin crop microbial communities from Cojedes, Venezuel. Combined Assembly of Gp0051906, Gp0051904, Gp0051908 | reverse complement strand
GAAGCAGAGAAAGGAGGCACATTGTTTCCAGACTTGCTTGAGATAACAAGACACTCTGGGGTAATTAGGGTACTTTTCCAACCATGCTGGAATAGGAACCTGCACAGTTTCACTGCATCTTAAAGCTGGATGCAGTCTAAAACCTGAAGAGCCACAATTAACATAACCAGCTCAAGGGCAGACAAAACCTAACCTTCACTATGGGAACACATTGTCTTCCCTTTTCATTCTGTAGGCAAACATGGGGCACAACAAGAGCTGGTCTGCAATGGAGCTGGCAGGCACCAGTACATGAAGTTTCTGCTGTTCAAGCTTCCTCAGAGGTGAGGGGAGAGTCACAGCTGAGGTTACAGCACACAATGCCCCGTCCGCATCTCCAGGGCAGGTACAGAGCTGAATGAGTAATGGACAGGGGGGAGAAGAAGAGGTGATTTATTTAAGAGGCTTCTAAATCATTTCACTGAGATGGCTGACCTTCTGACAGTGACTTAATCAGCACAAAACATTTTCTTGATTTGTCACCAGGGAACAGCAAAATATTCTCGGAAGAGCTTCATCTTTTATCTTAAGAACTATTTACATCAAGGAGGTGAAGACACAGCCTTAACTACATATATAGTATAACCTTTGGAGCACAATCAGATTTGCTGTTCTTGAGAAACACTATCTGGGAACACAGTCTTTCTTGTCTTGACTTGTATCTGCTTATCCACAAAAGAAAAAGCTTTATGTTGCATCATTTTTATTCATGAAGATAAATCCATTGTGTATTATTCTAATGATCTCTTAAGTCTGCAATTTGTACCATTTTATAGTACTAAAAGTTCGAGATGCAGTAAGCCATGTATTTAAGGCTGATAACTTAATCGCAACAGCATTAACTACTATTTCAGATTTTTAGTTATGTCCCCCTCCCCATTCTTTGTAATTACCTTGTTACTTAACAGCAGCATCGGCAATTTTGTTGATGTGTTTTAGCATGGGCCACTAGCAGAGGACAAGTGTGCTGGAGCATGTTACAGACTCCAGAATAAATTCTATCTCCTACTCTTTTTAAAAAAGCATGAGAGAATTACCACATTTCCTCCACCGGTAAAAATCTGCATGCATCGCCAAGTCCTGCTTCACAAGTATTTTTAGCTAGCCATCTTTTAAAAGATAAAAGATCACTTTTGGCCCCCAAATCAGAATTCAGGTTATCCTAATAGACAATATCCTCCAATAAGCTTGGCTTTCTTTTTTCTCTTGTAACTTTTTGGGGTGAGGGGATGGGGGGAACTCTGCAACCCCGTTACAATCAAGTCTAATTCATGATGGAAGTCCTGTTGAATAGGCAAACAGAAGTGAAAAAAGGTTTAACAAAAATATCATTGTGATCCTTCACTTCTGTCTGACCTGGGCGATACTGACTTGTGAACCTTGGAACGGCCCATGCTCACTTGCCCTGCTTCCTCTTCCTCAGCTGGCAGAGCGCTGTGGGACCTGGCGTGAGCATCCCTCCCCGCGGCCAGGCCTCTTACCGAGAAGACACCCTGCCCACAAACAGCCAGCTGGTATCAGCACTTGCCAACACTCCTGCCCTTTTCATCTGCCTTCTTAGCCTTATGAGGCTGTCTTACAAACCAAATAATTCCACATTCGGCAGTGTCCAACCAGCATCTACCATCATTACTGAATTTTCCGTACATCCCCACAGCTGCTGTGGAGAACAAACACTGTCTTGTATCAGCCTTTATGTGGCAATGGATTTGGGGAGTTGTATCTACTATTCCACAGTGCACTTTGTCCTGTACACATGCACCAGGAGAAGACAAAAGGTCTAGCACAGAGCTTATCAGCACATGGCAGGCATTTTAAGCCATCTAGCAAAGAAAAAAGATGTTGTGCATGTAAGAGAAGGAAATCCCTAATTGGAAGCACAATTGTCTTGTAAGCAAGGCTCCAAAATCAACAGCCACTCCAATTTATATGGTGTTTTATCAAGTCAAATAGCCCCCAAGAGCTTTGCAAGATGAGACTCTAATAAGGCTTATAAAACTAGCCCTCTCTAATAGAGGCTAGGGCGGGGAGGAGGGGGAGTAAAAAGCCTTTAAGCTTGTGAATTGTAACAGAAATGTAAGCCTGTCAAATCTTCAGCTAATAGAGGCTCAAGGAAGCTCAGAGGGGATCTGCAAAAGTTTCAGGTGCAGAGGTTCATGGGGAAGAGGTAGAGCAGCTGGGATCCAGCCACCCAGACTGGGCAGCCAGGGCAGGCTCTGCTGTGGCACCGGGCACCACTCTCAGCTCTGTGACATTCCACTGTCTGGACCAGAGCCGCATGTGCAGGACACACTCTCAGTCCACAGGGCACAACGTTGGTGGGTCAGCTCAGAAGACACCCCCTGCAAGGGGAGAGTGAAGGTCTCCTGTCTCACCACCACCAGACTTCCCCATGGTTTCTAAGAAGAAGCTGTGTGCCTTCATCCCACCCATCAGGAGATTTCACAGAAGAATGCAATTTTAAGGCTTTTTTATTTCCTCTGTCCCCCTCCACCCATATAAGAGGAGAGAGATTGAAGAAAAAACAGACAGGACATTTTGATTCTAGTCTCTATGGTGCATCTGGAAGGCAATGAGATACTGCAGCAATGAAAGTGTGATAAGGAACCTGAACAGGACAGGGAGCACTCACCCTGAAATATGCATGTAACATCATCTGCAGGAGTATGTCCTTTGAGTACCATCGCTCCATCATCACTGTCCTATCCAAGTGATAATACACAAGTCAAGGAAAGAAAAACCAGACTGCATACAAGTCACACTTCACTGCACGGTTCTGCAAATGGCACTAAAAAACCCCTCAGAGGAAAGAACTGTTGCACAACTAGTTTCAAGTCTATTTTGTGTTGAACACTGGGGTTGTCAATACCTTTTTTCTGGCAGTTCTACAGTGGTTTAAAAAATACATAAATTAGCCATGGAAAACCCAAGACATATAAATGTGTTGCAGAAAGAAATGTCTCCTTCCTTTTGCAACAAAAAGAACAAGTGCTTTAATTTGGTTTACATTTTCTGGTTGATGCTATTTTGTGAGCAAGTCTGTAATGGCAGATCTGTGCTTTGTGGTGATGATTCAAGCAGGATGTACCCTGCCTTGCTGTGAAGGTGGAAGGCTGCACATAGCCTGTTTTTTAACCAACACGTGCATGTCTACCAGTCAGCTAATAGATTAAATAAGGCTGTTGCTAGTATCAATGTCTTTAAGATCATCTTGCTGAAGTCTGAGGGAAAAAATAAATCTATCTTAACATTTTCTTAGACTTATAAATAAGTGGTACATGAAAATCATTGTGGTTCCAAGGGTACAAAGCATACCCATCCACAGGGAGATATATGTAATTTAGGAGCCACATGTCAGGGCCTTGAGTGCATCAACATGCTCTGCAATCTTCCCACATACGCCTTAAGGACTCCCCCACAGCTCAAGACTGAGCTCCAAACCTTGGCAGAGACTATGGCCAGCCTATAGAGGCAGCTCATGGCTCTGCAATCACAAATGTCCTGCTCCTGGCATAGCACTGAACTGGCACTGCCTCCCCCAGCCTGGAAGACCAGGAAGATTGGCTGTAGTGGGACAAACAGCTCAACACCCAGAGGGACTGCTGTGAGCACGTGTCCTGCCCCAATGCCATAATGGACCCACAGCCGGCCACCAGAAGACACAGTGCCTGATTACCCAAAGGACAGCATTACACACACTTCAGCAAGCTCCTGTGCCTGGCCATGCACCTTCCTGACCCAGACCCTGACCTGTTGGCTTAACTTCCCAGCTTGACCTCAGACCTGCCTTGGCACTATAGACTTGGCCAGTGACTTCTGGGCCATGGCTGACCCTGGTTGTTGTCACTGGACCTGTGCTGCTCTTCTTGCTGGTGTACTGTGGGACTGCACCACTTGTCAGCAAGGCCGTAGCCTCTGCTTGCCGTGCTGTCACCCTCAGCTCCCTGCTCATTCTCCCTTGCTGCTCCCTCACAACATGAGCCTGCAGTTATGCCTGGAGTTAGTAACCCCAGTGCTACAGAGGAACAGAAGCAGCCAGACAGGCAGGTAACTGGCCTAAATAGGAAACCAGCTTCCTCTGAAAAATACAACTCAGGTATGACTAATGTGCCAGAAAGCTCATGTCTCAAGTAATCCCCTGCTCAAGACTTTATCAATAATGCAAAATTGGATTGTGGAATACAAAACCCCTGAAACTTAATAAAAGAACTAGCTTAAGCACCACGTTAACATCATTGAAATTGATGAGTAAGGAAGGACAGTTTCAAACAAATTACACCTCAGAGCCAGATAAGACCTATCTCCAGGAGACTGGATGAAAGACAAGGAGCTCAGAGTAGCTGTTCTCACATCCCAAGTGAGGAGGCTTTGAGAGGAAAACAATGGGTGTAAGAATTAAACACACTTTCCAACCATATTCTTTAGAACTGAAGGGTTATAAATTGTGGAGGAGGTCTGTCTAATGCTATTTTAGACATTCCAGTACTTAGCAAAAATGCATCCACACACGGGGGTGGGGATGCTGGTACTATACTTGCATTATGAAAGTCACCCAAAGGGCCACAAATCTAGGTGTCTTACACCCAGCTCAGTTTCCCCCCACATCCGTAGATGCCTGTGCTAAAGTCTTTCTGCGCAAATGCCCTGGGACTGTCCCAGCACAGGCATATGCTCAGTGTTGTCCTGAAGGCCGCAGCAGGGTCAGCCACAGCCCAGCACATTGACCCGAAACAGACTTAGTCTGGTCCTGGAACAGGCAATGCTGCTACAGAACAGACTTTGAGGGAAACGGGACAAAATCAGCACAGTGTAGCACACAGAGAGGAAACTTCAGAGGCAGCAGACACATTGGCTGAGAGAACAGGGAATGTACACTGGGTACTGGTCAAACTGGAGCCAGGACTTTGGAGGTAATGTGTGAAACTGTGGATGGTGCAGAAAGAAGGGAGGAAAAGTTAGAGATGAACCTATGAAAAGCTGAGATTCTTAAATGAACACACATCGTTAAATTATGCAGACTGTGCAAGCAGTGAACTGCAGAGGTAAAGCATGCATACCACACCCCCAGACCTGCCAACCAAAATCCCAGTTTCTCAGGCTTATGGATAGAGCCTGGTCCATCCATATTCTGATCTGGATCCTGATCTTTGGATTAAGGCTGTGCTGGATTCTCTGTTACCATTTCTGTGAGAGGCTTCTTCAGTGCATACCACCTCCCTGGCCAGCTGAAGACCAGGGTTGGTATTTGGGTTGCATGTTCCTCACAGCATCCACCCTGCCCCATGCCTCACACTCACAGAGCCTCTTCTGAGGCTGTACAACTATTCTGCAGTGTCCTCAGAAGACAGTGAAGGCATCAGCACTTCACATCAGTTCCACCCACCCTGCATTCTGCACCCACAAAGCATGTGCAGCAGGCTCCAACAGTACAAGCAGAGCACCATAGGAGCCTGTCAGCAGGAATTAGCCCCATAGATCTCCCCCAGCACTAGCACAAGCTAACCAGATAGCATCGACAAGCCCAGCAGTTCTCAAGAGCACTTTATACGTTGCAATCCAGAGTGGGAACATCTAGTCTGGAGCCAGGCTCCAACCCAGCTCTGAGTACCAACTGCAGGGAGATAGCTCAAATTAGAGTAACGCAATTTCAATATCTTCACAGAGGTAAATGCGTTCAGTTGCCTCAAGGCCTCTGTAATCATTAATTATTAACTTAATGTCTGTCTTCCCTGAGGTATCCATTATCCTGTGTATTAATGGGCCTTCCAATAAGGCAGGGGGTAAACAGCTTGCAGATTACCTGATAGTATTAATGAAAGTTTGCAAATTGATTTGGTTGGATTAGAAAGTGCTTGGCAGTTAACTGATCTCAGAATTTGGAAAAACAGCAGTGTACAATGAAAGATGTTTTCTCTCCTCTCAGCTTTATCTGCTCAGAAAAGAAGAGGAGCTCGGCACGGCAGCACTGGCTGTTCTTTTGGATGCTTCTCTTTGCTGTCTCCCATCCAAAGTGTAATTAAGGAAAGCCTCAGGCAGAAAACACAGTTGTAGCAAGAGGTAACATTAATGCTGCCATGTTCTAAATGCCCTTTCACAAAAGTTAAGTCAATCTTATTCCTAAGACCTGGATATTTTCTCCAGGCTTCCACATTTTCACTGCCAAGGCCTGAGGGGTCAGATTCACAAAAATATTTCAGTGAACAAATGCCAATCCAGTCCAGCACTGAGATCCTCAGAGCTGCCTGCCTAATCCTTTAAATACTTCCAGATCCACAAACATGGAGTGAGGTAAGGGTGACGGGCTGAGTATACAGACATCTACAATTTGCATTTTGTTCTTGCATAAGCTGCTGCTCAGCTTATTTTCTGACTCCCAGAAAGCTGCTTTTATAACCCTCTGAAATATCTCATTTAACCAAAGGAGTATTCGTTCATTAGCGTTACTTGCAGCAGGATGCACATGTCAGCGTGGGAGTTCAGTCCCCGAGGATATGACAAGACAATTCATACCACAACGCACGGACTCTAGAGATGCTTCTGTTCTGAGTTCGCAGCTCAGCTCTCCCCCCAGTTCCACTGGCTGCCACCTCCACCCTGATCAAGCATCACGGTCAATTCACAAGGAGGACAATCACATCTGCATGCTGTTCAAGATAAGATTAACCAATATTAAAAGGCAGCATCTCCCCTTTCGAAAGATAAGGCAAGCCTGAGCAGATTACCGTTACTATTTTTCATCCAGAATACATATGCTTTTAATAGCCACATGCACAAAAAACAGCAGTCACATTTCCAATCTGCCATGCACTTTGCTGGGCTCCTTGTGCTCAAAGAGAGATCTGTATTCTCTGATTCCATCTGAATGTCAGAGAGTGATTTAAAGTGAGATCAAGTAACAGTCTTTTCTTGATAGATTTTTTGATATGTTGCAGTTTGCTGTTTAGTCAGGTAGCATCTGTTCTTCAAGCAGAGGAACATGATACTGCTCTTTCATGTAAATTTATGGAAGAAGTTATGATTTTATCCTATATCCTAATAAGGATTCAAACTCAGTTTTTAAGAGGAGAACTTGTTTGTGCTGGAGTTTTGTGCCTGTTATTTTATCATAATTTAAAATCAAACTAGTCAGACACCAAATTATTTCCTGCTGAGAAATGTGCAAAAGCTTCCTTTATTCCTATATCCTCTTTACCGCTGGCATCTTGTATTTATAGAGTGTAGATGGAGAACTTAACATCCATGTTTTCTCCTTTTAAAGTCTCTCCTTTGATGTAGTCATCTATCCAGGAGATTGCTTTGATCCTTGCAGTTTTGCTAATTCCAAATATGCAGTTATGTTTATCCAGTCCTGGAGGATCTGCATGTTTCAAGCTGTCCGTCGTACACTGCTGGTTTACCAATACACCACAGCTCTAATCAAAACCAGCTTGTTCTCACCCAGAGCACTACAGGCTACAGAGCCTGTTTCTCCTTGCCTGTCCACAGCACAGGATAACAGGTCTCTTCACAGGAAGCAAGATGGAGAACAGGCTGTCCTACTGCCTGTGACAGAAGGGCAACTCATCGTGCTGAAAACTGAGGTTGGTGAACAAGTGGAAGAGTCCAGAAAGAAACGGTCACAAAAGGGCTCTGGGCTCTCAGACAGCTGCACCAGCTGGAAGCCAGTTAGGTCACCTGGTCATGCTGTCTTTCTCTCTCTCTTCCATGACTTCTCAGTCATTCAAAAGTCATTGCTTACAGAGCTGGCATTTAATGCCAGGAACCAGGGGGTATGTGAGAAACTGTTCATCATGGCCCATGAAGGAACTGATGTTAGTATGGAAGGCAGCAAAAATGGCACGGGTAGCAGTTCTCCAAAAAATCCTCCTCCCATCAACCACAAGGAGAGCTGGCTGTGACTCTGATTTCAGGCCTGTTTGTTGCTTTATTTTAAGTATCTTCTCTTTTGTAATATCATTATGCCACATGAATGAAGACCAGGGTTATCTAAAACTGCCTGTTCTCTCCCCAGGGGAGCACTGAGGGAGGCAAAAGAGGAGGAATGCCATTATTTCATCATGAGATCTGAGTAGTAGGGGATTTCCTTTCAGGTTCCAGAGTACTGAAACAAATTGAGATGCATCATCCTAATGCATCATTGCTCAGTATTTTGACACCACATTATTGCTTAGCACCTGAAACTGATCTGATGGAAGACGTGACCACAGCCATGCTTTCTTCTCTGCTATTAACTTCTTGTTTGCCATTCCCCACTCTTAGAAAGAAATTAAAATATTTTCTGACATGTTAAAGAGTGATAGGAAAAAAATAAAAAAGAAAGGAGATGACAAGACAATGTGAAGAGACAGCAAGTGGCCACAACTATGGTACAGCATTTAAATAATTTTCTTCTTACCTGAGCCCAGACAAGCCTGCTGGAGGTGCAGATTTCTCCCATTGAAAGATAAGTGCAGGCTCCCTTCCCTTTCCTCCCTATATAAAGGCTAACATTTCTGTTCTTGAAAACTGAAGGTCAAAGTGGCAGTTTCTGTGCAAACGCTTCCCCTACAACAGCACAAGGAAGAAAAATTACCCACTATGGTTTAGCACCACCCTGGCACTACCAGCAGCTTTGCAAGTGGCAGATTACACATGGAAGGTAGGGAGACGAGCCACTAAATCACCCTCTTCTAGCCAGCAACCCCGTCAGCAGCAAGGCAAAGGACATTTTTCATGCTTTGCTTCAAACAAGACTGACAACACCAGAGCAGCCCCAACAACACCTTATATTTAATAAGTTAGCTGACAGATTAAAGAGGACTTTATTTTGCCAGTCCACCCTAATGAGAACTGCTTCTCAGGAGCTCTCAGTCGTTCAGACAGGTACGTGACAGAGGTTCAGTGTCTGCCGTCGCAGAATGAATCCTGATGCCATGAGGAGGTGCAAAAAAGAGGCTTGCACCTTGGAAAAGACAACTGTTACGTGATGCTGTGTGCATAATTCTGTTACACTGCTCTAGTGAAAACCCTTCCAGGAGAGTTGTAGCAGTGGAAAATGAAAGCAGGTGCCTGGTAGTGGAGTTTTTCAGAAGTTGGCTTTCCTTGGCATACCGCAAAGCTCTTGTGCAGGCAGAGTTTGCTTGCTACAGAACTTGAGTGGCCACCATTACCTGAAGTTTCCAGGAGCATCACTGAAATCTCTCAGCAGAGTTGTGTTTTGCAGACTGACTCATCACTTCAAAGTTGCAGCCTTCTGAACCAGCTTTTCCAAGTTTAATTACTTGCCTGACATTTGATGAATCTCAGTGAACTCCCTTTGTTTGTAAGGGAAAACCTCTAAAATTCATTCTTCTTTGTATTACAGAAATTCCCATCTAGTCCTCCTCCAGAAAAGCTTAACACTCTGTTTATGTAGCGGCAGAGCTTCCTGCCCACCAGATGTTAGAGTATCAGTCCTAGATAAGAGATACGCTTGTTGCATCTTTCTCAGCTCTACATATCAGTGTTTTTCCTGAAAAAGGCAGGTTAATCATAAGATTGTGTGTACATTTGATGGGGGAGGGATGGTGTAAGTTTAAGATGCCAAAATCATGAAGCACTTAGAAAGTTTTTGGTAAAGTTTTGAAAAACAGACCTAGTAACAAAGTTCTACTTTTTGTGACTGTCAGTTCAAAAATTCCCACTATTGTCTCACTGCTTGTACCTTCAGTTTCAAAAATATTTGTTCTACTGTAACGTCTGGCCTCACTAGGTGAGAGCAGATACATCCCAGACTGTTTGCTAAAAAGTAGGTTCATCTTCCTCTGAAGAAAGATGACTCACTAGGTGATTCTACAGGCATTGAACTGAAACATATTTAAAACTTGGAATGACAGTATCTCACTTTTATGTCATCAAAGAAACATTTGTCTGCACAGGTGGTGCGCCTCTGGTGGCATGGGGTGAAAACAGAAGGAAAATGGGCGTATATAGAGGTCGTGCACTTTGGAAAGAAAAAAGGAAGCAAAAGAACAAAAGGGAGAAGAGTGCTGTGGGAATATAAATTGTTCAAATCTCATTCCTTTTCACAAAATACAACCATCAGACATGTAACATGGTCCCAACCAAATGCAAGCACCTAACACACACTATCTGCACAAGCAGCAAACAATCCAAGCATATTTTGGATGATAGATGTAGGACTGGCCTCTACTTATCACAACTATCTGGAGATTTGATCATCAGATAAGCAAGAAGACTCTTACAAAGCATCTGTCTCACAGCACAGAAATTTAGAAGCTCATACTCTGGAAGTCACCCAGATTCAAAAACTGCCACATTTGATTCTCACGCCTGTTTTACCCTTAGAAGATAGATGGCTCAAAGTCACTTGATATTTATACTAGGAAGCCAGAGCAAACAGACAAAGCTGGATAAGGGCTTCTCTGCTATGTGTGCTAACAAAGAAATGGACAAACATGTCAAGCCAGAAGCTCTGGGAAGCGTGTTTGGCAAGGCTGCAGCTCCTAATCCATCCAGAGAGAGAGGCTGTAACAGTTTCAAAGTGGAGTGCAGCGGTAGCAGTGAAGGTAATTACCAAGGTAAGCGGGTGCAGTTGGCATTGGTTAAGACACCTCCTATGCTTGAGGGATGGCCCTGGAAGAAAAAGAAGGTACAGTAACAGAGGGAAAACTGGAAACTTGGCCTTCCACAACTGCCATACAAAGATGTGATGTGATCTCCACAGCCGCAGCATGCACAGTTACCCTCCTACCAAATCAGCAGCTTCCAAGCTTGATTAGACTGCAGAGCTGGACAGCATGGGGTTTATATTACAGATCAGAGACTTCTCACAGCTTTTTTAAAAATGCAGTCTGACCTCCATTCTAAAGCACTTTAGGGAATCTTTGTCCCAGAGCTTGAGAAAAAGGTAGAGCTATAAATTAAAATTGCATTAGTAGTTTCTTTGGTGGTCTGCAGAGCAGGAAGGAAAGTAGCGGGGATTTTTTTTGCATTTATAAAAAGTTATATCCCAAAATTATATGCAGTGCTTTAGCCTGGAAACACAGATCCACTAAAAAAGGAAAAATAAAGTTTAAGTACTGTATTGCTCAACAGAGAGGAAATGGCACTACTGAGAGACCTAGTACATTAATTGCTGTTTCTAGTATTCTCGTAATCCTGTATGTCTTTGTGATATCTACATAAAAGCATAAACCTCTCGTTCTTTCTGAAATAATTCTTTCTAAGCAGTTTCATATACATGAAATGTACAAAATTTGGACATTTTTACTTGCAGCTGGCACTATTTCCAGGTGATTTCTTGTCAGCGCTTAGAGAACTTTGATCCACTTTTAGCTAAAAACCGAGTTATATTCCACACATTGGTTTTATACTTAAAGGGTAGTCTAAAATTAATCCATAGACATAGTATTTTATTGCTTTTGCACTGTATTTCCTGTTTTAATGCTAGTTTTTTTGATGGAAGGTAGCAATCATTTAAACATTAAGAACAGTCATCTGGGGGACTCAGTTGTCAGATTTAAAGATCAGAAATTATATGGGCAGCTATAAAAGCATAGGAAGTGAATAGATCAATATTATGAGGTCCAGTAATTCTTTGAAGTATTAAAATGAAATGGAGAACTGTTTGCAAGAACAACTTAATGATTTAAGTTATGCAGCAACTCCAGGGGCAGGTAAGAAAGCAGCTAGGAACACCTGTACGGTGTCCTGAAAGAGTTAAGGACATCTTTATCAAAAAGGTTTTTGCTCTGAAGCAAGGGCAGGCGAAGTAGGACGTGCAGTATGATCCCATTCTGAAGGCT
>Ga0181612_180368_pt1 | contig 11826 bp, 3 predicted proteins | sample HoacroProtozoa21_FD_119630 | JGI IMG/M metagenome (GOLD analysis project Ga0181612, IMG submission 119630) | Hoatzin crop microbial communities from Cojedes, Venezuel. Combined Assembly of Gp0051906, Gp0051904, Gp0051908 | reverse complement strand
TATGAAAGGAGACAAGAAGAGACCCCCAGTGTTAATTTCCTCCCCAGACTTGTTTCTCTGAAGCTTCCCCCAGCCACGCACCATCTCTCCTCTCCAGGATGTGTCCAGCCACGCTGATGCCCAGAGCAGGAGCTGTGGGGTGGCCCATTGCCAATATGGGATGGGAGGCCCCAAGAGAAAATTGCTAGCTTATTAGAGATACCTGTGCTTTTTCACTGACAACATAATTCCCACCAAAGACCGCAAAGGTGTGTTGGGTGGTTTACTATTACCATTTCTTTTATGAAGCTTTAAGAGCATCCCAATTTTTTCTTCCAAAGTTTTTCTCTTATGCACAGCCTGCAAATTTATAGGCAGGCAGCACCTAAAAATCCAAGCTCTGGGTCAGGCAGTCATTTTCTTTCTTGTAAATGGATTCTTAAAAGATGCACAGGTCTGGGAGTGCTGGTGCTTTTAGTTCATTAGAAGATAGGTTCCATTTCTGACGTGGCATTACAAATAACCCCAAAAGATAAAAAGGATGAAGAGATGAGTGTTTATTTATTTGATTATTATTTACCAATGCTAGGATATAAAGCTGAGTGCAAAAACTTGGAAATCAGGTATGTAAGTGGGGAAACTGCCCCAGACCTGCAGAAGTCTGAACAAAGCCAAGATATGTTGCAAACATTTCTGGTCCAGGTTTGCTCCAGGAGTTTGCACTTAAATACGAAGAAGATGGCATCAAACTTTTGGCATTGAGAGATGGTAGTTCCCAGGAATACTGCTGTCTATCACAGAGCTGCTAGAACATGTCTTAATCCCAATTACTGAGTACTTAGCCAATAACCACCCAGGTGGTTTGGTAGCTGTCCCATCTCAGCTATCAGACAGCTGTTGTGAAAGCAAATTTGTAAATAAATGCCTTTAGGGCCATGCATTTGTTGACCTGCGTTGCCAGGGGGGTTCTGCTGAGCCAGCAGGGACATGGTGTGGCTTTTTTTACTTTCCCCGTAGTTTTCACCATTTTCCTCTGCAGCAGTTTGGAGGCAGCAAATGCGCCGAGCAGTGCTCCCTTGAGCCACACCTGACCTCCAGTGCAGTTTTTCTGTTTTAAGGAGGTCTAAAAGCTTTTCCAAATGTGGAAAATGTCTGTTCCTTGCTTTCCAACCAGAGGATGATAACGAACAATAATCAAGTTTGTGTGTTGGGGTAGGTGGTATAGAGAGACATTTCGCTTTCCAATGGTTTAGAGCTGTCCCTATCAGTGTTCCGGGGAGGCTGGCACATTGTTATAGAGATGTCACTTTCCAGAGGGGAAGTTTTCACTTACAGTTTTTAGCCAGTCCCTAGAACTGATTTTTTTTGTTGTTGTTAACCTCTAATCTATGCTCTTGCTCTCTTTTTCTCAGTTTGCAGAATTCGAGCTGCATTTTGCTATTGCCTTTAAGCAAAACCTTGCATTGTTTCCAGTAGTGCTTTCAAAAACCAATAGTATCAGAAACCTGAGTTTAGTCATTAATTTACTTTCCTCCCAACAGCCTTGGTATTGGTCTTTTCTGGCATATGCATGCTGTGTTTTTCACTCCTGCTATTTTTCTATAGAGCTTTTATACATGACTTGGGAGGAAGAACTATATAATGCTGTTTAAGCAAATGGGGCTTTAGGACTGCTATGCATTCCTCCAGTGAGCTATAATCACCCTGTCTGTGTCGCAGAGCCTGTCTGATTGGAACTGGGGGGCTCAGTAATCAATCTTGAATCTGCTTTATCTTTGAATGAGTCCAGATGTTTTGTTAGATGGGAAAGGAGGGAGAGCAGAACTGGTATCTATTTTTTTTAATCTCCTTTTTTTTTATGTCAGAATGAATTGATCCCAGGCTGCTCCTCTGTACTCTGACACTCCTGAATATGGAAGTGTCACTGTAAAATGAACCATAGCAAATTCTTAATAAGCTACCTTCAGAGAGAGTTATAGGTTTTGACATTTAGTTATAGATTTATCCCTTGTGCAGGAAGCCTCATTCATTTCATGCATGCTAAGCGTGGTGAGAAAAAGTCATTATTAAGTATTTTTCATACTTTGGTCTATTGAACAGCCACATCACATGCACTGCCAGGCTCTCGCAGGCAGCAAGAGCAGGAAATGGAAGGAAGGACAGAAGAAATGGAGACACTCTGTGTGAAACCTCTGGGCCAAACTCCTTTCAAATAATAATAGTTCTAGGGTTCCTGTACCGTCATACTAGGTTGATATCACTGCTTCATATTCAGAAAGCTGCTCCCAGTTATCTGGGCTTATTGATTCAGGTTAGATCAGGGCTCTGCGCTGACTTACATGAATCCAACCCTGAAAGGAGCTGTTTCTGCTGGTAGTAAATAGTAATTGTTAAAAATCTTTACCTATTACATATTAAATTAATTTGTTTTATATAGTATGTGTTATTATTTTAATAAGTGAAAAGTAAAAAATATGTAAGATGATGACCACTAACTACAGCTTACCACTTCAATTTGCTGACATTGTGACATTCGCACCTAAGTATTTCTTTAGAATGCTAAACTGTAAACAAAATCCATTAATTCATCTAGCAAATCCCAGTTTTAATAGAACCGTGAGATGCTAAAATTCTGCCTGTAAAAAATCACAGCATTCTGGTTTCTCAGATAAATGCATATGAGTCTGGAAACAATAATGCTGTTTTCACATGTTCTGTTTTTTAAAGTGATAATGGGCTCAGCAGTTTTAAATTGATGCTTTGGACCTGACAGAAAACAAACCCAAAACTCTACTTAGTTCCCTTTGGTATATGTAACAGTGAATATGTCATGCGTAAAACCCATCTGAACGGGCAAAAAGCTACTCCTTGTCCAAAGAGCATTATTGGAAAGGTGTGTGACTATTTTCTCCCAGTAAGAAGCTTAAAAACATGTCCAGAAGGTGCACTGCCTAATCTAACATTAACTGTGTTCACTTTTTGCTCCTAGCAGTGGGCAAATCTAGCTCAGAAAATTGCAAAATCTCTGTTCCAGCTTAACTAGTATGATTAAAGGAATGGCAGCGACTTCAGATAGTAATATTTTTTGGCAAGGTGTATAGTCTGTTTTGTAGTGTTGTTATCAACTCTCTCTCTCTTCTCCAAAGATATTATACTTTGCTATGGTTTTTCAAAGCCAGCTGTAGCAGAAGTGGCATCGAAGCCTATGTAAAGCAATGTATATGTGAGATAAAATAATAATCATGCAAAATGAGAGAGAGATCCAAAACACACCAAAGTCAATTATTCTCTTCCAGGAATTTAGTAGACATTGGCATAGTCCCCTGTCACCTGTCAGCTTGTTTGCTGATTTTTTTTCCCTGTAGGAGAAAAACAAAGATGAGTTCTTAAAAATGAAGCCATCTGTTGCCACAAGCACTGCCACACACAAGTGAGGGCAGTGTACCTGCAGCTGCCTGGTGCAGGCTGACCCCCCCTTTCTGCTGTGGTTTCCAAATCGAAAACTGCCACCAGTGCAATTGTGGTTCTTCACTCCTGTTCAGGCATGGTGGACATCATCATGACACCCAGAGAGACTGATTTTGGGGTGCAGTCAGACCCCCAGGTGCCTAACCAGTACTTACTGTGTCTGCGGGAAGGTGCAAGCCACACGCCCCATGGTCACAGCGGTTTGCACCTCTATATGGACTGGACTGAAAATGTCAAGTCCAAGTCCTGGGTGGTGGGGTATGAGGGCAGATGAGTGCGGAGGTCCCTGATACAGTGTTTGATGAGCATCTGGGGAGGCTGGCTGCAGTCCTGCGGGCTGGTAAACCCAGGTACCTGCTCTACAGGAGCAAGCCGATGCCAAACAGCTGCCAGGAATGGCCTCAACAGCACCAGACTCTGAAAATTTAACCGTAAAAGTTAAATAGAGGTGTTACTCATCTCCCCAGATAAAGATGACATGCTGAAATGCAAGGCTGAGCTGAATTTTAAAGTAAAAAAATCCTAATTGCATAATTAGGCTGTTGCAAGAGACGAAAGGGCAGGACCCTTGAAAGCATGGCTAAGCAAAAGAAGTTGATGAAATCCTTATCTACCTGATAAATAAGACCAAAGGATCTGTAAAGTGTCTCTCTGTGTGTTGCAGGGAAATGTGGGTTTATTAATACGAAGAATGACATAAACAGTAATGTCATTGGATTAGGAATAAATAGAGTGTTGTCATCAATATCAGACCACATTTTTTCAATGCTACTTTCTAGGCTGTTTCCAGTGTCCTGACATGAATTCCTCATTTGATCCTGTGTGTTATTTTCATGCAATTCTATGAGACAATTTGGAGTAGTTATAGTAATTTTCAGGTAGATACTAATTTTACCGACCTATTGGATAGTTCAATCCAATTCTAACTAAAATCAGTTGCCAAGTATTATAAACTTCAGTCAGAGCAGCTTCTTACCAGGTATGATGCTGCTTTGTGCTTGTGTGTATTTATTGTACCCTAAATTAGGCTGCTAAATGAACAGAGATGCACTTCAGATAATGCTTGTCCTACGTCTCACAGGAGTGTAGGTTAGAGCAGAACTTTCATTAGTTTAAGGGAAAGAGTTCTGCCAAGCTGCAATGTGTGTTGCAGATGGACACTGAAGCTCTTTGGAGGCTTGACAAATTAGGAGAAGTCTCAGCAGAGAGAGAGAGATATTTGGGGCAGTATTCTTTGAAAAGATCAAACATCAATTAAAAAATACATTTATGTGAGTCTCTGGATTTTAATGCTACAAATGTAGGGTTATAATAGGGTTGTGCTTCACCTGGGGATGAGTATAAGTAAGTATGCTTATGCATTTTGGCCCAATGAAAATATTTATGTTTTTCCCAAAATACTATTTTTTTAAAAAGAATTTTAGTTAAGGCTGCATCTTTATTATAACTAGAACTTTTGACAGTGTGTTTTCTCCTGATATGTGGGTGTATGTGTCAAACATCCTACACAGAGCTACGAGTGCTCTTTTACAAGATCTGCTTTTTATCCTACTCTGCTTTTCTTTTGCAAGCTGCTGGTAACCAGATTACCTGAGCATTTCCAGTAGTATCTTAAGCAGGCTGAATAACCTCCCGAAAGGTGTTTGTTCTCCCCAGGATCCCCCTGGGGCGAGGGGTGGCAGTGGGGGGTGTGTGGCTGTGTGTGAAGATGCCCCTTGCTGTGTCTGTTACAGAAGGGACAGCACCCAGATCCTGGGCACACGGGCAAAATCCAAAGTGGTTATTTTGGGCTCTAAAGGGGAGGAGGAGGAGAGGTTTGGGACAATCCTCCCTTCTGATGACCTCCATTCCTTGTGTCCCATTCCTACCCTCTCTCTTGTTTTAGAAGTGTTCAGGTCTTAAAACTTAAGGTTATCTTTTACATAGTCAGGACTAGGGAGCATCCTTTTGTCTGGGGACTCCATTATCATCTAACAGAACACTCTACAAGTACTTTTCAACTGACAGATAACGGTTGTGTTTTATTTAAAAATTTTGAACGAAACAGCAACAAAACTAAATGCTTTATAAGCTGCATTAGTGTGTTTCCAGCTATGGAAATTGGGTGCTCACTTGAAGTGCAGACTGATGCCTTTCTCCCCCTCCTTAAAAAGCCTAATTATGCCACAGGCAGCTACCTTGTTCTGTTCAGTCTTGTATTCCACCACATTACCATTAGAAGCAAAAAGAACTAATTAAATAAGTGTACTAAATGACTTTTTTCTCATTCATTTATTCTCGGTCAAACCTCATTGCATATTCTCTTTTAGCCAGGGGATAGATAGAGGAAGACAGACCCTCTGCTTTCATCAGTTCTCGAGGGCTTAGGCTGCCATTAGGAATATTACAGTTATGTACAGGTTACATTTTCATTCCTTCTGCATTCTCAGATTGAAATCCACTCCCTCGGTATATAGTCTCCTCCACTTCAAGGCAGCAGAGGAATTCAAAATTTCATCCTGTTTCATTCCCTCTTTGTTTCAGCATGTTAAAATTTCAGCTGTAAAAGAACATTTGGATTCTTTAGTATGAGACGTACTGGGTCAAGCCAAACACGGTAGCCTGGCCCTGATGCTGGTCAGCAGTCTACCAAGCATATGAAAACCTGGTGGCTGATGCTGTGTGGGTTTCCATTGTGTGTCTGTGGGAAGAAAAGGAGTTGCAGACAGCAGCAGACAACCCATTTGCCCGCCTTGTCCTGTCTCCCTCGTTAGCCCAGGGAGGGAGCGCGAGCGGCCTCTGTGGAAGGCAAGGTCATTTAGGCGAGGAGCAGGCTCCCATTAGCTTGTGGGCATTCCCCTTCTCACTCCCGTCTGAGCAAAGGGCGGCTCGTTGTAATTTAAGCCCCCCCTCGGACGTCAGGAGCAGGAGGTAGGTGATACCCATTGAAACTTTAGGACACAGGGCTCCACACATTACGTGAAATACAGTTCTGAAAACTATATAATTTATCAGGCAGATGCAATTCCTTCAAGGAGTTCCAGAGACGCTGCAAACCACATCATCCAATTATAGCCTGGAAATTCAGTTACGGTGCCTGCAGGGGAAAATACTGCTCATGTCTTATAGTGTGATTCTGCAAACCTTGTTTGGATGGAAGCAGTGATGTTCTCTTCCCCCTCAGTGCAGCCGCAGAAGTGTTTGTAGGATGCATTTTGGTGGAATACAGGCCATAGTAAAAATGTTACTGGCTGATGGGACAAAAGGCTAAGGTGAACAGAGTGCAAGTTCTCCCTTGTGAGCTCTTTGCTTAAATTCCATTGTAACAGGTTTTAGTACTCGGTTAGATGTGATCCCAGAAACATGGCCAGAGAAGCAGAATGGTTAATTACATAAGGTATACTGGCTTTAGTACAAAATACACAGAGTTTGACTAGTTTAAGTAAACGTTTCTGTTTGATTAGGCGCTGCATGTCCTAATGTAGAAAGACTGTTGTGATACGAAAGATGATACAGAATGAACTCATGTCAACCTGAAGGACTTTTTTTAAGTAGGAATGAGAAGTGTTGAATTACCCAAAGATTGAACCTCTCTGTGGGTGAGGAAGAGTTTGTTTTAGATGTGTTTTGTAGTGTACCGCGAAGAGTTTTGCTGGATCTGCTGTTAATGTGCTATTCCTACAGGAAACATTAATTCTCTTAGGGCCAAATTCTAAACATCTGATATGTAAAAACAACTCCCAAAGTACTTATTTGGCATTACACGAGAGTCATACTTAATCTTTAGAGTGCACCGTTTTTTGTTATGATTGCACATGTTGAAAAATACTATCAAACCTCTAAAATCTTCATTTATTTTGTAAGCAATATATTTATTTTTATTCCATTTAAATAATCGACACCTGTCTACCTAGTCTGAGAGGATGCTGCGCCTGGCTTTCTAATACTAAATTATCCTCGATTTGGTCACAATCCTATCAGTCCTGAAACCTGAATTGAAGGCAGTTCGGCTGCATTTTATAATATCTGTGTCTTCATGTGAGCTATCTCCACCCTGGCCAGGGCACTGAAGGTCCATTAATATTTGCCTTAAGACCAGGAAACAGTCTGGAGGTCACGATCAGATTTTTCTCTCATCCCATAAGACAGATGCACTTCAGAAACCCCCACAGTTGTGATCGTTATGGATACCCCAGAATGTCTTCAGATGTATCTCATTGCAGGAAAAGAATAATTAAAGCCTGGTTATCAGCTGTGGTACAAAGCCACAGCACAACATTTGGCCTGTCAGGCCCCACACAACTTTCTTATGCTGCCACTGCCTTTAGCTGCTTGGGATAAATAAAATGGATGGGGTTTAGTTCTAGCTGGCTTGTGTGTAGCTTTTAGATGTCAGTCTTTGCAGTTCCTTGCTGAGCTTTTGCAATTGTGTATTGAGCTTTTAGAAGATTTTTTTTTTCCCCCTGAACTTCTGCATATTTGAATTCGAAATACTTGAGCGAGGTGACGGAGGTTTGGTCTCACCCGAGAACACACAGAACTATAGGCAGACTTAGCAGTCTCTCACTTGATTTCATTGCAAGTGAAAGGCACGCGCTGCCTTGCCATAGTAACTACGGAGGGATTAGTACGAGCAGACAAGAGTATGAGCTGTCAAGTGTGTCCCGAGAGCAAGCAGCAGCTCAGAAGTAGCTCCTTCACAAGCAGCCGTGGCCCTTCAAGATGTGCACCGTGCCTTGGGGCCAGCTCCTGCCCCTGCGCCTGCAGTGAAGCTTCACACTGGCTCTGGGCATCATCTGGGTAGAGAGCGAGTCTGCCAACTGGGTGTCCGTTTGCTGAGAGCAAAACTGTAACAGAAAAGGCTGCTTTAGGCTCTTTGCTGCGTCTCGCCTTCCTGCTTGCACCGAGTGCGATAAAAGCTGTAAAAGACCAGCAAAGAGGGGATGGCAGGCTGCACTTTGTGTTCGCACTGAACGCCTGACTTTTCCAGATGGGGACGGGCCCTCACCTCTTGGCTGAAGGCATTTTAGGACTTCACGGGGATCCAAATCTGTTCTGTGGGCAGAGAGACTGCTGCTTTTGAAAAGCTATTCTGATTGCTAAATGCCCTGTTAGAATGCAAAGTTCTTCCCAAACAAAAGATATAATAAAAGCTTATTTTTCTTTTACAGCTTTTTTTACAACCACTGCAGTGTATGATACCCGCAATAGTTTTACAGTCCCCTTGCCACTGCCTCGAGTTTACTGGCCATAGCAATATTTATAGACAGTGCAGACACAGTGCTCTGAACATCAAGTCTGCTAGCCAGCATCAAGGATGATTCACAGGACCGATTTTTGTTATGTGATAAGACTTGCTAGTAAAACAAAACACATATTGTTTGTTATTCACAATTTTTCATGCTCTGCAGCATTCTGGTCAGCTTTCTTTATTTTACTAAATCTTAATTTGGAAGGATTTCTACTTGGCTGTATTTGCACTCTCCTGCCATTCTGAAATAAAAATTTCAGTTGATTTTTCCCTTGCACAAGGGTGGATGTCTCTTACAGCAGATGTAGCTTTCCCACACCATCCTCCCATGGAAAAGGCTGCTGTGAACATCGAAGGTGAGCGTGTGGGGAGAGGGAGCAAAACCCACACATTTTATATTATGAGGCAATCAGTTTAATAACTGGCAAAGTGGAGCATAGCTTCCTCTCTGGCACTGTCTCAGATGGTCATCCCTCTTGACAGGGGCTGCCAGGACGGGTGGGAAGAAGTGTGCAGGAAGAGAGGAGGACCGTTGTGGAAGGGGCTAGATCCCGAAGGACGGAGAAGAGTGGGAGATAAAGGAAGAGGACTTTTGTATTGGTTGATGATTTAACCAGCCTCCTCAGCAGGCTGAAAGCGCTGCAGTTCCATGCTCAACATTGTATTCCTTTAGATTCTGCCCCAAGCGGGGCAGGCCATTGCTGCCCTCCCCAGCTCCCATCTGCCTTTCCCCTCATTAGCAGCCTTCGTTAGTGAGGAGGTACAGTTTCAGGAACAAAAGTAGAAGCAGCTAGGATGAAATACCCAAAATGCCATTTTGTTGTAGTGCTTCTGGTGCAGGAGCACAAAAGCTCGCTTAGGACCTGCCACACCCAGGTCCTTGCTCACCTATTAATGTTTTTTCCAGTCTTACTGCCCTTCAGAAAGTGTAACTGTCTCTTGCGTGAGATATTGCAGGAAAATCCGTAGATCGAGACCAGCTCTACTTCTGCTTATTTTATTCCTGCGTACGGTCAGCGCTTCTGGCCTGTACAGAAATTCCCTGTATGTCAGAAACAAGGTTTGTCCTGGTGCCCTGCTCCTGGGGAAATGAGGCCTTCTTCAAGAACACTTCAGGTGTGGCGTAACTCCACTTTCACGCGGATAACATGGCTGAAGCGCTTTTCATCCTTTCTTCTTTCCTTCCTTCCCACATCAAGTGTCCCTCTGCCTCTGTCAAAACCTAATCACAAGTGAAGTTATCTCCCACAGAGGACCTCTTAATAACCATAGCAACTCCATCAGCAGTGCGTGATCTCATTGCAGAGCTGCTTGTCGGGAAGGACAGCTTTTCTTGCTCAGAGGGGGCACCTGCAACCATGTTTTCCCTTTCTGTAATGAAAGCAGGAGAAAAGCACATCTAAGGCTCATGTTTTCTTTCTCTTGGAGGTGTGGTGACTTTAAAAACCAGACAGACTGGAAGAATGGTTCGAATAATATAACTAGTGGGGAAATGCAATTTCCAAGCACAGCAGTTACTTTGCAAAAGCAGCTGATGATTCATGAGTATTAGCAAAGTGCTTTGACCATCTTTTCAAATGACATTAATATTTTTATTGCTCTTGCAGTGGTTGAGAACCTTTTATTGCATTCATTTCCCTTTTAAAAAGTAATACTAAGGCTGTTTTCCAGAGCAGTTGCGGTGTGTATCATAGCTATTGTTCTGGCAATAAATAGTTCAGTGAGGTGTGTTGGTTTATGCCAGCATTGACTGCTCTTGTATTAGCTCTCTGAAAACTGGCTTTAAAATGGCATTGCTGGGTCCAGTGTCTATAGTTTCAAAAATTTTCAAATCAGTGGTATTCATGTTTCAGACAGGAATATTTCTTTGCTTCCCCAGCTGCCAGCTGCGCCAGCTCAGTGCTAACTTAGCTTTATCGTTAATAAAGTCCTTCCAAGCTGCCTTTTGCCTGGAGTGAGTCAGTGCACTCTCCTTTTCTTTTTACATCTATTGGGGCCCTACATTCTGGTTGTTTCAATCCACCTTCATATAAATAACTGTGGGCATAGAGATTCTTACTCAGAAAGATGAGTACCATGTTCTTACTTAGCTTGGTTTACTCTGAAGCGGAATAAACTGCATGGAAATTAGACCTTTGTAGTCCTTATCTCTCAGTTTTGCTGTTTTCCTGAACCCAGATTAACCCTCAGAGAAACGGTGCAATTGTTGAGACGGTCCCAAGACAGAAAAGAAGGCAAGAGGAGACAAAATACGCTGGGTTGGTGGCATAGATTTCTTTCTTGTGGGAAGCGATGTAACTTGAGACAGAACAGTGCTGTCTCATGACTCTGAAGGATCAGTGCATCCTGTTCCTCCCTTTGCTGTTCCCATAAGATGAGCTGTTTTCACACATCCAGCTGCCAAAGATCCTGGAAAACAGCAACCACGAACTGGCATCCGCAAAGCCGCGAATCCAAAGCTGACTGGCTCTAGTAACCATTGTATTATTATATAAGCTATTCACTTGAGCAACAAAATTATTCTGATCGAGCACAGATTGGGGTCCATGCAATCATTCACCACACTTTCAGAGACTGGGCCCAAAAAAGAATGTTAAATATTGACATAAAAATGTTAATAATAGTTTTTCTATTCAAAATTAATTTTATATCTAGTTGTCTTTGGTTTCACTTTAGAAAACAAAAGTTCTTAGATGCTTAAATCTGAAACAAAGCATTTCACTCTAGGCCTGATGAAATATTTTGTTAGAAATGAAATTATCTTTTTCCATTACAAGCAACTCCTAAGATTAATGATTCAGAGAGTCCTAAGGACAAATAATGGGAATTGAATATGCAAGTTGGACGCTACTGAGCAGGCAAAAAGGAGATGTTGTTTCTGTATGCAACACTGGTGAGAATTTTATTGATCATTAGTACTCAGCTCATTTCTAGTACAGATATACCATAAAAATTCAGAGCTATAAAAGCAGTCTGGGATCTGAGAAACATGACTTATAATGAAAGATGTTAGAAGCTCAAGCTATTCAGCTTATCAAAAGAGAGCGAGAAAAGGTGATCAATTGTGGTGTGATTAGAGTGTGATTACGTGGGAAGAAAATGTCGATAACAGAGTACGCTAATCTAGAAGAGCAAAGCATAGCAAAGTC
>Ga0181612_125391_pt1 | contig 11826 bp, 14 predicted proteins | sample HoacroProtozoa21_FD_119630 | JGI IMG/M metagenome (GOLD analysis project Ga0181612, IMG submission 119630) | Hoatzin crop microbial communities from Cojedes, Venezuel. Combined Assembly of Gp0051906, Gp0051904, Gp0051908 | reverse complement strand
GCCAGGTGGGACGGGGCTCTGAACAACCTGATCTAGTGGTGGATGTCCCTGCTCATTGCAAGGGGGTTGGACTAGATGACCTTTAAAGGTCCCTTCCAACCCAGACCATTCTGTGGTTCTGTGAAATGATAGGTGTGAAAGCAATAGTACATGGTTTTGTGCAGTAGTGGGGAACCAAATCCAGTGATCCACTTAGCTCTTTCCATGTAATGTGTGGCTTTTTTGCTGTAATGTTGGTATTGCATAGAATTGTCTAGAGAATATTAAACCTGTTTCTTCTCTCCTGTTCTTTTCCTTATGTAAACAGTTCCAGTTCCAGCCTGCAAAATCCCCCTGGTAATAGTGAAGAAAGAACTCATCTCATGGGTGGTGAAACATAGCAGACATACTTTCAATTCTCTGTTTACTATTGTGGTTTAACCTAGCGTTGAGATGAGTGGACTTAACAGTGTTTCATTGTTCTGGAGCTGGGATACATGATCTCTTAGTGAAAAACCGTTTGTGATTTAGTTGTAGCTGCGTTACTGTTTTGAAACACTAAACACTGACTGCCTTTCTTTTGGAATTCCTTGTGTGGATTGGCTGAAGTGATGAGTAATCTTCAGATGATAGCCTGTTTAATTGTGTTCCACATACAGTGCACCACTGTGTGTGGAGATGTGTTTTCAAATGTCTGGTTCTATAAATGAGCCTGCAGTGCATTATCCTTGGGTAAAGCTACTATTATGCTATCATGATTTTCTGTATTGTTTTCAAGAAAGTTCATCATTTTGTAGTACTTTGATAACATAATATGTTGAAACAGAATTTGAAATAACAAAGCATTAAGCACAATATTGTTTCCAATAATGCAACTTTTTTTCCTAAGTTTTGTGAATTTTCTTGGACAACAAGAGTCTAAAAGACTTTATGTCTACCAGTACTTGTATTATCTTGAAAGTGCCTGAAGATGGGAGGCAAAGATAATGAAGAGAAGACTAAACGTCTCTATACAGAACTAACTGATATTCAGTCCTGGAGGAGTCTTGGCATCATGTGTGTATGTTTGTATTATATTAGAAGACTCAGCTTGGTGTGTGTGAGATCTATTTTACTAATAAATGCCACCTGGAATGTTTGTACTAATTGCCCCTGCAACAGTAAATGTATCAAAAGCCTAGGGCTACACTTTTACAACAATGGGGGTAAAAAAAATCTCTTTACCTCCTGGGGTGCTTAGCAAAAAAACTCAAGGGGAACTGAGACAAAGGCTTACCTGGCAAAGTCTGGCTAGACTTCTTGACTTCAGTTGTGGCAGAAGTCTTCCAGAACTGGGTCCTAGAAGGGGTTCTCTGTGATACCCATTTTTCCATAGATAAGAAAAATGATCTAGTCCTAGCACTTTCCAAGCAGTTTCTCTTGTGAGTAGCTACTGGAATTTACATGAGAATTACTTCTTTCTCTGCCAGAGCCCTTTTTGGGGTACTAGCAGGAACTCTGAAGTAGCAGGATACCAAAGGGCAGACTTCCCCTGGCAACATCCTGACTCCCTTTCCTTTTGTATCAGATGTTAGACTTTACTGAAACCGGGAACCTATTGTGAGGTGCTGACCCTGCCCGTGACGATGGTGAGGCAGGTGAGAAGGAGCTGAGAGGACTAGAGGTAGATGCAAAGCACACGAGACACAGGTCTGCAGATGTGAGACTGAATTGGCTGTCTTTGTGGAATGACTTGTTCACTTACCTGGCTTGTGCTGTTAGGACTTGATGTGGCCAGGATTACCAGAAAGAGCACAAATGTCATTCAAATTCCTGAGCTGTCCTGCAATGCATGAACTTCATCACACCCCCAGCAGAAACTAGACAAGCTTAGCTAACCCCTCTAGCTTTCTGGTGACAGATCTTCTCCCCTTTTTATTCCCTCATTTATGCAACAGAGGCGAAAGAAACCTGAAGAGGAATCCTGGTTTCCGGGTTAGTTGTTCAAATCAGCTCACAAGTGTGTTCTCCTGCCGTGATTACCCAGGGGTCCTGGAACTGTGGCTAAAGCAGAGCAGTGGGATCTCTTGTGGGAAACCCAGCAGCCCCTGGCTAGTGCTGTGCTTCCCTCCTGCAGTGGCAGGTCTAAACACCCATCTGCCGCTACCAACACAGTTGTACGATCGGTGAAGCTGCGAAGTTGGGACTGAAGGGTGTAGCCAAACTGCACGCTGCTAGATCGGAGCAGCCTTGAGCTGGGGTGGCACAGGCAGCGCCTGTGCGGCCGCACCGAGCTGGGGACCGGCCACCAGGCTCCTGCAGCCCTGCCTGCACCCACCTCGCACCCTCGTGTTTGGGCAGGAATGTGTCTGTGCCGGTCTTTGCTGAGATTTCCCAAACTTGTTTTGCTGCTTTGACCTGGCCTTGCCTGGAACTGCGTTCCTGTAGCAACGCCTGGCCTGAGGCATCTGTAGCTCTGGCAGGCAACGTGTTTCTCTGGCTGCAGCACAGTGGTGACTGCTCTGCCATTGCTCAATGCTGGCTGCTCTCTTGCCTTTGATGCTGTGAGACTTTCCGGGCAGGGTGATTGCATCTCCTGGTGTGTCGGCTTTCCGCCACCCTGGGGAATTCCCGGGTTTTGTGCAACACTTCCGCTTTTAAAGCCCCTGTCTTTGCTGTTCCTGTGCTCCTTTTGGGTGACTTCCAGCCTCCAGACATGGGGCTTGCTAAAGCTCGTGCCTCTGCCGTGCTTTTGGTGCTGTGTGCGCTGGAGCCCTGTGCCCTCGACAGCTATGTCGCAGCCATCTATGAGCACAATGTGGTCTTTTCCAAGACATTTGGAATAGAATAGAATAGACTATTTCAGTTGGAAGGGACCTACAACAATCACCTAGTCCAACTGCATGACCAGTTCTGGGCTGACCATGTTAAAGCATGTTATTAAGGGCATTGTCCAAGTGCCTCTTCAACACTGACAGGCTTGGGGCATCAACCACCTCTTTAGGACATTGAAGTGCTGGTTTCTCCAGAGGAGGCCTTGGTGCTGATGGACAAAAATAAGACTTCTGGGTGAAATTACATAGTGAAGGGGAAGACACTGTCACAATGGAGAATACATTCCTTGGTTTCTCATGGAGCAGTAAATGTGATTAGTCAGGTTATGTTCTTTTACCCTTACAGACGTACTGCAGGTTCTGACAAAGGGGTTTTTATTATGAAGCACCTGAAGCTATAGTAGTAATATGCTTTTTCCAAAATACCACGCAAAAATTACTCTCCAGAAGAAAAAAAAATTGCTTTGTATGATTAATTTCAAATTGCTTGTTGTGCAACAATTGCTTTTTATAACAAAAATAGTAAAAAAAAAAAAAATCTGTGTTGTTTAATTATTTCTCTAAAAGCAAGCAGGTATGTTATTTCCAGATAAAGAGATCAGCACAGTTCAAGGGTTAGTTTACACTGCAGTGCAAGCCCAGGAGGGAGGACACCCTTAGGGCACCTGCTACAATTATAATAAGCCATTGGCCGAAGGCAAGAGGCATAGGCAGGACCATGAGTCTCATAAGCCTGGATGAATCAGCTACACTCTGAGGCATGAGGGCTGTACTTCACGAAGGTGAATTTTTAACTCATGGCAGCCACGTGCAGTAAGGTCATCTGCAGTCGTGTGCCCTAATCAGGGGAGTCTGGGCTTGCCCCAAGATAGGTTTGGAAGCCTGGAAAAGGATGTACAAATGGAATGTGCAAGTACTCCTTCCACAGAGCCCCTTGCACTTCAGCATGGCTTCTGACGTGCTCTCTTAGCCTTTTGTTCACTTTTTATTCATAGCATTTCAAACCAGAAAAAATAATCCAGTTCCTAGAAATGTTTATTTGACTCCTTACTGTAAATAAATGTCCTGATTTTTGGCAGAAATATACTGTACCTTCCCAGATTACTCAATAGAAGAGTAATTCCAAAGCAAACTTACTGGTCTTTACTCCTCCTCTTTCTCTCCAGTATATATTCCGCATACCCGATCCAGGAGCTGCGAGGCAGCAGCCATGCTCCCTTCCCAGCCTCTCCTGCACGCTGCGGTGTTTGCACTCGCAGTCCTCCAGGCCCTGGCCTCCGACACCTTCATTGCAGCCGTCTACGAGCACGCGGTCATCCTGCCAGATGCCACTGACGAGCCCGTTTCTCCCGACGATGCTTTGGCCCTGATGAACAAAAACATGGACGTCTTGGAAGGGGCCATCAAGGAAGCAGCCCAGCAGGTACTGGGTGTATCGGGAGCATTGTTAATCAGTGTTTCCTGCTCCTGCTGACCCTCCTGCTTATCTGTCGATGGGTGAATTCTTAACGGAGCCTGTTGTTTCAGGGTGCTCACATCATCGTGACTCCTGAAGACGGCATTTATGGCTGGCGTTTCACAAGAGAAGCCATCTACCCCTACCTGGAGGATATCCCTGATCCGGCGGTGGACTGGATTCCCTGCACCGAGCCCACAAGGTGACTCCTTCAGCAGTGATTGATGTAGTTTCAGATTAGTTCCTCATGGAGTCGTGAGCTGCTCACAATAAATGCCTAAGAACTGCTTTTGACAGGAGGGTAAGTTTCAATTAAAGCTGCATGTGAAGGTAAGTTACATGATGAAATATATAGCATGTCCATCATTAATTGACAAGGGAATGTTTTTCGGATCAGGCTCTTTAAAGAGAAATTCAAAGAATATACAGAATTTGGGTTACTGAATGTAGAGGAAATGTCTTCTTTTTGCACTTGGAAAAGCTTTGATGCCAGAATATGCTGCTTCTCATTCTACTTTCAGCTTCTTCACACTATTTTGAATAGATCCGACTGTAATTTCTTAACACTAGTTTTTTTATTTGTTTTGTCGCTTTGTTATTTTACAAATGCTGTGTTCAAACAAAAGCGCACATACTATTTTTGTGGACAGCCAAGAACTAGTTTTTGAGCGGCTAATAACAGAGGAGATGAGGTCAGTAGTCAAAGTCCAAACCTCTGAGTGATACAAATCCAGAAATTTTTAATCTTAGCTTTTCACAATTAAGATAAGATAAAGAGCGAATTGCTAGTGTCTTTGTGCTGTAGAACATGATCTGTCATTTAAGCAGCATGTTCCAGCAGGGACAAGCTAACCTGTAGCCGAGCACTGGACTTCAGATCCGTACAGCACGCAGTAAGTGCTCAGCCATGGAACTACAGCTGTGGTCTGCCTTTTCCACTGTGACTTTCTGCACCTGCTCGATGATGAGGTGCTTAGAGCATGTTATTACATCTGTGAGAATGTAATTCCTCAGCGGTCCTGAGAGCAAGATTCACAATGGAGAGAAATGCAGGATGTGCAACGTTCTGCTCAGACATAAGTAGCTAAAATATACAGTCTTTCAGTGGTTGTGGGGTGGCAGCGTGTCTAAGCAGGTCTTTATTGCAGTTCTTCACACAGTTTTCAGGAAGGTAATCTTTGTGTCTCTTCACTGTTCTAAATCAGGGTTTTCATTAGTGGTTTGTGGGAGTATAACACCTGCCATGACAGCTTGGCATGCCCTGTTCCTCGGTGCTACCTGTGTGTCTTGCATGACGGTTCTCCCATGTGGCCCATGCACACCTTGCAAAGCCATATGCATCGCCACCTTGCAGAGGGGGAGGTCTGCTCTCTTCCTGGCCTGGTGCAGGTGCTTCAGAGGTGCTGCCAGATTATGGCACACGGCCTGTCACATCCTGAAATGCGTATCCCACTGCAGTTCACGCCATGGCTGGAGGGCTCTGTGCTCCCGTCCGCATGAATTGCCTTGACCAAGTCAGCTGCACCATTCCGCAGCTCAGCTCTGCCTGGTGTATCGAGGGCCCAGAGCTATGGTCCACAGGTGCTGCTATGCCAGATGCTAAGACATTCTCCTGTGTGACATCAAGTTAGTCTCTTCCTCTGCCCAGCAATTCCTCTCCTGCCCTTTCCCACCCCTAGGATTATCTGCTTGCTGCAGAGCACGTTCTGAGTGCCAAGGAGTGCTGGCAGGCAGCCCAGGGTGGCCTGCCCCTCCCAATGCCGATGGAAGGGCTCCAGGAGCTGCCCCGAGCTGCAGGAAGGGATGTGAGGGAGTGCTGCAGCCACCCTATGTGTCTGCCTGCCCTACCATAGCCACAGGACCGGAGGTGCTGCCAGCGTGCCCTCAGCACTCCAGCCACGGGCACCACTGACAGCACAGTTTTTGTTTGTCTTTTTTTTATTTTCCCTAAAATGCATTAGATTTGCTCCTGCTCCAGTGCAGGAGCGACTCAGCTGCATGGCCAGGAAAAACTCCATCTATGTGGTTGCCAACATCGGGGACAAGAAGTCATGTAATTCCAGTGATCCCAGCTGCCCCAGCGACGGTCGCTATCAGTACAACACCGACGTGGTCTTTGACTCGGAGGGGAAACTGGTGGCTCGTTACCACAAGGTAAAGTGGCCTTGGAAAGTCAGGAGCTATTTTTCCACTACTTCCAAAATGTCTCCATTTGGCAAGAGAATTAAATGCCAGTCGTTGTCCCATGGTAGATTTTTGCTTTTGTTTGTAATTTAAAAGAGTCTCTTTCTTTCTGTGAAGTGTTGACTCCAAATTTGCATTTGCTGTCCTGTTTCTCAAAACAGACTAGAATGAAAAATAATTGCTCAGGTCCAGTTTAGTGGCATACGGTTTTGGCTGGCTTCCTCAGTTCATTAACTCCCTATGACTGGAAATCCTGCTGCTTAGGCAGCTTTAGTTTTCAGTGCCAGCTTTGCACTAGACTACCCCTCTATGTTCCAAGATTTTACAGGGTTCATCTGCATCTCGTTTTAGATGAGTAGTGTGATTTAAGGAACACAGGCCCATTCCTATAATTTTTTTTGTTTGTTGATGTTTCAGCAAAGTTTTTGCATAACAGGAATTATCTGGACAAACCTATGGACCTAAGCTGGATGCAAAAAGAGATGAGGACATGGAAACATTTGCACCCAATGAAAGTATCTTCTTTCAGTTTTATATGCCTATCTCCAAGGTTCATCAAAGTTGTTTGGGGTTCATGTGCCAGATGCATGCCAGTGGCTAGGCTGAAGTCAGTTGTTTAACTCACTTTGGGCTCAGTGTTTCACCTGGATTTTCAGGGACAATGCCAAGATACTTCTTTGCGAGCAAACTGGGAAAGGGGGACACTGATAATGCGAGCCTGGTCCCCTGTGTTCCAGCCTGCCACAGCCCAGGGCCTGAGCTACAAGTCCAATAAACTTGAACCTCTTTTCTGTCTCGGAGCACATGTATTGTCCAGGCCACCTGGAGATTAAAGGACTCTTTCAGCAAACATGAATGTGAAGGAAGAAGGAAAATGTTGGAAAGCTGAGAACGTCTCAGACTTGGAATTTTTTGTTGGTTGAGATCATCTGCCTTTCTCCCATGACCACAGCCTTGCTTTCTTCTCTGCCCTGCAGCCTCCCAGTACTGTCTCGTGCTTCCTGCTGGTGCTGGGTGCTTTCAGTCCTTCTGTGCTTCTCCACACCAAGGTCACCAATCCTGTCTCTTGGCATCAGATCCTCTGTGCTCCTCTTCCATTATTGTTTCTCTTGTGTGTGTCTTTTGAATCACCAGGATTATAAACTAGCTGGGGAGGGGGGAGAGATTATTTTTACGGGGGTTGCAGGTGGCTGACACCAACAGACCTGCAGATAGCCGGTTGCTTTTCTGGTTAGATGCCAGGGCAATGTGTGTCTCCCCATACCCACCCTTTGGGCACTATGGTGATCATACAATTTTAGCCTGACTTCCTACATGTGAAGGCTTCAAACACAGTTCAAAAAACTTCTCTAGTCATTGTGAACAGTTTTAGGGAATGACTCCAAGATATTGCAGTAAGTGCCTTTAACTGATTTCCCTTTTTTCCTTCCCCTACAGTATAATCTCTTTGTGTCAGAAACTCAGTTTAATTACCCTAAAGAGCCAGAAGCCGTCACCTTCGAGACGCCCTTTGGGAAATTTGGCGTTTTCACTTGCTTCGACATCCTTTTCCGTGAGCCTGCCGTGGTCCTGGTGAGCGAGCTGCAGGTGGACACTGTGCTCTTCCCAACAGCTTGGATGAATGTCCTGCCGTTCCTGACCGCGATTGAGTTTCACTCTGCCTGGGCTATGGGCATGGGTGTCAACTTCCTAGCTGCCAATACACACTACACCAGCTTGTCTATGACAGGTAATTAGTTCTCACTCTGTCTAAAAAATCTCTATAACCATGAATCTTTATTCTGTGTTCTGCAAGGTGATATTGCAGAGGAATATAATACAATTATAAAATGATAAATACATTATAATAATGTATAAAGATGTCTCAATTGGTAAATGGTCCTTTTACATGAACTAGCCAAGAATAAAGGAATTTGCAAGCAACTCTGTTGTGTACAGGAGAAAAGAGAACTGGTGGGCCCGTAAATACAACCATAAGGTAACACCCTGCCTTTTGGCTATACTGAGCAGGCCTCACTCAGGGACATAAATGCTATTCTTTGCCAAAGTATGATCTCTGTATACTGAGTTGCCAATAGTCACCTTTGCTGAGACTAAAATTTCTGCAATATTTATAAACTAGTGGATAAGCTAGCAGTAGGCACAACTAAAAGGACAATATGAAATTTTTTATTCTTTTTGGATGGACTATTGTGCTCTCCACAGGGAGCGGTATTTATGCACCAGATGGAGCCAGAACATACTACTATAACATGAAAACTGAGGATGGTCGCCTCCTCATTGCTGAACTAGATTCACACCCTCGCCTTTCTCCTGCCTCCTCGCCTGCCGTCAACTGGAGCTCATATGCTTTGAGTGCCGAAAGATTCCCACTGAATGACCGTGATTTCAGTGGACTCATCTTCCATGACTGGTTCACTTTCACTGAGCTCACTAAGCCTGAGCAGAATCTCACCATTTGCCAGAAGGACCTCTGCTGTCACTTGAGCTACAAGATGGCACGGAAACGAGAAAATGAAGTTTATGTGCTAGGTGCTTTTGATGGGCTTCATGTTGTTGAAGGACAATACTATCTGCAGGTAATGATTCTTTGGAGGAGGCATACTTGTTTTAGGAAGCTGCTTTACAGGGAGAAACCTTCAGATCTGTGGTGAAAAAAGGCAATGCCCTTGTACGCTGGAGTCTTGATGTCCTATTTGTTACCAGTGGAAAGCAGTTACTAAAATCTCCAAGCCTCCTTACCTTTAAACCCAGTAAGTGCAGTGGAGAGGTCTCTAAACCTCTTTTAGGTTCCCAGAGTGCCCTCACTATTTTTTTAGGTGTGCAATATTGGCTAGATTTAGGTCCTCTTTTGTGACTATCTGCAGTAAGTGTTCTAAATCTCCTCTGTAATCTTCACCAAACAATTCCTGTTAAAAAAAAAATTGTTTTTTCATATCTGTGAGCTGATCTGATAATTTAGAGTCACAGAGATGTTAATTTTTTGTCATTACTCAAATCATAGCGATGAAGTGTACTGAAATGGCATGTGACTTTTACTGGAAATGTCCACTCTTCCTCTCTTTTAATCAAATGCTTGGGAAGACAGTGCCTTATGTCCTGATGAATTTACTTAAAGCTATATTAGAGAACCTTCTTTGCCTTCACAATTAAGTTATTGTGTCAGCAGTTTATTCTTTTTTTAGTTACTTACTTCTGTCTGTCAACACAGCCTTTGCATATCAGCTGGTACAGACTCCAGGATACTGGAGGAGGTCTTAGCCAGAAAACTGCTTATCTAATACATTTAAAAAGTTAGCTTGAATAAATTCAGTTCTTGGTGAGGTCGCTTGGAAAATTTATTTCAGTGATTGTGGAAGCTGCAAGATGGTCTCTACCACTACTGAATTTTCTAGAGAAGACAGGAATTTCTACTCTTCCTTTTGCTCTCAGTATTTTTCTGGTTTCCTCAGAACAGACTGAGAGAATTTTAATCTTCATTCTCTTATTATTTGCATTTCCACACAAAACCATTTTGGCTGATGACTAATACTTCGAATGTTGCAGATATGCTGCTTCTATCCCCCACTATCTGACTCAAATATAACTCCTTCACTACCTGTCAGCAAAACCAGCCAACATCCTTTGAATCTTCACAGGAGTGCTAGCCTTATTTCATAATTCTTCATGAGATCCAAAAATATTTATCAGCTGGATAATTAACTCTAAGGACAAAAGGAAAACATTGCCATTCCTACTTTCCTCTATGTGCTGTAACTACTAACACAAAACTGTAACAGAGGATGCTAACTTTATCACCTTGACATATATTCACCAGGATGTGGATCGAAAACATCAGATTCAGATTTTCCATGGACTACCAGGCCATCTAATGAATTGTCATTAGCAACATGTGCAAATACCAGTAAGAGGACTTGTGTGTACAGTTGCACAATGTACCTATGAGGAGGGTTTTGTTTCATTTGCTAAAAATTTCCATTCACAAACTCTTCTTACTAAGACACGTGGGAAAGGAACCTTCAAACAAGAGAACAGACAATTGGAAGAATTAGTGGAAGTGGCAGGACTGAGCTTCGGGGATGAAATAAGGTGCTCTGGCAGCCCTCATGTCAGAAACAGGTTATTTCTAACGACTAAGGCAAAGTAGGTCTGGAATACCGCCGGTCAGATCAAGGGGTAAAAAAATAAGCTACAAGTAAAAAGAGATTGCTTAAACATTATGAAAGAGATCCTGTGACAGTCACTTGCTCTGACACACACTGGCTTTGATGACACAAGGCTTTCCTACCAGAGTGTTTCCGTCTTGCTAAATATGTTGTTGTCTTCTCCTCCCTGCAGATATGCACGCTGCTCAAGTGCAAAAGCACAGACCTGAACACGTGTGGGCAGCCGGTGGAGACAGCTCAGACCAAGTTTGAGATGTTCTCCCTCAGCGGCACCTTTGGCACCAACTACGTCTTTCCAGAAGTGTTGTACAGCGGGGTGCAGCTGGCCCCCGGGGAGTTCGAGGTAATGCAACACCTTGGAGCTGTGTCATGCTAGGTTCTCTGCGTAACAGTAATGGAATAAGCTGTCTCAAAACAGCCGAAGTGGACTTGCTCATAGTGAATAATCAGATCTATTAAATACCTTTTAATGAAGTCACTAGTTTCGGCGAGAGATATGTTTGAACGTATCTTCTTCCTGCTTTGTTACGTCTTTCTGAGCTCTTAGCCTGTTCATATGGATATTCCTCTAACCGTGTCCTTCTCTCGCCTTTTTCAATCAGGTATTGAAAGATGGGCGCCTGATAAGTAAGGCACAATCAACAAAACCAGTTGTCACTGTGACACTTTTTGGACGGTGGTATGAAAAGGATCATCTGAAACAAGACCCACAACCACCAGCCTTTCCATGAGATTGCCATAACTGAAGCCATATACTATTAACCTTACGTCTAAATGACATACAGCATCCTCTACTATGGCAATCCGAACTCTGTTCCTTACTTCCAGTTGCACAAACTTCCTATGAGTGTGCTTTGTTTAGTAATAATGCAGCAATATTATTTTATTGCTACCATTTATTGAGAAGTGTCTATTTCTAGATCAGAAGATTACTAATATTTTATTAGCATGAAACAGCAGTTGTGTTTCTTTCTCTGTTTTCTGGATTTTTGTTTTTCTAGCCCTCAGAAGATCTGTATTGTGGGCCAGAGGATACATTCTTATTGAAATAGCATATTTTATAATTGCAGATTATTATGAGACCAGTAAATAAAACAGTGAAAGATGTGATTTGTGGCAACTCTATACAGAAAAGCTCGATAATGCTTTGTCTCTGGTATACAACTACTTAGCTGACTTATGCAAGTCTGCTCTATTACCTCAGTTACACATGTTTTTTTCTCCTATT
>Ga0181612_103115_pt1 | contig 11826 bp, 4 predicted proteins | sample HoacroProtozoa21_FD_119630 | JGI IMG/M metagenome (GOLD analysis project Ga0181612, IMG submission 119630) | Hoatzin crop microbial communities from Cojedes, Venezuel. Combined Assembly of Gp0051906, Gp0051904, Gp0051908 | reverse complement strand
CAAACCGCAGCGATTCTCTTGTCCCGACCTTACTGGTTTAAAAGCAGCAGCTGCCGTGAGGCTTGCGCGCTCGGAAGTCAACCGTCCCGCCGGCGCGGCACCGGCGGCCGCCCCCCGCCCGAGCCCCATTTTTTTGCACCTTCTCCAGCCTCTTCCCAGAACAAGTCACGAATCCCTCGGGTTCCCCCACACCACCCCCCGGCCCCCCGTTTAAAAAGTTTAATTGCGCGTCCCCTCCAGTCCAGCCGGGTTTGAACCGGAGCCGTACTGGTCAGCAGACTGGAATTAACCCAACGCCGCGCCAAGGAGAGGAGCTACGCGGGGATACTCACCGCGGCGCTCGGGCACGCCACCGGCACGCACGTCCGGACATGCCGTTTTGATTGGATATGTAACAGATTTGTTCTCAAATATCTGAGATTCTTGCGACCTTGTAAAGAAAGGGTCTGCTAAAACTATTTAAGCCAGCCTTCTCCAATTTAAAGGTATTTATTAAATAAAGTATCTGCAACTTTTTAAATGGTTTAAACCGTGCAGATACGTGAAATATCTGTACCCCTGAAAACAACCGTAAATATTGTCAAATTTGTATTTTAAATTATTGCTGCTCACCTACTCAAGTTTTACAATTTAAAACTGTGTAAAGGCGCTTTCCATAGACCTTACAAACATCTCCAAAGAAGAGAGAGACAGCTGTATAGAGTTAGATTTGTGCATTAAGTAGCAGTAACTCTTTTAAAGCTTAGCTTTTACCAATCAATAAGTAATTAAGTAATTTAATTAGTAAGCCATTAAACTGAAATGGGTTTATGATAAATTTCTATTACAGCACTTTTAGTTGCCCGTAATTCAAAAATCTCTTTTAAAAATATATACATTGTATTAAAAAACATTATAGCATACACAATAACTAAATTTGATCAGGGTTCTCCAGAGCATTTCCACTTTGTAGACAGTATCTTTCAAGTCATGTAACACTTATTTTTCTATACTTTTTCAGTACACATAATCCAAAGATGATGAGGAAAACAGCATAATGATCTGCAGTACCAAAGAAAGAAGTCTTAATACTATGCCAGGTCCACAGTACTAAACAATAATAAAAAAACTTTATACTGTACAAACAGATTGAAACAGAACTTCTTTTTCTTTCAAAAATCTGCGATTATTCACTGCTAATATATCCTTACCTTCAATTAACTAATCTGTGAATGAAAGCAATACTTCTAGAGGAGAAATGTCTTCTGGCTACTACATCCCAGTAAACGAGACATTATTTTGTAGCAAGTACATTGGGAATACGTCAGGAAAGCGGATCGGTTTGCAAAGCTACAAGTCAACCTCGAGCTGAAAAGGCACCTAGGATTTCATTTTGTTTAGCAGAGAAAAGGGATCTCGGGACAGACACACACCATATATGGGAACCCAGGTCAAAATAAGCAGCTTTCGATTGGGCCCGTCAGTGGAGCCAGCACAAACACAATCCCTTTACTCCTTTCTAGTCACAAACCAGATCTCGCACCAAGAAAACTATTTATGATGTTCTATATTAAACTGTGAAAAGAAATACAAATTACTTATTACGGAGACATGCAGTTTGTCAGGTAAAATTCACCGAACTCCTGAAATACAAGGCTACACAATCATTCTGAGCTACGCGCTTTTCAGAACAGCCACGATCCTCTGGAAAATGCTTACTGCTGCAGCCTTTACCAGTGTTAATCAGCAGCCTTTACCAGTGTTAATCAGACCATTTTTTAAAAACCCTACCCAATACCATACAGAGTTAAAGACAACGTGTCTTGCTTCACTGTCTCTAGGAGCTCCATCTATTACATGAAAAAGGTCGGGCACACACTTTCAGGAAGCAAAAGCTCATTTTTTTTTTTTCTGGGAAAAAACCTCAAAAAATACCATACTGTTGTTGTGAGGTACGATTTGAAAATGTAACTCAACACCCTTTCCCAAAAATACAGATACTTAAATGATGATATAGAAATCAAATAGTGATTTAAAAAAACATGACTGAGACTTCCAGTGACGCATGTGAATTTTTGCATACATCTATTTCATTCCAGATTGGAAAAAAAAAAACCAAATAGCACAATTATATGAATAAATGTTACTGTTTTAAATGTAAAGCTTACTGAAACAGGTTTACTCTTGGTTAGAGTTTGTAGTCCCTCATAAAGGTTTTGCCTAAGTAATAACTTTAGGAGTGTGCCCAGTCTCTGTATTTAATTAAACTAAGACAGATCCCCCCCCACTCATACAGAGCTTGATGATGTGATGATAAACACAGGATAAATTACACAGAGGCTAAGCTGATCAGAAGAAGGGTGTTGACGAAGCATTGCAAGAAAAGAATCGGCTTTGAATTTTTAATCTCTTCTGTAGTATGGCATCTAGGCAGTATGGGAACTGAAGCCATATAAATGATCTAGATGGGGGACATAAGATAAAGTAGGATCCTCTGTGTTTATACAGCCATTAAACAGTGCCTTAAAGCTCTTTATCTGATGTCTGAAGACTGGACTTCAGATTAGTGTATATCATTACCCCATGGTATGGTGTAACCTATGAACCTCTCCTACAGCTGATACCATGGACCAGATCCTCATTTGGTTTAAGTGAGTGCAGTTGTTTTATTTCAACAGCTAATCTAATTATGCCAGCTGAGCACCGCACCTATTCGAAACCTATTTGCAAGAGGTTTGCTTACTTGGCTGTTTGGTTTTGTTCTTCCAACCAACTGCATACCAAATCAGTGCAGGCTGGTTTGTTGATCACTGGCACCCAACATCAGTTTTAAAGCACAATTGCACTAACGCTGGGTTTGGAACAGAGATTTCAGTGGGACTGGTATATGTTCACATCATGCCTGTATCTGACCTGATTCTGCATTCCTGCTGATGCAGCTGGCATCTCAAGAGGCACAAGAAGCAAAGGACCAGGTCTATGACATAACATCAAATGCACAACAAGCTATTTGGTATATTTTTACAACTATTACTCATGCAATAAGGTTTTATCTCCATATGCAGCATCACACACTTGTTTTAGCACATGTAAAGCGGGTCTATCCCGAGCACAGTATTCGCTGGGCGCTTGGGTGCCACAATTACAGATGTGCTGATGATTAAGAAAAATTCGATGTAAGATGGATATGGAACAGTGGGATGTTTGCATGTTTGTCTCTAGGTAGGAAATGCTACCAAAATATTTAACATTAGAAATAGGCCCAGGAAGACCACACTTCACTAAACCAAAAGACGCATCCCATTGCTCCCGAAAGTCGCTGCCTGGCTCTTCCCATAACAACTGCAGTGCAACGTCAGAACCCTCTGAAGCAGGCAATATCCCCCCTATGTCTCCATACAAGTTTTATCTTACACATAGCAGCTGTTGCCTAGAGACGTCCCTGGCTGGAGCAGAAGTTTGCAGCATTTGACAGGAGCCCTTATTGTCTCATGCTACTCACGTGAGCAAAAATAGAAATACCTTGGTAAATGCAAACAAAAGAAGCTACAGAAATTAACCATTTTAACTGTTCTGTCCAAAATCTAGCAGTGTGATTGAGAAGGACATTTTCATTATATACTCTCAAGACACACTAGATAAAATTAGTAGCAAATTAAGGTCTATGTGTAATGTGTTATAAGAAAAGGTGTGTGCTGCTAACCATCGTCCTTCGTCAAAATGTGTATGAACTGCAGGCCCCAACGACATCTTTGCTAGTTTGCATGCAGTTGGACTTGTTTTCAATTGGCAGCTTCAGTACAAAGTATACGATCACTTTGTACAATTTAAAATACTAAATAGCAGTCTTTATTAATCTGAAGTAGATACTGCTTTAGCTTCTTGAATAAACACAGGACTTAATATGATTCTGAAATAGTTCTTGACAACCATGATATAAATGAATGCAGAGATTTTCCATAGAAGAAGCGGCCAAGGTCTAGTCTGATAGCAAATACCTTAGTGTTTCTCAATTTTTCACTTTCCAAAATCAAGGTATGCATGTTTTTTCAATAGATTCATTGCATCTTAAAATCATTACGTAACAGGGGAAACAATGTATATAGCATATATAGAAATATTTCTAGACACACACAGTGTAAACTATAAATATGCTCAGTCCTCTAACTGCAAAATAAATAAGTAGTTTGGCAGGGTGAAGGGAACGTTTCCTACATGAAGGTAAGTTTTAAATATATCTAATACTGTCATCCCTCTTTTGGTACTTTGTAACACCCAACTGAAAACTTCCTACATCACTTTTCTCTTCTAGAAACCTAATGAAGGTATTAATCCTTCTGATCGCCACACAAAAATACCGATAAGTTTTGATCTCCAGATCATTTGAAGTAGATGCTCTACCCAAAAGCGATACCATTGCTTTTCCCTAAAGACTGAGACACCAGGTCTGTGACACTCTGAGGGCAGAGCTCTGAGATCTGCTCCTGATTTAAGAGTAATGCTGCAGCTTTTCTAACTACAACAGCCTTCATTTAGGCAATACCTTCTCTATTAAATTGAACTACCGAAAATTACTTTCCTTTTTCCAGTAAAGCTCAAGAATTTTACAGGGGGATTTTTAATACTGTCTGTGGTACCTAAGAATCAGTGAGAATGTCACCTTTTTTTGCATAAAAATCTCAGCTCAGAAGATACATAAACATGTTTGTAACTGTTCATAAAAGTAATCCCGCTGAAGGCAACTCAATTGTCTTTGAACAAAGTTATTTGGAGAATCAGCTGTTTGCAAGACAGGGGGTGAAATGAGAGGAGTAAATTGCAACCTGTGAGCATCCTTGAGAATGAGCTAATTTTTCTAATTTACATTCAAGCTTTTACTCCAGCTCAGCATGGAAACATAACTGCCTAAAAACCTGAAAATAATTGTCCTTCACTGTGATGTGTGAATAATAGTTTGCTTACAAAAATGAACAAGTCAAATCAAACGCACCGGTGATGATGAGGAGCAGCTTGCCAGCACTCTAACAGGCAATAAAAGCTATACTCAGTGGCTCCTCAGAAGACTAAGTTGCACAAAGAACGCAGTACAAATGAGAGATTACCAGTGAGCTGACAAAATAATCAAGTCCCGTTGTTCTGTAAAGACTATAAAACACATCATTTCACATGCATGCCATTTTTCCGTAGTTTGTCCTCCCACAACTACTTAGGCCTTCCTCATCTTTCATTTAGTGCTACTAAAATAAAGTTAGAATTTACAAACCATTGCAAATTTTTTTCACAGCAATAACTTACATTTTTGCCAGTGATATAAATACAGCGCACTGTATAACATGAGTCAGCTCAGTAATGCTAGGCTGCCTTTTCTCCAACTATTTTCCACAGACGTGAACAAAACCAGTTTTGTCAGCACCTCTCGTAAGGTGAAAAGGGAGATGGAAGGTTCCTCTTTGTTTTTCAGCTCTGAATTAGTCATACTCAGAATTCTTAATTCTGCAAGAAAAATATGTTTGTTCACTAAGCACAGAAACAACAGGTTTATTTGTTGCAAATTCCATTTTGTTATTATTTCCTAAATGCGTTCCGTATTTTTTTTCCCGAAGCATTATTCATGTCACTGTTCAACAGTAGATGGAGCAGTGGATCATTACTGTATTTTAGTTATTTTTGTCAATTATTGCATAATTTTTCCACAGCTGACATATAAGACTGGGCAAGCAAATAAAAAATGATATAGAGAAATAATTGTTAATTAAAGCATTTAGAATTATGAAGAAAATTGAAAGAACAGCAATCCAAGCTCACTTTGACAAACTATTAAGAGAAGCCTGCATTTATGACTAATATAAGTGATTCATAAACACACAATTGATTCGAAGATCCGGTAGGATCACAAACCTTGTGTTAGTTGAATACAGTAAATATGTACGTCCTTAACCTTGAAACATTCAGTCACACACATTTTTCTTAACGACGATCAGGAAGGGTGAAGTATCTTCTAAAAGTGAAGATCACAAACATTCCACATTTTGGGCCTTGTAATGAAAAGGAAAAAGTGGAAGTCTAAGTTAAAATAATCATCATAAGGGCAATTTATTTTTGCACTCACATCAACTGCTTTTCCTGTAACCTGCTTGTAAGAAATTTACCACAATAAATTCTTTTGAACCTTGCAGCAATTATACCACGACTCTCATTTGTTCAGCAGGGGTTAGGGATTCTCATCTAACTGTACCATCTAAAATTAAGCATTTAGTTTTCGATGAGCATCCCCACCCTCATCTTCAGTGGAAAGAGACAGACCCTCCCAGTGGATGTGCCTAGGGGGCACCCAGTTTTGAGGTTTCCCCTCCCTGTAGACACAGATGATGGGCTTCAGCTAGCTCGCCGGTTTTGATAGCTCCGGCTCCCCCAGGAATCCAGACTTTGTTGAACCCAGCAGTGTAACTTCCCTTAAAATCAATTGGGTTTCAATAGTAATTGTATTCGCAGAAATCTCAATTGCCGCATGCTCTATTTTGAAACTTCATATAATTACTCCGAGTCAGACTGCCAATATTTGTTGTTACAAATCATGGCCAGAGGAAAACTTCTCAGATGGCTTCAAAGTCCCAGTTCTCGTCTCTAGGCCCTGCTCCCTCCCCCGCTTCCTTCCAGCAGCATTAACTTTTTCTCTGCAATCTCACAAATCGGAAAAAGAGTAACCTCTAAAGCTGTTTTAGACTGAAGGTCAGAATTCAAAGGATTGGTAACTTTATCCACAGAGCCCTGCAATCACATTGCTATTGGAAACACACCCAGAAGCACCAGCAATCGAGATGTTTTTATTAGGCAATGTCAATAGGTACCAAATTTGAAGGTTTGGGGCTTTTTTCTCCATACTGTAAGGTTTATCGAGACTCATATTTGCAAGAGATCGAATTGCTTTCTGCCACCGAATTTTAGTTTAATGTTCTCCGAGGTAAGGAAACTCGGCTCTGTGTTACATGCTAATGAAAACACCAGCTTTGGTTTGTTTATCTAAATACTTAAAGAGAGGCACCTCTTGCAGCCAAAATGTAAACAAAGCTTAAACTCTTTTCTCTGCTTGGCTACTTCCAGGCTACTAATACGGATTTTTTTTTTAATTAAGTGCATTGTACAGATTTTCTGCATATATTTCCTGCTTGACAACCTACCTTTCCAAAGAAATATTTAATTCCTAAACCATTTATTCATAATTACACCTATATTTTCAGCCCACGAACATAAGATGACAGATCCCTTTCAAACCTAGGCTCAAGGGAGAAAAAAATGAGAGGGCAGCCAGTACTTTTGTCCCTGAAAACCTGTCATTAATTCAGAGGGAACTAGATTAAAATAAGGATTTCAAGAGAGTTTCATAAGAATTAAGAACTAGCAAAAGTTTGATTTCAATATCTAAAAAATCCAATCATTTATCCTGCCCCTCTGTCTTGTACCATATTTGCATATGCGAAAGGCTGAAGCATTCATATCCAGCCAAGTGATTCACCTGACAAAGTTCTGAAAATGTGTCTTTAAGGATGCCCTGCCTTTTATAATACAGGAATCTCTATACACAACAACCTCCTTTAGATAATGTTGCCAAACTAGACACAAACAAATGAAAACACTCCTTGCACTGGATGCCAACTTATACGCTGAAAGACACAGCACCGGTACGGCACAGCAAGCAGAGGCAAAACTCTTTTCATGCAGTGACACCAGAAGAATTCAGTAACACAACGAGAAGAGGACACAAGGATACACACAACTGCACAAAACTACCAAGAACTCAAAACAAGGGTGGATGAGCAGAAATAAAGAGTTTTTAACTGTTATAATGTGATTTTAAAAAATCGTAATTTGGCAGCTATCAGTATGAGGAATGTGTTGAGTGCAAGTCAGAAATGCTTATTTATCTTTTGTGCATCTGGTGCCACTTTCCTTGGAGTCATACGCAGGGTACCTTTGTGAATCTAGGCTGATTTTTAATAGCTCTTCTGGAAAGCAGCAAATCCTAAATTAGAGACACTTAGGAAAATTTAGTAGATTTGAAACATACTCCACCAATCCACTCCACTGCAGATGATTGCTTGTCGAAATAAAGTAAAAATTCTACTGCTGGAGAACGAATGCTTCAAGCGATGCCTCATGGTGCCTGGGACACAAACAAGGGTCTCCATGGCCCTGGCTGAGGACACCGGCGGTGCTGCTGTTGTGCCACCCCCCGCTGCTCCACCAAGCCCCAAAGGGCTGTAGCCATACGGGAAAGCATCCCTGCCCCCCCGCAGCCACTAATTAATTGCTTCCCCACCCCTCACTGCAAAGCAAAACAAGTGCCCAGAATGCAGGCTCCCCCTTCCGAACCTTAATCCGTATCTAGAAAGGGTTTTGAACTCAGAGAGAGTCTCAGGAACTGCACAGTGCCTACAGTTGCAGAGCGGGAAATCCAAGAGATGGAGAGCAGCTGCCTCTCAGCTGGGTATAGCTTGGCCATCATAAGGCTCTCATCCCTCTATGAGACCCAAAAGAGCTGCCACCAACCAGCAGTGATACCCCTACAATGCATTTCTCTTTCCCTTTCCTCTCATAAAATCTTCATTATTTTTAGTTCTAATTTTTTTTAATAACAAAACACTATTAATATTTTCACCTCCAAAATACTATAAAATACTGTGTATGCATCTTAAAGCCTGAATTAAAATAGGATCAACTTCATGTTAAGTTTCTTTTTATGAACTGGCCTCAGACATACGCGGTCTACCAAGCACAGCAGGAACTTTATACAAATCTTTCTCTTTTAGTTGATGAATTCCAGGATTTGGCTCTTGTTTTTCTGGTCACTAATAGCAAATACTTACGCAGCACACATCATAAAGTAACTACTGGTAGGTCAAATATTTTTCACAGTAATCTAATATGGGGTTGCCTAAAATCATTTTTGTCATCTGATGAGTGTGTGGGATGAAATACATTTCAGCAGGTCCTATGCTACGAGGCTTCTGTCAGCCAGTGCTGGGGTCTGCTTCAGCCCAGGCCACCGTCCCACAGTCCGATCCAAAGGTGGGCTGTGGTACCCACCAGCAGTCCTTCTGACTGCAAAAGGGCTGTGTACCGGTGTTGGAGCCTACCTTCACAGCCCGGGCTGCAGGATCCAGGTCTAGTTACCTCTTCATGTTTGGATGCATTGAAGTCCACCAAGACAGTAGTTTCTCAAAATCTGAATGGCCACCAAAAAATGACTTGAAGTGAACGGCCATGAAAAAATTGCTGAAAGTTAATACGCAGTAAAAAATGTTTCCTATTAATTTAGTAAGAGAAGTGGACTTCAGAGACCCTGAATAAGAGGTTTGAAGACTGCTATTTACATTTGGTTTAGAAATTCATGACTGTGAATAAAAAAAAGTATAAAACACAGTGATTTAAGAGATTGGTTTGAGACACTGATTTGCTAAATCTTCACACTCACCTAAGCTTGCTTGTAACTTTGCAAGACATAAGTTTGTTTTAATAAAACTGCACTGCATAGCTTAAAGATACATGCCAAATTGCCAACTTTAGCTCTGTTTAAGCTTTTCTCTTGCTAGAAAGATCCATGTATAAAACAAATAAATTCTCAAATAGCCGAGAACTAATAGTAATGAGAACTATTAGCAGTTAGAAAGCAGTGATGTCATGTAACAGTCAACAAACATGAAAGTACCTGTGCAGACATCAGTGGATACATGATAACCTAATAAATAATAAAAACGGTGACATCCAGACTTTATGTGATTTCCACATATGAATGTGATTTCCAGATATGAACGTGCCATAAGCACATAGGCATCATTAACTCAATGGAACGACTAATTAGCTGAATATCTCCTTCAGCGTATGAAAATGTATTTCTTTCCTCCCACCCTAGAAGAACTACTAATCCACAGCATTCTTCCCTGCCTAACTTCAAATGTAATAATGTCCAAATTAACATCTCTGCAGGGTGAATTCTACTGACAGTAGTAGTAAATCCAACACATTTTGTTCACTTGAGTGGATCTTGGATTAGCTCCATGATTTGAAGATCCCAAAGAATTTACTCATTACTCTGCTTGCTTTCTGAAATGTGCAAATGGATTCACAAAATAGAATTAAAAAAAATGAATTTTGAAACATCCTTTTATCATCTAAGAAAAACGAAGTAATAATGATGTCAGATTGGGACTGGTGCTTGAATTGTGCTACTGAGCACACTGAGTGCCTTTTCTCCCCTTGGAGAGCTGAGCACTGTGCTTAAGCTACCGTTCTCTGCTGCCTAAGGCCTGCCGAGATTCAGAACACATCACAGCACCCACATCCTCGCACAAATGCCATTTGTTAGGGCCAGACGCCGCATTGTTTGTAGCACAGCAAAGCGGCTGGGCCAGGAGAGGTGGACCTCTCGATGGAGAGTGGGACAGCATGGTGATTAGTGGTCCCTCCTGCGACTCAGGACCTACCTGTAGGATCAAAGAGCAGCCTTCACACCCCAGCTCTCGCTACCTAAGTCATATCACTCTCCTCCTAGATGGCCCTTGAATGACTCAGTTTTGGAAGAAGCAGCAGCAGCAGCATGCAGGCACCTTCATGAAGGACTCGAGTTCAAATCTGAAACCTGCCTCATGGAGGGGGGCAACTTCAACTGTCATATAAGCACATGGCAGAAGAGACCTGCAACAGAGTGGCACAGTGTCTCCACAGTGCAGAGGGGCTTCTGGGGTGGGATGGGGTGGAGATGAGAAGAGGCACAGAGTCAGGGGCAATGAGAGTTTCTGCATCTTCCCTACAACTGCTAAAACCTGCTTTTAATCTAGCTTTCAATAAACATGGCTTATCTATTGCCACAAATGAAGATTTCCTGAAGAAACGGAATCTCTCATGAAATCATCATTGTCCTCATCTGCCATTTTCACAAATGTTTCTACAAGACTTTATCAATATGAATGTTATCAATGTGTTTACTAGAATGTTTATCATGATTGTCAGAGTGTTTATCAGAGTTACTGGGTATGATGACCGTGAAAATATGACTATTTTTTAGGGTAAAAAAAAACAACCACAAAAAAGAGATATTCCTAAAAAAGGCATTTTCAAAATACTGATTTACCATTTAAAATTTGTTCCTTTTCCTCACCTGCATGCAATCACAACTCTGAATTTATTAGCTGAAATCTGCTAAATGCATCCCAATCGCCTTTTCATAACTGCACCCTGAAAGAGTGTTTAATTTCTTCAGTCTTCATCACCTTATCTGATTATTTCTCCATTTATATAATTCCTTGCTAGCTCCAGAAATTACTTTTCAGAAAATGTTTATCAGAGAAGTCAACGCAGTGTCCAGCACGCTGGTGTCTCGCCCCTAACCACGTTATAAATACTTTCTGAGGAGTCCGTTCTCCCACGCAAGGGTGACTGCCTTACTGCGTCTCAGAAGCTTACTTCCCTGCTCTTGAAGATGAGAGAAGGGGGTGGATATATTTGTCAGATCTCTTTTGTGTTTCCTCTGTCAGCTGTCTTGATTTGAACCACTGAATTAGGAATCACAGATATGATTCTGAATGACCCTGGCAGCGGGGACAGTCCCGTGGCAATATGAGCTGGCTGGCGTTTTTTCGTAGCAGGTTCTGCTATCCAGCTGTTCACGAGCTGCTGTCAGCAGCTGCGGATGCCCACATTCACCCAGCACGATTTTCCAGCCCTCTCTCAGTTTACCCGTTGGTTAACTGATTGACGCACTTTGTCTTTCTTTACACAAGCTAGCTAAACTCTCCTGCTCTTGGGGAGGAACCACATGTATTTCCCAGGGGAATCTCTCCTCTGAGATTT
>Ga0181612_139905_pt1 | contig 11827 bp, 7 predicted proteins | sample HoacroProtozoa21_FD_119630 | JGI IMG/M metagenome (GOLD analysis project Ga0181612, IMG submission 119630) | Hoatzin crop microbial communities from Cojedes, Venezuel. Combined Assembly of Gp0051906, Gp0051904, Gp0051908 | reverse complement strand
TGACAAATCCATTTGAAACTGTGCATAGCAATAGCCTGTCCTCTGCCTGAAGTGGCTGAGAAGCACAGCTGGGGGAAGATGCTGTGATGTCCGGCCAAACTTCACTCTTATATCTGAATTTTGTCTATTCAATAAACTTATAATATTACCTATAGCACTACTGGCTCTATGTTCACCGTTCATAGCAGCTGCCATCTTACTTATGCTTCTTCTCTTTGGCTTAGTTCTGTGTTTGGACAGCGGCTACTTGGCACCACTTTGCTGCAAGTGTGCACAGTTTCAATCTGTGCCAATTGCTTCCTTCCTGCTTCCAACACAAACCACAGCTCTACATCAGTCTTACAGCACGACCACATCACTCTCTACATTGCTCTTAGTTACACTTTCAAATGTCAGCAGAACTTCTAGCTCAGTCCCTTATATCTGGGGTCCTGGGATCTGTTACACAGTGCTGTACTGTAACACGCTGCAGGCCAATGATTTTAAGAGGTCAATAAAAGTGACAAGCAACTGCTCTCTGTAGCTGGTTCTACACCTCGAAAAAAATACAGAGGCTTCTGATATCTCACACTTAAGGGTTTGATTTCAAATGTTGTTGCTCTCAAATCAAGACATCTGTCCCACTGAGCTTGCCTGATCTGTAAACTATTTTTGCTTGGTCCTCCCTGAAGCACCCTGTCATTGAGTCATAGAAGGGTTTTAACCATGAACTTCTGGGACACCACCATGCTCTACAGGCAATCTTCGCAGTGTCCTCTGTTCTTCTGGCTACTAACCTATCACAGAAACTCAAAAATCAAGATTAAACCATTCTGTTTACCCCGATAAAAAAGTCCATTGACTGTTAGAAGACACTGCACACCTTGCAAAAATCACACTGATACTGAATCACACTAATTTTATATTGAATTAATTTTATTGATCTCAAGAAGTCATTCCTGATTTACACCATGGAACCAGAGGACAGAATGAGAAAACACATGTGAGATTTAATGCATTTGTCCTCTTCTCCTGATTCACATTTTAAAAACCATTTAAAAAAAAGCACTGTCACTGCTGTCTGTTTTGAGGAGATAGAACTTTAAGACAATCCTCTGCACAGCCCAAGACAGCACTTTTCACTGTACTAAATTCACCGAAGGTAATTTTAGGGCAAAAATAAAACATGTCGTTCTGTTCTGCCCCCTCCCCCCTCCCCTAGCCACTTCCTTTTGACATTTGCATGTCAGCCTAACCAAAAAAAAACCTCTTAGTAAGTCCATCTATAGGAGAAGTCCCTCCTGCTACTATGAGGAAATCCTAATAGAGCTTGGGCAGAAAGGACTTATATTCAGCACTTCTGTTTCTATCCTGTAATTCCATTCTAGTGTGCAACTACTCAGAGATTTGAACTCCTGTGGGCTTCTGACGCTTAGGGAGCCCTTTTACTGACACAGAGAACATAAACCATTCAAGATGTACTATGTATCTGCATAATGACACACTGTTAGAGAGAATAAGAAGCAACTACGTGAGTAAACGCCTGAGCTATTGTTGAAATGGAAGTGGCAGAAATGCCTCCTTAGAAACAAGTGTCCAAGCTATGTTTACAGGGTTGTGGAAGAGGCCATGGATCTCCCAGTTTTTCCTCTCCTGTATACACAGCTGTTACCAAGCACCAAACCTCCAATACAAATGTGTCAACAAGTTAGGTACCTACTTGTAAAGAGCTTATCTACACATTCAGGCGAGCACACGTACCTGTGTGGTTCCCAAAGAAAAACAAACTAGGCTGCCGCTAAAAAGGATATTTTGCATGGGTTTGGCTTAAAGCAAGTCTGCCAGGCAACAAACAGAGTTTGAACTTGTCAGCTTCATGAGTGATTAACCTCTCAAATGCAGGCAAGGAACCTTCATGATTGTTAAAGTTAACTCTGGTCTGTCCCTGCAGACAATCTAAGATGCTGTGGGAATCCAGTGCTTAAGTTTCCCCCACCACTCACATAGCTGTCACACACACCCCTCCGGGCACACTTCAGATTTCACCACCTGTGGGTGGTTCCCAGGGGCTCTCGGGCACTGACATGCTGGGGCTTTCAAATAGGTTGTTACATTCCATGAGCTGCAAACACTGGGCTGCTTTTGGTCTTAGCCACCGAAGTGCACCACAACCAGCCCTCTAATTTCAGGCTGGGGAGTAAAGAAGAAAACATGAACACGCTGAAAAGCAAGGGGATGTGTAAGCTAACATTGTTGTTTCATTTATAATTAAACGCCATGAGTTGAAAACCAATGAGCATGAGGAACCCCGGATGACACAAGGGAAAGATGATGCCACGCAAGGCAGAAGAGCAAAGCGAAGCGTACAGGCCTGACACAGCCTGACACACACTGACCTGCTAATAACCATGCCTGTGCATCTGCTGCTGGTAAACCCCCACTCTGCGGATGCTTAAAGATACACAGATCTTTTCGGAAAAGGACAGGAGCTTATGTGATGAGCAAGGGACAGATTTAGATCAGCTGGACAGCCCATCCTGAAGCAGTACAGAGAGGAATCCTTTATTCTACCCAAGCAGAATGTACAGTGGGGATGAAGAAACAAAAGCTCCCCTCCAGCTGAGACAATATATTCACTGTGAATCCCTGATCACAGAAAGTCATCTCTGTCGCCTATATTGTAACTAGCCATCACCTCCATGACTTTTCACCCAAGGACAGGATTTCAGAAAAGGCTGATTTACTATTGTCTTGCATTTTGTGTAGTAATTTTCTCTAACGCAGACTGCATAAAACACTAAGAGTTTGGAGCTGGTGCTGTTTCACATCCACTTTACAGTTGTGTAAATAGCAGCATGAGGGAACACAACTGTGGATAGTAACACCTTATTAGTGATCCTGTTATTACAACACTTCATTAGAGAAAGAAACATTCTGTGAACAAGAGAGAACTGTTTTTCAGTCCTACCCAAACTTGGAGTCTGCCAAAGACACCGAACTGAAACAAATTATCATTTTGAGAGAGAGAGACTAATAATTAATGAAACAACACTGTTGTTTAAATATAGCACCTATGTATGCTCATTGTTAATGAACAATGTTCTTACATTTTTTTAGAAATATTAAACATAAGTAACTTATTGTCCTAATTTTTAACCATAAGGCCAATAGCCACTTCAAGAAGTGGAATGAAAAATTAGATACATTTTGCCACATACATTTGCTACGTTTAATAGATATGATTTTTCCAATGGTAAAGGGAAGCCCTTCATTTTCTTTTGAAATAAAACTAACCCAAGGCCCTACTGTAAGCGTTGATAGATTTCGATAGTAGGGAAACCAGGCACCGATTTCAGATCATCTGCATGTATCCTGTTGCTTGCTCTTCATTTCACTTCATAGCACATTGTCAAAAAACTTCTTAAAAAATTTGAGTGGAAAGCCTTGGTGTGGCCAGTTGTATCTATTTCGGTTAGATGAACAATTAAAACAATGTCTAGAGAGAAATATCACTCCTCTTTTAACTTGAGTTAGCTAACTGCCAATTGATTCAAGTCAATGAACACTCTGCAAATGTTAATCTAGGCACTGCAGGACACAAACATTTGTGGTTTACTTCAGGACTCTGACTAGTACTGGTAACAAACTATCTGGATTAAAGAAAGAACAAAAATCTTAGCCTGAGTAAACCCAAGTACACTGTTTTATAAAAAGTTTAACATGTGTACACCGTTGCTGCACGTGAGGTTTATATATATGACCTTTATATACAAATAATGTAATTTATCCCCACAAATTGCAGGTTGCTGTTGTAAATCTTAAATGCATTTATGGATGCTCATTCCTGAAAACTACATGCACTAGCAATAGCAAGATCTGCAAACCTTCAAGGATGCCAGTTCAGAAAATCAACACTTAAAGCAAACAAAAGCATTAATACAAATCAAGTGGAGCATAGGACAATGCTTAAAATGTAATATTCTTGCTCTTTATTCTCAACAGTTATCTTCACAAACACTGTAGTTTCAATTAGGGTTAAATCAGTTCAGTTACAGTGTCTAACTCTGCTGACTGCAGTGAAGTTGCTTTAGATCTACAACAGTGGAAAACGGATTAAAATTTGGCCCAGAGCAACACGATTTCCATAGCTGTAAAATAAGGTTAATAACAGTTACTTACCTTGCAAGGGCTGTAGAAGGATTAACTGATTAATCTTTACAAAGAATGTTAGAAAGGGATCTAAACCCTATGCAAGTTTTACATATTGCAACCAGGAAAACTGCATCTCAAATACAGTCTTGGAAAGGTCTAGATAATTTCTTATTAATACCTTCCATTTCATTTCCTAATTCTTCTAGTGTATAGATTTCTGGTCTCCTACAACATGTATCTTACCCTCTTCTTAGCTGCACTGGAAAGAACTTTGTTACTGAGCATCCTACTTATGGAAGCCAATAATTGCCCTTAATTACTCAGTCTTCTCATTGAACAGATGTTTATTTTTCTATAGCAATTGTTATCTCTAATTATTGCCTTTAAAATAAACAGAGCCTTATATCAAGTGACAGGGAAATTACACGGCATCAGTTTATAATTGCATGTGGGGAAAGGAGGTATAGGGTTGTCTAGAAATCTAAAAGGATGGGGATGGAACTACCCATGCTGGTAATCAAATAATTTGACCACGGGCTCTTCTACAGAGAGAGTCCAGTGCTAAAAGGCTGTTCTAAGAGCTCATGCAATAACTGTTTCTAAACAGAATAAACTGTAATTACAGTAGGACTAAAGCCAGAGTTCAAATGCTCAGCAGGAACAAGGAAAGAGACGTTGGTCAGTGCCGGGATTCACGGGCCTCATCTCAGAGCACAGGGAAGCTGCACACTAAATCGCTAGAGCCTAGATTCATTCTCCCGAGCTAGGAGCCCTGTCAAATGTACGCTGGCTCGGCCAGCTGAAGGGATACACTCCTAAACTCAGAGACTGGTGAAAACAATGCATCAGCTCAGATGTGACTGGATCCACATGCCTGACATTAGAGAACAAGAGACACAGATACGTATATACATACACAGCAGCTCACTAGAAGTAGGTTTTACATTGTATGCCTCAGAGATTATGGTAGGATCATCCTCCAAGCTCAGCAGGATCAAAACACACAGAACTAACATCACCTCTATTGATTTTTATCTTGGTCTCTTTCTTACAATATTTCAGAAATCAATACTTCTCAGAAACCCTTTGTGCCCCCTGAACATAGCAAAAAACGTGACTGTTGAGTCCTTTCGACACGCTTTCTTTCCCATCTTACCATATACACTCACATGTCTAAAGAGGGCCCCCAGGGAACCACAACAAAAACCTTGATGGGCACACTGGATGTTGCCTTCGTAAAATGCCATTATTTCATCAGCCAAACTCTAACAAACTCTTCAAGTCCTCTGGGATCATCAGGAGCTTGTGATGTCTAGTGGGCTGAGCTCCTATTTCAGATCAAGTCTTTGTTCTCGTACAAAAACACTTGGGAGCCTAAGCTTTGCTGCCACAGCAAAAGTGCAGACTTCAGCCTCCAACATGCAGGCCTGAAAGCATTTGAGCAGCACCCCCACCCCCTGCAGACAAGGAAAGAGAAGACCGATCTCATTGTTTTCAAACAAAAAAGACAAATTAAAGTATAAAAGATCTTTCCACTGAAGCTCCAGAAAAAAATTTCCCTATTTTACATCTCTGGTTGGGTACTGGGAAAACTCTGCTTTTGCCCACAAATCCTAGTCAAAAGCCTTTCTTCCCATTTTCCAAGAGCTGTACATCTTCTTTTTGAGGAATGATGAGATCCATGCCCCCCTTCAGACTTCATTAATCCTTTGTCAGTAGATGACCAAAGTTGGCCATTTTCAGGTATAGCGGGAAGCCAGCAGAGCTCTGTCTATCATACAAAGATATCTTTTAGGAAACATGTCCCTATAATCAGGTAACATCTGAGTAATGAGCCATAACATCCCCGCTTGGTCCAGGGAAGGGCTGATGCACTAAGAAGGAGGGAACACTGCGCAGCAGAGAAACAGGAGGTGAGGAAGGAGGAGAGGAAACAGCAGATAAACTGCTATTCACGTGTGCTTTTAGCTGATTTTAATCTCATTTTCTATGCTCATTTCTTACGTTTCCCCTTCTTCACCACACCTTTCCACGCTCCCTCTGTCAGGAAGTCCTCACACCCTTTTGACCCTCCAAACAGCCAAGACTCTTTCAGCTAGGTTATATGTATATTAAGAACTTAATTAAAAAGCAGGGTTACCGTGGAAAATCTTTACACAGAAGACAAAGGTCATGCTCTTCACAAGATTAGGCTCACCGCAGAACACTTCATCTACTCGGCTCAGTGCTGATACAGCTTACTTTGCCCTCTGATGTCTCTTAATCACCCACTGACAGATTCCTAACAGGATTTTCACTGACTGCTGAGATGCTGCACTTCAGGCTCAAGAAGTGGTCTGGATTAACCATACTTGCACCCATGCTATGAACAAGGCGCCAAACAGCAAGTCACAAGTGCATGCAGCACATCCCGATTCCCATGAATTCCGGAAGAGCTTGTCAATGACAGTGGGATACGGCCCATACACAGCCAGGGGAGAAATGTGCTCAATAACCACTGCATACGTTCTTCTACAGCTACAGATCTTTTTCCAAGGACAGATTGTTCTGTGTCCTGTAGAAGCAAGCGGTTGATCTCTTGCAGATCCACATCCTAAATTTAATTGCATTGTTCCTCTACAAAATCCTGGATTCTTCTCATATTCCCTACTTAGATCTCCAGTCCCATCTCAACAGGTCCTCACCACATCTATGGACATTCTACCCCCTCCCCCCCCCGCAATGTCATAACACCTACAATTTCCTCCCATGTCTCTACCTCCTTTGTCTCTAGCTTATTCTATCTCCTGCAGTAACACTCTCCACAGTTTTACCCATTTGTCCTGCAACTCACCTATCACTTGCACGGTTTCCCTCCACATAGCTTACTCTCTCTTTTGTCCTACGTAGAAGACAACAGATGCTGTGGCTAGTCCAGACCTGTGAGCACATTGTCTTGTTGGTCAATCAGCATCTACCAAACAGAATATCTAAAACCTGAGTTGTTCCTTGTATTTTCCCCCCAAATTTGGTTCTTTCTCCTGTACTCAGTCAACAGCATCCACTAAAGCTTGAAAGGACTTCATTAATTGAATTTATTAATTTGAAAGATTTTTGTGACTGTGAGACCTTTACATGAATGTAATTCCATTTATTTACATGGAGATACTCCCATCATACATTATCATGTTATCACATGCAAGAGGAGAATCGGGCCAGGGTTCGGGTAAGCACACAGTAGTGTCACCTCATCTTCCCTGTTCTGTATGTGACTCTTGTGGTATGGCCCTTTTCAAAACGATACTGAGACCTCCCAAGAGGGAAGCGGGCTTTGGAATTTAAATCCTGTTAATGGCTAAGTTCAAACCTCTCCGAATTGCTCATACAGTATCTCTTACTATAGTTCAGACTTCTTCAGTTCCTGTTTGGAAGCACGGTATGTGGATTTTTTATTAAAAAAAAAAAAGAATGTGGCTTCCTAGCGAAACAAGGTTAACACAGAAACATTGCATGTCTAGCTGTCCACACACCCTTCATCTCCAACAATGCTGGATCGTTGGATTCCATTGGCCAGCACCAACTAAATTCAACAGTGAGCCCTCAGTAACAGGTTCCACAAAATTCAGCATCTGGCTACAGGGAGACCCTGTAAGTCACCCCAGTAAGGGAAAGGTAAAGATACAGATTAGCCTTCAGTCATTCAGTCTGTCTAAGAGAAAACGCCTTGCTTGTCAGTCAGCATTAGAATAAAGTCCTGAGCAGAGCCCAACTGTAACTTCTTTGGCTGCAGGCTAGGCAAGGGGACAGGGGAGGGAGATGGAGAACGGCTGGCCCTCAGGCTACCTGAAGAGCAAAAGGGTAGGGGAAGTTCTAGGGACTCGTAACAGCAGATTTATGGGCCTGCAGAACACAGCTCCACGGAAAGAAATGGAAATAAATACTTTTAATAAGGTTTTGGTATTTTCACATGACTCCTACAGCCCTACATAGTCTCAGTTTGAGCAAATGTTTTAAGTGCTTCCTGTCCTCCATAGTGGATTGTGTGCATTATAAAACTATGAGGGCAGAGATCTCATGACACAATTGTAACAGACTGCTTTTCCCATTTTGGAATATGTTTCTCTGTGGAAGTGTAGGAAATACCACATTTTCTTAATTATACTAAATATGAGAAACCCCCAGCCTCTGGCTTAGGACAATAGGAAGCAAGACCATTTGAAAATGGTTTCTGGCTTAAAAAAATGAAAGTCACAGCAAAAGTATTAAACATCAGAAAAATTAGACTATTATCATTTTAATGAACAGAAATAGGCATATTAAAAAAAACAAATTTCAACAGTATTTCCTATAATGTGAGAATAATGGCTCAGGTCACAGTATGGAGCTGAAAGCGTTTATCGATTTCCTACACCGAGAAGAACAGGAGCTGCCTGCTCCTGTAGTACAAACTTCACTACAGCTGGTTCACCACCTTCCTTACAGTGAGGAAAGCAGGGGGTCACATTCAACACAGGGTTGTAAAAATGCCCAAGCACCTCATTAAATTAAGGTAAGGTTTATGAGAAACAATGTAATACCTAGAGAGCAAAAAAGAAAGAGAATAAAGTGAATTTAATTTCCTTTCAAAAGAAAGGTGGTTGGATAAATACAAACATGCAAGCCACTTTCTGATACCCAGCTTCATCACTTGGAAATTCATACCAGAGTGGCTGAGGCCAACTATGTCCTGAAACAGAGCTCAATTTCAAACTCAGGCATGAACCGGCGGTTATAAAAGGACAGTGGCATGAAAACTGTGCTGTCAAAACACATCTCTGTGTCATGCTTCTGTTCCAGGTTTTCCATGCAACAGCCCCTGCCTGGGTTGATGGAAGATCCCACAGTGCATTTTTCGTCTCTGGAAGAAATCACTGGGGAGGATGAGGAACAAATCAGTGGGTCTGATTTAAAGTCCACTGAAGTCAACACAAAAGTTCATCTGTTTCAGGAATTTGCAGACCAGTTTCTTCATCAGCAGCTTATGGCTATCCAAACCTTGCCTTCTCTAATCGGTGTTGCTGTAGAGAATGAGATGGAAGTGCTAAAAGATCTGGCTCTAGAAGACTTTATAGCTATGCCAGAACCAGCTGTTCTCAAGGGTTACTGAAGTCTACAACTCCCTGTATGTGTTAACTATCACTAAGGCAAAACAAATGTGCAGGCATTATTATTCTTGAATCTATAGCACCTTTTACTGCACCACTCCCACACACAGGAATGGGTTCTGCCTTCACTCAGGCTGGTAATTTCTTAGTATCAGCATAAAACCCTTAACTTAGGTAACCCACAAACACTAGTTCAAGGCCAGAGCCACGGTAAAGAAGGATAAAGAGTGGATGAGTTTTCTAGACATCAACAGAGAATCTCATCCTCAGGGTTTTTCCTCTGACTGCTTTCTGTTCTATGAATAATTGTATTTCTTGGCCCCACACAGTTAGCTGAAGTGTCAGAAGACTCAGGAAGGTCCAATCAAAAAAATCACCTTCCAGAAAAGGACACTTTTTAAGCCTGGACAAGTACATAGAAATAAGCAAAAGACCAATAAGCATCTTCTCCCCACAAGCTACAAAGTCTGGACAAAAGTTAAAAATATCATCCCTCAAGGACGACATGACCACAACTCCCACATGAGGACCCAGTTTTCCCTGCATGTACACTACTAGTGTGATCCCATTGGCTTCCTTGGAATTATTCCCAATTCCCACCGACTGAGAAGAGCTGCAGCCCGCCCAGCTTCCCTGAGGAGGTGACACAACACAACACAGTGCAGCCTACAAACAACGGTCACAGAGGAGCTCAGCATTGACTCAGAGCCGCTCACACTCAGAAGAGGAGGCAGCTCAAAAATAATTGAGATTGCTGTGCCTGTTCAGTGTCCTGACATACACAGGGGATAAACATGCTAAGATAATACAGTACTACCCAGCAATAATGGCATTAGATAAATCACGTATCAGTTTGCAAAGCCACTGGCCTTAAGGGATACTGCTTGTAAAGAGCACAAGAAAATACTGTCTTGTCCTTACGAACATTACACACACTTAGCTCTTTGGCTTTGTATTATGAGCTCCTAAGTGACTAGAAACTGCTGTGATGCTCTTTACTCATACTGCGGGGTCAGGCCACTTGCACATTAAGGCTGTGGCCAAGTCGCATAAGGTGGGGTATGTAAGAGTCTCTTCTGAACACAGGAATCATCAGCAGCTGAATAGCATTTATCTGGCAGGACAGATATCCCACAGAAACATTATTTGGCTGTGACTCTCTATACTTAAGACACTAAAGGTTAGAGGTTGCAGTCCAAATCTTATTAGGGGAATAATTTTAAAAACTCTCAGCAAGGACAGAAAGAGACTTTTAAAAGAGAATTGGGAACTCCAGCAAAGGAGAAATATAGAGAAGACTCAGTCTTCAGATATGGAAAGTCCAATTCTGGTAACTCAATCTGCAAACCAATGGGCATGGTTTGGTCAGCTAGACAAACAAAACCATTATGGGCAACACTGTGAGGTGGAGTGACCTGTGTAATGTCACAAAGTGGTGCAACGGTACTGCTATAAGCACAGGATCGGCTTCTGGAGATCCAGCCCAGGTCGACGAGGCCTCCTGTGCAAGCAGACTGGCTACATACATTAGAAACAGGAGTGCCTGAAAGCACCTATGTGTATTGTGAACCTTACCAACAGTAGAGTGTGTAGCAGACTCAGTCCCAAAGATTACAGCTGCAGAAGGGTTCACCCTAAATTTCCCAAGGGAGCATTTTTACTTGCAGATACCAGACTTTAAAAGTGCTTAACACTAGATCTCTTCCCTTGCCTTTCACTGGGACAGAAGCGCCAGCAAGGTCCAGGAGATAGACAGAGAAACACAGAAAGAGAAGCTTACTTCTCAGATAAGGTTTGTCTAAACAGAGGCTTAGATTCATAGTTGCAGTCGAGAAAACCAGAATTGAGAAAGAGCAAAGGTGCTCCCCCCCAGTCAGATTAAAGGCAATTAAGGCAAATCTGTGGCCTTGTGCGATTACAAGTTGTCAAACACGAAGGAAAATCCCTCTGCCAACAGCATCCACTGTAAATCCCACTAACAACTATGTGAAGAAGCATAAAATAAAGGTTCTTTTGAAAACCTTGGTCTGTCTTCTCTGTAGTGTACTCTACTCAAAACCTGCCTCTGCAGCTGTATCTGAATGTTGCTTCGTAGTGTACCAAAGGCTGTACTGGGAAGAGAAGGTGCCTTCTGAAGGCACAGAGGCAACCAGGTGAGTGAATACTAGAGCAGGAATGTTCAGACTGCACTCGGTGGCAGTGCACTGGAAACAGCATGAAGAAAATCAAGGCAGGAGATGGCCAGTTATTTAGCAACAGGGTTAAAGAAACATATCAAGGCTTCTCTAAACATGGTCCCTGATTTGTGCTAGTGGTCCAGAATCCACTGCTGAGGAGAAAAGAAAAAAGAATCTAGAATCTGCTGTTGGTTACAGAGTCACAGAATCACACAGGCTGGGAGGAACCTCTTGAGATCATCTAGTCCAAGCCGCTGCTCGAGCAGGGACAGCCAGAACAGGCTGTCCAAGACCACGCCCAGTTGGGTTTTGAATACCACCACAGATGTAGACTCCACAACTTCTCTGACTACCTGGTCCATTGTTTGATCACCCCCACAGTAAAAAAGTGTTTTC
>Ga0181612_148109_pt1 | contig 11829 bp, 10 predicted proteins | sample HoacroProtozoa21_FD_119630 | JGI IMG/M metagenome (GOLD analysis project Ga0181612, IMG submission 119630) | Hoatzin crop microbial communities from Cojedes, Venezuel. Combined Assembly of Gp0051906, Gp0051904, Gp0051908 | reverse complement strand
GGTGTGACTGATCTAGAAGGTGGTTTTCTCTCACCAATTCTACAGATTCTCACACAAAGCAGGAGCAGGAGCTCTTCTTTGGGGGCTGATGTTGGCGTATCAATGCCGAAGGTGTACAGCTGATTTCATTCTTACAGCTTTCCATGACCATCAATGAAATCATGGACATTTCTCATTTTCCTGATTGCTACTTGACTTGTTCCAAGGCATTAACTAGAAAGTCAAGAGCTGAACCACACAAATTCAGTGCTATAATTACAGTGGAGAATGGAAGCTGTAGCCAGACCAAGTATAAAAGTTTTCCTATTCAAAAGAGGCATCATCGGAACCAAAGTTTTTCTTCCTGGGTATATGTAAATACCAATTTGTCGTCTTGTGTGAAATAATGGAAGGCACAATTTTGTTTCAAAAGACATTTCAATGAAACAAATTATAAACTAAAGTGCCTGAGACAGCCCATATTTTAACTTATATAAAATAAATATCTTTATTTTAAAACTTCCAATGAGAAATTTACTTTTTAATCACAAAATTTAGGTTGAAATATTTTTTTATTTCAAATTTCTTGGGAGAAAAAGTTTGCTTTTCTGGCCTGTTTTAATATAGTGCCCATAAGATAGCCTGTATACCACTTCAAAATTGCCATACATATGTGATTGTAATTGATCTGTTGTCTCCTTCAGGACTGGATGCTCCAAGAGATTTAAGTGCCACTGAGGTTCAGTCAGAAACAGCTGTCATAACTTGGAGGCCTCCACGTGCTCCTGTCACTGGTTATCTCCTGATCTACGAATCCATTGATGGCAGAGTCAAGGTATAGCACTTGTAACCAAACCAGAGGCGCTGTGCCTCTGAACTGGGCAGTAGAGATGCTCTGGCATCCAGCAATGGAACATAATCATGTGCCTGAAGTTAAACATGGTAAAATACTAAGTACCTGTTTCAGTGCTAGCTTGAACACAAATGCGTTAAAACCTGCTCAAGTACTTTCCTGTATTATATCCTGAAACAGAAGCTCAGTTGAAGCCTGAATTTTGACAGTCATCTCTCCACAATATGCATTAAAGCACAGGCAACCATTTGACCTCATTCCAAACCTGTATAATGGAATAAAATCACACACCCAAAAGAATGGCATTCCACTTTCTAAACTCAGGAGAATCCATCCCTTTGCAAGTGAGGTGTCTAAGACAGGGTGATTAGCCTTTGAAAGTGCCTCTTGCTCTCCAATAATTTTATCATGTTCCTACATAACTAGATTACACTGGATGCTTAAGTATGAATGAGGTGAATCCCAGCAAAAATGACAGCCAATTTTGGACGCCCAGCCTGGCACATCAGAAAAGGTTCTGATTATCAAGAAGACAATTTCCCTAAGCGTGCTGAAAATCAGTCTTTTAAAGTTACAGAAGAGCCTTTTGAAGACTGGAGTATGATATTTCCTTGTCCTTTAGGGTGATTCTTCTCAATTTTTTATGAGTTTCCCAGAGACATCTATACAATGTGTACGTTCAAGACACGTAAGCATTTATGCTGACTTGCTTTAAACCCCCACAGCTTATACTTTATGATGGTAAACATTAGCTTCCAGGAAACTTTTCTCGAACCTCTGAAGAAAGTTAGCTTGATAAAAATCTTAGAGCAATAGAAGATTTGTATTAAATAATTTATATAGTTAAAAATGCCATAAATAGTTACCACAAAAAATAATGTGACAAACTAAAATATGTAACAGTTCCGGTCACTGTGATTTCCCTGTATGATTTCTCCTCCCCGTAGGAAGTCATCCTAAACCCTGAGACAACTTCCTTCAGCCTGACAGAGCTGAGCCCGTCGACCCCGTACACGGTGAAACTCCAGGCGCTGAACGGATCCCTGAAGAGCAAAACGATCCAGACTATTTTCACCACAAGTAAGGACTTTAAAGCACATGCACAGCTGAAATAACATAAAAGTTACTGCTCTCAGGACAGAGCTGAGGTCTGCAATAAGGAGACACAGAAGGTTTTTAATCCGATTGTCAGCATGCACTTCATTTGCTTGTAGTATCGATACAAAAGTCCAGAGCTGTAGTGTCATTTGCTTTCCCCGGACTGCCATGATGAAATTCTTTTCTTTATATTTATCAACATCACCTCTGTAGTCCTCTCTGATGAAATATCCTGCCTTTCCCGTGTAAAATATCAAAAGGGAAAGGAACACCACTCTTTAAAACCCATACTGACACCCTGATTTAACTCTGTATTGATGCATAGCAAGCTGTTAAAACAAATCAGTGTTTTAAGTTGAAATAAAACAAACCACAGACACACACAAATCAGTTCAGTAGTCTGAGGAGATAAATTTCTAGGCAGGTTTTTTTCTCCTCTTTCTGAGATTGTTTTTTGCAAAGCCATAGAGAATGTCCCTTCCAGCTCTAATAGGACAGCTCTCCAGTGAGAATAGATTGGATTCTCTGAAGGTCACTTCACAGCTGACACAAGAAAAAAAAAATTTTTTTCCAGTATTAACTGTGAGACCTTGCCGGTCATTTGTCTCGCTTTTCACGGTTTCCAGCCTTTCAGACTCAGCAGGACCTTCAGCCGTTTCCTTGCTCCCTTCTGCCGCTTGTACCAACTCCAGCCCAAGGACTCACAGACGTGCTAATAAAAGTCACATAGCCCCAAGTCTGCTCACAGTCACTCCTTGTGTAGAGCAGGATGAACTCCACCAACAGACGACAATCCACAACCAGAAATAGGAGAAGAATTAAATCTGGGTGTATTGAAGTGACTTTTGGCAAATGGAACATAAGCAGGGACTGAATGGGGTGCCATTGCTCATATGAACACAGTGTCAGCCTCTTTCAGGCAGATGCTGAAGTGTGACCTTAACTCTGAACATAGATTTGTGTACTATTTAGTGAGAGACAAACACTGAAGTAGTTCCCTGCAGACAGCCGCTTTCCTCCAAATCCCAAAGCTGCTGCAAATTCTCTGTAGCTGAGGCACAGAGAGGGGTGTGCAACACACTGCAAAGGGAGCAGCAGCCACAGTTAAAAACTCTCCTGTGGCCACACTTAGACCATCACTAAAGTAGACCATTGGCTGAATAAGTTAATGGCCTAAGTGAATTAAAAAATAAAAGCTTTTTGCGGGGTTAAAAATTGTTCTGACTGTAACAATGCTACTAGATTGTTGTCAGAAAGAAATGCTTAACGACATTTCTCTGTAGTTTCAACTGGTGGTTTACTTTGTTTTTGAAAAGCTTAGTTTTATAACATTTAATATTGTACTTGCTAGCAAAATATTCCAAATTTATTTATGTTTGGTTGTAGTCTTATCTTTGTATTTCCCCCTCCCTTTTCTGTCACAGAATCAGAGATTGGTAGATTTGGTTTTACACAAAAATTGCTGTAAACACCGCTTGTGCCATTTAATTATTTAGCTGGAGGGTGCACTCCCATCATAGCAAGGAGTAGTTATCTGGCATTCACAGCACTTCCAAAAGTGTAGACAGATGTGCAAAAACATACTCAAAAGAAAAATTTACATTATCTGCTGTTTACTGTGAATCTGTTTTATGTAGGATAGCAATTACAAGCCTGTTCCTGGGCTCCGTACCTGGCTGCACCATTGACCCACAACAGATTTTCTTGACTCATCTGCATTGAACAAGTTCCTTATAATTGCTGATTTCTTAAGGACTGCTTTCTCTCTTTTTGTGTGTGCAGCTGGTCTTCTCTATCCTTACCCTAAAGACTGCTCCCAGGCTCTCCTGAATGGAGAAACCACCTCTGGGCTCTACACAGTTTACCTGAATGGGGACAAGGCTCAGCCTCTGCAAGTCTTCTGCGACATGAGCGAGGACGGGGGTGGATGGATTGTGAGTAAGGGGGAGTGGGCCCGCACCACCCTTCATGCCCATCTGCCTGTGCTAAGAGCAGGGGTAGCAGACTCCTTCCCTGCTTATCTATGCCATCCCTCATAGTGCTCTATTATCAGAGTAGGGCTGACTTGTCTATAAATTTGGGGAATTTTATCTTGGGTAGGACACCTAGGTGCCTAGAAAAAGGTAACCAGGCTCTTTCTGTAGTTGGGGGAGAGAGAAGTGTCTCCAAAGGATTGGTCACATCAGTGGTTTCAGCACAGAGGAAAAGCACTGATCTCTCTCCACTGGCTATAGAGGGTGCTGAAATGACCGTATTAGATCAAAAACATGGCTTCTAAATAGCTGGTTAGGTGAGGGGAGGGCAGACTGACTCTATTGGGATGAGAGAGACAATGGAGGAGGTTAAAGCCCAGGCCAGAGAAACTGTTTGTTCAGCAGCCACGTGGCCTGGTGGCTGGCCGGGCTTCCCAGGCCGTTACAGACAGGACGCATCCCACCCAGACAACAAATGAATGGCAGTGAAAATGCCAGCTCTCTGTACTCACATCCTCAAATCTGAACATGTCAGAGGGACCCAGGGCACAGAAAGGAAGCAGGAGCTAGAGAAAGGCATGGCTAGGAGACTAGAGGATGTAGAAAATCTTGGCTGAGAAATACAGAACTGCAAGGGGCTGTTAAAAAAGCAGAGAGCAGGAACTAAAAGGCCACATCTCTTAGGGGAGCCTGGCAACCCCGTAGATACACTAGAAACTGAAAAAAACCCAAGTGCATTCAACAGATTTGGTACAATTCAGCAGCTGCAGTGAGGTTGCTGCTTTGGGTGCTAAGGGCAGGGGAGCAGCAGTGCCAGCCTCAGCGTTTGTGAAAGCCACGCTGCCCTTTCTGTCAAAGGCAGTCTGTTGATAACAACTCTTGCCTGTGGTGTTTGCAGGTGTTCCTGAGGCGTCAAAATGGAAAGGAAGATTTCTACAAGAACTGGAAGGCTTACGTGGCTGGTTTTGGAGATCCTAGGGATGAATTCTGGATAGGTATGTGGCAAGAATTTTGTGTTTTTTTAAAAAGAAAACACAAAGGCCAAAAGACTAGGAGCTGCCTGAAGCCTCCATTTATTTTGTGGGAGTATTTTTAAATGGGAACATAATTGGTGCGAAGGAGGATCGGGACTGCATGCTGCGAGGTATGTTGGAATTGCCAGGTCCAAACCAGACCCTCCAGTTGCAGTTCATAGGTGTCACGCTTTTTGGGTCACCAAACCTACCAAAGCAATACTCCCTGGTGCTCTGTAAGAAGTCAGGAGGTAACCTGAGAAGCAACTGCAACCATCTTCTTCCTGTACTCCTAGGACAGCCCCAGCAACAAAAGAGAAGTAGGGAAAAGAGAAGTAAAAAGCAAATTTTCAGATTGCACTGTATTTTATTTGGTTGTAAATGAAAGACAGTGATGATCACACAGCACAGCTTTGATTATTTTTCCCAAAGACCTACTTGCTGCTGTGGTTTGAAGGGAAGAGGTCTCTCAATCAGCCTGTTTTTATCTATTTGTTTTTGTGCTAACATTACCCTACAGCTGAAGTAGCTCACTTTCCTCACCAGTGTTTATGCCCTGGCATACCCATACAGGCCAGTATGACCTCCTTTATGGGCTAACACGATGACAGACAAAATAAACACAGGGAGACAAATGGATTGTTCATTTATTTCCACAGGTCTGGAGAACCTCCACAAAATCACTTCTCAGGGCCAGTATGAGCTGCGTGTGGATCTGCGGGACAAAGGTGAGACAGCTTATGCTGTCTACGACAGGTTCAGCGTTGGAGACTCAAAGGGCAGATACCGGCTAAGAGTGGATGGGTACAGTGGCACAGCAGGTGAGATTAAATATTTTTTTTGTCTTCTGATTTGCAATTTCCTCCCAGTTGGCTCAAGGTAACAGTGTGTGGATGTTGCAGATCATCATCACATCAGGTATCTTTTGTATGTCAGGTGTTTGAAAATGTGAACATACCGATATGTTTTATGTTTCTGTTTTAAATTCTCCAGTCATTTAGGTGCCACATTTTATGGCATGCTTATGACAGAATATAAACAAGTATATTAAACAGCCACATATCTCGTTTGGCCAATGCTTGACTGTCATTTCTATAGCTAATAATATCTTGGCACAGCTTCATCTCCTGTCAGTGGAATACGCAGCAGAGTCCTGCTGTAACATGATTTGTAATTTTGCTGAACAAATCATCTGCCTTTTGTAATCATATTAGGGCAAACCCTGCAGCTCTTATTGAGTCCTCTTCAGGGCTTCAGAAGATGAAGAGATAAATCCAGCTCCACAGGAGATGTCTTAAAATGAGATAGTTTTCATGCTGCAAGGTGCAGAAGACAGACCACAGAGATGTGTGTGCATGGACTCTGCCCTGTGACCATCACATGAATGCACAGCCGATAGGGATACAGAGAAAGGATATGCAACAGTAGTAGAATTAATGTCTGTTTAAGGCAAACACACTGATGCAGAGCAGCAGTAGCTGCTACAGCTAGCAGGATTCAATCCTGCTACTTCCTCTCCCTACACATTCAGGTCTGAGATTAATGGATGGATCAACACAGATCCCGAGGGGTGAATGTGAGCTCTGCTCCAGGCATATACTGAAGGCTGCTCCCATTGCACCCACCTGTAAATGGGCACCCAGACCCTGGGAGTGGGAAGTCAACAGTAGGCAGACGTGTCTCTGTGTTTCCAACTAGTGAAGATGGGTGGCTTTACTGTGAGTGGACCAGCTGAGTGTGAAGACTCCTTGGCTCACTTGTTCTGTAGGTCGCTTTGAGCTTGGTTTGTCCACACTACCTTCTGCACAGGGCCAAACCCCACCTATCAGCAAGAAGCGCAGAAATTGAGTTGCGTGAAAAACCACTTAATGTGTTGAAGATTACAGACCACCTGGAAAAATATTTTGGCTTGTCTCCAACAACAAAAACTGTGTACTTCCTTCTGTAGTAAAGCAAGTCAATTTTTAAAAACTTAGATATGCAGCCAGGCTTTACAGACAGCGCATGACACAGTGCAAACATTTTCTGCAGAATGGTCACTTCCATGTGATCTAAACTAGGCAAACCACTGACTTTACTCTTTTTTTTTTTTTATTTCCCTCATTCAGGTGACTCCATGACATACCATAACGGAAGGTCCTTCTCCACCTTTGACAAGGACAACGATTCTGCCATCACCAACTGTGCTTTGTCATACAAGGGTGCATTCTGGTACAAGAATTGTCACCGAGTCAATCTGATGGGCAGATATGGTGACAACAGCCACAGTCAGGTGAGCGTGGTGTTTGAAGGCTTCCGTAATGCCCTAGAAGGAGGGGGATTGCAGTTGTGGATCTATCTGGTGGTTCAGCTAGCGAGACTTCAGAGCACCAACGAAGCCCCCTCTCCAGACCAAAGGATCATAGGGAAAGATACAGGCAGTTGCTCACAGAATAAGAATTTAATGTCAGCTGGTGAAATATCGATGTTTTTGTATGATTTTCCAAGGGATTATCCCAAGTGCGCAGGGAACAAATGTAGTTTCCAACGTGTGAAACAAAATGTTCTTCTTGCCACGGAAGCTGGGCAAAGAGTGAGAGCTCTGGGGACCAGCATCTGGGTTTGGTCGTACAGCTTGTGCGTGCTAGCGGCCAGAACCCTGTGCTTCCCAAAGCCCCTCTGCTCTGCTGTGCCTCTGTTCCCAAGTTAGAAAACAGCCTGCAAGCTGAAACGAGAGCAGTAAAGGCTGACAACAAGAGCAGCGGTGAATGTGTGACCTCCCACACTTCGTCTTTGTCTTTGCAGGGTGTTAACTGGTTCCACTGGAAGGGCCATGAATATTCCATCCAGTTCGCAGAGATGAAGCTGAGACCCTCCAGCTTCCGAAATTTGGAAGGAAGACGAAAGCGAGCATAAAGTCCCAGAGGCGGTGACGGGGCTGCGGGCAGGGTGATGGGGGGGAGGGATGTAGCGTGGGGGTGTGGGAGGATCCTCTAGCATCACTGGGGTGGTGGGGTGTGAGGGGCTGGTAGCCGTACCAAAGCATCGGTGCCCCTTGGCCCAACAGAGGCTTCTGCAGCAGTCCGAACAACAAGCCTGAAGTGTCCCAGCATTTTCAGCAGAGCAGGTCTGGCTGCCCTTCAGTAGTGTCCTCAACACCAAAGACAACGATCTCAAGGGTTGTATGTTGTTTTCTTAATTTTTATTTTCTCGGAAAGCCTCTGGGATAAAGTTCTTCCACAATCTGACTATCTCTTGGGTGGCCCAGGGTAGGGGAGGGAGAACAGTTTTGTACATTGGTAGTTTGTTTTAGAACCAGCCATATTTTACACATAGAAATGTGTACAATTAATTATCATTATTATTATTAGTTATAATTGAAATTCTTTGGTTGTTGGAAAGCCTTTTTTTATATATATCAAGTACCACAGAGAAGGAGGGGATGGGAAGGGGAAAGCAGTATGTTTTTAAACTTAATCATAAGATTAATATTATTAATATAATGACAAAGGGATAATAATAATGATAATAATAATAAGCTAAGTTTTTGTCATTTTTAAGAGAACCATGCTTTTGGAAACACAGCAGGACAGTGTCTGATTGTAAATTTTTTTTATAAATAAAAGCACAATTACTTTAAAATAAATTTCTACCTTTTTTCAAACATGTTGAGTTTGTGCATGTCCAGGGTATGTTTACTTAGATGGGGAAGTAAGAGAAAGGCTGAGAACGATTAGGCTGCTGAGCCCGTACTGAAAACTGTTCCTTTCGTCAGTGATAAGTTGTAAGTATTCTGCTGGGTTTGTTACAGTGAAATGCCCGTAAGGATTTGGTTTCTTTTACAACATATTACTGTTTTTTTTGCTGCCCAAAAGCTGCTTACATGTTTTTCGAAGTGTTACTGACCAATGCTTCCTCCATCTAGGTGGGAATAACTAACAAAAGAAGGCAGAGAAAACAGAGTTGTTATTAGGTACCATTGGCGACTTTGAACACTTGTGTAAATAAAGGGCTCTTTTTGTTTTTATATGAGTGAAACCTATGTGTAGTTCCTCTGTATCATACTCTTCAGCTGAAGACAATAAAAGATCTTTTGTTTTAATCCAGTGTCCCTGCCCTATTTCAAGGTTGCACCTTTCAAACAGAGTAAATGTTTCTGCTTCCTCCTTGACGACCACATGAAGGTGGCTGGGAAAGAAGATGCTTTCAGTCAGAGCGAGTGTGATCAGCTCTGCGAATAAGGCTTACTGGGAAGTGCTCGCTATTAGCTAAGGTCAGGTACTGTGGATTTGACACAGGGAATGAAAAATAGGTGTGCATGGGAAACATCACTAAAAAAGTTCAAAATCGGGAGGGAGGAAAGGAAGGAGAGAGGGAGGGAAGGAGGGAGGGAATCACTTCCCTTCACCCTTAGGTCCCATCTTCCTAGTTTATTTTTTTCTTTCAATATTGTTATTAAATTTAATTTCAGTCTTTCGATTATTGCACTTCTGAGCTTTAGCTGAGCGTTAGCCCTTGGGAATGGTTATGTCCCAGGCCCCTCTTCTTCATGGTCTTGACTGAAACTTTGGTGTCACCCCAGAGGGGGGAGCCTGGTGGGACCCTCCATGCTGGGGTATGCACTGGGATCAGCTCTGCTGTGGGAGAGCCCTGGGACAGCAGGAATAGCTGTGTGGAGATGCAGAAGGTGCTGCAGACAGGAGCACCAAAAGCCTGTGTGCTGTGCTTTCATAATAGTCAGTCTCAGCAACTACGTTTCAGAAATATCTAATTTCTGTGGGTATTTACAGTGCATCTACCAGGAGCCATCTCACACCGTGAGCAGCGGGTTGCCATCAGTGGCCTCAAGTTGCATCAGTGGAGGTTTAGATTGGATATTAGGAAAAATTTCTTTCCTGAAAGAGTGGGCAGGCATTGGAACAGGCTGCCAAGGGCAGTGGTGGAGTCACCATCCCTGGAGGTGTTAATAAAACGTGTAGATGTGGCACTTGGTGACACGGTTTAGCAGGCATGTGGTGTTGGGTTGATGGTTGGACTTGATCTTAGAGGTCTTTTCCAACCTATGATTCTATGATCGCTAAGGGAGCTTCAGGGCCACGGACGATGAGAACGCGGAGGGGTGGTGCAGAGGATTCACCAGCTGGGAAGCGGCAATGCCTGCCTGGAGAGGTGGGAGAATTCACAGAATCGGGAAAACACCAGAGGCCTTCTGCTCACGCAGCTTCTGTTCCAGCCTCTCCCGGCAGCCCTGCTCGCTCTCCTGGCCTGCCCAGACCCAGTAGATGGCACACGGCCCCTGCCCCATCCCACCCGGTGCCCGCAGCCCCGGAGCCCGGCGGTGCCCAGCACCCTCCCAGCACTGTCCTGCTCCCAGTGCACTGGGCTGTCCAGCTGCTGCCGCTGCCTCCCAGCCGGGAGATCCACCTGCGGCCACAGGCAGGAGCTCGGCAGGACATCTGGGAGAAAAAGTCCATTTTTGGCTCCTGGGAGGTAGGTCACAGCAAAAGCACGTGCCTGCACTCTTGTTTACTGTCTTCATGAATATTATTTCATGTTCTTCGAATTTCTTTCTTTTTTTTCTCTCTCCTTCCCCCTCCCCCCCCATATTGAAGTTACACATGTGAATACTGTTTGTTTTGCTCAGCAAACACGTCTCCTTCAAAATTCCACAGCACTGGCAAGGGTCTGAGCAGCAGCACTGTACTAAATTAATTCTCTGTAATTAATAGCCCTTCTTTGGTGTTTGTCAGAGCAGTATAAAAGAGAGAAAAATCTGTAATGAAGAAATATGCCTTGCTCTCAATATTCTTTTGAAGTTATTAGGAAAAGGCACTAAATCTGTATAACTGGGGACTTGAAAGCTCTTGCAGTTTGTTTGCCGACATTCAGAGGAAGAATTGATGTTTATGAGATGATTTCCTCATTTCTAGTAACATCACAAAGCTGACTGTATCTGGCTGTGATGTCATTTGGCTTGACAGCTCCAAACAGGGCTGCTGGAGACGGGCTCCGATTTGCACCTCACTACAGAAATGTCACGAGCACACGCACAGAAGAAAGATGATCTTTCCTGTAATTACTCACTGACAGATGCCCTGCTTGGTACATTTTATTGGTACTGCATGAGAGAAACTGGCAAATCCTTGAGGTAACACACGCCAAAACACCTTTCAGAGCTGACACAACTTGGTTCGGTACCAAGCAGCTCCACCATGGGCTATTGCACGGGACAATCACTTTCTGGCTTTTCCCCGTCTCCCGATTGTAACTTGTGAGAATAGCTTAAAAACACTCTCAGTTTTGAAATCTATTTATGAGCCTGCCAAGGGTGCACCAAATTGCTGTCTGGTTGGTTTGCTAACTTCAAAAACCATAAGCCACCTTAGCACTGTTGTTCATTCTTAACGTGACGAAGTAGTTTAGGAGCCTCAAGGGTGCAGGAGAGGAAGGGCTTCAAAAATATGTAGGCAGCAAGACCCAAGGTCTCAAAAGCACTGAAGGAGATATCTGGGGAAGTGAGTGGCATTTATGGGGTTAGGACTGTATCCGTAAGGGGTATTTTTGGGACATGTAGACAGCAAAGCACCTTTTCCAGTGCCGCTGCACCTATCCTCCCTCCTTCAGCCAACGTGCATGTCCAGTCCTGCAGAGACCCTAATTCATACAGCAGTCCTAGCTTTAGTCCTAGATCATGGAACGATTCGTCCTGAGTGCACTCAGCGGGCATGTGAAGGACAACCAGGGGATCAGGCCTATCCAGCATGGGTTCATGAAAGGCGGGTCCTGCTTGACCAGCCTGATCCTCTATGACCAGGTGACCCGCCTAGTGGATGAGGGAAAGGCTGTGGAAGTTGTGTACCTGGACTTTAGTAAGGCCTTCGACACTGTTTCCCACAGCATTCTCCTGGAGAGACCAGCTGCTCGTGGTTTGGAT
>Ga0181612_122529_pt1 | contig 11829 bp, 4 predicted proteins | sample HoacroProtozoa21_FD_119630 | JGI IMG/M metagenome (GOLD analysis project Ga0181612, IMG submission 119630) | Hoatzin crop microbial communities from Cojedes, Venezuel. Combined Assembly of Gp0051906, Gp0051904, Gp0051908 | reverse complement strand
TGATATTGCAAAAATGCCAAGCAAAGGTGAGTGGCCATTGAAACTTTTAAAGCATGTGACAATGTAAGGAAAGTTCAGAAGAAATCTTTATGTAGCTTCCTGTACTACTGGCACTAGTCACTTAATCACTGCTGGAGTCTGCAGGCATTAACACTCTCCACAGCCCTGAGAGCGAATGATCTAAAAGATTCTTCAGTTAACAATGGTGAGGAAGCATGAGATTTCTGGTATATGTATCTCATGCAAAAGCCTACAGCCCTCAGAGAATGTTGCATACTAGTCATTTAAAAAAACCCAAACCCTAGTTCTAGTTCTATAACTGAGGCATATTAACACCTAAGACTGAAATCAGTAGGTTCTTGAGATGCCTTTCCCTAGCATCCCACCTCAGGCAAAGACTTCAGGGGTTTTATTTACTTGCTATGCATCAGTTCCCACAAACACACACTTCTTCCAATATTAGGGACAAGCAGATCTCCCTGGAACAGTCTATATGCAAATAATATTGCTAATCTCCAGAGCATGACAGAAACTTTTATGTAGAACATAGCAACTGTTCTGTAGCACTAATAGAAAAAGAATGGAGGACTCTAGTAATTCCAACATACTAGGAAACCATCCTGTAAAAAACCCAAAAGTAAAGAGATGGAACAAGTATTAAGAACATCTCAAAGAGAATAAGTAACTTTAAATTACCCCCTGCATCGGAATGAGGTGTTACTCATGTTCCTGCTAAAGGGTAGAAAAATAGTTACTGCCTTTGACCAGAAACTAGGTTGGGGGCGGACGGGGGCTGTACTGTTCTTTTATAATTACATATACAACCTTAAATATCACACTGCTTACATGAAAAGATAATGATTCAGGAGTGACTAGTTATAACAGGTTTAATTCTGAACTTCAAAAGACATCACATTTAGTTTGCATTACAAATTCTTCTGGCAGATCCATCGACTTACTCGTAGCAAATGGCTGTCCAGAGCCAGAGGAAACTACAGCACGTGGGGTTTCTGAACCACTGCTTAATGGAACCACTGAAACAGCAGTTCCTGATAAACCAGCAACAAACACTACCAGGCAGTAATAAGACTGCCTATCCCATGGCTCCAACAATGAAAAGAGGATTTCAAAATCTCAGGTCTTCCTACTGTCAGCTCTGTTTTTTATTACTCACGTTATTTTACACCGATAAAATCCATTCATTCCAGGCTGAAGCTCTCAACAAAAGCATGGATGTTCTTCTGGAGCTCTGAACAGCTATCAAAATTCCTAGGCCAGCTCCTTGAGGAAACCAACTTACATTCTTTTTCAATGATGTGAAGGCGCATCTCTATAACCCTACCAACAGGGTAAGGGACTAGCAAATTACAAGAGGTACTCAAGACAAGCACATACATTCACGCGAAAGAACTGAAGAGGTTTTTCAGAAGATAGTATTTTCTATTGCCTTAATTACAAGAATCATCATTTTTCATTTAGATCATTCTGCCAATTACTACCTTTGTGATTCAGCCCCAAACAGTAGCATTTCATTAAAATTTTAGTTTCTTCAAAAATAAAATGAGTAGCCCTTGCTAAATCACTAAAGCAATTTTGTTCCCTCATCCACAATGCAGTGATTGCCACGTCTGGGAAGAATTTTCCACGTCAGAGCAATAGACAGCAGCACTGACCTGCAGCCATCTCCAGAAAGTATAAAATACTGTCAGGAAGGCAAGGGACTGCCTGGTCACAAGGTACTGGCTTCAAATGGCAAAGCAAATTTCACACCAACAGAACTTTTCTGTACTTTACCCTTGAGAGAATCTATGACTAGACCTCTAGTCTAGTGCAGCTTGAAGAGGACCACAGCAGGACAATACAAATAGGCTGTGTTCCTGCTTGCAGAGCATCAGTCGAAACATCAGTACTGCATATATCAATTTTGGTTTGAGGTGAAGACAAAACCAAGACCCACTATACAAAGACAGTCATAGCAGAAACAGGACGGAGAGAGGGAGGAAGGGGTGAACAGGCTGGGATGTAATGTCAGAAACAAAGTGAGGAGAACCTAGAGAAAATTCAATTGTATGGGCTTGTCCATAAAGCCTGTAATTGCAAGCAAATGACTGAACTGTATTATGAGACACTCCTGCTTGAGAATTATACACATTCTTATATTACAGTGTGTAGAAACATGTATTTGTGTAGTATGATGTTTACAAAATATATATATGCAAGAGCATATATTCTTCATTACATTTCCCTTTAAGTTTACCGTCACCAAAACAAATACCACACAACAGGGAAGACAAATCATAGGCTGCTCCCAATTCCTTCTGGACAACAAGGCACTCCATTAGCTTCATACTGAGAACCTCAGAAGAAGTGCACGCAGCAAGCATGTGCTAAAAAATATTCCAGTAGGTTAGCTCTAACTATTGTTCAAGTTCGTAGACAGCCATAGCTATATCTCCCCATTTTTCAAGACTAGTTCACTGTAATCCTGATAACAAGACCCCACTACTCTTTCCTTCGAGTTCTGCAGAAGTCACTGTGTTCCTGCATCTGGAGGTTATATTTCCACCACAGAAGCTTCTCAAGTTGTGAACAAAACCATTCTGGTGCATGACAGTTGCAGATTTGGAAAACTACAGCCAGCTTTGCATCTCCTCTTCATATTTTTGGGGATCAATAAAAGGCTTGTCAATGGACCGGATCATCAGCTCACCACAGTACACACATTCGGCTGCCACAATGTCATCAATGTCAGCTTTGATCTGTTCCCGGCTCTGCTGCCCCTTCCCCAAGCTAATGGTATCTGCATCCTTGGGACGATGGTGGCTCTTGGAAGGCTGACTGGTAGCTGCCAGCTTCTTCTGAAGATCTTCAAGTTTTGCCTGCTTATAGGCAGGAAGGTTTGGGAAAACGGCTTGGAGGAGACAGTCATAGTGAAACATGTGACCACAAAGGAAAAGGTAAAAAGGGCGGTTCAGAAGTGGAAAGTCACAAGCAGCACATTTTTCCTGAGGCTCCACAGAGCCATACTTATTTCTCATTTCCTGGATGTCCTCTCGGATTCTCTTGGCACTCTGTGTAGCCTCCTCCATCTCCCTTTTCAGCTCCTCAATGTGCTTGTTGTAGTCCTCCAGGGAGTTACAGATTGCCTCCTTGAAATGGTCAATAGTGACAAAGTCTGGAAAGAATGGCAGGACATCTTCAATCTTCAGCAGGGCACAGCTGGAGAGGCAGGCCATTGCCTTCTTGACATCCTTCTCTTCCTGAACAACATGGCGAGCAATCTTCAACCAGAGTTTCTTCCGGAGTTCCTCATCATCTTCAGGCAGATCTGCACAGGACTTGGCAAGATCAACATCCACCTAGAAGTTGGACAGACAAGGAAATTGAGTGAAGCTTCCATCTTCATTTATCCACCATTCAGCTCCAAAGTCTGCTGTCCATTACAGGAGGCATTAATAGAAAACTTCTATTGTTATCTCATTGCCTAGGGCTGCACTACTGGCCTGCTCCTTATTTATATGTCAAACACCTCTTCTCTCCACCAGTATTCCTCCCTGAAGATCTGCTTGCTACCCAGAAGAAAATGACAAAGCCCATCACTACAATAAGGGCAAAACCACATTACGGTACCTTTGCTGGCCACATATTTCAGCAAAGACATAGCAATGCCGATAGAAAAAATTCCAACATGTCCCTGAAGGTCAGACTAAGCTGACAGAGGCATTCTTCTGTGATAATTATTATAGCTAGGAATAGGAAGTAACTAGAATCCTGAACAATAGCTATACAAGCCTTGCATAAATAGATATGTTAAAGGTATTCTACATTAGAGACTGAGCTTCAGACAGACAGTACTCACCCTTGTACCTTCCATGCCCCTACTCTCAATTATGGCTTGTCACAGTCAGTTGTATACTTAAAACAACCATGAAAGCACAGAAATACATTAACACAGACAGGTCTTTCTTCCCAGACTTAGCTACACAACTCTTATACTGATGAGTCTGCCCAGGTCCTCCGAATGCTTGGTTGTTCAAGACACCTTGAACAAGCTACATTCCTATATATCATAGCACACAGGCACAGACACACACATACCTGTAAGGCAAGATCCACAGCCTCCTCATATAATTCCATCACTTTGTAAATATGGACACATGCATGGTGGTGCCCATGCTCTGCACACAGGCGCAATGCATACTTCAGGTCATAATGGATCCTGTTTGGGTTGGTTCCTGCTTGCTCCAGGTATGATAGCAGCGAGTCCGGCCGACACAAAGCATAAAGAGACAATAGGTAGTTGTGAATGGCTTGCTGGGTTTCCTCCAGCTGATAGACACAGAACTCCATATATCTAATGGCTTCATTGATCTGCTGGGTGCTGGCACTCTGGCTATAGTTAACAAGAGCTGGAATGAGGTTCCTGGCATCCAGCCTAGAGCCCATAGAAATCCAAGCATCTACTACCTTCTTGGGAATATGCTGGATGAGGACTGGAGAGAACTTGTAGAACAGCTTCTCGTCTCTGTGCCTGGACAGCACATTTAGAGCTTCATCGTACTCATCATGCTGGCAGTGGTGAGCTACTACACGCTCGTAGTCCTGCATGATGACTGCAAAGTAGACCATGTGCTCTGTGTCCCCGTGGCTTGCCAACAGCTCATAAATAGATGCCCGGTTATTAAACAGACAGTCTTTGTTTTTAGGACTGCTCAGGAAAGTACGAAACTTCTCCCGTGTATCCAAATAGAGATTTCGCTGTGAGGGATCTCCTTCCAATATGCCTAGCCAGTTCAGGTACAGCTCCGTTAACCACGTGGTCAGCAGAGTGGTCTGTGTCTTCTCAGAAGGCTTTAGGTTACTTAGCTTCTTAATGAGAAACTCCATCAGAGCCTCTTCTTGCTTGGCTTCAATGAACTTAAGGGCAATTTCCTCAAAGTAGTTCTGGGTCAGCGCATAGCATTTGGCACTGTCTAGATACCTCTTGTTTTGGAAGCAGTGCTCTGCCTCTTTTGCCAGCACAATATCTAGGCACTCTGGACGGTCTTTACAATACTCTTTGGCTAAATCAAACTTGTTCATATTCATATACATCTTCCACACATCTCTAGATTCCCGCTGGACGTGGTAGCGGAACACTACTTTCTCAGTGTGGATCCATATCTGCTGGACTGTGGGATCTTTGATCATGCGTGTCAGCAAGCCAAACTTCTCCAGGAACAGATCTTGAAAAACAACCTGCCCATTCAGAGTGCATACAGCCTTCACCCGATCATGCAGCAGCAACAGGAAGTGGAACTGGGTAAGTACAATGGATATTGGTTTGTTCACTGTTATGTCAATATCAGAAGGATAAACCCAGACCCGTTCATCACTCAGAATTGAATCAGGACGGCTATAATCCAATGTACCATATAAAACACCATTTCCCATCATCCAGGCAAAGGAGCGTGAGTTGGAGCGCAGTTTTGGGGTGTAAAAGGCTATCTCGCTGAAACCAAAGCTGGCTGGAAACTCCCGGAAGCTGGGCAAATGGTCAGCATGCATAGCAAATATGGAGCTGAAGCCTTGCTGCTCTGTCCCTTCAGGCACTTTGCCAACAAACTGGAAGAGTCTCTTTCGAGTGGTGGCTATAATAAAAAATTTCCCTTCCATCCCTCGTTCAGTCTCCAAGCAGCAGACTGGGGCAGGTCCTGATTCCTCCTCCAGAGTGTAGACCTGTCGGAAGTACTGGTCGGGATTAGTGCTGAAGAGGCTTCCCTCGCTGACGGAGATTTCAGCCTCATAGATCTGCCCCTGGGCTGTCCCAACCAGGATAGGCCCAGTGTTGGTCTCTGAACTGAGAAATTTGTTCCAGCCCACACTTTCAATCAAGTGGCCTTTCCAGCGGGAGAGTGCTCGCACTTTCTGAACACTTCTGTTCAGGTAAAGGCATTCACTAGTGTTCAGAGCAATCAGGAGATGAGAGCCTGCCAACAGGAGAGGGATACGGGAAGGAGAAGGAGAGAACAAATTAAGACTGTGCCTAAGCAAGCCAAATTCCTGAGGCTTCTAATCCTCACATTTGATAAACTCTGATACCAACATACTTAATCCAAGACTTTCCCAGGCATTTATAGGAATGTGGGGGATTTCCATGCTGGATCAGAACAGTAGCCCATGTGTTGCAAACTTAAATGACTAGTCCCAGATGCTTCAGCGAGAAGGTATTCTTCAGTTTCAATAAGTGTTCCAAGCACAAACAGTTCGCAGAGTTCTCTCTTATCCCTGGCAGTTGGTGACAGATATGAGCATCTCTTTCCAAGCTTTTGTTTGTTTTTTTGTTTTTTTTAAATTAGTCAAGGCTACAGTGACCTGCAGATGGTTTACAGTCCTTTTAAAAAATTCTTACATAAACACATACAGCACTGGGTGACTGCAAAGACTTCATTATATTGATTTTAGCAGCCTTCCTCAGAACAGCCTAATTGCATGTGTTCATTTCAGACAATTCAAAAGCAACAACATACACACAACAAACCAGTGTTTTTCTAACAGCACAAGGGCAAATCAGTAGGCAGGGCCCCTAGGAATGGAGCCCTGCCCACAGAGGAACCACCTGTTCTCCTTATATACAGAACAGAAAGAGAACTCCATCACCAGTGCTTGTTATGCACATTCCATTGCATCTGCTGCCAACCACTGCCTGTAAATAGATATAGTCCACTGCCTCACCTGTGTGGTCCAAAAACATCTTGTAGACTTTGGCTTCATCTTTGCGTCCCAGCTCTACCTGATTAGGTTCATCTGGCTTCCCAAGATCAATCCTGAAAAGAGAAACCATGAAAGCATGCTTCCAACAAAAGTTCGCGTAGGTGTAATTGCTTACTGTTTTCCATATTGGGTTCATGGCTTCTTATCCTGTTTGTAATTGTAAGTTCTCTGGCAACTTAAGAGGAAAAAAAAAAAAAAAGACAGGGAAAACAAGCAATAACTTCAAGTCTCTGGCAACATTACCTGAGAAGGGTGTCTTTGCCAAGGCTCATACAGAGCTGGTTAGAGGAGACCACTAAGCTGTTAATTTTCTCTGGAGGAGCAAAATCAATCCTTTGCTTGTTAAATATTGGCGTTTCCTTCTCCAGTCGTGCATTCACATATCCTAGAGAAAAAATGTGAACACTTAAAACCAAAACAAGACAAAAACCCACAACAGCCCCACACTACATCAAAATCTAACCTAGAAGACTAGAAGGATCATTGCCTGCTCTGAGTTTTACTGAAAAGAGAGTGTGCTCCATGGAGCACGAACACAGAGAACAGCACTCACATACATATGTGTAACAGGAACAAAAAGCAGTACTGTTGTGTCACAGAACTGCAAACTTTTCACAAGCATTAGTTTGGAAGCACACAGAATTACAGAGGAAACCACAAAACTGTAACATAAACTGATAAAAAGCTGAAAACCAGAGTAGAATCACAACATAATTTGTTTTCCTTGGTAGACAGTTTCTTTGTTCAAGACAGGAAAGAACGGATGGTATTACACAGGACTCCAAGAGGGCTCTGGTTTGACACTCCCATACAAGCTACCCAACAGACCACCATGGCATTAATTGAAATGTATTTCTCTCTTATTCCATGTTGGAATTGAATGAGCTACCATACTTGACATCCATCATTCACAAATTAAAGCTATTTTTAAATCCATGTTGTGTTACTTTGTATCCACACAGCAAACATCATCATAGAGAGAAGTCTGTTGGATTGTTTGCTGCAGGGAACACAGCTGGAGGTCACAATGATGCTTTTACCATAACCCTGTTTTACCAACCATAACAGTATCCTAACTGCAACTTTCCAGTTGTTGCTGGAAGGCATGCAAACCACATATTAGGGCCAAAACAATAAGCAAGACCTGGTGATTGCTGAATCAATGCTCCAATCTTGGCATAAATTGCTTCCCGAGCCAAAACCCATTCAGACTGGTTTACTGCTTCATGGCAAATCCCGAGATGGAGCCAGACTAACCTAATCCTCAGATCCTTTCAAAAACCATGCCTGAATTCTAAGAAATGCCTGATTAAGTTAAAGGTTGAAGTTTCACAAGACATGGCCACCTTATGGGACACATGTTGCCTTTTAAGCCCAACCAAGCAAACCCGACAAATCAATGAACTGAAAACAGGAGCGTGTACAACCAGAGCAAGTTAGCTCATGTGACTAATGACGTATGCAGCCAGTCAGTTAAGGCCCAACCAGCCTGGGAAATGCGGCATCCACAGGAAGGCATGTTGAGGGATTACTTATGAAGGAGATCTAGGTGGGAGAGGCAGAGAATGGAGAAGTATGGTCTGATTTGAGGGAAGTGACATACTTCTGCAGAAATATGGCAATAAATAAATTAATAAAACTTGGAAACCTATTGCTTTAAAAGCATTTTATGATCTCCAGTGCTTTGCCCATCTGCACAGGATGCAGTTCAAACTCTAAAACACATTTTTTTGGCTACAACAAAGGCAAAAGCCCAGACATAGGCAAAGGGTCAGCAAACTGAAACTTTTAAGATAGGTGAGCCTGTAATACCATGTGGCAGCACAGAGAAGCAGCACAACAGATTTAGTGTTCATTGAAGACAGGTAGACCTCTGCACTCAAAACCACAGGACTTGCAGAGACCATGCCATTCTATTCCTAAATGAGGACAGCACTCTTTATGGTCTTCCTATGAGGAAGCAAAAAAAAAAAAAACCAAAACCCACAAAAGAGCTCAGATATGCCAGTGAACTGCAAAATAAGTAGGCATTCATATCAAAGCAGAAGCAAGTGATGATGCTCAGTAGCAAAGTCCTGGTACATATGTCCATCCACAAGCAGATCTTATCACAAAATTTCATCCATATCTGTCCCACGAGACAAGTTTTCCCAGGGACTAAATTTCCCATACGCACAAAGCCTTACATAACCCTCCGAGAAAGAAAACAGCAGAGAATCTCAGTCTGACCACACTGCCTCAAGCTAGAAAGCAAGACAGATTGATACTTTGCTAGGTTAAGCCATCTGCTTCGCTCCACATGCGAGTGAAGGATGTTTAAAGCAAGCAGATCGATGCAGCAGCCTGGACAGGAAGGTTAAAAATGAAAAGAGCTATAGCAAGTTAAGGCTATTCACAGCCAAAGTAGCTAACTAGGAAGATATAAACTTAAACAAAAAAGAAACCTGGGATCGTATCTCAGAGAAACCAGGCTGCTTCCATCCTAAAGAGCACAGACATGACACCCTCTAGACTGGGACTAACAGCACCACTACAAAGCACACTCGGTACCTATAACCTCCCCCAAGTTACGCTGAAAAACTCCAATTTCAGCCATGTTGCTGTTGAAAAGGCCAGTGTCATAGCAGAAAGCAGCCTGCTACAAACCCTTTAACTGCCTCTTCTGCCAATGCCTTCTCCTTGCCTCTGCCTCAACACTAGGCAGCTGAGGGATCTTTAAAGCATTCTTGTTTTAGAGGAAAGACTCACATACAGGAACAGACAAAGCAACCACAATCTGAGAAGGCAGCCTTTTGCTCAGCACATACGTTTTTTTTCCTACACATTGATCCACATCTTCAACATTACCCACTTATGCAAATGTGCACTCCTTCCAATTCTTTCCAGTTAAGCAAAACAGATGTTCTTCATTTCACACTAAGGAGCTACAATGCCACGGCTTACATTTGCTGGTATGAACTGCAGTTCAAAACATGCAGACAAAAGTCCCAAGCTGCAGATTCACATGCTGTCACAGCTAACCAATAAATACAAATACCTATTTGTAGACATATAAGAAAAGGATTACTCTGACGGGAAAAACCTACATAGCACAATGAAATCACCAAGTCACATTCATTCAGACAATGCTGAATTTTTTTCAGATTGCCACCAGGCAAAACAAGGCAGACTGAGACAGCAAGGAAACCCAAACACAGGAAGGAAAGGGAACAACTAGCGCCTATATGCAGGTAGGGGTTTTGCGCTGGGGGGAGTCTGGGGTTTTTTTGTTCAGTCATAGTTCAAGCCAGTGGACTGGATTCCAGCATTCTGGACTCTTTAGGACTGTATTCACAACAGTTATAACAACTGCAGGATGATCATCACTGACATGAGGGCTTTAGTTAGCATCCATAACAGGAGATGGATGCACTTCTTTAGCTTACAGTTCTCTATAAAAAGGAGACTTCTATTCTATAACATGCATTCCCTTCAAACAGTGCGCTCCATCTCGACCCCAAAGTTCCTCCTCTGCTCAGGCGAGATTCTACTGCAGCATTTCCCACCCTGATTTCTGGGCAAATCCTTAAAGCTTTTAACCTGTTCAAAGATCTAAGCTCACCAATGTCAGTAATGTACAGCAGGTCAAAGTAGGTCTTGTCATGCTGGAACTGCAGTACTTTAAGTTTACACTGCAGCACTACTTTAGGTTGGCAACAGAGTCACTGCTTGGTTACCTACGTCTTCGAGAAACAGCACCTGAAGTTTAACAAGCACAGGGAACAACTAACTGAAACAGAGGAGTAAGTTTGAACATCTTCCAAAATTTCCAACCTAACCTTTAGGACTGCTTTCAGGAAGTTAACTGTTCACTTGCATCTTTTTCCAGAATCAATTTGCTTAAAGTTCCAATTGCCCACAACTTCTACCAGCCCAAGTTTCATTCAAAATCACCAGTGCAGTCTGATTTAAGACTAATTAAAATCCCCTTTGCAATTAAGTAGCTTCCAAAAGCTCCTTTGCCAACATCAATTGTCAGCAAACAGTCAGATATCTCAACTGTAAGATAATGTTGCAGCAGTCAATCAAAAAAGCTGAGTCCTCAAAAATTTATTTTCGGCAACACGGCTTGTCCCAACACTGTTTTGCACAACACCTATTCAGGACACTTCTTTATCTAACATTACACAACAAAATAACTATGCATGTCAAAACAAATACGAGGAGCATATTTACTTCAGTACCTAGACTCAGAGTAATTCTGTTTGTGTACTTATACTAAAAAATATATGTAGTATGACATAATTAATCAATTCTTACCACATATAGAAACCTCACAACCTGATTTCCCCACAGGTTAACAGTGGGCAACACTATATGAGAAAAAAAACTTGAAAGAATGTGTCCATGCATTTCCAAACTTGTAACTCAAAAATGCCAGCTCTGCATAGCGGCTGGTACTACCACGACAGTATCAGGTCAGACTAGTTCCTCTCATAACCTACATTTCCCTGCCACACACAATAAAATGTTGTGAGGTGGTGTGTAATAGGGAACAGCTACTGAATCTAACAAAGCTTCAATTTATCATGGAATATACCTGCCATTTGTTTGCCTTCTTTCAGATTTAAGAAACAACTGACTGCTCGTCACACTGTTACTTTACACTGATTGTACACCTCCCTGAATAGTACAGCATACCAAAGCTTCACAGACCTTGACAGAAAAGTTTAATAGCGATACAGATTGCTTTCTTGGTAATCTTCTTCAGCAGTAACCTTGCCATCATGTAGTCAGCCTAAGGGAAACACTCGGAACAATGAAGCCTTTGGTGAACTGTCCCTGGGTTCAGAAACCAACCCCACGCAGGTACAGCTGTGCACACAGCCAGAACACTCTGGCTGTAACGGCTGGGTTCCTCAGAGAGCAGGGGAATAAAAAAAACACCAAGCGGGAAGCAAGCTGATGAGATGATCCCAGACAACTGCCATAGCTCCGAACCACGCAGTGCCGAGGCGCAGTTACTACTTGAGACCACCAAGGCACACCACCGCGCACCACGGCACCGGCCGCTACGGCCCGCCCGAGCGCTCCACC
>Ga0181612_171828_pt1 | contig 11830 bp, 9 predicted proteins | sample HoacroProtozoa21_FD_119630 | JGI IMG/M metagenome (GOLD analysis project Ga0181612, IMG submission 119630) | Hoatzin crop microbial communities from Cojedes, Venezuel. Combined Assembly of Gp0051906, Gp0051904, Gp0051908 | reverse complement strand
GTGTTGTTTTTGAAGCACATTATTTTGTCGAGGGGGGGGGGGGTTAAAAAAAAAAAAAAATTAAAAAAGCATCATTATACATTTACAAGTGCTTTGCTCACTTTCGTATTCTTTCCAGACATATAGTATTTGTCCTGGAAACTGCTCTGCTCTCAGCACAGAAATGAGGACAGAATGTACTGCTGTTTTGATTGTTGCACTGGGTTAGAAAAATGCGTGCACAGCCCCTGCCGCAACTGTCAAATGCAGACATGAGTCCCCTCTGAATGCTCTGTCAACTACACAACATCTTGCCCTGAGTAAACCAGCTCCTGCAGGTGTACCTCTTCATGCTGTGCACGGTCAGACTACAGTTGCACTGGGGCTGAGACCTCAAAGGTGGTGGTTGACGTTTAGGTGGGTGGTGTGAGTCACTGGAGATCCACACCCTACTATGATGCCAAAAGGCAAGGTTCTTGAGAGCAGCTGTCTGCAACGTTAAGAGGTCCTGTCTACCTGAGGTCGTTAAAGACCACACACCACTTTGAAAACATTACAGGTGTCAACCGTGGTATTCTGGCCAAACTCCAGATCAGGTAATTAACTTCTCTGACCTAAATTCCACTCATCATTTCCATCTACCTAGCTACCCCTCACTAAAGCACTGTGCCTCACTAGGGCATTGCATGGCAGTGGAAGATGAGAAATGTTTATAATGTCTATTAATGTATTTATTGTGATTATAATTGAAAGGAGCTCTGAAAAACAGGCTCTAGGCACCTGATTTTTAAGCTTGCCATCACAATGTTATCTAGCAACATACAGGGTAGCACAGCCTCCATATAATACTGCTGCTCACAGAATCCTAAGAAATGAATGTTGTCCTGGTGGTTAGTGCATTAAAAGCCATTTGGCTTATGAAAGTTCAAAGCTGGTCACAATTCTTCAGAAAACACCATTAGAAAAGCCAAGCTGGAGGACCTCCCTTTATCCTTTCTGTGGTACTATCTGTTATTATTTGCTTAAAATAACTAGGAGCTAAACTTGGGAAGAGACAATTGTTGTTAATAGAAAATTAAAGAGTGACAGGGAGGGTGCCACCTAATGGAAGAAAAAATATTTTCCTCCATTCTTCCACCTGTCCCCAAGTGAACTATTGTGAATGAGGAATGCAAGGAAGTGAGACATTTGCAAAGATCTTGGGGGAGCTTCTGGAGACAGGGTCCTCTCAGCGACTGCGCTGTGACTCACAGCTGTGCCATCTCACCATCTCTGTGCTGCCAAACTCCTGTCTAACAGAGCTGCCCAGGAGAGAGACCTTCTTGGCTGAGGGTAAATGCAACAGAAGATGCTCTTCCCATTTCGTGCTGTCCCCAGTACAACCCACAAAGACGTATAGTCATATGGAAGCCCATACAGTTGGCATGAATCGATCTACAGAGCAGATTATCTTCTCCATCTCTTTAGCATAGATGATCTGTGTGGAAGGCACCTTGGTGGCATTCTGTGTCAGCACTTGCAGCTTTCAACCTACAAGTATGGTGAGAGACGGCACTCGGTTCTGCTCTAATTAATTGAACTGAAATATGTGACTCTGTGGAGGAACCCCACAATATAACAAATATGCCAAACAACATATACTTTCTCAGATGACCCTCCTTATAGGAATATAACTCAGAGAGCTGTACACCTGTATGTCATTTTCCATTTACTACTTTTCTTTTAGTTTTAGTTGAATTTTAGACCTAGAATGCCCTCTGACAATGGAGTGATGTCTTCCTTTTGGTTTTGGATAAACATCAATTTATACAGCAAAGAGGCACAGTTCATTCAACTTAGATTTCTATTTCAAAAAATTCTTGTGATATGGTCTGTCAGTAGGAACATTTTGAAACAACAGTTTTCAGTTGTCGAATGGAGGTTACCTACAGAGTAGTGGTATCGTTATTGACAGTATGGCAAAGTCAGGATAAAAAAGACTGTAGAAATATTTTAGGATGCAGATGCAACTCAGGACTGCACTTTTTTTTTCTCTTTTTTTTTAAATCTAAATGTGGTCTCCATGGTATTTATCAAAAATATCAGTTTTACTCAGTGCTTGAAATTCCTCATGAGCAAATAGGTTTCTCAAGACTTTCCATATTGCCAAAATGCCTGTATTTGGGTAATGTGTCTGCACAATGGCCTTTTTAGAGGGCATTTCAATGCCAGGGTTGCGCAGGCTGGCAAATGAGGTGCGTTTTACAGTCTGGTGAGCTTGGCTTGTGGAATTAAACAGGACTGCTGTCTTGCAGAGGCTAGATAGCAAACAGGGGGTGTATCAGGCTGAAAGGACATTTGGAAAATAGTGGGAAAAGGGTAAGAACCTTAAGCTGAAGGCTACTTTAACTAACCTGGAGCTGTTGTTCTTATGTCAGTAGAGTGCTACTGTCAGTAAGGATGCTCTTTTTTTTAGATGGAGCAGTTTCATTGCTAGAAAAACATGGAGTGACTCCCGGTGTCCCCAGAATTCAGTATTGTGACTATGAGGGTGTTAGCATGCAGGGGATATCAGCTTGCTGCATAAGGGTGTTGGGCTGCATACTAGTGACTCCGTTCGTAGTAAAACATGCAGGAAGAGCAAGAGGAGATGATTGAAACTAAAATGACCCTTTCCTGGCCACAGCCCAGCTCCTGTGGTAGATGGTAGTTTTGTCTCTTGGCACACACAAGAACTGTATGCAAGCCTGTGTGAAGACACGCTGTAGTAAGGATTAAGCCGCTGCATTTGTTCAAGGCAAAAGCCAGTGGTGGTCAGCAACGGACTCAGGACAAATCGTCTTACTTGAATGAAGAAAAACCAGGGGAAGCTGGGAGATGACTCTGAACGTAGCGGTAGGACATTACATACCCCAAGCCTACACAGCAATCTGAGCCATACTTTGGTTGTTGAAGTGGGGCTAGAAACATGGATCAGGTCTGTTTCATGTGTAACAACACTTTAGTGAAGGAGAGTCTTGCTGATAACTGAGAAACTAGAGGGACAGAACCACCACAGCTAACTGTAGCTCCTTGAGGCAAGATGTACAAGGCCTGTGTGTTTTGCAAGGTTTTCTGATGCACAGTCTGATTATGTGGGTTTTGGGTTTTTTTATCCAATATAGTTTTCTCTAAGATAATGATAGTCAGTGATGTCAGAAATATGTGATCACGCGTTTGCTACTGCACCACTGCCTTCATTTGACTGTCTTATTTTTATGGCAACATCTTAGTTCAGTTGTTCATGCTACCATTTGATTTCTGTTGCAGACTGTTGGAAAATGGCTAGTGAGCATTATTTGATAATAATTATACTGCAGGAAGAGTAGGAGGTTTCGGCCACTGTTTAAGGTGCTATACACTTTCAAAGGAAGAAATGGTCTTTGCCTTGCAGTCTGATGCCAAAGGCTCTGCTCCTACAGTGTTTAGATACATAAATTACTTTTGCACATCAAGAATTTTCTTGCATTGTTACACACTGATAAATATTTGTGAAGTTGAGAGTTAGGATTAAGTAACATAATGCAAAGGTGTTAGGGAGAAAATTATAGCTCTGGTGAATTTACTATTAGGTGTGTATTCATTTGTGTTTATAATCCAGTATTCCTTAGTCTCTTCATGGAATACCCTTGGCCACAAAAAGAAAATCACAGGAATCGTTTTCTGTTTCTTTACCAGAGAACGGGGAGTTTATTACTCAAAGATCTGTTTGCAATCCCCAGTAGAGTTTTGTTATGTTTATTGGGTCATGCCTTTTGTTGTGTACTTTTCCTGTGGATCTCTGTAGGTATGCTGTGACCAAAGCTCCTTCTTGGAAAAATGATTTGTTACTCTGTTTTTTACAATAATTCTGCCTTTTAAATGAACAATGTGGGATGTGGAGAAGTTGTGTATTGAGATAATAAACTATAGTGTGGTATTTTTCTTTCAAATGAAGACATAGATACTTTTTTCCTGTGATTCAAGGCACTGCTTGTTTCACTTCAGTTTCAAAATAAATTATGTTAGTCTTTATCAAAACTGTATAATGTTTATACTGAAGCAATAATACTTATCGCGAATATGAACATTTAATTCCAACATTTTGTGAGTAACCTCAATAATCTAGTAAATTCACTAGAGAAAAAACCTGTGTTTCAATATGACACAAAGCATGTCGGTTGTAGTTCTGCACTTGGATACATGATATATGTGCCATTTGTTCCAGCTAAAGTTATTTATATTTCCTTTGCCAGGACTTTTTTATGCCTGGATCCATTAACCTCCTTAAAGAGTGAGTTATCGTTTTCCGTGGGACATGCATAAAAATGGCAGTGCTCAGTGCTGGCGTTGCTGCCTATCCTGCGGTCAGGGGGCCAGCTGTCTGACACTAGATGGAGATGCGTGTTGTCCAAGAAAGCTGTGACGTATTTCAAACACGTTACAATTATCATGTAAAGGCTAATGATGTCTGTTGAAAATTCCCAACATTTGTCTTAAATGAACGGTCTTTTTCTTATGTAGGCTGAGCTTAAATGCCATCCAATATTATTCTGCAACAGGCTACATATAATTGGCCTTGTTATAGAAACTTAAAGGTCTTAAAGATATCTCATGGGTTTATTTTTTTCATGGAAACATTCAGCTCTGGATTTATGTGTCAGGTTCATTTCACAGATAGTTTCTAAATGCACAGTAACACAGTACAAGCTGGTTATTTTTTTATTATATTTTAAAGAAGAACTCTCCAACAATCAAATTTCACCTTCAATTAATCTGTAAAACCCTGCTCTTGCAGCCCACCATCGCTGCTTGCCATCACAATATCTCAACTAGTTCTTTAGGAAATGAGATGAATACAGCCAAGTTCCTTGCAGATTTAATGCTTCTCACTGTTCATTTTTCTTTTGTGAGTGTAAGGTATTCTTTTTATAAATGTATCAGAAGAAAGTATTGTTCCAGCTAGAGTTGGAGGGTTTAATTAAGAGGGAAGGTCTCCCAGCATGCCTGCTAGATGATCAGGGCTGAATTAGTGCATTTCCCTGTGGGAGATCATTCCACTATTGAAACTGTGCTACTGTTAGTGTTTATTGCTGAGGCTGTGGGCTGTTAGCCTATCAAGTGCTAAGAACCTTAGCAGTGACTGCTTACACCGTAAGGAACAGCTGTGTTATCGACATTGATGACCAGAATCAAAGACTTGTTTAGATGGCAGAATGGACTAAGAATTGGTGGACAGAGATGGATATGTGCACTTGCAAGTCATTGCACAAGGCTTTCCTAAAGTGTAAAAGGAACTCTTGCATATAATGATGGTGATGTACATGTAGGGAAATTTTTCTTTCTTTTGACAGTCAAATGATTTTGAGAAGGCAAAAATTGCCTTTTCAGACTGAAGTCTCAAAGTTGAAATAAAGTAAATGAAAAATTAACGCTAACATGGGGAGTGCTTTTGGAATGTCTACAAATACATATAAAATAAAGTTTTTTAAACCATAAAGGATATATATTGACCAAAACTTGGTGTATCCTGGTGTCATGATGACAGAATGTCAGCTGAAATGCTGTTACCCTTACTCCTAGACATTAATATGTCGTCTTCTCATTCTTTGACCTATTGTAGTCCTATGTAGTCATAAATCAGCAATCCCTTGCAGTCCTCTTTGAAGGACTTAGTTTAGACAAGAAGATGAGGCTTTAGGTTATATTTAAAGTAAGAGTCTATGTGAACCTGCTAGTAGTAGATTTTCCAGCCATAAGGAAAAATAAAGTCACAGACATTAGTTGCTGTATTTAATATATTTCCTATTACGATAAAAAGATTTACATAATAGTGGCATAGAAAAATCTCAGTTCATTCAATTTTTAGAGGTGAACAAACCAGAGGGAAAGGAAGGTTTAACTTTGTGAAATGTCAACTGTTGAATTTTGGCAGCATAGATTTTTGTTCCATTTTACTCAGAACATTACACATTGGCAGATAAAGATAAAAAAAAGTGGCTTACAATTTTCTTCTGCTTCAAGGTGGACAAGAAATGTCTTGCATTTTGTGGTGTGCAGTCAATTAAATGTTTCTCCTGAAGCTAAATTCTGGAGTGCCTTGAAGCCACATTGCATTTTACTTGAATCCACAGCGGGGATCCCATCTTTCTCAGTTTTTCCCAGACATCTCATCTTTCCCAGTAACAGTGACACCAGGTAAAGGTCCTGCGGTTGTAAAATGTGTTACTTCTGGTAGGATATGCTGTCCCAAGCTCCAGATCATTATCCAAGTCTTTGCTCTGTCTTATTTTGCTGTGAGAGACCTTGGACAAGTCTTATGTGTCCAAGTCCCACTTCAGTGTCTGTTCTTCACTGAGGGGGGACAGACAAAGAGAGGTAAAGGGTGCATGCATCCAGAAGTAGCAGGTATCTCCACTGCACTACCTGTTGGAGATATACGGAAGAGCACATCACGTAATATTGCACTGGAATCCATTTATTGCTTAGAAAGCAACAGGGGCAGCTCAGAAGTCTCCGTTTCCTGAGCCAGTTCCATTTGGTGCACTAAGAATGGAGGTGTGAGCAGGTGACTCCCAAACTGCTCCTTGGTTTCTGCTGGAAAAGCTATGGAGCTAGTGGGTTGGTTACTGGGTGGGTTGGTACTCTTCCATGAAAAATTCTGATCTAGGAAAGTGAAATTTCATCTATACAAATCTTCATCTCTGTATAAAAATATAACAGACATAACAATATATAAATCTCCCTAACTTAAAAAACAGACTCTAGGAACATCTGCTGTATTTCAACTAATCTTACCTTTAGCCTTCTACTACTTAGTACATCTATATACTGTAGCTATTGGGAACCCAGGGATTCACAGTTGTTTTCCTCCATGCTTATTGCATTGCAATGGCTGAGATAATCCTGCAGGGAAAAAAAAAATAAAAGCAAGATGAAAGGAACTATTTTTTTACATTAAATCAAAACTTCTTCAGCAGCTTTCCTTTTCCTTCAAGCACAGAAAAGTTCCATGTCTTCATCTGGCACAACTCATCCAAGTTTTAGCAACTGTAGTGATGCTACAGCGTTTTCCACCAGAAGAGCTGACCTGAAATGTCGGAAAATTATCTTGGCTCTAGCAGAAAGCCTTAAATATTTAGTCTAAATTCCAATTTCTACCCTAGAAGGACACAAAGATGTGTTTGACTGCAGCGGGTGGTCAAAATTCCAAATCTTAATATCTTTTTTAGGATACTTCAAACTCCAGATCAATTTTGATCAGTTTCTCTACTTGTACTGAAAAAAAAAAAAAATTATTTATTTATTTAAAATTAATCTGACAATTCTGAGCTGAATCCAATATTTAAGAAAAGGATATGTGAAAAGGAGAAAAAAACAAAACTGGAGGCTGGGTATTGCTTTAGATCTGTGTTATTTATGTGACAGCTGTCACAGTCATGGTTCTACCGGGGAGAGCAGAGTGCCTGTAAGGGCTGTAGCCCTATCTTTCTTTCCTTTTGCACCTACAGGTATGATGAGTTTATTCGTAATTATCCCACACACTTTGCAGAAAAACTTTGCCCTGCTTCACAACTTAGTTTGGACCTGTGCCTGCCTTGGCAGTGCTCTGTTGTGTTTCATGTTTGGATTGGCAGATAGCTTTCCATGTTGTGCTCCCACTCACTATGATGAGATCCTGCTCCAACAAACACTTCCACCTCTGATTTATTATTTGCCAATGAGTAATACTGTTAAAATCATCAGGGCTGTGTCTGTCCTTGTGCATAATGGTCTTACAGATTCCACTCTCTGAAATTCCTAAAGCCCTTTTGAAATAGTTGAGTGAGACAAGAAAGCAGTGAGTCAACATTAGCAAAGCATCTTAAATTCTGGGATGTTCCTTTCCTCTGATGAGGAGGAAAGAGAAAGGAGAAGTGTTTACATCAAATGACGTTCCAGAAATCTGCAAGACAGCTGTCATTTGTCTTTTGATGGTGCATCTTTGTAAGACATTGTCATTATGGTTATTTATTTTCAGGTTTACATCCCTATGCAGAAGGGGGTATCGTAGTGCAATTACATTGCTGTCCGCAGTTCAGTTTGAGAAAGAACAATCCTTCCACTGCTTCAAAGCTGAATAAAAACCGTCATGGAAAATTCTTACGAAAGAACAGAAAATATTACCCTTTTAGTAGGCTTTGTGAATATTTCTAAATTCAGAATGTAGTTAAATGATATCTCTGCTGGAGAACAGCTTAAAATAACCCACAGAAAAGACAACATTTTAACTGAACAGTATAATTTAATAGACATTTCTATGGAAACTCTTATATTTCTATAGGATATCCTTATGAGCTCTTTTAAATTCTGTAAGATTTTTCCATTTGTTGACACTGCATGTCTATAAAGGATTGTCAGAGAGTTCTCAAAGGACAGAAAGCAAACATTTCAATTATGAATATATGGATTTATATCCAGAAATATGAAGTAATACCACAGAAATACCAAGATTAAGATAGAAGTAACGAGTTGACCTTAACAGGTGAGTAAATAGCTAAAGTATGGCAATTTAGTTTTACATAAATAAATTGAAGGGGAGAGGGGGAGATAACAGTGTTAGATAATGGCATAGATGTGCAAGAAGATTTCTGAGAGATGTGTTCTTAGAGTGGAAGGTAGTATGCCTGCTATTCATGCATATTTAAGTGGGTGGTTGATTGCTCTCGCTGAACTGCTTGGCTTTACTCCAACTGATAGTGTTTGGAATGTGTAATGAAGGCAGAGGGTGGTTGCGGTTCTTCCTTCTCTTTATTTATGTGTGCTTTTTAATTTTCAGAATGCCTATGTCAACATCAATCGGATCATGTCTGTTGCATCAAGGCTTTCTGAGGCAGGCCATTACGCTTCCCAGCAAATTAAACAAATATCTAGCCAGCTGGATCAAGAGTGGAAGAGTTTTGCTGCAGCTCTGGATGAGCGCAGCACGATCTTAGCCATGTCTGCTGTCTTTCACCAGAAAGCTGAACAGGTGAGCTTCTTTTGTGACTGGCAAAATGATCCACTGCTGCTTTGATAATGACGATGCTGCGGTATTGCCTGGTGGCTTCTGGCTTGTATGCAGTGAGGTTAAGAGCCTTGTTCCTAGTGGATCAGTGTCTCAAAAACAAATGGTAACATTTCCCCCAAAAAACTGGCACATGTTCCCTGAGTGGGTAAGTAAGTGTGTTTACACCTTAGTGATGAGAAAGAATCTGGTCAGAACTGCAGTACACTGGTGCAGCAACGTGCTGCCTGATTTCTATTTCCTAATACTTCATCAGTGCTGTGGATAAGTTCAGGATCATTATGGTCAGGAAAACAGTATGTATCTGCACTCATGTGTATATATGGTATGTGCTATGTGGGCAGGAATATTCACACATATGACATAGAACCATACCAGCCAACAATTTCGAGGAGCCAAAGCACCTTATTGTTAATGAAGCTTATGGAATTCATTCCACAACATAGTCTTTCAGCGTTCTGCCTAGCTCCAAACTTTGTTAGACCTCACGAAGTAGAGAGTTCAGAGACAGCAAGGAACATCCAAGAAAATTTTCCATGTCCCTGAACTCTGGTTTGTGCCTTTAACAGCTACCAAAATTGTTCTTCAGAGCTTCAAAAGATTTAAAATATGTCAGTGAATAAACCTTCTGGGTAATTTACACTTAAACCAGGTCCACCTAACAGTAATGGTTCACCTTTGATCATATCTTGACTATATTCATTTTCCAGTGACAAACACTGCTTTGGAGCTCTCTTCAGTGTTGTTGTGTGCTTGTTTTTTTGAAGTAGTTAATATCAAAGCTACTAAGTGGGTGTGCTTGATGTTTATAAAATGACCCATACTTCAAGTGTATGAAGAAGAAATTAGAACTGATAAACCAGAAACTGCCTCATAAGCAGAAATATCTGTATGGAAAAGTTTAGCTCAAACAGTAAAGATTTTCTTTATTGTTTGTTTCTGACCATAGAATTATAATGGATTTTTCTTTTTTTTTGTGTTTCCTATGGAAAAAAGGCCATAGCGTAGAGCAATTACTCACCCTACTGGGCACTTAGTCATGTAAGCACACTCAGTGGCTCTGATGGACTGATATACCAAGAAGATGCCCAGTACAAGTGCTTTCATCAAGTACAATGGTCCCTGTAGTGTTTAGGTGTAGTCTTCATGTCAATAATTGTCAGTCATCATATGAAGAAAAATAAAAAAAGAATTTCCATCCAGTCCATAGTCACAATGAGAATGTTTAATGCCTGTTAATGAATTAGTTCATTCTTGTTTGTTTGGGGGTTTTTTTGGTGTGTAGGTTTTGGGGGTTTTACCTTTTTTTTTGTATGAGTGATCCCATATTTTTCTGAAGTGTCAGTCTTTGCAAGAGTTGCTGAGGTTTTCTATAATGTGAAAGGCAATGAAACAGAAAGATGTATTGAACTGTCTGTCAAGCTACAGGTGAAATATTTTTTTTTGTCTTTCTACGTTTTGAACACTGTCAGTGGGTATTTCGTCTCAGCCTTAACTTGAAAAAAAGCTACACTAATGTCACTTTCAGCTTTGGGTCTGTTTCCTTTACAATTGTTTGGATGGGTTGGAAAAACCCAATCCTGCCTTGGCACCTCTTCATAAGGAGGTAAAGTTTGTGCTGCCTGACCGAAGCCAGTCCCTCATTACTAAACAGATAGGAGAATTTGCTAATTGTGAACAGCAGTTGCTCCTCACTTGCAATAAGAGACAATTCAGTGGAAGATAAGTGCTGATGTGAAGCCTGTAAACTCAGACTGCTTCAAAAAAAAATGTGGGAGTCAGTGTGTCCATCAGCCAGGACTAAAATTTTGGCCTTGCTTTAGTAACCGTAATCAGGTTACTAAATCAAGTCATTGGATAAACCAATGACTTGAATGCTAATAATTTAGTCGTTTGACCTCTGTATAGTATAAAAAGTGAGGTGTTTGGGATTTGGTCTATAACTCAGTCTGCTGTCTGTCAAACATTCATTCCAAATATAACATACTACTATTTGGCTTCACCCAGGGTATTTTTTTACTGAAGTCAGGACTTCATTAATTTACAACAAATAAGGCTTAAATCTCTGAAGCAAAGGTATAGATAAACCCACTGTCTCCTCTGTCCTAAATCAAATCTTATTTTGCTGCCTTTGTTCTGTCAGTAAAGGTAGACTTGTTGCAGATCCAGCCATTTCTCCCACAGTGTATCCCTGCTTCCCTCATACCGATCTGATCTGCAGATTGCCTTTCCTTCTCCAGTGCAATAAGCTGCTACAGTCTCTTTGTTCCTTCCTTCCTATTGATTGAAGTTCTCTGTGATGCCAACAGGAAGCAAGTCTGTTAGGACTAATCTTTCAGCCTTTGGCACACCCCAGCCTGCAAGGAAGTTGTTGGCTTGGGACAGAGATTTATGAAAAGCTCTGAAATCTCTGTAATATGCAAGCTAAGCAGGAAGTAACTTGTTTTTCAAGGTCTTTTCCTAAAGACCCCACACAGAAAACTGCACAGAATACAATTTGTCTGGCTTGGAAGGATGAAAGGCTGAGTCAACCCTGCTGGGAATTGAACTTCACATCTGTCTTCACATGCTTCAGAATCACATTGCTTTCCTGGCTTTTCTTGCAGATACATGTGGCATGTTGAATGGAACTCAGCTGAATGAGTTCCTGGATCAAAGCTTTTTTTTTTTTTTTTTTTTCTTTTTTTTTTTTTTTTTCTCCTCTCCTCCCCCCCCCCCACCCCCCCCCCCCTCTCCTCCTCTCCCCCCTTCCTCTCTGGAAAGTCCACTCCTCCTCCTCCTCCTCCTCCTCCTCCTGCTCCCGGCCGG
>Ga0181612_132326_pt1 | contig 11830 bp, 5 predicted proteins | sample HoacroProtozoa21_FD_119630 | JGI IMG/M metagenome (GOLD analysis project Ga0181612, IMG submission 119630) | Hoatzin crop microbial communities from Cojedes, Venezuel. Combined Assembly of Gp0051906, Gp0051904, Gp0051908 | reverse complement strand
TTTTGTTGTTTTTTCCCCTTCCAACACAATTCTGATCCTTCAGTATTTGTCAGTTCTTTCCTTTTGTATTGTGAGCGATTTAACCGTAGAGGGAAAAGGCAGAGATTAAACAAAGCACACCAAAGAACTAAACTGCCAGTGACTAACACAGGTAAGAGTCAAACCTGTCAGCAAACAGCATGCTTCTGCAAGTATGGTCCTGAAGACACGTCTTCCTATACACGTTGAATATACACAACCCCTCATATGCCCTGCATGTAATAACATCTAGCAGGGAGTTCCAGAGCTGTGGCAACTAGTCAACTAACCAGTCAAAGCCCAGGAGGTTTACACAGCTACAGCTTTAACTTCAGGGAAAAAAAAATCATGCCAAACCATCCTGAATGGCAGAAACTACTCCTGGACAATGAAGAAAATTTAACTCATGATTATTTTTCTTCCTCTCCTTAAACTTGACCCAAGGTGGTTGCGGAAGCTGCTTTTTGGTTAATTCTTGTGATGTTTTCAGAAGAGACAGTTACTGACGAAAACCAGGACACTTCAGGTATGCTGGAACTACAACATATCACAACCTATTTCCTGGTTTTAGAAGACCAGCTTAATCCAATAGTCACCAGGTGATAAGAAATAACTGTCTTACATTATCATGTGAGGTAACTGATGTCTCTCTTGCCAAGTGAGCGACGTTGTATAATCAATACAAGTGAATGAAGAATTTCGCAAGGGAAAAACCTACCGAGAGCGATTAAATACAAAGAGATCACTTCCGGATTGGGAAATCCCTGAGCCACAAACCACGCTAGACTGGAGAGTGTTCTGGGCAAATATCTCTGCTTGCCCTACTTTTGTATTACACTCCAGGCTTTTGCTCTTGGTTACTGTCAGAGAGAGGAAATTAGGCTAAATTGGACTGAAAATGCTCTTTCTTGTGGTTTTTTTTTTTTTTTGTGAGGTAGTTAACATTCAAATGACCAGGAAAAAAATCCACTTAAAATAAATTCAAGCAGTCCAAATCCTCAATAGACACCTGAATCTGAGGTTAAGGTAACTCCTCACAAGGTGCATATCAGAGTCTTCAATACAAAGATTATTTCAAGGCCAACTTTAACTGCTTATGGCAGGATGGTTGTATTAGACCTGTCGCCTTGTTAGCGCTGCAGCAGATCAGCCTGAGCTTCTGGAAGGCAGAAGTAGAAATCCTATGCAAAGAGGAATACAAAGCAAAGCCAGGCATTCTTCAATTTTCTGGACATGCCCCATTTTCCCTTCTCTGTAAGTATTCGTCTGAGGTACTAGTCTTGAAGTAGAAACACTGGGACACCTACACAGGCACTGTGCACCCAGAGGCTTGCCATAATGCAAGCTTGTCCCATTAGCATTTTGTCCCAGTTGGGACTCAGCCTGTTGGTGCAGTTTATTTATTTAGCGAAGTTAAAGAGAATAGGATTAGAAAGAACCTCAAATAACTGTTTTGTCCTTCTCTGCCTTCCAAAGTAAAAACATATCTCATGTTGGAGGTATAAGAAATTTTCAAAATTTCTCAGAAACAAAAGGTATCAAAAAAAACCCCACAAACATAGCCTCAACAATGGAGCCACTCATTACTACTTCTGCACAATAAGACGACAGCTATTGCTTCAAAGAAAAATTAGAACGATGATTTAGTCAGTCAGATTGATTAAATAGCTTTGGCAGTTTTCAAGTGTGAATCTTAAATATCATGACAGTGTCACCTGTTTTAGGGATATTGTCCAAAATACATTTGGACCTGCTAATGCACAGGTTTTTAAACTGGAGATTGTGCATCTCAAGAGCTTCAAATCATGTGCTAATATGCCTCAGAAAACTCACTGGACACTTGGCACTGGTTCATCTTGTGGATTCTAGCTAAGAAAAACAAAGCATATGGGGAAAAAGATGAAGCAAACATAAAATGTAAACACTGTGATTAACTTTCAAAAATAAAAAGTCAAAACATTCAGTGCATTAGAGAACAGTAACAAATCACAAATACCTTTCTAATACTGCTTCTCTACAGACCCAACTACTGAAGTTGCCAAAAATGCATCATAAACATGCAGTGAGTTAGTCTGTGCAACCAAAACTGGGGCAGGAGGCAATCTGTAAGTTCACACTCAGTTACGATGTGGTTCGTAACAGGCCTGTGTTTCCGAGCTGCTGTCCTAGCATATAGCCTGGATGCCTTTAAAGGTAATTCCTCACCTTCTTCCAAACTGTAATAATAGCATTTTTATCCCATACCCTCAGAGATTAAGCCACTTGATTGACTTTGAATTCTGGACACACAGGAAATTTGTATTAATTTAGCATAACGATGAGGCGCAATAAAGACTCCGTGGAACCACAACAGCATGGTCTCTAAGGTTTTGTTCGTTACAGAAACACAATTTGCATATCTAAAGGCTTGAAACCATGGGTCCATATTGATACAACTAGTATCCCAAATTTAAGTGTAGCAGATTCAGCATATATTTCAAAGAATAAATGGTAGAAGCCCAAGATAAACTTTCAGTAGATTTCTTCATTATGAAAGAAGTGTTTTTCTGGATTGAAGGTAGTTGGCGGTAGTAACTTTTGAAGAAAGTATTAAAGAAAGCTTGACTGAAGCCTGCAAAAATGCCACTAGTTAGATATTTGCTGCCCAGTGTTGCCACAGTGATTTAGTCTGACTTTTGTAAATGCTGGAAGTAAAGAAGGTATCTTGGCTAGATAAAGGAAACTAATGCTGCTGACCTACGTGCTACAGCGATGCATTCCTTTAAGGGGTTGTTAATTGATACTGGGACTCCTCACATCAGACCTACAATTAGTGGTGGTTCACAAGTGATCTACAAATCAAACTCAGGCCAGTAAATTCCAATGGAATATTTTGAAAGACAAACTGAAGAAGCATGAGCAAACTATGCAGTCAATGACAGAGTTTGCAAAAAAAGTAGGAGTAGAAAAAAACCTTCAGGCTTTAAAGGTGTCTGCATCCTGTGAAAGAGCATCTAGGATTTTTATCTCCTTCCAAATCCAAATTACAAACCTTTTATTGATAACTTATGCTATGAATCTCATGGTAGAATGCTAGACAAGTATGAAAATGAGGGGTCATTATTTCCAGACTCTGGAGCAGTGAGGTGCAGTTCGTTAACTTTCACTCTGAAAAGGTAGATGGGAGCCTTCAGTAGCAGCAAAGTGTATTCAGAAAATGCAGAAAAGATGTTTAAATAAAACTGAGGGAGGTCTGCAAAGATTTTCAACACTGGGATCTCAACCCTAATAAAGCAATTTTAGGGTATGTATTTCACAATATCTAGCCACACCACCTGCAGCAAGAGTTTGGGGAGTGCAAAGCACATAGTCAGACGCGTACTTTTCATCCAGTTCTTCCTAAAAGCATTTAAAAAATATGTGGCAAAGACTTCGTCTCATGCGAGCAGAGGAAGACAAACAAAAGTGAGTTGACTTTCTGACATTATAGTGACTTGCTTGTGTGACAATATGCTGTTCCGTTCTGAAATCACCTTTTTGACAGGGCACAGCTTGCATTAATACATCAGCTCCCTGAATTCTATTCCCCTCTGAACACAGTCTTTGTACTTGAGCATCACTTATTATAGATGCTACAGAATTGTTTGGATTTTTCATTTTTCTCATAAATACATGACTAATTCTAGTGACTTTGATGACATTTTATACCTCAGAGCTTAATGAACCCTTTTTTACTCGAGCGAGTGGTGATTTCAGGGTTCAAACTGAGGCACCAGGAGGGCTCATTTTTAAACCATGACAGCTCACCCCTTCTGGAAAATCAGGCTCCTTCATGGTATCTTAGTGTAGGTACATTGAATTTCTTGTCACTCCAGAAAACACAGACTAAGTGATTTCAGAAATTTTTTGGGGGGAGTTGATTTGGACATGTTTTCCACTTCATAACTACTATAGATTTTTTAATTTTTTTTTTTCCCCAACTCCTTTGTTACAACTCTGTACTAGATTCTTGGCTGGTAATTCAATAACATTTCCCTGTAGAATAGCTTGTGATAGAGAAACATCAAATTCTGTTTGTGTCCTGATTCTGTACTTGGGTCTGTGGGTATTGCAGAGCATGCAAACTTGTGAATTAGCACTTTATTAATTACCGTGCACTAACTCCTTGTGTCAATGACCTACAAAGGACCACACAGAGTTATAACGCGAATAAACTAGTGCTTTGCAAGTGCACCTATTGCCATGGAATGCCACTTCTGATTTATCTGTTTTGGGTAGCTGAGAAGTATGGCCATATTAACATAACTCTCTTCCATAGCATATCCTGCTTCTCAGTAGGACTAATTAGCTTAGGCACGGCACTGCACTCATCCAGCTATACTGCCTCCAGGGTCTGATTCACATCTAGCTTGAGCAGCTTTGCAAAGCACTGGCATGCGCTGAGTCGCTATATCATAAATTTATATTATGACTTATTCTACTAACTTTCTCACGGAGACAAAACCTAAAAATCAGTTTTACCGCCGTGAACAGATTCATCAAACTCTCCTATTGAAGCAATGCCATAATATTAATAATGACAATATCCTGTCCCCAGCAGAAACACTCATATCCTGCAAATGCTAACACTGATGCACACCTTCACTACTAGAATTAGTTCCTCTGAAGCCAGCCCCAACACTAAGCATATGAATACAAGGGAAAAAAAGGAAAGTATTAGAAAACCACATTGATATTAATATGGTTTAGAGAAATATGATTAAAACGGAAACACATAATAGAATTTTAAACTCCTCCCTTTAGAAAGGACTGTCTTAATTATTTTGATTATTAAAAGGCTATGGGCAGAGAGATATATGCATTTCTCTTCATTTGTAGAAGATACAATAAATTTTAAAAGCCTAGCACTCACTCTATCTACGCAATACTTGAATTAACTCATGAAGCAGTTTTAATTCAGAGATAATTGAGAGCCATACACTTTCCACAAACACACAATAACATGTAGGAGTACTTAAGCTAATCTTCGATGAAAAATCCTTACGTTAGGTTCTTCAATAAAATAAGCACAAGAATAACTTTTGCTTTCATGGGAAGTATCAGTTCCACATGTAGCTGCTCAGCATTGTCTAACTTAAATGAATATGAGACTGGTGGGTGGACAGAGGCAGACTGAAGATAATCAGAAAAATTCATGCTTTCAAATAATGTGCAAACTACATAAATCACTTCAAAGAGGTCCATAAAAATATCATTTTTGAAAAAAATATTTAAATCATAATATAGCAAAAAGCAAAGAAATATGACTTGTGGACTATAAGTTACAGTCCATTGTTTGCTTCCACAAGGTAGAGTGGCAGGAAATTATCTTCCTCTCGTCATGCATTTCATTTTTGATTAGGTGATTTTGCATTATTTGTAACTTCAAAAAGCAGCCACAAAAATATGAGGTGCCAAAGATATTTTTTTCTTTTCTGAAGATGCAATTTTCTAGAAGAAAACTGTCTGCAACACCACATACAGCAAAACAAGATTTTCAGTTTTTACTGAAAACAGCCACTCAAGCCAGTAATCTACATGAATTCACAGTGTTATGCCATGGCATAATGATGGACCACATAAGGCCTTGTAGGATGGGACCCATATTCTTTAAAATATATGTTATTAATTAATGATTTATCAGTTTTTATTACTGTCAATCAGTAACACATTTGTTCAAAACAGATTACTGTTCCTTTATCATTATGTTGACATCATTTTGTTCAGAACAATCCATGGTACAAAAAGGGCAACATTATTTACACAGAACCATAAATCCTTATTTTCATTTCTAAAACACATAGTAGAGGTTAACTACACTTCTCATAATTTTTTGCATTCTGCGTGTGTCTCTGGTATTAGAACTTGATCTCAAAAGTTTATGAAGCGGTACAAAACACCTTAGGTAGTTGTTTTGGCATATGAAGTCCTAGCTTTCTGCATTTTTACCTGCATTGTGTATTTATCTTTTAGAGAAAGAGGGCTCTAGCTACTCTGTTTCAAAATACAGCCTTACAGAGCAGGATGCAAGCAGGCAGGCTACACAGCTGCTTCGTGGCCTGTAATGAGGAGGTGCCTGTATGACCCGACAGTGCCAGCAGAGGACTAACGTTCTCATTACACCCGTCCTTCTTTCTCTTTCCCCCATGGCTGCAGACAGCCAGAACTAGGATAACAGTTCGAACATACAGAGAATTTGCAACATCAGCCTTGTGAGGGATGAATTTCCCAGTCATCTCTGCTGAAGTGTTAAATTCAGATGTTTAATGATGACTTTCTAAGCATCATCATCATTTATTTCACTCGAGCTCAGTGCACAAAGGGGAAGAGACAGTCAATCATATTATGAAGAGCTACATGATTTATTGCTCCTCTTATGCAAGAAACAGCAGTAGCTTGTACCGCTATTCAAGAAAGGCTTGCATCCCCAAAGTGAAGCCGAGCCCATCAGAGTTCATCCTTGTAATGAAACACCATAGAAGGAGAGGGTTCAAGGGGACCAAGGAGCTGAGAGAGCACACCTGACGACCTTTTCTAGTTTTATTTGTGGATGATGAAAATAGTCACAAGTAAATGTTTCATGTCCTGTCCTGTCTCGTATCCCTGAGGAGGAGGCAAAGCTTGTGCTTCACGTAGAACAAAAGGGACAAAACCAGTAATCCTGCCTGCAACAGCACTTTTCTTATCCTTTTAAAGACCTTATGGCAAACCCCTTGATAAGAACTGCTCTGCTGCTGCCAAGTGTAACTAAGATGGCAACCAGCCATATTTCTAACATCTGCTAAAACCAGAACTACGGCAATTTAACTTCGTATGCATCAGAAAAACGTGCTTATTCTCCATACTCAATGGGGAAAAAAACAGTCAGTGACATCACAAGAAGTTCCTATGCTTTTTTTTTTATGGTATCAAAAAGTGTCTTGTAGGTCACTGGCATCTGAACATGAGAAACTATTAAAGTAGCACACAAAGTCAATAAAACGATCTGACTAGACTTGCCAACATGCATAAGGGGTTTTATCTTTAAAAATAGCCTAGTATTTAGTTGTATAAGCTCTAAATGGTGTTTAATGGGTGAAAAAGCTTAAAGATTTCTGAAAGGTGTTCCTACTTCTTGGCCATTAGCGTGTTGTGCCAGGATAACTTAAATCTGCTTTCAGTTTCAGGTACTCAAGATCAGAGCCCTCCTAATTCTAAAGTGGAGGGATTTCCACCTATGTGGAAGAGAAGTAACCCAATAAAAACTATAAAGTGCAGCCGCTAATGGGCCCTCTTCAGGAAGTGCCATGACCAGACAACTATAACTCCACCTGAGTTAAAGTTAGTCAGGCTTCCTTTTTATTCAATCTTTTTCACTAATACTGGAATTTTAGGGCAACAGAAACTTTTTTTTTGTGAATTCAGGTCATATTAGCTGACAGTTTCAGCTGAAATAACATGAAAAAACTTCAGAGATGTTAAAACAATTCATTCTGGCATCTCAAAAACAAAACATTTTGATTTTGTCACAAGGGGACTCCTTTCCCAAAACAGAGGAGGTAGTGCTGCCACCCCTGATATCCAAAAACTCAGTGATTAGGCCATGTTCTTAGGTTGTGAAAGATGCAGCTTCAAACACCTCCTTTAACTGATTTGGTACAGGGACTTGAACCCAAACATTATGCTTCTCAGGAGAGTAACCTAACTGCCGGGCTAGAAAATATTCTTAGGCAGGCTTCTCTTAGCCTCATTCATTGAAAGTGTCCCACTTTGCATAAAGTAGTTAAATATTCATTGAAACAGAGATTGAAAGGCAGGTGCTGGCCCCCTTCTTCCTCTGACTGCTCATATTACCAGGATCTCAAGTCATTCACATGCTCTCTGTTTCTGTGGCCTACTTACTATTTAATGTACATTCCACTGATGGGAAGAAGCGGAGAAGGAGAAAATGTATTCTTCTCTGAACGTCTGTGTCTGCCTTGGGTATAGCCCAGGCCGGTGAAAATATGGGTTGGTGAAAGTTTTGAGCCTTACCTTTGGAAGAACAGTAGTATGGAAGGTAAGAAATTATCACTTTCCAACATGTAGAGTAGTTAAAAATAAAGTAGTTTAATGACAAGAAATAGCATTTAAAGGAGAAACAAGTGAGACATTTGTATCTATTTGTATCCAGCGTTTATCCGTACTGGCACAATTAATAAAAGCTCTGCATAAATCACATGAAGTTCATTAAATCCACTGGCTCAGGCTGCTGACTAATCGGTAAATACACACTCGATAAAAATGTAAAATGTATGCTAACTCCACATTTTAAAACTAGTTTCTAGTTAAGACGTCTCTGCTTCCCAGTTGCTTTTCCAACAGAACTCAACTTTCATGGTTATTGGTCTTAGGAAAACAATAATGCCCAGAACAGTGACAAAAGATCTTAGGCCCTAGAGTAGCAAAACAAAAAGCACCTCTATTTAGCTTACAGAGACTAAGGAGTTAGCTATCCTGTGTCTAGGGTGATTTTCTAATGTACCTGTGAATCTCAGGTCTGCTGACGCCAGCTGTGCACGTTTCAGTAGACTCTTTCAGGCACTTCAACTCCTGCACAAATGCGGCCTTTAGCACTTGCTTCTGCAATGTTGCCTTCAACCAGTCTGATGTGAAGGTATTGTTGCTCAGCAAAACCTTGATTGAGTTAAATCTGGCAATTCTGATAAATTAAATGTCCAGGAACTATGCAGGCCTGTGCAGGCAGTCTGACACTGTCAAAATTAGACACAAATAAAAACTAACTATGAAAAACCTGACGAGCGTGAGAGTGGCTGATGCTGGAGCCATCTACCCCAATATTTCTCTACAGGTCACAGAAACCCATCTTCACTCGTTTGGACAGGGTGAAGCCTCTGTACTCCCCAGCCCAGCCCAGCACACCCTCCTTTATAGAGGAGCCACAGATTTTTATAGATAGGGAGCTCCACAAAAGCCTTTACTACTTCCAATACCTTTTAACAAATCCATGGAGAGCCTCATCTGAAGGGTCTCTTTTTGCCACCAGCACTGATGGCTCTAATTGTGAAGGGCCTTCCTGACATCAAATGCTGCCAGATGCAGAGAGGCCTTGGGAGCTAGCCCAGCGCTTTGTCTGGGCCTGACCTCAAGTTTTCTGTATTTACATTTTTTCCAAAACATGATTTAGAACAGATGTCATTGGACACCAGAGCTCTTCACCAGGGCTGGAGTAGAAAATCACAGCAAAAAAGGGAGATACAGAGCAGTTCAATTTACATTACATAAGGATATTGATCTGCATAGCAAGGAGAGGGCAGAATCCACCGCTCTCCAATTTTAGTTTAATTAGACTCACGCTCAAACATCAGTGCTGGTTTCCCTCTAATAAGGCTCAAGCAAAATGCTGATAACTGAGTGGAGTATTTTGGGTTAGTGCTGGTTTAGGACCATCTCTGCTTGTATTCTCTATTTCTGCCACTGACTTTGACAGTGCCTGAATAACATAGTCAAAGCACTTGCCTCAGACCACACTTACGGTGTGCATGTTTGAAACAAAGGATGGAATAATGATGACAAACAATATTATGAAATTGATACAGCTTTACTAGTGGCTTAATGAGAGGAATGGGAATATGAAAATCCCTTCTTCTCTAGACAACCTGTGGTGAAATAAGCTGTCCGCAACAGAGGGAAAAAGCTCAGTAAGAAACATTTGGAAACTATACAATGACATATGGTCCCATATGTTGAATCTATAATGCTTCCTAATTCCTTCAGGGTAAAATTCACCCTTCTCCTGAACAAATTCCAACTAACTGGGATTTGCCTGTGAGGACTGAAGGAAGGAATAAAATCTGCCCTCCGTACACAGACAGGAGACATGGCTACGAAGCACCTTCTCTGCAGCTGCTATTCTACCCTGGCTTGGAGCAGCACTGGTAATGTTTTTTGATCCTTGTCTGGGCATTTATAATTGCTGATCCACAGGCTCATCCTCATCTCTTCTCCCTGGTCAAGCTTGCTCAGGGAATGCTTTCCCTATAGGTTGCTCCATGGTAAAAAGAGTATGGGCTGTGCTTTCTGAATCATGGTAGGACAGCAGAACAGCTACAGTTGCTTTAAAAGTGTCATATATAGAAAGCTGCATGTTAGTGTTGGTAAGGCATGCCCAGGGCTCCAGGGCAATGAAGTTCTACAGCAGTTTTAGGTGATGCCTTTACAGCCCTCAGTTTTTTGAGATACATGATTTCCACTCACAGTTCCTGGCCTTACGCAGTTCACCAATCCCTGGATGAGGGAGTGGGAGAGGAAAAGGCCTGAGAAATCTAGCAACAATTTTTATGCTCTTACAGAGCAGATTTTGTAAACGTGCTGAACACAAGTGGTCAAACATCCATCCAGCAATGAAAGTGTCTCATATCTAAACTGTGATATAATAACAGTTCTTGGAATTTTGGCACATTTTGGGTGGCTGCATTACTCACAGGATCAACTCCAGGCACAGGCCTAGGTTAACAAATATTGAAGTGGCCACAGTTAGAATCATAGAATCCTAGAACGATTTGGGTTGGAAGTGACCTTACAGATCATCTGGTTCCAACTCCCTGCCATGGGCAGGGACACCTTCCACTAGACCAGGTTGCTCAAAGCCCCATCCAGCCTGGCCTTGACCACTTCCGGGGAGGGGGCATCCACAGCTTCTCTGGGCAACCTGTGCCAGTGTTTCAGTTCTGCTGAGTCCTCACAGCTCTGGAAAGCCAGGCTACCTAGAGCTAAGGTACACACTTGTAGTTTTCACCACTGACCCTTATGGATGTAACATCGCACTGCAATACCTCTGATCACACACGAAAGGGAAACTTTTCTCACAATCCTTATTCTTATACTCCTTATTGATGGAATGCTCCGAACTTCAGACGCTCCAAATATGACATATACTGCTATTTGCCTGGTCATTAAAGTGTAGCTCAATAGCCATTTTATAGGTCATTTAAGCTATTTTTAATTTGCTTATTTGTCACCATCTCTAGTCTGTTTCAGGAGCCAGTAGTTAGCTGTATTAATTGATCTAATTTCTTTGTACAAGAATAGTTTCGAAATTATATGTTACTAAAAAGTTATGTATTTGAATTCTTGTGCGTATTTTTAAAAATTTGTTTTAAATACCATGCCCTCAGCAGCCTATCTGTTAGGAAGAGGTGCCTTTGCATTTTATAAATGGGTATCTCTACAGCCCACTAGGACTGTCTTTACACATTCAGCCAAATTCAGCAAACTATGTCCTCTGTTGCTGATTCTCCTCCTTCTGTTTTGACTAGATTGTGCAACTGAGCAGGCTGATCTATAACGCAGATTAAAAAAAGAAAAGATGATTTTGTGTTTTACCCAGATGTGTTGGTAGTAACAGGAATGACCTGTGAACACTGGAGGGAGTAACACAGCAGTAACTGGCACTTCCACTGAAAAATGATCTGTGAGGTGATGTCTACATTCTTCAGCTCAGCTGAAGTCCGTCAACAGGGAGGGGGATTCAAAAGGTATGTTCATGACTACTATCAGAGAAAGATAAAAAAGCGTAGCAAATATGAAATGAGATTAACCAGCTCACTAAAAAAGTTCATTTAGCAGAAATCCTGCTGTGAAATGGGGATAAAGGCAGAAAAGCCTTTGTCCCCAGTATAGCAGGTCAAGGCAACTAAGCCAATATACTGAAATCAAACAAAAATTTTTAGTTTCGTTTTCCCTTAATTGTGACTACATAAAGCACAGGCTCATTATTTCCTGCATTCCTGAAAGATACCTTTGTTCTTTACTT
>Ga0181612_121544_pt1 | contig 11830 bp, 4 predicted proteins | sample HoacroProtozoa21_FD_119630 | JGI IMG/M metagenome (GOLD analysis project Ga0181612, IMG submission 119630) | Hoatzin crop microbial communities from Cojedes, Venezuel. Combined Assembly of Gp0051906, Gp0051904, Gp0051908 | reverse complement strand
TAAGGACCACATTTTGACTCTTTGTTTTGATTTTTTTTTTCCCCTGGTGATTTATTTTCTTTTATAAATATTGTAGTGTTGATAAATATTAGTGATATATTAATGTCAAACAAGATAGTCCAACTGGAAACGTGCAACAGGATAATGCTGATGAAGTAAAATGTTTCAAAAACTGACATTATTTTAGTATTTTGGGGTTTATTCTGGATTTAGAAAAGAAAATAAATCACCAGGGGAAAAAAAAAATCAAAACAAAGAGTCAAAATGTGGTCCTTACATATCCTGCTCTCAGGAAAGCTGCAAAGAATTATTTTTTTTTTTAACACAAAGACATAGAAATTTAGCTTTTGCATCTATCAAAACCATCTTCTCACACTACTTTCCCATACCAACTCCAGTATAGTTAAAAAATGTATTTTAATGATAGTCCTTAAGACTTTCTTAAGTGACATGAGGAAAACAACAAACTAAATAGAAAGGAACCAAACTCAATTAAAAAAAGAATCCTTCTCAGATCATTTAGCATGTCGGAAACTAATGGCTGCAACATGACCAGGATCCCCTTGGATTAATCTGGGTATATAGGCAGGGCTGTAATGCTCATTTTATGAATCAAATTTTGAAGCTGCAATTTTAATCCTCCGTAGGAAAGAATGTGTAATGTTTTGCTCTCAGAAATGTTAAGGGCATGCCCTTTAGTCCTGGTATGCCAAAGGCCATACCCGAACAAGTCATAGAAGAGATGGACATGAGCATCACATGTTCTCCACTGCTGGAAAGAAAAGAAAAAAAGACATCTTCGTCCCACTTGGACAGACTGTCACTGACAACTCCTTAAGTCAGTCAATATAGTCAGATTGAATATGTGCTGTGCCGTGGCTGCTGCTAAACACCATTTCCCCAAGTTGGGCATGCAATCCCCAGGTCGAGTCTCTGAGCGAGTCTACAGCCAGCTGTGGGGATGGCCGTCCCTGACCCTGAGGGCACTGGGGAAATGATGCCTGTGTGCTTTTCCTTGAAGCGGGGCTAAGGTGCTAAGGCACTAAGGCTGATTTGTCACTTCACAACTCTTTGCTCTGTGGAAGTCACCAGAAGCAAATTAAGCAAATATTTGTGTGTGTACGTGCATGTCACCAGCAAAGCAGCAATTAAACCTTCAGAGACAGCTTTTGCCACCATCCTACTCATCGTAGTTGTTTTGAAATCACTGTGCTATATTGGTAGCTAGAGGTATCCTTGAAAGTGTGAGTCGTGTACTTTTTGAGACTTGTGGGCTTCCCTTCTTCTGAATCACAGCAACTTTATCATGTGATAGGGCATATCCCTCCCTACAGGGACCAAAAAGGGGTGAGGGAAGGAGAAAAATGGTTTAGATTAAGAGAACAAATCTCTGAAAACAGATGATGAGGTCATTGACCTCCGTTCCCTTTTTCTTTCCTCCCAAAATTTAAGAAACTGAGTGCATCCACTAAAGAGAATTTACAAATTGCACCCCACGTCCCATGCAGAGCGCCTTGTAGTTTTGGAAATGGAAACCATCCTCTGACTCTCTCTCAGATCAGCTTGGCACTTCTTTGTCACCCGCATATTTAATATATGACAATAAGTAGCAGCAGGTGAACAGCAAGAGGCAAGGAGTTCTGCTTTGTTTAACCTGAGTATTGTTACATGCTTATCCAAACTTTATCTACATCCTCCTACAAATATGTCACCCTCTGGGCATGAGAAATATTTAGACACCTGCTACAGAAATTAATGGGAGCTGCAAATGCAGAGTTCCCAGGACAATCAGATATCTTAAGTCTACAAAATTAGGTTGAAAATCTCCCAGGAACAATTTTTCTCTCTCATCGTATTTACTACTTCCTACCAGGCAGGAAATGTTGGAAGCACTGATTCACTTGTGGTATGCTGGCACTCCTGAATTTTTTAATGGGAATGAACCAGGACACAAGGCAGGGCATTACAGATGGGGGAAAAAACATCTTTGAAAATAACTGAAAAGATTCAGTGTCTGAAAATGCTCAATTTGGGATTGTCTCAGGATTCTGTGTGGATTTTCAGTTGATTTTAATTTTCATCCCAACAGATTAAACGCTCTTTAATAACAGGGAAGTTTCTCTGGAAAGTGCAAGGAAAATGGCTTCTTAGGCCACTCCTTATAATGTAAACCACACGGGCATGCCACTAAGCTCATGCACTGCCTTTCTGCATTCAGTGGGTCTCTTTGCAGATGCAAGAGTTTGGGGAAAGAATGAGGACTGCAGCTTTCAGCCTGGTAGAATCAGGATAGCATTTTACACACTGTAAGTCAAGAGAACAGGATTCTTTTCCATTTAAGTACTCCCTTCAGGAAAAATGGCTTTAGGATGACTTCTGCAGCTTCTAAAGATTAAAGTGATCCCCTGGACAAAAAGGATAAAGTTATGAGGAAGAATAGGTACTGTAAAACAGCTAGCCGCAAAGGTCCTTAGCTGAAGAGAGAAACTGGATGGTTTACTTGTAATTCTGCCTTGTTTGGCTTTCTAGCTTTTGTTGCACTTCTAAAAATAAAGCCAAATTTGTGGTTTGATTGGCTGTTTCCAACACTGAACAAATACTGCAAGATATAAAATTGCACACACATTTTAGTGGAATGAAAATATATCCACTGGCACTGAATAGCTTTTTTATAGTCCTCCCCCACAAGCATTCATGGGCAGTCTTCCCTCCCACCCTCCCACCCCCCAAAAACGTGATACATTCTTAGCAGCCAGGTCTCACACAACTGATGACAGAGCTGAGCGCACATGGACCACAGAACTCATAGTTACGATGAAGGACCTGTGCTTGCCCAGAGTAAGGTTGGTACATTACAGTTCTTACAAGTTTGTGGGTTGCTGGTTCTTTGGTGAGATGCCACTGAGTGATTCAGGCAATGATCATCGGTGTAAAGGTGCATGGAGCTACAGAGCTGGAGTTAGTCTACAGTAGATCTCTCCTCCCATCCTGCCCCTTAGTCCCAGGGCACCGAATGCAGCCCAAAATGTAACATCTCATGCACACAGATACAGACAGTTCAAAATGTGGTCCATCATTTTTCGAGACTGTATCGGCCATCTCGAACACCATCTATTGAACCCAAAAGTTGAGACGAGCCCGGGTTTGTCCTGTAGAACACTTGGACACTGACCCAGCAGCTGAAATTCAATCATTGGAATTGGTGGCAGTGGAAATTAACCACTCTCTTTCCAACTGCTACTACTGCATTTACGCAGGGGTTATGTAGCATTTCACTTCTCAACCTCTGCAGAGGCTGTGTGGGCTAGAAATGGCTTTGGGGAAATTATTTAGTTGCCTCTGTAGTTACAACACTCTCCCCAAACACCTTCCTGTGATGCTGACTAACATCTGAAGACTGGGCAGGAGCAGCTGTCTCTCCCTCATTGCCCTTCACGTGCCGCCACCAGAGCCACTTGAACTTCAATAAGTGTGAGGGCTTCAAACAAGCTTTCATGTGCCCCTACCCTCTGCATCTTATGAAATCCTGTTTAAGTGGTAGGTACAGAGAAAGAGAGATGACCAAAGCAACCCTTCTGCTATTTCATAACGTGAATTTGGAGCACATTTACACATCTACCATTGTAACCTGGCTGGTAATCGTCTGACTGTCCCTGCAATGTTCCCTTCCTTTAACTACTGGGGATTTCATTTCCCAAAAAGCCTTCTGCAGCAACAGCAATGGCTAAGAATTCTTCACCCAGCCAGTTCCCTAGCCAGGGCATCTTAAGAATAAATAGGGCTCTTTGGACTCCTCACATCTGCAGGAGATCAAGAGTCTGACTTTCAGTGTATATGCAAAGTGACTTCATATTGCATGAGCACAGCGAGATCAGATCCTTTTTATAACACATAGTTAACCTATGGAATGCAGAGTCATAGGCTCTTGTTGGTGACAGATGCTTCTGGGCTTAAAATTTTTTTACAAAAGTGCTCAGTAAGTGACATCAAGGCCCATCAAAAAGGAAGAAATCTTTGGTTCAGGCATGCCCTGATGTACAGACTGCTGCAGAGTGGAAAAATATTCAAGGGAAGTGTCCCTTTGTCTAACATTTTTATCTCTGGTGGCCTTCAGCCATTGACCACTGCTGGTGACATGCTAAATGGGCAAGAGAGACATTTAGCCTGATTTTTTGTAGCCATTCTCACATTCCTTCTCTTTTGACTAGCTTTGCTTTATGTGTGTGTGTATATATATGTATATATGTGTGTATGTGTATATGTACGTGTGTATATACATACCGGGTGGGTAGGGATGGCGGGCAAGGGGACTTTTTCAAATAGGCTGTGTTATGGGACGAACTTGCAAGACAGGACCATGCCTGGATCCATTATGAAAAGCTGCCATTCAAGAAGTAGAAAGTATTCCTGCTATAGGCCAAACTCTTAGATTTTCAGGTTTTATATAGAGGTAGGCATGAGTCAAAATCTGGGCTCTGAACAGCCCAAAGCTGAGATTTGAGATTTCATAGATTTATGGTGCATGTAATCGTTTTCTCATACTGCCTTCAGGAAGGCTTGTTAGAGAGTAGAATTTTCATTTTCTTCCAGTACAGCTCCAAAAATGCATCTGGCAATGTGTAAATTAGCTGATGTATCTAACCCTTCAGCTCCGCTGACCACTGCGTTCACCTCACGGGCTGGAAAATTCCTGCTGAAGCTCCGCCATGTTTTATTGAGCCTGAAATGCTGTGCTGATGTATAGATACACAGGATGTAATACATTGTAATATATAGATGCACTGGAAGCTCCAGTTTCCGTGTGATAAAAATGTTAGAAGTGCTTGTAAGGGTGCATAATAACTTATATAAGTAGAAGCATGTGCACATAGGGTGAGTGGACAAAGGAAAGAAGATGCTTTTACCTATTAAGTGTAAGATATATGGGAGGTCTGAACAAATCTTTCTGATTTTCTGTCACATAAAGGTAGGCTCCAGTTTCCCATTTTAAAGATTAGTTTAATAAAGTGAATGATAGAGCCAGATTAATTTTGTTTTCATCTGTAGGTATTGCACCAGTGGAAAATGCCATCTGATAAAGGGTCTGATTCAGCTCCCAACCTTTCTTGAAAAGGCGTAATAGAATAAAAGCTATTTTCAAAAGACATTGATGTATTTATGTACTGAAATTAAAAAGTAGATACTTCCGTCTTTGCTAAAGTTGACTGAGTTTATGCCGCATTTCTCCAGCAATCCAGCAGCTTGGCTTGGTGTGAACAATGTTCTGTTTTTGTCTCGGGGTCAGTGGCCCTGCCTGTTATTCTTGGAGCCTTTTTTCTAGTGTAATAAGTTAACTATGGGAGTTACCAGATCTCAGTTCTGCATAAGGAGACAAGCATTGTTCACAAGGAGAGAAGAGAATGTTTTGAAGCAGAGAAAATAAAAGGCAGTGAAGTGTCTTTATTTTCAATGTAGCCTAGCAAAGCTCAGTGCTGTTATGCTTAAATCTAGGTGGAATATCTATCTTTGACAGTTTTGGGATATCAGCAAAATTAAAACTCTGAGCACAGAGGGTTTTTCTTTTAATTGGGCTTATTGCCTCCACTAACAAATGGCAAACATAGACTGAAAGTAGATGTAAACAAAAACCTGGATGCAGAACCCCTTGTACTGTTCATACAGACACCAAACAAACCTCTCAGCATAAATACCCCTTCTGCACTACCCCCTGCACTCTCTTTACATATATACAAATATATAAACAGAACTACGTATTTCAGTTTGGGTTTTTTCAGCCTCAGGAAGTATGGGCATTTATCCCCACCAGACTGTATATAATGATGCTCTAGGTTTAGTTGCATGTCCCCTTTGGCTTTTCTCCTGAAAGAGAGAAACATTTGCACAGAGCACACCAGGTGTTACTTTCATATCCTCAGACATACTGGAATATATTAACACAAACACTACATCAAAACACAGCAAAATTAATGATCACTGCTGGTCTAAAGAAACCAAATTCCCTATTACCAAACAAGACTTGCATGTATTGTTTCTGTTATATTGGTTCCTAGATTATTATAAAATCAGATACCAATAGCTAATTAGCTGTTCTAATTATTGGTTTCAATTTGCATAAATTATGCTGAAATGCCCAACTTTCTCTTGCTTTAATCAATATAATACGTCAAAAGGTTGCTTGGGGTTGTAAGATAATGAGATAACTAAAGCAGTATCCTGTACACTTCATTATTATAGGCTTCAGCCAAAAGAAATATCAGTGTGTCCAAATTAGCTCCACCTAAAGCATGCAGTCTGAAGCCTACTGCTCATCAAGCAACTGCTCATCAGCCCTGTTTCTCTCATAACTACTGCCTGAAAATCAGACTATCAAATAAAATGTAGATTGAAGAATGTAAACGGTTGTATCTTTTCCAAAACCCTCAAACTCCTGAACAATACAAACTGCACCATAGTTTCAATGTCTGGATTTAGTCTTTGTCTGGATTGGCCTCTTGAGAGGAACACGTAATCCTCTGAGGGCACAATTTTGGCCAAAACTAACTCTGCTTCAGACATGACCCTACTGCATTCCAAGTTCACTTCCAGGGCACTGTAACCTGCTCTTGCTTGTAATACTAATACTTTCATGCAGAGGTTACTTCTATAATCATCGTGGTGATTAAGTGTTTTGCAGGTGTTCACAACCCCTTCCACCTTGGCCTTCGTAAGCAGTCTGTCACTTTGGCCATGTTTAAACTCTTTCAAGGTCCACCATCCAGTATTCCCCAACTAGATTATAAAAGGGAGTGATCCCATTGCCCTGTGCCGATCACACACTGGAAGAACCATAATCTCTGCATAATACAGAGGCAATGACTATTGATGTCATCTGTTAAGATTACGATAGAATGAAATTAAGACCCAGCTAGATCAGAGGGAGAAGAAAGGAGGAAGAATGACAATTTTGGTGAGAGAAATGTTCATTTGATTGTGAAATTGATAACTTGGCTACTACACACCAGAGTCCTACTGTCTTTCCTTTGCCTTTTCTGTTGACTCTATTAGGTAAGTCTTCACTGAGCATCTGGCTGTTTTGAACTCCACTGAAAGGCTCCCATCCCTGCCCCAGAAGCAACAGAAGTCCAGCTTGATCTTCGGACTACACAAAGAACAACTCATGCTGGTTGTGGTTATAGGAAATGAAACAAAACCAGTGGGTACAATTCTAATTGAACCCTGGATGCTACATGATCCTTTGTCATCAGAAGGGACCAAGTACTAGCATACAAGTCCAGACCAAAATTTCACACCTGCTGTGTATTCATTTAGGGCAAGATTTTCCTCATGTGTTTCTCATGCTATTAAGCCATTACAATGTGAAGAATGTGGGAAGGAAGGTGGAAATAAGGAACTAGATTTAAAACTAGATTTAAAATTTGCAATTGGATGCTTCCTGTAACATGAGAGCATTTACTTTTCAAAATAATCAGTCACGCCTTTGCATTTAGAATGAATGGTAATTGAAGGTATTCAGAACCTCATAGGAAGATCAAGGGATTGAATGTGGTCCTGGTTGACAGTGGAACTGAAAATAAGCTTTTCCATTAAAGGAGTACAATGGAAATAGTTTTTGGATAACACCTTCAGTAGTAACCTTGAAGAGCAATACTGCTGGATACAAAGGCCATTCTTTCTCAATAAAAAACCTGGAGACAGTTATGGTAAACTAAGGAAGAGCACAAATGTAAAACTAAGATCAATATGGGTGCTCTGAGAGAAAGCCTGGACCTTTTCTTGAAAGGAGGTGAGGACACTGTTGAAACAAACACATTAATTAGTGCTTTGTCATGGGGCCCACAGAAGGGTAGGGTGGCAGATGTCAGAAACACATGGACATCTCCCCAGTGAGGAGGAGGAGATATTAAAAAAGAAAAACAATAGAGGGTCATAACCTGACAGGTAATCAAGAAATTGAAATGTCTGAAGAATGACGGAACTTTGAGGCCAGATGGGCTCCAGCATGCTGGAAAAATATGGCATTCAGAGACATGGGGGAAAGAGTAATAACTTTAGTGCCCTGAAGATTTATAATGTATATCCATAATGGCAGCACCTGTATATGCAAGTGTACTTTATGCATCCATTTCATCATTCATGACTGCTGAGTGCATAGCAAATCTACTTTGCTTTTATTTTTGTTTCCAGCCAAAAAAGTTACATTATTTGGAATTTTTTAAGTTGCCTTTCTTCCTCCGGATCCTTATCTTTTCTGTCTGAACTTTGTTGCCCTTTTCTTTTGTCCTGACTGCTGCTTCACAATTGAACAACAAATCAACCCACTTCTGCCTCTTTCTTTCTTTATAGGTACAGAAAGTGAACAAAATTGATCCTAACACTTACCATTATTCCCTTCCCCAAGTCACAGCCTTCCATGGTAAATTGTTCCCATTCAGAATGTCCATCATGGTAGCCAGACTAATTCTTTGTTCATAAGCACCCGAATAATTTCTGAACCCATGAGTTTGATGAACAACACCTTCGCATGTTTCAGTAAAAAGCCTGGTCTCATCGGAGCATTATTTGCAGGATATCTAAGTTACAATTGGGGCATTAAAATCAAAATGGAATAAAACAAAGGAAACTTCTTGTGTACTGTGCAGCATATGCAGGGACGAATGCATCTGAGATATGGGATAAGGGTGAGGTCTTTGCAGCTGCTCCCCTGTCACAGGATCAGAAGTACTGTGCTAGCCAGTTCTGATAAGGAAGGTATGGTCTCTTTCGCCCATGCTTGACAAATTCGCTCCTGGTTGTACTTGTTGAAATTTTGAGTTGGAGAAGACAGACACAATCCAGGATTCTCAGTGTGGAGCACTTTCAGGTGTCCTGAAAAAGTCACAATCTTGCCTCAGTTCAGCCAGCCTATCTGTAAAATAGACATAATAATGTTATGCACTGCTAGTGAAGGAATCTAATTTTTTTCTCAGGTTTTTTTTTTCAGTAAGGAGCTGGAGACAGGGTGTCCTGCCAGAGGAATGCTAGCTGTGGGTGAGTGGATGAGTGAGTGTGATACAACAGCAGGCACAAGGTCTTTTTTTTATTTCTTTTTTTCTTCTACAGCCAGAGCCTTTTTTTTTACCCCAGTATTGTGCAGCTTTCTGAAAACCAGCCAGGGAGGTAGTGTGGAACCTCAGCTTGAAAGCAAAAGGCACTTGCTCCATCCTCCTCCAGAGGTTGGTTGGGAGGGAGTGGGAGCCAGTGCCAAGGGGGTGTGGGAACTGTCCCAACAGAATGTGGTGCCCGCCAGCAGCCCCCTGCTCAGCTCCAGTGCTGCAGCCCCAGACACATCTCTGCAAAGACATCTTCAGTTGTAATGGAGCTACAGCAGTGTCTGTTATTCAACCATCTCTGTTGAAAGAGGCTGGACCCACTGCTAAAGCCAGTCTGATGATGTAAACTTGGGCCTGGTGCCTCAAAAGCATTTCTTTAGCTGTCTGATTACTGTTGTAGTTAGATGCCCACCACTTTTGAGGAGTTACATCTTCAACCAAGATCATTCAATAAAGACATGCCACATCAACATGAAAATCTTTTAATAGTTATTTTTTCATGCATTTCAGTGCCTCACACTTATCTTCGCAGGATTCCTAAACAATAGGAAATTATTATTTCCGCTCAGAAATGTGACTAAGACATATAGTAGGTTAGGTCTATTGCCTAAATCCACACAGGGAACCTGTGTATGAGCTAGGGTTTAGAGCCAGCTCTCCCGAGTCCCAGCCCAGTGCACAAGACAGGCTGTCTTTATTCTCTGGAAAGGTGACTGGAAAGCCTCTGAAGCAAGAGACGTCTATTGCTTGTCTAACTGCAGCAGTAGGAAAAAATTTAAATACTAGTCAGGGTCATGCTTGAGGAAATTATGATTTAATTATGAAAAGACAGCATGAATTCACAAAAGCAAGCTTATGTTTAACAGTTCACTGATGGGATTTTTTCCAGGGTGGATAATAAAACTATCTGATAACAGGAATCCATACATTCTATTTAACTAAATTTTATGCAGAAAAGTCAGGTTCTTTGTGTTGTATGCCTGACTTTGGGGAGTGAAGGGATGCATAAGAAATCCCCTTTTAACACCTGCCTATGACAGCTTTCTGTTAGAAACTACAAAGACTTCCTTCTCGCATCACGGAGACGAAGATGAGAAGACAGCTTTAAACCTCCCGGAGCTTCAAAACGTGTTCAAGAACATTAGATAGAGGGAAATGCTCAGGGGGTCATTCATGTTGGGACTCACCAAGGAGATGCAAGCCTGTCAGCGGCTGCTGGTAGTCTCAGCCCATACCCCGCATTGGCCCCTGCGCCCACGGGCAGTTTGCCGTTCCTGGGGAGGCTGGAGACCCCCCTTTCAGCTCCTGCCCCATGGGGAAAGACTGATGGCTTCCATATACCCCCCCTTCTTCCTGTTCTGTTTCTCTATATTTGCAATCTCAGCCTTCTCGATATATCCGATTTCAGTAAGCTATGAACTAGCTCGAATATTTTTTTAAGAGGTAACTATGTACGCTAACAGTTTAACATGTAAGGATATGACTAAACGAGAGTCACAAGGATTAGTGTGTGGATCAATTCTCTTCACTTTATATATCAATGACCTGGAAAAAAGAAGATTAAGTAAGTGGATTACATTTGCTGATGATATAAAGTGAAGGAGCAGTCCAAACAAAGAAGAGGGCAACAAAATTCAGAATATATGGTCTAGGAGTTGGAGGCAGATAAGAGGCTCATAAGTTTCAAAGTATGTAAGGTAATGAGCCTGGGAACAAAAAACAAGAAAGAATATCCACTCAGTAGCCGCACACTACAAGACGTTACAGAAGTGCAGTGTGTAGGGTTAGTGGCAGATATAGCTCTAACATCATAAGCAAAAGTGCTGATCAGCAGCAAGAAACTGGAAAAAAAATCTCTAAACTGTAAGACAGAGAAAGGTAACTGTAAAGCAGGAAAAAAAAAATCATTCAAATCCTGCAAATGAGGCTGGTTTTATGACAAAATATTGCATATTTCTAACCAACTATGAAAAATATGTTGTTAAAAAAAAATGGTAGAATAGGCCTGTGCCAGAAACTGACAGCTGCTGAAATATCTTGATTATCCAGGGACTGGAGATGAAATCCAGGTTTGTACGGCTGAGGATGGAAGATTAAAAGGAGGCCTTGCTGCGGTACATGCAATCCTAAGGGGAAATGAGAGGAGAAATGATACGGGGCTCCCGGAGCTGGTGACACCACTGTGGGCAGGCAGGCATGGATGTCAGCGGAGGGCAGACACCAGCAGGGCCAGGCAGGCCTCCTCTGCGCGGGGTGGGAATCACCTAACAGAACAAGCGCAGCGGCAGGGATAAGAAGCATAGATAATTTTAAAAAGTTGTTCCACATGTATTTAGATATCAGCACAAGTTACGGGGTACACCTCTAAGCCCCGAAAGGGGTCATTCACATGCTCGCTTGGCTCCTCTCCCCAGCGGTTGTCCTCACACTCCTCTGGCCTTACTGGGAGCCCACAGAGACGAATCAGGATCTTTGTGCTGACCACAGCAAGGGCTGTATCAGATCCCACGTGGAGCGTGGCCATACTGTCGCTCTGTTTTTCCTTCCAGAAGCCACTAATTAGCTCACTGCCTCGTGCCCCTTTGCTGTTTGCTCTGCAGTGCTGGGGCTGGGGTGACTGCCTGCGGCAGCTTCGGGAGCTGGCTGCCCCAGCCGCGCCCAGCACTGCTTTTTCTTTTGCTCTCTGTGTGATCTGCGCTTGCTGCTCATTTGTCAGAGTCATTAAGTTGTCGCGCTCCTTC
>Ga0181612_102679_pt1 | contig 11830 bp, 10 predicted proteins | sample HoacroProtozoa21_FD_119630 | JGI IMG/M metagenome (GOLD analysis project Ga0181612, IMG submission 119630) | Hoatzin crop microbial communities from Cojedes, Venezuel. Combined Assembly of Gp0051906, Gp0051904, Gp0051908 | reverse complement strand
TCCCTTTTGTAAACTTTCTGCGGAATTCAGTTGTCGGCTTTTCGGAGCGACAAGTGTTCCACATTAATATTCTCTTTAAGGAAAGCGGTTGCGCTTTCCTTGAATTTTTCTGGTGATTCAGTAGTGTAGTATCGGCATTCGCCGCCCTTGGTCAGCCTTTGTTCCATATCACCATGGCGTTGCAGGTAGTCGGCAAGGCTTTCTGCAACGTATTTTCCTTGCGGTATCAGCCTTATTCCTTCTGGGGTGTACTGCTTTATCTTGTTGAGAAGCAAGGGGAAATGGGTGCAACCAAGAATCACTGTGTCTATCTTCGGGTCTTTGTTCAGCAGTTTGTCTATGCTGTCTTTCACGAAATAGTCGGCTCCTGGCTTGTCGTATTCGTTGTTTTCCACTATCGACACCCACATGGGGCAGGCTTGTCCAGTCACTTCAAGCGATGGAAACAGTTTGCCTATCTCCATACGGTAGGAGTGTGAGTTGATGGTTCCTTCTGTTGCCAATACGCCTACATGACCAGTTTCGGTGAGCTCGCCCACTATCTCTGCCGTAGGACGTATCACTCCCAGCACGCGCCTGTCGGGAGCAGCCACTGGAAGGTAGTTCATTTGGATGCTTCTGAGGGCCTTTGCCGACGCTGTGTTGCACCCAAGTATAATCAATGGGCATCCCATCTCAAACAACTTCTCAACGGCCTCATGAGTGAATTCCAGCACCAGTTCCAGCGAACGGGTGCCGTAGGGGGCTCTGGCGTTGTCTCCTAAGTATATGTAATCATATTGGGGGAGTTTGTTGCGCAGGCTGTTGAGTATGGTCAATCCTCCGTATCCTGAATCGAACACGGCTATTGGTCCATGATTGTCTTTGGGAAAGCGTTCCATTTCTTTTCTTGGTTTTTTTAATCACACTGACGGTACAAACCACTAATGTTTTGCTTTTGCAAAAATAGCATTTTGTACCGTCAGAACGTTTATCCTATGTGGGATTTTGTTTATTTGGCTTCCGAAATCACCAGTTCGGTGATGTCTATCCCCTTTTCTGTATTGAAGTATGGATAGGCGTTGTTGTCTGAATTTGCAACAAAATCAAGGCCTTTTTCAACGGCTACCTTGGCTATAGTGTCCTTGAGTTTCTTGTGAACGGGTTCCATCAGTTCTGACTCGGCATTCGTGAGAAGATTCTCTGCTTCGTCCTTGAATTTCAGGCTCTGTTCCATCAGCTGCTGAAGTTCTTTCTGGCGCTTGAGCAGGATGTTCTCAGGGAATGTCTTCTGACCGTCGATGAATTCCTTGAATTGTTTGTTGAGCTCCTGTTCCGACCTTTCCATTTCTTTGTCGTAGGTCGATTTCAACTCATCAAGGCTTTTCTGAGCCTGCTCATATTCGGGCAGGCTCTTCAAAGCCTTGTTGTAGTCGATGTAACCGAAATGTGACTCCTGGGCCAACAGTCCTAGATGGAAAGTCAACAGTAAGAGTGCGAGTACGGCCTTTTTCATGCAATTGGTGGTTTGCGATTATTTTAATCCTAGTTTGGCCTTCACCTGACTTGTAACGTTAGTGCTCAATGTCTCGCTGATATATGGTATGCCTGCTGTCGAATCCATGATATATACATAGCCGCCGGCAACTCCCACTTCCTTAATGGCTGTCACTACTTTGTTTGTGATTACCTGCATCTTTTCCTGCTGTGCCTTGCTAAGGTCTTGCTGGCTGTTCTGATAGTAGTCCTGCATACGTTTGTAGAGGTCTTGCAATTCCTGCTCTCTCCTCTGCTGTACTGACTCTGGAAGAGTTGACTTGTTCTTGTCATATTCCTCTGTCTTGGTCTGCAGTTCGGTCTGCATGCGCTGCAGTTCGTCTTCGTATGTCTTCTGCAATGTCTGCATCTCTGTTTGGGCTGCAGTGTATTCAGGCATGGCCTGGATAATCTCTGCTGAGTTCACGTGGGCGAACTTTTGTGCGAAGAGGTTCAATGGCAATGCCAAAAGAACCATTACAATTACTTTTTTCATTTTTTCCTTTGTTTTTTATTGTTTGTTTTTTTATTGTTTTTTCCTCTTTTAATCTGTCACCGGCGCTTATTTGGCATATCCCAGTCTGGAGAGCACTTCGTCGCTGATGTCTATCTTTGGCGATGCGAAGATGATGCTGCTGCCCGATGCGCGGTCAACTACCATCTGATAGCCTTTGGAGTCGCAGATGTCTTTCACTGCATTGTATATCTCGTCCTGAATAGGTGACATCAGGCTCTGGCGTCTCTTGTAGAGTTCTCCTTCGCTGCTGAAATATTTCTTCTTCAGGTCGCTGGCTTCTTTTTCCTTGGCAACGATGGCTTGTTCTGCCTTCGTCTTCTGGGTGTCACTCAGGAACACTGACTCCGACTGGTATTTCTTGAATAGGTTCTCAGCTTCCTGATTGAGGGCTTCCACCTCGCCTTCCCATTTGCGGGACAATTGGTTCAGTTGCTCATTGGCTCTTTCGTAGGCTGGAACGTTCTTCAATATGTATTCCATATCTACAAGGGCGAATTTCTGGGCGTTGCAGTTGATCGCTGCTATGCATGCAATCAATGCCGTTAAAATCATTTTCTTCATTTATTCTCGTTTTTTTAGTAGGTTTTGATTCTTTTATATAGAATGTTTTGAGCCTTGAAAACTATCACTTGACGCCAATTTTAGAATTCCTGGCCTAACACGAAGTGGAATTGGCTGCCGCCGTACTTCGACGAGCCATACACTTTGTCGAATCCATAGCCCCAGTCGATACCCATCATACCTACCATCGGCAGGAAGATGCGGACACCAACACCGGCTGACCTCTTCAGGTCGAACGGGTTGAACTTCTTAATCGACGACCATGCGTTACCGCCTTCGATAAATGCAAGGGCATAGATGTTGGTAGATGTCTGGAGCATCAACGGATATCTCAACTCTGCACCAAGCCTGGTGTAGGCATAACCGTCGGAATATGGGGTCAGCGATCCGTTGTCGTATCCTCTCAATGCTATTGTCTCTGAGTAGTAGCCGTAGGAGTATCCCGACATTCCGTCACCGCCAACGTAGAAAGTCTCAAACGGAGATTTCTTGCTGGAGTTGTAGTGGCCAAGGATACCTGCATCGAATCTCGTCATGAGAACGAAGCACTTCGAACCGCCGCTCAGCGGGGTATAGAACTTGGAGTTGAATTTCCATTTGTGGTATTCTATCCAACGGAATTTCTTCTGAAGGTCTGACTCGTAGTTCGGGTCGGAGGTGCTTGTGGCAAGGCTGCCGTAGTCTATGCCGTCCCACAAGGAGTAGGGCGGGGTGGCGCTTACCGAGAAGGTTATCTGTGAACCGCGTCTCGGATATATCTGGTTGTCTATCGACAGACGTGACAAGGAGAGGGTCAGGTTGATGTTGTTGCAGTTTCCGTTTGAGATGAGGAAGTACTGCCAGTCTTTCAACATGTATCTCGTGTAACCTAACTGTGCGCTCAGACTGAAGTTGTTGTCTGGCCAGTTCAGTCTCTTTCCCCAACCTATCGACACGCCAACCAACTGGATGTATTTGTCTGGGTCGTAGTATGAACTGTAGTTGTTGTAGTAGTTGCCGTAGTTGCCATAGCCGTAGAGCATGCTGTAGTAGTTGCTGTAAGCGGCTGTATTGTAGTAACTGCTGTTGATGTCGGTCTGCTTTGAGTAGAATGCCGAAATCGACAAGGAATTCGGACGCTTGCCGCCAAACCATGGGTCGTAGAAGGATACGCTGCCCGAGTAGTAGTAACTACCGTTTGAAGACAGGTTGAGTTCCAACTGCTGGCCATCGCCTTGTGGCAGGATACCGCGTCTGTTCTTGTTCTTGCCAAGCAGGTTCCTCATTGAGAAGTTGGTGAATTTCAAGCCTATTTTTCCTATAAGTCCTGTCACACCCCATCCAAGAGAGAATTCCACTTGGTCGTTGGCCTTCGGTACCAAACCGATGTTCAAGTCAACGGTTCCGTTCACTTCGTCTGGCACTGGCTTCATGTCTATCTGCTCAGGGTCGAAGTGGCCCATCTGACCTATCTCTTGCCATGTCATCTTGTATGCGTCCATGCTGAACAGGTCACCTGGTTTGAGCTTCAGCTCACGTCTCACCACTTCTTCGTAAACACGGTCGTTGCCGTATATCTTTATCTTGTTGATGGTGGCTTGCCTGCCTTCGAATATCCTTACCTCCAAGTCTATAGAGTCGCCATCTACATCCACTTCCACTGGCTCTACTTGGTTGAACACGTAACCGTCGTTGTAATAGTAGTTCGACACTGCGTCTTCGTCTTCTGCAAGCCTTTTCTTGATGTGGGTCTGGTTATACACGTCTCCTTTGTTCATCTGAAGCACTCTGTTCAACGCATCGGTTGTATAGACGGTGTTGCCTGCCCAGGTGATGTTTCTTACGTAGTATTTGTCGCCTTCATCCACGTCGATGTAAACGTCAACAAGGTTGTTGCCTATGTCAACCACGCTGTCGCTGATAATTTGGGCATCGCGGAATCCCAGCTCGTTGTATTTCGTAATGATGTTTTCTTTGTCTTCTTCGTATTTCTCTTCAACGAATTTCTTTGAGTGGAAGAAACTTGCCAGCTTGCCTTTCATGTGGGTCTTCTTGAGAAGGCCGTTCTTGAAGAGGCTGCCGGTGAATCGTTTTGTAGGTATGTTGTTGTTGCCGGTGATGATGATGTTGTTGACTTTCACCTTTTCTTTCTTGTCTATGTTGATGTCAACCACCATCTGGTTGTTCTTGTCTGGATCGTCCCTTTGCATGATTTCCACATCGGCGTTCTTGTAGCCTTTCTCATCAAAGTATTTTCTGATGATGATTTTGGCGCGGTCTATCATGTTCGGGGTTATCTGGTTGCCCTTCAGAATGCCTATCTTGGCTTCCAGGTCTTCTTTCTCGCTTTTCTTCACTCCGTTGAAGTTGAGCTCCGACACTCTCGGACGCATCGAAAGGTTGATTTTTAGGTACGCCTTCTCGTCTATGATGCTGTCCACCTCTATCTTCACGTTGGAGAACAAGCCGTGCTTCCAGTATCTCTTCACGGCGTCGGTGATTTCATCGCCTGGTATCTTGATCCATTGGCCTACCGACAAGCCCGACACTCCAATGAGCGCATGCTCATCGTTGCCTTCGCCGCCTGCTACAGTTATGCCTCCTATTTCCACCTGCCGAGCCTGTCCGTAAATCACGGTGGGCTTGTCTTGCTCATTTTGCGCCTTGGTATCTAATGCCAGCAGCACAAGGCAAATGCAGGTTATGAAAATCCGTTGTATGTTCATTGTCTTACTCTTTGTTGTTCTCTTGGCTTTCAACTTGTGCTTCGGTCTTGCCGAATCTCCTTTGTCTCCTCTGATAGTCGCAAATGGCTTTGAAGAGGTCTTCCTCATGGAAGTCTGGCCAATATTTGTCTGTGTAATATAACTCGGTGTATGCGCTCTGAAGCAGAAGGAAATTGCTCAAGCGCAGGTCGCCGCCAGTCCGGATAAGCAGTTCGGGCTCGGGCATGAACCATGTGTCGAGATTGTCGTTAATGGTGTCGTAACTGATTTGCTCTGGGTCTATTTCGCCCGATTTCACCTTCCTCGCAATCTTCTTCACGGCTTCTGTGATTTCCCATTTCGATGAATAGCTCAAAGCGACTACCATGCAGGTGCCGGTGTTCTTGCTTGTCACCATGGCGAGATGGTTGCAGGCGTCTTGCACGTTCTGAGGCAGACGGCTCAGGTCGCCTATAGTCCTGAATCGGGCATTGTTCTTCACGAACATGTCTTCATCAAGATGCTGCAAGAGAAGTGCCATCAGAGCGGCTATCTCGGGCTGCGGACGCTTCCAGTTCTCGGTAGAGAATGTGTAGAGGGTCAGGTAGTCGATGCCGATGGTGGTAGCGGCGGTCATAATCTCGTGTACCACTTGGGCGCCTTCCTGATGGCCGCGGGTGCGCTCCAGTCCTCTCTCGTTTGCCCATCTGCCGTTGCCGTCCATGATGATGGCTACATGATGGGGCAAGCGGTCGTAGTCTATTTGTTCTTTGTATGTCATGTTACGATATCGTTCTGTCAGTTATTGCATTTCCTGTATTTCGGCATGAAGTCGTAGGTCACGTATAGCATTGTTAGGCAATACGAGTCTTTGTTCTTCAATGTACCGCTCTTGATGTTAAACGGGTCAACCAAGCCGTCGAGCTTGTCGCTGAACGTGAATCGCATCGTCCAGTCCAATCCTACGTTCAGACGGGGCTTGACCTTGTATTTCACTCCAACGCCTATCGGGAGGTTGAGGGTGAATGCCCCTGATTCGGGTTCTACTGCCTTGGCGTAGGTGAATCCCAAGCCCATGAGCAGATAGGGAGTGATACGCTTATGGCCCTTGTAGGTGGCTTCTCCTGTGCCGAAACCGAAGAAGTTGAGCTCGTATTGGCAACCTAGGTCTATCACCGACGAACTGAATTTCCAGTTGGCTCCATCAGGGAATTTGGTGGTGTTCTCAGCCGAGTTGCCGCCTATGCCTGCGTATATTAGGTTGGCTTTCAATGCCATTCTTGGGTTGATGTTGTATCTCGCCATCACGCCGCCTGCTGGCTTTGTGTTCTTGTAGAATCCTGAGTAATTGCAATCGCCCAAATAGAACGAACCTCCCAGTGTCGCTCCAATCTCCATCTTGTATTCCAATTCTTGCGATTGGGCGCAAAGACTGGTCAAGAAGGACAGCAATATGAGCAATTTCCTCGTCATCTCGTAAGTGTTGTCTTGTTACTGGTTCGATAGTGACGCCAGCCAGCCTTTCCACAATCCGTCGCCGCTCTGTGCCATCCAGATGACATTGTCATTCACGGCTATTGACAGCGGTGATGTTGAGCCAACTACATTTTCGGGCAACATAAACAAGCTGGTCTTGGCGCGCCAAGTTATGCCGTTGTCGTCCGATTGGTAGATATACTCGTATGGGTAGTCGGTTGTGCCGCCGCCGGTGGCGTATAAGGCGCCGTTGTATCTCCACATCTGGAGATTTGGCATCTTTGGCAGTGGGTGGCTGTTGTCGTTAGTAATCTTGATGTAACTCCATTCTTCGTCCACCTCGTCATCGCTCGATGATACTTTGTACCACACTACGGCATTGTCGTCGATGAGGTCGTTCAAACCCGACATCACAACTACTTGTATCTCTGAGTTTGTCTTCAAGGTGTAGCATACCGACGATATGTTGGTCTGTGGAAGGTACGACAATCGGGTGTTGCCATATCCTGTCCATGTCTCGAAGTCGCTTGTGCCGGTTATTTCGTTGCCGTCATAGAAGTACATTCTGAGGCTATCTACTGCGAGGAAACTCTCAAACGTCTTGCCCGACACTTGGGTCCATGTCTTTCCCCTTTCTTCGTAGGTGGAGCTGTAAACATGGCCGTTGCTGTCCAATGCGTAGAGTTTTCCTTTGTAGGCCTTCACCGATGAGTAGTCGATGATTCCCGATGCTCCGCTCGTCGCAGCCGGTTCCGACCATGAGTAGCCATCCGACAGCATCGATGTGGAGGTGACGATTGTCTCGCCATCATTCGATGAGAATACGAAAAGTCTGTCACCGAGGAACACAGAGTGGTTGTCGCCGCTCGTCTTGAAATCGGAATTGTTCACCCTGTTCCACAACAGCGAGTCAGCGTTGTTCACGCTCACGTTGATTGTGGCCGTGTATTTCTTGTAGGAGGAACCGTCGTTGGCGAATACTACAAATTCCACTGGTTCGCTGAAGTCTAGCGAATCGCTGCCGTTGCTCAATGGATAGTAAACGGAGTCTGTGTATTGCTTGTAGTAGATGGTGCCGTCGGAGGTGATTGTAGGAACTACTCTCTTAACATTGGCCCATGACACCAGCGAGTCAACGTTCGTGATGGTGTTGTTCAGTTGGTCGATGTTGAAATATATGTCATCTCCTTCGATTGTTACCTCGTAAGTGCTGTCGCTACCGTCTGATGCCGTGGTTTCCAACGTACATGTGAGGTCGTCGATAGTGAAACCTGTTATAGCGCACTCTAAGCTGTAGTCTGTGTCGTCATCATCTAGGCATGAGGTCATTATCAGTGATGACACGACTACTGCCAAATACAGAAATGCCTTTTTTCCCATCTGTTTTTATTTTCTCTTGTGCTTTTTTTACCTTTTTACTTTAATTCTACGCCTTTCTTTATGTGTGAAATCTTTGGCGCACATCGTGTTACGTACACTTAAAAGTACGGCACAATTGCAAAAATACAAACATTTTTCGCTTTATAAGGTAAGCAAACTGACTTTTAAGGTATTTTAGACGCTATTTTAATGTTATTTTAGTCAGATACCTACCTTTTAAAGTCATTTTAAACAACTTTTTCAATTATTTCGGCAACACCCTACTTTTGCATTAAAATTCCATTTTATGTGCTTTACAAACAAACAAATTGTCATAATGCATATTTCCTGAATAATAAGAAAATATGCACTACGATCAAACTATCTGAAACCTCTTTTGATTAATTCGTTCTATCAACACATTTACAACAACTCACTTCACTATCACTCTTCTCTCTCCACACTGGAATGTAACAACATAAAGTATTCACGTTAAAATTAACTGAACACTAAACTCTTCACACTCCACTCTTCGCTCTGGAACGTAGCGACAATTCAACTCTGGGCAGTGGTGCTGTGATGATGGTGGTGATGGTGATGATGATGTTTCTTTTCCTTCTTTATGCTGTACAATAGGTTAATCACTAACCATACGATTGCAAGTGCAAATACGATGGTTACGCCATAACTTGTCCAGTCTCTTAGTTGTATGCTCATCCAGACTGCACAGCAGAAGCATATTATGACACAAATTAGTGATATCAGCATCACCCATTTACTTACTTTAAGCATAGATTTTCCTTTTTTGTTTTTTCTCACATATCATCATCTGTAATCATATTTCAACTTCGTTCTGTGATTTTTGGGTTAGTATTTAGTGTTATTTGTTTAATTTCCAACTGAATCCGTCTTTCGTGTCTTTGACAATAAAGCCCAGCTCTGTGAGGTTGTCGCGTATCATGTCGGCTGTTGCCCAGTCTTTGTTTGCCTTGGCTTTGCTCCTTTGTTCCAGCAGCATATCTACCACTTTGCCAAACGCTTGTTCTCTGGCTGGGTTGTTGTCTTTGCTGCTTTCCTTTAGGCCCAAGATGTCAAAGGCGAAAGTATGGAACACCGTTTTCAGCTTTTCTAGTGTTTCGGCTGATATGGTCTCTTTCTTGTCGGATATGAGGTTGATTACCCTGCATGCGTCAAACAGATGACTGATGACTATCGGGGTGTTCAAGTCATCGTTCATGGCTTCGTAGCAGTCGTTCTCCAGTTTTTCTACGTAGTCCATGCATATACTGCCTTGCTTCTTTGTCTCCAGTGTGTCCAAAGCCCTATATCCGTCGAGAAGGCGTTCCAAACCTTTCTCACTGGCCTTGAGAGCGTCGTTGCTGAAGTCAACGGTTGACCTGTAGTGGGCTTGAAGGATGAAGAAACGTATCGTCATCGGACTGTATGCCTGGTCCAGCTTCTCATGACTGCCGCTGAAGAACTCTGGCAATGTGATGAAGTTGCCAAGGCTCTTGCCCATCTTCTGGCCATTCACAGTTATCATGTTGTTGTGAATCCAGTAGTGCACCATCTCGCTGCCCTGGCTTGCCACTGCCTGAGCTATCTCGCATTCGTGGTGGGGGAAGATGAGGTCCATGCCGCCGCCGTGTATGTCGAAATGTTCTCCTAAGTACTTGCGGCCCATAGCGGTGCACTCGCAGTGCCAACCTGGGAATCCGTCGCTCCATGGTGAAGGCCACCGCATGATGTGTTCAGGTTGGGCGGCTTTCCATAATGCGAAGTCGGCTTGGTTCTTCTTTTCACCCACACCTGCCAACTCTCTGGAGTTGTTGATGATGTCGTTCAGGTTCCTGCCCGACAACTGACCGTAATGATGCTTCTCGTTGTATTTCTCAACGTCAAAGTAAACGGAACCGTTGCTCACGTAGGCGAAACCGTTGTCCAGTATCTGCTTCACCAGTTCTATCTGCTCTATGATATGACCGGTGGCGTGTGGCTCGATGCTGGGCCTCAGTACATTCAGGGCATCCATGGCATCGTGGTATCTGTTGGTGTAGTATTGAGCCACTTCCATTGGCTCCAACTGCTCCAAACGTGCCTTCTTGGCTATCTTGTCCTCGCCTTCATCGGCATCGTGCTCCAAATGTCCCACATCGGTGATGTTTCTCACGTATCTCACCTTATAACCTATGTGGGTGAGGTATCTGAAAACTATGTCGAATGTAATGCCTGGACGGGCATGACCTAAATGAGCGTCACCGTAAACGGTAGGACCGCATACGTACATTCCTACATGGGGACTGTTGAGGGGCTTGAAAAGCTCCTTCTGTCTTGTCTTGGTGTTGTATATGAAAAGATGTTGTTCCATCTTGCTTGTTTTTTCTGTTTGTTTGTCGTTTGTATGAAAGAACGTCATTGTCCCTTTGTTCCTTTTCGTGGGTTTCTGGAATTTGAGGATTTAATGGGTTCCAATCTGCAAAGATAAATGTTTTTTCGGAAAATTCACATTTTTTCGGAAAAATTTGTCGCCACTACTTCTTAATGAGTACAACACTCCCCAAAACAACGCTGTCTTTCAAAGAATAAGCCTCCTAGCAAAGTTAACAAGCTACCTACTAATTCCTAATCATTATTTCCTATTTCCTAGCAACTATTTCCTAAAATCCAACTGAACACTACACTCTACACACTGGAGCGAAGCGACGTACCTATTTCCTAATCACTACTTCCTAACGACTATTTCCTAAACTACAACGGATCCACGTCATAGTAAAAAGTGACCGAAGGATGTTTCATCGTTATCTCAGCCTGCACTGTCCGAAGCATTTCCCTTGCTTTCGACATCGATGCCGTTGTTTCTATTTTGAGAATGATTTTGCGTATGAACATCGTTTGGATTCTCGACACCGGCGGACGGTCGGGACCTAATATGCGTTCGTTGCCGAATGATGCCCTCAGCATGTTGCCAGTCTCTGTCGCTATGGTGTCAAGCGTCGTTTCGTTTCTGTGTTTCAGAAACACATAAATGAGGCGGTAGAATGGCGGGTATCTGAACAATTGCCTTTCCTCTGTCTGGGAATCAAACATCTTGTTGTAAGCATTGTCCCTCACTTGTGATATGATTTCATTTTCGGGATCTCGGGTCTGTAGTATCACTCTGCCGCGCTTGCCTTTCCTTCCGGCTCTGCCGCTCACTTGGGCTATCATCTGGTAGGCTCGTTCATAGCTCCTGAAGTCGGGGTAGTTGAGGATGCTGTCGGCATCAAGGATTCCAACTACGCTCACCCCTCCGAAATCCAGTCCTTTCGACACCATCTGGGTTCCTATCAGTATGTCGGTCTTGTGGTCGGAGAAATCATTGATGATTCTTTCGTAGGAATTGCGCGAACGGGTGGTGTCGAGGTCCATCCTCGCTATTCGGGCGTCGGGGAAGAGGCGTGCGGCGATGTCTTCCACCTTCTCTGTGCCGTATCCCATTCCTCTCAACTGGGTCTCGCCGCAATTGGGGCATCTCTGGGGCATGCTATATACGGCTCCGCAGTAATGGCAACTGATATGACGGGTCGATAGATGATAGGTCAGGCTCACGTCGCAATGCTCGCATCTCGGCACCCAACCGCATGTGGGGCAGATGACGTATTGCGAATATCCGCGGCGGTTTTGGAACAGTATCACTTGCTGCTTCGAAGACAGGGCTTCTTTGATGGCGTCAATCAGG
>Ga0181612_181000_pt1 | contig 11831 bp, 5 predicted proteins | sample HoacroProtozoa21_FD_119630 | JGI IMG/M metagenome (GOLD analysis project Ga0181612, IMG submission 119630) | Hoatzin crop microbial communities from Cojedes, Venezuel. Combined Assembly of Gp0051906, Gp0051904, Gp0051908 | reverse complement strand
GTGCTGCTTGGCTCTTGCTTGAACTTGGCATCCCTGGAGCATTCTTGGTGGGGCTTGGCACTCGGTCCTTCCCCTCGTCACTCAGTCTGCAAGGATGTATCCGGAAGGCAGGGCTGCCCTCCCAGAGCAGGGGAACTTTCAGCTGGGACTTCAGAAGTGTTTTTAGCACGTGGCAATGTTTACTGAGTAGCTCTCCTTTGCGAATATGTCAAGATGTAGCAATGGGCATAAGAACCATCATGGGAAAGAAAAAGAGTTGCCTTATTCAACAGATTTGCTCCAGATGTGACTTCAGAACCGCTTAATTGGCAAGAAGTTTTTACCATCACTCGCTCTGGTGAGGCAGAAGAGTCAAGATGTGGGCAACTGGAGTCCCGCCCCACAGTGCTGCTGACTCCGGTCAGATTTTCTTAGCAATGGCCTGAAATCTGATGTCACTAGAGCTGGACTTTCTCTTCCTCTCTTTTGCTCTTTCTAAAAGCTTACTTTCCGAGTTGCATCTGCACTAGCATATAGGGAAGTTATCCTGAAAAGCAGCATTTCTACGAGAAGAAATTCTCCCTTCCTTGCACTTCAAACTGTTGATACAATTGAAAGAAGCAGCACATTAAGCATGATTTAAAAATATTTTTAAAAAAAGCCCAGATCAACAAATTCTTCTTGGATTTTCCAGCAAAATGACAACTATGCCTTAAGCTGACTTTTAAATTTCTTGCTGAAAAAATGAAGAACACAGCCAAAAATATGAATATAAAGCAGTTTTAATTCTCCTCTAGATATTTATATCAAAGAAATAATACTCATGTCGAAGTACTGTACATACAATATCTTCCTTATAAACTCTTTAGTTTAAAACACATGTACAAAATTGCACATTGCGGTTTGCAAAAAAATCATAAATGCCTTTTTGCATGTAAACAATTCCAGCACAAGGATCAATGTTATACATTCCAAAATGTCTAAGTGTCTGTCCAGAAACAAACAAAAACAAACAAAAAAATCCACCGTGATATCCATAAAGGTCCTAGTGTTACAAATCAATCATTAACAAATTTCTAACTGATGTACTACACACAGGGATACATAAATGAGCACAAGGCAAGTCGCCTTTTAGTCATAAGTGCGTAAGACAGAGGCTTGGAATACAATTCTGCTGCCATCTAAACCCATGGTATCTATCCCACAGTACTTAGCGGTAGCAGCATTGAGTTCATTTTTCCAAGATTGCTAATTGCAGTAAGCCTTACTTTTCATTCTTAAACAAGTTGGCTACCACTGAACAGTAGGAATTGGAAAATTATTGTAAACACAGTTATCACCGTTGTATATTCAGTAAGTTACAGTATTCTTCTAAACACATCACTAAATTAAGAAAATGTTTTACATTTAATCGAGTGCAAGATGCCAACTAATATTGTCCACTTCATCTCAGAAATAAGTATTTCAAATATACTCCTATATAGTTTGTAAAAGTAACATAAAAAAATTACAATGGACATAATCCTCAGTTGTATATTATTAAGCCCTGTAGCTTCTGTTTACTTAAAAAAAATCACCATGTCAGAAAAAAAGCTGTCAGAAGTGTCCTTGATAAACCTCTCCTGACCAAATCCAGCAAATGAGTAGCTACCAAATTTTGTTTCACTATTACCTCTGTCTGTGTGCAATATCCTTGCCAGCACACCTGTTTGAAGAGTTCCCAAAAATAATCAAGTTTTAAAAAAACGGGAATTATTTCTGTATCCGTACAAAGTCATCTGTTTTGTTGGTTGGGTTTTTTTGGTTCAGTTTTTTTTTTTTTTAATCTATTCAAACACTATAATTTTTAAAAATTCTTCCTGAAGCTGAGATTTTGAAAGGGTTTCTTGGAGGCTTCCTCTGTGCCAGCTAAGTTAATAAGGCAGAATAAGAAGGTACACGTAAACCAAACTTACAAGAACCCAGGAAAGGATGTAGGCAGACAACCACCCACCGACTAGTTGCACGTAAGCTGCTGGAGAAGCAAAGACAAATCTGCACTGCTCTGTCTCCACCTTTCGTTTTGAATAGCTATCCTGAATGAGAAAGTTTCAGCGCCATGCCTGAAGGCCTGGGAAGAACTAGTTTGGGTTCAAGAGCTGTAGGAAGCGGCAGTTTTCTCACACTTCTCCTTTTGGACAAAAAGAGGGCTTGGGGATGCTGGTGGCTACCCAGCAGGAAGGGGCTGCTTCTCCTTTTCAGGAGATCCCTTTGGTCATTGATCAGCATGTGGCATGACTGTCATCCCAATGAGGACCACAGGGCTTGCGTGATCTTAGCAGCAGCCCCAGCACATGCTATTGCAAGGTTTACGGTACTGCAGGACATTAAGTGTTTTCTGCATCACGGAAGTTCAGTAACAACCGGGCTCCAGAAAACACCGGGCGCTTTCAAAGCTGGGTGCTATTGCCCAAGAGCTCTCTCCTTTTTAGCTGATGGGAGTGAGTTGCTCTGTTCAACTGACACAAAAGCATACTGCTCAAAGAATTATGGATTTCATCTTTCCCAACCCGCACCTGTCTGGAGCTGCTCCCTTCTCAAGGGGATATTTTGAGCGATACAACGCTAGCCATCAGGAACACCACACAGCAAGGGCATGTGTGTGGTCCCCTAAACCTCAGAAAGGTTTTCAGTCTAGGCAGAAGCTGCAGGAAGAACAAGCCAGGCTTAGACGAGCCACTCCAGGGAAGAGAAACTGCCCTGCAAGAATATCCTACAACTCCACAGGCTGAAAAACACGAAAAGCTGAAGAGCTACTTCACCAATGAGACTTCTTCAGCAATACACACCCAGCCGCTTTTCCTGGTAAGATCCTGCATAGGAAGCCTAAGGGTTACCTTCAGACACCATAAACTAGAGGTAATCCAAAAGGTCAACTCGAGTTTTAAGGCCCAGGAGGCTCAGGGCCTTTCACAGCAGAAACGCCCTGGTACTGCCCTCTCTTAAGATCTCTACGCTTCTCTCCTTTTGACCTCAAGAAGCCAGTAGACCCATTCCTAATGAAGAAGAGTGGGAGTGCTAAGAATCAGTGGCCAAATTTTGGTGGGTGAGAGGCCTATGCAGACTTGCTCATCATTTTCTATTTGAAAGCCAGGAATTGCACAATACCATATTGCAACACTTGGTCCCTTCCCTTTGTCTCATACAAAGTAGCTAAGCACAACCAAAGCAACATCCCTGGCGCAAGTAAGTGTTTACACTGATGGCTCACATGCCAGGACTGCGCGAAGTGTCTCTGTAATTAACAAATAGTGTTTTGCAACAAAGCGAAGCAATTCTCCAAGATTTGTTTTTATGTTCGGTCTTTTGTTGTGGGTTCCCTGTTCTTTTCGGGTGGGGGGGGCAGGGAGGAGAAGAGGAAAAAATTAACGAAGCCTGAATATCTAATCTGCTACTTATGGAGGAATGCTCAAGGGGCTCGCAAGAACTTGTTTTGCTACATGTTGAGCAACACCACAAGGGAAAGCCTTTAAATTAGAGCAAACGCTTGAAGATAGGGTGTAGCTGCCTTATGGAGCTCGTCCTTCTTGGGCTGGGTTTTGTTAGAGAGCAGACCTTTGCATCATCAGTCAGTATTCAGACCTGGACTTTACTTGATCACATTTCAGTATGGTGGTTGCCATGGCTTTAAATGAATAAGAGTAAGTGTGAAATTACGAGTCATCAGGCCAAACAGGGAGGGGCACAGTTTCCAAAGAAGAGAAGTTTAGAAGACACTTAAGCAGTAAAAATGAAACAAAATAAGCTAGAAAGCATTCTGAAGAGCAACCTTCATTCTCCACCACTTAAAAATACAATAAATATTATGATTAAATACTCCATCAGAGATAAATTTTATTTCTTCCTTGGATTCCTTGATTTTTCTTACTGTTGCTGATTCCTCCAACTTATCATTTCTAGTTATTAACAAGGGGAAAGGTATAAAAAATACACACTTTTGGCCTGCTGGGAAAGTGCTGTCGTACCACAAAGATACCACAGACATACCAGCTTGTGCTGTGATTTCAGTTACAGTGTGCCCAGAAAGGCTTTCAAACATCACGATGATTTACAACACCATTTTAGTAACTGGCACAAAATGCTTTGGACTGGTAAAGACACTTAGGCAGCATTTTAGAAACCCCTGTTCTGAAGGTGTCATCTTGCAGACTGTAAATAGAATAGGTGTCCCAGCTACTTACGGCCATAGCTTATTACATATAACAAGATTATTTAACTCTCCCATAGTCAGTATTTTCCCACTATTTCTGCCACCCTTCCATGAAGGATAGCAGAAGACAGAATGGTAAAAGTTGGAAAAAGCAAGAGTTCGACCTCTGGCTTTATTCATTAAGAAGGACGGATTCTACACCAGCATCTTCTACTGATATCTTTGCCTAGCAGTTACTAGGGAAAAAGAGGGAAGGTATCGTAAATACACTCTCTGGAACAGTCCATTAACTTTATTCTACACCACCATGTTGCTTGTGTCCTGCATTACAAGAGGTGTGGGAAAGGTTCTCAAGCTTGAAATGTTATCCTTCAAAAGGCTCAGCGTGGGCCACAAGACTATCTCCATAAGCTTTTTTTTTCAAGACTGTTTACTCTTAAAGGCCAATTTTCCATGTTGGGCAGGAAGGCCACACGTCCCTCAGGCCAGTGGGAAGCTTTCTGGAGAGCACAAGATGGTATCAAAGTAATACCACAAACTCACTGGTTGTAACTGAACAGTTGCAAGAGATGCTTCAAGGTACTTAGCAGAAAGGTTTTCAAATTTATTTAAACAAATTTCAAGGGAAGAGTAAAACAGGGCTTAATCTAGACAAGTAACAAAAATCGCAAAACCAAAACAAAAACAAAGGCTGCAACCAAAGATTTTTTTTTTCTTCTGGGAAGGGATGGAGGGTCTGTTACTGATCTCCAGTGACACAGCTCTCCAGACTGTGTGGACCTTATTTAGGTGGCTTGCAATTCCACCCTGAGCCAGTTTTTAACCAAGCAACAGCAGAAGTAAATTTTCTCATCAGTATGCTAAATATCAGAATCTAGCAGTATATTAGTGCACAGTGAACTGGTCATATCTATTATCTCCATGTATTAGCAAGGCTTCACAGTCAGTCAACCACCACTCCAAAGCATTCCTACAGAAATCATAATTCCTCCACAAATGCCACTTGGCCAGCACACATACTCCTCAAACTATTGCAGACCGTGTTTGTTACTGGCACGAGAAATTCAGAGCAAAGCTCAGTTTACAGCTAGCCATGCTACGGATACAGACTTTTTGGTAACAGATAATAACAGCAAGCGGCAGGTAGGTAATCAGTTAGGGCGGCTCCTTGCAAACATTACTTGCAATAACTTTGCAGCGAATTACTACATATAAACTGCAGCACTTCAGATTACATTAAGGCTAAATGTGACTTTAAAATAAATGATCTTTTTGCGTTAATATAGCATTGCAGAATTTGACAGTCCTCCAATTTAACCAGAAATCTAAAAAATCACCTTGCAATCACACACAGAATTGCAGCTTAGTTCTCTTCTGGGAGAACTCCAGCACAACAAAGAATATTAAGATGCCTCATTGTGTACCTCTGTAGCTACCAAAATCACAGTTCCTGCATTTGGCCACGCCCTTCTCTACGCATGCTAATATCTGTGCACAACACCTTGACATGTGTTTGCAGGTACCTGTGTGCTTCAGTAGTATTTGTTCATAAAGGTTGGGTTTGCTGGCCTTTCCTGTATCAGTGGCTGGCACTGAGTTGAGAGGATAGCATCCAAAGCAAAACTCCAGCGCAAGAACTCATGTCCTCTGCAGGCACAAGACCAAGACTCTGTGCTTTTCCATCGGTGACATACTTTTGTCAAGACTACTTAACAGAAAGTTGCATTTCAAAACACAGCGTTGGTTTGAAGGTACAGGTCCTAGACTGGTTTCCTTCCTCTCCCCACCACTGCTTCCTCAGCAGGACCCTGCAAAGACAGCTAGAGCATGGCATTCTGGTTGACCTACATGCAGTGGACTGTTTCAACATCCAAGCAGAGATCCGGTTTGTGACTATACTGATGCAGAAAGTAGACCTTCTGGTACGCAATACCTTAGGAAAAACGCTTCCAGACTGAAGCAAGCACAAGGATCAATGTCTGTAGCAACCCAATAGAATGGTGTCTTGGAAAGCCGCCCTTGTTCTAAACTAGGTGCACACATTTCTAAACTCAATTAGCAACACATGGACAACAGCAGGTTCTCCACTGTGCACTCACTGTTGCAGTGTTTTTCGGAAACCTACATTTAATTTGTCACACATGACCACTTCGTGCAGAAGTTGCTTCTGTCCCGCCTCTGGGTCACTACGAGTCATTACTTAGAGAGAAGTTTCATAGCACAAACAGCTGCAAGCCACTTTGTAGGCAGGATAAAAAGGCACGGATCTTTGAAACACAGGACAGGAGTAACTGAGAATTAGTAAGACCTCTTGTCTCCCGTAACGTGCTTGTAACGGCCTAGGTCTCCACAAATTCAGATCTAATTCATCAACACCTTCACAGTAAAGTTTCACGGTGTGCAGTTAAGATTAACGAGTTTATAAGAAACTTTAGATCCTGCAGTTTGTCACAGGATCTTTCATCATACTGCACCAAGTGCAGTAAACCCTGATGCAGCCCCACAGCAAGTGACTGTGGCATTAGAAAGATCAGTCAGCATCTGCAGGATTACTCTGCACAGTGAAAGCTTTCTGTTCAAGGCTTTTTCTGCTGATGCAGGTCTTGCCAGATGTTAAAAAAGGTGAATCCCTGACAGACTTTACTGTCCACCTCTGCTGGAACATGCACAGCCACTGCACACAATACTTGATGAAGACACCAAAGAGTGTCAAAACAGCCTAGGAACTCTTCAACACTCATTCTCGGTTACAGCAGAACAGCAAACAAAATACTTGCAGAATGGAATTGGTTTTGTACAAATCAAGTATGTACATGGATATGTCATACTTCAGTTTGTCTACTTGCTAAACATAGAAACTTGGAGAATCAAGTAAGGAAAGAGCAAAATTACCCAGCAGCAGTTACAGTTGCACGTAAGAATGAATGGAAATTTAACTGATCGCTTTTTTCTTTTTTAACTTACACTCCAGAAGAACACATAAAATGCATTGAAGAATGACTTATGTTACAAGCAGATGGGGTTTTTTTCTTGCATGTTAATTTCAGATATTGAGAAGTTTTCTCCAACAAGCTACCAGATACAAATAGCCAAGACACAGGTTATGACAGCCAAGTCACTATTTTCAGCACAACTAGTAATGCAGATATAGCATTCCTCTGTACTTCAGACACCACTGAACAACATTACACAATAATTTGGAAAGTACTACCGAGCTGTGTTACTGATTAGAAATTAGTTGCCAGATAGAACTTCCACTTTAACAGCTGCAAACTGCAGAATGCCTCAGGGCTTAACTGTGGGAGATCGCTCCTTTATCAAAGGTGAGACGGACACAGTCAATCGGATACTTCAAGGAAAAGACAAAAAAAAGGATGCCTCATGACTCTTCCTCAGTAATGACATAAACATGAACCAAGATAAGCGAGCACTGTAGTCGGGCCACTCTTTGATCTTGAACAGTGCATGATAGTCAATAGTGATTTCACGCAGTGAAGAGTCCAAATCCTTTGAGGTATTTACCTCTTGCAAGACTATTAAAGGCTCATGAGCAAAATGTCATCACCACCAGCAGAATCACCCCTCTCTGTAATCAGGACTTACCATCCAAACACCTACACTTCTCGAAGTATGCAAAGTACTTGTTTTGGGAATTGCTCTCTAAGCCTGCCAAACGGTCTTGACCTTGAGTCACAGTGAAAGTTGTAAGAACCACTCACCAACAACCCAGACTTGTCTGGATACCTTGTGATACTGAGAGATTTCACTACCCATTCTATGCTGGGGAGTAAACCAATCAACTTTCCTAGCAATGACATCATTTGAATTAGTCGTCACAGAGTACTTTCCCTGTGCTCGAAGCAAGCAGGGGCAGATCTGAAGGGAGCTCCTCCCTCTGCCCAGGGAAGGAGTGAACAAGACTACTTTCCTCACCACAAACACTCCTCCTCCTGCTCGCCAAGACAGTAAAGATCAGATAACAATTCAAAGAAATGAAAGTCATTTACAAATCAAATTACTTTGCTGTAGCACCTGAATAGGAAGGCACTTCACATCTAGAAAAAGACATCGGCTCAAGTGCATTCAAAATCTGCTGGTGAGCAGCAAGCGAGATCTGCACAGGAACAAGCTTCCACCAACCAAGACAGACAAAGAAAGGGACTGCATAACCTCCAGAGCAGAGATTACTCCTAGGGCAAAGAAACAAAGCGGGATGTTTGTTTGTCACGGGTTTGCACTTGGAATACAAAACCGGATCAGAAGGGCACGAGGGTAGGTGAGGGCAGCCTGCAAATGAAGTCACGCAGTGAGAATCGTTGTAACAAAACATGGTACAGTTTTGAAGGATGAAGAAAAACACTAGAAAGCACTGAGGTTCTACTGAACATAAACTGATTTTTTTTTTCCCCCACAGTGACATGTACACAGCCAACTTGCCTGCAGTTACTGAAAAGGAGCTACATTGATGCAAATCATATAAACAGTCTGGAAAATTTTTACCCAGTATCTATCTTTTAGCATCTCACAGTGACCAAAGTTGTAGGCAGAAGATCAAAACCTAAAAGAAGTAGACGTGAAAAATGCTGCAGCAAACTGAAGAAAAAAAAAAAGGCAGGATGAAATAAAGAAGGGATATTTATAGATTTAGGAACAATAGAGGGGTAAAAGTCAACGTACGGATACGTTTTAGAAGACAGTAACAATCAAGCCTGACGGCTGCAGCAGGCTCCTGAGTATTGTTATATCGTTTGAAACTGTTAGGTTCTTAGCTAGCCACTCATATCCCTGCTACAGGGGCACCAACCTCCGGCAGAATCAACAGGGAAGAAAAACCAGCCAACCCACGCTATTCTCAGATTTTGGTCACATCACTGTTAGATCCTGTGTCTTAGCCTAAACACCAGATAAACGCAGGAATTTACGAAGGTAGCCCACCACTCTACGGAAAACGCGCCTCTTTCGGACAACTTCACTACCAGAACAGTAGCCTCTGGCAGAGAGCTGGAACCACCAGCCTCACCGGTAACCTGTCCGCAGTCACCAGGCTAACCGGGCTGGCCTCTCAGCACTTCCACCACCCAACAGATGTCAGAGATGGGAGAGAGGTAACCTGCAGCGGTGGTTTCCAGCTTTAACGCTGCCATTCTGGAAAGAGTCAGCTCGTCACAACCCTGCCAGGTTAACAGCCCTGCCCATGGCTGGCAAGGGGAATTGCAGTGATTTTCCATGTCTTATGGATCCCCTACTTGTCCTTGAACATTGCCAATTAATTCCAACCAGAAGTGGTAAAATGAGTAAAGAACAAGTACTGCACAGCTGCATTTATCACTGTCCTGTGTCCTACCGCAAGATCTTTACCCAGCCCTACACTCATTTGCAAATACAAGAACTGAAACAGTTGCGTCCACCCGTGTAATTTTTACATATTTTTCCAGGATTCCATAGAAAAACCCCACCTCATTACATAAACAATAAAGCTAAGCATCTCGTATTGGTGTATCTGCCAGGCGGCACCACCTCCCTCACCAGGGAAAGCGTGTTAAGTGTGTGGGAAAAACCCAGTCTTCATCAATTTCCCCAGTCTTGCAGCATCGTTGCAGATAGGTGATGCCTGCCACGTACTAAACCTCGGTTACAGGCAGTGCTACAGATTGTGTGCTGTCCAGTTCGGAATGCTTTTAAGCAGTCTTTACACCCGTGCTAAGATCAAAATAGGCCTTTTATCTGTTCATTCGCATTTCTAACTGCAGAAGGTACTGTTACAGGCAATCTTTTCAACCACCGACAAAGGCTCTGGTGACATGATTAAACAGTTATACAATGATTAATATGGCTTCTACCTAATTTGCATATGCATTGAGAAAAGAAATATCCTCCGAGCATCTCAGCTACAATAACACAATTACTATGCATTGTCACGTCATTTGACACGTGTGCCAGGAATGACTACGCACTGAAAGAAAAAGCTCACACACTTGACTGCTGCAGCTCAACTTTCTGAACAGATAGCGCTCACGTATCCCCAATAAAAGCAAGAAAAACTGTGAGGCTACCCCCTTCTTCCCAAAGTTCAAAGCATCAAGCGTAGCCTTCAGAAGAAGTAAGAGATGTTTGACAGCTCCTGAGTGGGTTTAGCAGATCTGAGCAATGGCTTGTGCACATAAAGATTGTCTATGCCTCCTCGGCTCCTCACGCAATCCCCCATTTTCACCAGCTGGCACAGACACATTATCCCCATGTAAGTTTTGCCTCTGAGTCCAGGCAGAGCTGTTGCACAGTTTCGAAGCGGGGAGCGGGCCCCGCTCTGCAGCTGGATCTGCTCAGGAGAAGCCCGGCCGTCCCCCAGCGGCAGGCCCAGCCCGCGGCCCCCGTACCCAGGGGCTGCTGGTGGGGTGACCCTCACTCGCACTCTGACAGACCCTTCCCACGGCACCAGGCCACAGGGCTCGACAGCGCTGAGCTAGCGGCTATGTTCAAAATACACAGGGGCACCAGAAGCAAGGCAGGCAAGTAGTACCAAGCAAGGGATCCTAAAGCTTTCAAAAACTTGTTGAGGATTATGTCAAATCAGAGGAAATAGTTCCTTCGCTATTCTCTTCTACTCGTAAAATCTTGACAAAGAAATAAACCGCGCGCCCGTTCTTCCCAACCAGAAAAACGTTTCCCCTTCTGGCGCTGACTCTTTCTGTCTCTAGAGTATTGAAGAAAATTTCTTTCGAACAGAGTAGACCAAGAAGCGAGATACACAGCTTTCTACTGAAAAATAAATCTACTTCTCCATAATATTTCTGCGATTTATTTGAACAGAATACAATGGAATCGCCACCTTTATAGCTAACCCACCCCAAATCTGAGCCCTTTTCTGTATAGCACTGCATCGTTACTATACCGTGTAAAGAGCAAACACTACCGGAATGTACACAGTGAAGGAAGAAAAAGTAAAGCTCTGCTTGCCAAAGTAACCATTTTCACTACTAACATGTTATCTAGAAAAATAAGGTCTAGTCAACGTCCAAAAGTGTTCAAGTTTCAATAAATAACTATCAATGCCCCAAGTTTGCACTGGCACAAGAAATGTGGAGCGTACAGTTTAGAAAAGTATTTTCATATGACTGAGTCAGCAATGCATTTCATCCTGCTTAAGATTTGCAATAAAAATCATTTCCCTCCAGGATTCGATTTTAAAACCGAAGCCATGTAAGTGCAAGAGCACCCACAAAGCTGTCTTAACTCTCCATGGCAAATTAAAGCTCTAGAGAAAGACGGTATTTTAAAAAAAGTTCTTTATCAAGACCAAGAAAATATACATAGCCATATTATGTTTTAAATATATATATATACACGCACATCTTTTCAAAAGGGTACGATTCTGGCTTCTTTTTTTTTTTTTTAAAGTTTGAAAAGCTTATTCATTGCTATACAGTTCAGTAAGGTGTATTAGGAAACACACTTTTTTATATCCCCCATGAAAATAAAGTTGAATCTTTCTGTAAACAGGAGTTTCCTTACTTTCCGAAATCTCTACAGACCTCAAGTACTTCACTGGATAAAAAAGAACAAAAAACCAACCACCTGCCCCGAAACCACCCGCGGCGACCTTCGTTGCCGAGCGCAACTCCGGGCCCCTGCGGCCGCGTTCTCCGGGCGCAAATAAATAACGACC
>Ga0181612_118762_pt1 | contig 11831 bp, 4 predicted proteins | sample HoacroProtozoa21_FD_119630 | JGI IMG/M metagenome (GOLD analysis project Ga0181612, IMG submission 119630) | Hoatzin crop microbial communities from Cojedes, Venezuel. Combined Assembly of Gp0051906, Gp0051904, Gp0051908 | reverse complement strand
TTCTGCAATACACAGTGTGATGTACTCCTCCCAGTGATTTTCCCTCAGTAAAATCTATGACTGTGGTTTTCTTAGTAATTGAATTACTATGCTGAAACAGTTGCTGATTTCTTCACATTTCTGCTGAGGATCAGTGTGAAAGGTTATTTGGTTAGGTGCTCTCTGACTTAGAGCAACGGAATCTGTACACAGTAGTTCGCTATCTACTTCATTTCAAAAGCACCCAAAACCCCCATTGCTCTCTTAACAGTCTGGGCCTCTGTAGCAAAATTTTGTCCCAAAACTGGTGATCTCAGCAGCTGGACTCCATACTAGCAACCACTGCCAAGGGCTGGAGTGTAGGAGCTGCTTCTTGCTGATGTTGAGAAGACGGTGTTGCTTGTTGCTGCTGCTCCCCCTGTTCCTACTTTCTTGCTTTCCATCTGTTCCAGCAGTGGACCGTGTGGCTCTTAACACATCCCCAGCCATCCTTGTGCCTGGATGTGGATGATCTTTTTCACCTTCCCAAATTTTCATACTGCAGTCATCAGTGAAGCCAGGAGCATGGTCAGGCACGGGTGCACTACAACATCATCTTGCCAACCTGCTGTCCTCAATTCCAGAGATGAAGAGTGCAAACACAATTTCTTCTCTGCCAGCTGGAGAGAGCAAGGATTTTCTAGTTCTTTTCCTTCTGAAGATCTTGTCTGTTTTGTTGTCGCATGGACACATCTGACGTGGTGGGTCTTTGGAACAACGATTTTGATTTTTAACATGGCAGTGCTGTGTGTTCTGATGAATCCAAACAGCAGGCAGCAGGCAGCCATCGCCTCCTGAGAACCCTCACAGCTAAAAGCCCTTTTCTGTCTGCTAACGCAATGCAACCAAGCTGTTTGGCTTCCTGCCTTTGGGGAACTGAGGCTGGGACACTAGCAAAGACATGTGGAAAAGAAGAAATGTAAACAAAATGCAGAAATGTATGTGAATGAAGGCGGGGGATGAGGTGCTGAAAAGAAGAGAGGGGGCTAAGTCATGAAATTTCCATGAGAAGGCAGGCTGAGAAGGAGAAGGCACAAAAAGCACCAAAGCTAAGGAAGAAAGTTAAAAGAATCAATGGAGAGATGTAAAACCCAGTTCTGGCCAACAAACTATCAGGATGAGTAAAGAACACCAGGCAGAAGCAGCTTACCTTTCGATTTTTGTGCTATGCTGCTGAGAGGTCTTTGCAAAGTGGAGAGTCTTGAATGCGTACCTGGTGCGCTGGGTAACTGCTGGGAGGATTCCCTCTTGGAGCAGTGTGAAAAGGGTGTCTCTCCTTTTTTGGTATCACTTTCATCTGGAAAGAAACCTATGTTTCTGTTCCAAAAGTGCCTCAAGAATCGAAATACCATGAGGTAAGTAGAAACAATTGTGAGATGAGAGACAAGTACCTGGAAGTTTCTTTGCAAATCACTGGTTTAGACACAGAAAGCAGGTTGGTCCTCATCATTAGTGTTACCATCTTCCTTCCAAGTTCGTCATGAAACTTAATTATTGGACAGAGGCTTCTAACTTTAATCCTTATCAGGGAACAAATAAAAATAGACTGTACTCCAGGAGCTAGATTCCCAGCTCAGTGAGTAATTACTTTGATTTCAGGATTTACAACAATGTAACTGCTCGCAATATTTTCTCTCTTCCTGTGTTCAGATTGTTTTGTCTATGCAAGCTTCCATGTTTGGACTTACAAATGCAAAGGCATATTTTATTACGGGATGCAAATTAATATTTTCTCCTACACTTTCAAGGCAGTGGCACAAGGCACTGGCACCCTCTCATCTGTTAGGAAGCAGCCTCGTTGCCCGAGTTTTCAGGGGCTGGATGTCCACCAACCAGTGCAAACAAGAGAGAGGGGTCAGTTTATTTGGAATAGCTGCCAGTGTTGCGGCGAGTAAACCTGTGCCATTTCAGGGCCCCTGCAGTGACAGATGTCACGCGTCACACAGAGGTCGTGCCAGCCAGAGGATGCAGATACAGGCTTAGGTTCAAAACATGGCAAATTTATTATTGTTCAAGGGGCTGTGTTATTTCACAACTCTCTTGCAGCTCGAATTTTCCCAAAATAGCCTATCCTTATGCCTATCGCTTTAGTCTAAGACACATTTAAAAAGCTGTATACAGACTTGGGGTTACGGGTTGAAAACTTAGCTAAAATTATTTATTTTGAAGCATCATCACTACATGACCCCAAGGAATTGACCTGATTTTTTACAGGACTAGTGAATTCTTTTCTAATAGAATGGGTGGAGGGAGGGGGGGCGGTCAGCAGAATTTATTGCTCACATACAACCTGTTCAGAGCTTGACTGTTATATCTACATCCTATCCAGGAAGATGGAAGTGTTGTTCATGTTAATAAATTATATTTTGTCTATAAACTTCCATTATCAAATGAGTAGACATTACATGCACCTACCCTAAGCCTAAAATCCTTAATCATTTAATTTGTTTTAAATTGTACTGCTGATCCATAGAACATCCACACAGGTTCACCAGTGTAACTCAGTAGACTTTGGGTCTATCGCTGCAAAATTCACAGAAATTTATCTGGAAGGTCATGTAGTCCATGTCGGACTTTTTTAAGCTTCTTGCCATTTTATACAAGCATCTGATTTCTGTAAAGAATCCGAACGAGCTGCTATAAGAAAACAATTTGAAGTAACCTGAGAGCATCGACAGAACGTTGCTCTTTCTAGGATCTTATCCTCTAAACCTTCCTCCATGTAAAGCAACGTGTTATCATTATAGTTAAATCCTTCCCTGGGAGATAAGCGAAATTATAATTTCTCATTGCCTGCTTTAGGATGCTGTATAATTTCTGACCTGCGTACACGCGGTCTCAAAAGTCAGACAGACATGTAAAGCAACTGACACGAAGATTTTTCACAGTAGTAGGCAGATGGTATCTACAGGAGACATACTCTGACAGTGCAGAAATGAACAGAAAGCCCCATGCATTTTACTTCACAGATCCTTTGCAGTCTCCTGACCCTACTGTCTGAATTAGAATTGCCTTAGACTTTCTAGTTCAGAGTTTGTTTACAGCACTGGCTTCTTCTTGTTCTTGATAGCTGTTCAAGGTTGTAAAGATCTGTCTAAAAATAAAAATTAGAACATGTCCCTTGTGCACATTTCTGTCTCCTTTCTCAAATGAGACCAACCAGAAAGCAACTGACACTCATTCTCAGAGTCTTGGTTGAATATAGAGCATTGCTGAGTACACCGGGGCACCAGTGAGCGCTGCTCTCCATGCACAATGGCTGCGTGACTCATTCTGGCAAAAGACTTGCAGTATAACCTGAGCTAAGTTGCTAGGAAGAGATGTTCTTTTTGCGGAACTCTTTGTGACAGGAAAAATAGAAGTACGTACCCAATGCGCATAGAAGCCTTCAGAGATCAGTGATAGAATTTCCTTGGTTCTCAACAGTCTGCAACGTCTGGGGCATGTAATGTAAATACTGCCAAAATTCCCTTTCCGTATTAATCTATCGGGCTCTTGCATGTTCCAGAGCCCACTTTAAATTATTAGCATCATTGTGAATTTAAGCGTATTTTGTTCTTTTTTGGCAGCTGAGTGTGCTAAGATGCCTGACATCACTGTCATTTTACCTTCTTGTCTTTCCACTTGAAAATTAAAAAGAACTTGGAAGCATTTATTCTGATTATGGACGTGCCACACAATCTTATTTCAAATATCTGTGAATATAAAAATAATTCACTTTTTGGGTATTTTCTTACACTTTTGCATTAATTGTGTTCATGAGACACTCAAAGGTACTGTCTGTGTTTGAAGAGCCTTTATTACAATATGATTTCCAAATTTCAGTAATACTATTTTCTCTTGTTTTCATGGCTAGGATGTTAGACAGAGACCGAATATAGTAAAAAGCTGTAGCTCTGTGTGGGATGTGTGTAGCCTCTTTTAGGTAGCTTAAGAAAACATTTTGATATTCAAGAACATTCCCCCACAATGTTCTTGAAAATATCTAACATTTTGTACAATCTGCTGCATTCCAAAAGGAAAAAATATTCCATAATGTTGTCTGACCTTTACATAAATGTTCTTCTTCCCTCTCCTTTTGTTCCTTCTATCTCAAGAATAGGTGTTTTAATAATGAGCAGGAATAATCACTAAAGACACAAGTATCATCTCTTTCTCCTTCTAGAGGAGTCTGTCGGTTTGATTTTTTGCAGGTTCTCATCATCATTTCATCAAAGATCTACCAGATTGCACCAGACGCCCCAGCTGGACCCCATGCGGTAGCTGGTTCTGTTGCTCTCCCAGTTAGAGAGCTGTGCTTGGAGTGAAATGATTTATGTTACCGCTGATTACTATTAGTAGTTGTGCAGAGATATGCAGTTGGTGCTGAGAAGCCTGAGCACTGGGCTAAGTTGGTGCTTGCCAGTGGTAAAAGTAGTTTGTAAGAACAACTTTATCTAAAGTTTTGTCTCAGTACTCTGTTTTTTTAACTTTTCTCAGTGTCACAGCCCAGTCTGAAAGGTTTTACAAGCTTTGCAAAGTAAGAAAGCTTTCAGGTCCCCATCTAAGGTCAATAAAAGTGCTCTACGTTGTGATAGTTCTGGGACAAGAAATTCTGATGCCTGCTTTCCAGGATCTTGTTTTCTCAGTGTCTTGGTGTGATCAGTACATTAAAAATTGATGACTGAAAGCCACACTTCTAGCCACAACTAAATATGGATGTATGACTGTGGTAGTGAATATTTACGAATATATCTTCCAGTTTTTCATTCCTAGCTCTTCGAAAACAGTTCCTCCGCAGGCAGAAAGTAAATATATTGCACCAAATTTTGTCCTTTAGACTTTACTCTGACATGTGATGACTAAATGTTACCCTGATGTTTGACCTCAGTCACAAACCATATACTGCTTGGTAGTCTAAGAATGTTTAGCCCGTGTCTGACCCCATAAATCATTGCTGGAGCGTGGAAACAGGCAGTGCTGTCGTCTCTGGTGCCTGCTGTGGAGCAGGCTGCGTCAGGGTGTTGCTTAGGTGCCACCTCTCGGTGACAAGAGGAAAGATGATGTCCCCGAAAATACAGCTGGGTTTTCTCGGTCTTTCCATCTCTCCGTCTGTCTTTTCTATATTCAGTGAATTCAAAGATCGGCATGAGTCAACCTAAGTTCAGTAAAAGATTTATCCTTCTTTAATTCAATGATGGAGACATAGCTATCGGCTGTTTATTTTTGACCGTGTTCCTTTACGCCATAGATTTGCCTTTAAAAATCTTTGAGCTTAGTGATGTTTAATCAGATCCCATTTTTGGAGGAATAACATTTTGGGTGACTTGTTATGATAAGTCCACACTGTTCATCCAAAAAGGACCATTTAAAAAATTGCCTATGTAGTATTCTTTAGCTTAATCCAAAAAAAATAAGCAAACCTGTTAGGAGGCATCAGCAAGCCGTGGATGCGTGCAGCTGAGAGGAGAGCAGGTCATTCCCAAGGATGGAGCTATTCTGCTTGTGTAGCGGACGCTCTCTGCCCTGGAGTTTTGTAAAACACACATGCGTCGGACAGGGCCCGCTGTTAGTGGAAAGGTTGTTTGAAGAGAGCTTTCCTGTCTGTTGACTTGCTGTATGTTATGAGCAGCTTAAGTTAACATGCTGAGTATTTTCTCTCGTGCCATATTCTCCTGTGCCACAAACAGTGCTTACAAAGAAGTAATTAGGTGGATAATTGTCTGGCAGGTACTCTCTCTGCTAACAAGGTTTCCCATCCATTACGTGCTTTACTGATTCTATTATTACCTATTGCAATATACTTTAAAAGCAATTTTTTCAGGATGCATCTTGATCTACTTTTTTCATTACCTTCACTCCTAGTGCTCATCTCTTACAGTTCATTAAACATCAGTTTTGATGGGTACACTGCTGTTCTCTCAGTTCTTCAGAGATATTACATGACTGTCTTCAATTTCCACATTTTCTTGTTACTCACATTTGTATGGTGATTTCATCAACTCTCATCTTCAAAGCTCGTCTGTGCTCGGAAGTTTTTCAGGTCTACCTCTCCATTTCTAAGCATTCTCCTATCACATAATGTTGCTTCATTTCCTGTTGAGTATCTCCTTTGCAGGAAACACCACCACAGTCCTCCCTGTTGCTCAACCCTGTAATAACGCACTGCTTCATTCATCTAGTATTCAAATTCCACTGCTTCATGCAAAACTTTCTCTAATAACATTTCTAATAAACGTACTTGTTCTTTCCCCACAGCTGTGACTCTCTAAGGGCACTGCCCAGCCCAGACTGTTGTAACATATTCCATACTTTCCATGATCCGGAATTTCTCTCTCCCTTCTCCCCCATAGTTTGTATAAAATGTATTTGTTAGTCTCATGTTCTTAGCCTTGCGATTCAACCAGATCCTTCCATCTTCTCTGCCACATGATCTGATCAGCAAAACACTACTTTCTGCCTCCTCTTACTGAGGTGTCCTTAGCTCACAGTGAACCACCTTGAACTTGACCTTTTTGGAGATGCTACAGGACCTGTAATTTTAACCAGAGTTGCACAGCTGCACAAAATCCCATTCGGGAACCTTGCACATATGTAAGAAAAAATGCTCAAAACCTAAGGACAGGAACAAAATGTAACATTTTCCAGTATTTCTAACCCCGCAGAGAATCCCTGATGACAAACTTAACAAGCAATGGTTTGTGTCAGACAATATGACAGCTATTGAGCAAACAGCTGTTGCTCCAGATGGAATATGTGTGACAGCTGGTGGGTCCAGGTGCATCGCTCTGGAATAAATCAGCAGAGCATTGGCATGTTGGTTTATTCTTGGCTGCTTTGATGGCACTTCCACCAGTTTCTTGGATGCTCTGCTCTCAATCCTTAAGAAACCACCTTTTGCACAATGGTGTATTAATGTGTTGAGATTTAAGTAATAGGGAGAGGATTTACAGTGATGATTAACAGATAAGAATTTAGGGACACAGCCTAGTCTATGAGCATATTCATCTTGTTTTTTTAAAACATGATTACAGGAGATGTTTGCTTTTCCTGTACCTTGTCTTTTAGATATTCTTAAGTTGTTCAGAAGCAGAGAGAACCTTTTACCTACTGATTGCTTATCTGTATCCTCATTTTCCTGATCGGGACACTGAGTCAGGTGCAGCAATGGCTGAACCTCTATGGAGGAAGCTGTCTACTTTCTGAGAACTGAACTAGAATCAGTAATAAATGCCACCTAGGTCCCTGAATAAGTTGGACGGATTTGACTGGAGGTTTAAATGTGTAAGGTTCTACAGCCTGTTACCAGCACCCTGAATCATCCTATTATCTGATCTGTTTTAGTGCCTAAAAGGGAAGAATATCTCCCAGTATCCCCACAAAATAATCTTGAAATATAAATCCAAAGGTTATCTAGGAAATCCCTTGTGTTTCTGACTCATTTGGTTTGGTCGTCTTTTTTCTGAAGAGAGACTGCATATCTTTGAACAACTTCTCAAGAGAACAGTGACATGGAGAAACAGTATTTTTAAAGGTGATAATCCCTTTCCTTGCTTTGATATAGACTGTGAGGGAATGCAGAAAAACAATTTACAAAATGTCTTACGGCTTGTTTTTTTCTGAGTATTTATCTTTCTTGGCTGTTTGGTGATAAAATTGTAAAGGTTCTTATAAATTACTCACAGCCTGTGTTCCCCCCATACTTACTACTATGCTTTAAAAATATATTCCTCACTAGCAGACTAGTAAAATCATGTGAGTTAAGAATCAGATTTAGTGTTCTTTGGTGAATCAGTACTTACGCTGCAGCAGTGCAGATTTTGTTTTTAATAACTGGAGTGGGAATGAGAATTCATCCTACTGAGTGTTTGATCAATGCAGTAAAAATGTTGCAGGAAGATTCACATGCTTTCTTGTACAAGAGATCCATTCCCAAGGTTGTAGCTTGTCAATAGAAAAACAGATGAGGCCTTTCTGTAAGGGGTTACACACTGACCTAGCTTTGGGTCTCCATAAAGAAAGAGAACCTGTGGAAGAGCAGGGGTAAAAAGGAAACTTGTGTCTGGGCTTGCTCTTAATCCCTTCTTCTCATCTTTGGGACCAACCATCATTATTTTAATGGATATTCCTTAAAATGATTGGAGGGGGAGGGACACTCGCAGTCAGACTTTACATTTTACTTTTGGCTGAGGGCTGAGAATATTTGGGAAAAAGAAGATCAGATGGTATCCTCTGTGCAAGTCTTCACTGGCAAGGATGGCAGACTTAGTGTTTTGTCACTGAGGAGCACAGAAGAGCGGCAGCCTTGGTGTGACACTGACATCTGACAGTTCCAGAATCTCCATGGCTATCCCACCTCTACACTGACAACTTCAAAGGAATGTAAAGAATTCACATGCCAAGAAACCTGCATTTAACATATGGGGGTTATCTGTTTAGAAAAAGGTTTATCTTCTCCCCATGAAGTGTAGAAAGTAAGTTGTTAATGTACTTCACTGCCAGAGAGCAAACTGCTCTTGCAACCAAGGAGAACTAGGCTGCTGGCCAGAAGTGTGACAATGATTTTGTGGAGCTGAGACAAATCCCTGGAAGTGCTTCTGCATGGCCTACGTCTTACCTGAGTAGATCTGATTGGAGGGTATATTTGTAGTATAAAGGAAAACACAAATGAGAACCAGCTCATTTTGTACAGTTCCTCTTCATTACTGACAACCCTTCCTGTTAAAAGGCTTGTGAATAAGCAACTTTTCTTATTGTTCAAGCAGCCATCTTTTTTCATATATGTTTCACCAACATGGTTACTGTCTCCTTGAGCCATTTATAGGTACAAAATAGCACACCCTCTGATGCTAGAATTTACCCTTTGGGCTCCAAGCTGAGTCTCCCGTTGTACAAGGCTAGAAGGAAGAGCGGGAGAAAAACTGCTTGTGAAATACAAACAGAAAAATTCCAAATGTTCAGGTCTATTCCAATTGATCTACTCGGAGAAATCCTAATGCATGGTTCCAGTTAACAGCTGTTGTAGGACCAACAGGGGGAACTCGCACCTGTTTTGCGAGTTGTCCCAAAATGACAGTAATTATTTTTATTTTTGAAAAAGTGATAACAAAAGCAATGATATGTTGAAATTGTAACTGGGGGAATATCCTGCCCAAAATAATAGAGCTATTTTAAGTGGCAGTACATTTGGTACCTAACCTGCTTGATATTTTAACTTTGTCTGTATTTGTCTTTAATTTGAAATTGCTCTGATGTCTATTGATTAGTTTCATCTGAAACGCAAGCATCTGTTACAAAATATTGACTTTTGCATCACCTTTTAGCCAAGTAGGTTAATTGAACGGTGCTTGGGGAAATTATTTCAAATGCAGCCTCTGGCTAGTATTTGTCTTCAAAGAGCTGATGGAATTGTTTGACATTTAGCCAAGATAGCTGCTAAAACTGGAGCTTGAGCAATGAGGCTGTGTAACTGAGGTCGTGATTAAAGTTACATTTTGAAGAAACTTCGTTTATTCCCTATTTAGACAAAACAAACCAAAGGCCAGATCTGGCCTCCATTAGAGTTAGCAGGAGTTTTGCCATTGTTTTAACAGTTGACTGCTGGACTATGGATATCTTAGGGAACACTCGGTACCACTGTCCTTGCCGCTTAAGTTAGCACAGAGCACTGAACTGTCATACAAACCCACCTGTATTTACAGTGGTGTTTTGTGTTGTACATCTATGTGGTACTCAGGTCAAAATAGTTTCTTTTGGTTCCAGGTTTTAGTACAAATTCAAAACCCAGTCTGGGTTTCAGTCAACACTTAGCAGTGTGCTTATATACCAAGTAACAAGTGTTGCCTCATTAAAATGAGACAGCAGGTTTCTAACACTTCACCTTCTCAAATATCGAAAGGGAAAAGAAAGAATATTTTGTCAGTTGAATCCCACTGAATATTCCTAGTAGTTTTACATTTATTTCTGAAACATTCTGGAAGAGACAATAATGTGATAAAGCACTTTTTAAAAATTACCCCTTTTCTAAAAAGTGCCCTGTAAAATGTTGATGACAAATTGTAAAAGAATAGATCCTTGCTGCAAAATAATAACAGTCTCCCACCATCCGCAGAGCTGTATATCTGCCAGGAACAATCAATATTATCGAAGCATTGAAAATACAATCAGAAAAAGAGGTGCTAAGTGATTCGTTTCTCCTTTCTGTGGTCTGTGTTTTTGTAGCTCTTGTCTAAGTGTTCCACTAACATCAGGTTGCATTCCAACTACCTTTCTTCAAATATTTGTGAAGCAAAAGGTGTATGAGTCAGCATTTTGGGGTGATAATGCTTATCTTGTGTTGTATGTCCCTTAGTGGATGCTTGCTTTCGGTTGTCATTCTGTTGCAGTTAGCTAGGTGGTTCCAGGCATTCCTACACCCTGTTTGTCTTTGGGCTTTGCCTTTGCTTTACTCTGCACATGAAAAGGACCGCAGAAATGGACTGCTAGATGAGGATGAGTCGGTTTCAGTGACGATTTCTTTTCCTTCTCCAGACACTGAAGACTTTTGTATAGAATTAATATGCTCCACTGATTTAGTTTGTTGATTTCATTAATCTATAATTGAAAGATATATGGATGAAGCTTGTGGAATGTAAGTTAGCAAGCTATCACGATAAGAGAAGCAGGTTGTAAAGCCCAATACAATATTTTTTCCTATATAATTTAACAAGTAACTCGATAGATAAAAATAGGCGTACTGGCTTTGCCAATGAAATTTAACTGTTTTCCAGTCAATGTGTCATAATCTATATAATGAAGAAGGATGAAACAGATTTCATTTTATATCTCTGAAGCAATTTAGTTGTTTATACTTGTAGTGAGAAGCGAATTAATCTACTTTAGTGTTACCTTTCATCAGTACTCTGCTGTCCACATTCCCCAAGTGAAAACAGCGAGCTTGATTCTTTCCTCACATTAAGAAAATTTACTGCATTCCAACCTCATTGCTTTTACTATGTAATTCCTAATTAGTCTGATGTGAGATTAAAATTATCAGGTCAGTGTGTTCAACATTTAGGAGAGACCACCCTAGACTTCAGTGAGTTTATATATGCTCTCAGTGTGGGTTGTTGTCTCATGATGGAAGAGAATTTTTGAGCAGAAGACGTGCCAACAAGCATCATGGTCTATAGTAAGTTAATGAGTGTTCTTTCGCTATATTGATGCTATCCCATTAAAAGTATATGGCTTCTCGGGTATAAATTTAGATAAAATAGGCTTCCAGGCAGTCAGATATGCTGTCAAAATAGATTTCATACATACATAAATATTGAAAATACCTCGCCTGTCTAACTAGAAGAGCTCCCATTATACAAACTGGAAGAGTGTTTAAAAAATCACTACAATACTGCAACTACTTCTGCTGCCTGCTTGGTGTTCACAGTTTTCCCAGCTTGGCTGTAAACCTCTGCAGTCAGTTTTGTTTATTCACTTTTTGACTTGCCGGGTGTGCTTCCACAGCTGCTGTAAGCTCACCTAGGTGCCTGCTGCTTCCAGAAAGGGCAGTCCTGCCCTAAGCGTATGCTTCCATCACCTTCCTTGTGCCAGTATAGACGAGGGGAATGGACTGAAACTCAGCCCAACAACAGCATGGTTTTCAGCCAGATCAGTTCTGTGATCAGTCTCAGCAAATATCTGTCCAAATGCAGGCAGAAAGGAAGCAACGGGAATGCACAGCCGAGGACAGCACAGGAGAAAAAATGGGACCACAGGTTTTTGGCAGTGGGTTGCATCAGATTCCAGTGGCAGCCACAGGGTATCGCTTCACAGCATGGCATGAGCTGGCAGAACAGCGC
>Ga0181612_176142_pt1 | contig 11833 bp, 9 predicted proteins | sample HoacroProtozoa21_FD_119630 | JGI IMG/M metagenome (GOLD analysis project Ga0181612, IMG submission 119630) | Hoatzin crop microbial communities from Cojedes, Venezuel. Combined Assembly of Gp0051906, Gp0051904, Gp0051908 | reverse complement strand
TAGAGGCAGTCAGAGCTGGAGGTGATGAAATGCACAGTTCCCTGCTCCTCACATCTGACAGTGATGTTAAATAAAAGCAGACCACGACTACAGTAATATCACTGCCAAACTAGTGCTGAAGCAGAGACATAACCATTTCCCCTGTGATCCATTCATTCCCATGGACAGTGCCAGACCAAAGGGAAACTAATATTTTTTGATTGTTAGAAACTTTTAGAAGTGGTTTTACTGACAGATCAGAAAGACAAACGTTACTATAACCTGATGAAGTAATAACTATAGAAGTTCTCAAAGGGCCAGATGGATGAATTTAGGAGGTGTTTCTGCCATGGTACACAGATATGAAATCTATTTACAATGAGATCAAGAAACCTTGAATTGACTTTACTTTTTCTTTACCCATGACTGCATGCAATGCTCCTTTGCTGCACTTCAGCCTGTTGTCCCTGGTTGTCAACAGTCCAGTGGCCACAAGCATAGTAAGGAAACTAAGCACTGCAGGAGCAGCATCCCTGCATGGGAGATCCTTTTGTGTCCTGCCAATGGATGGTCTCCAGCAAAACAGTCCTTTCCTTCCAGATTTACAGGGAAGTGACTGCCCAAGAACCTGGCAAAAACGTTTTCTTGTCCCTGGTTAGCACCTCTGCCGCATTTGCCCTGCTGGCCCTGGGCTCCAGAGCACCAGCCAGGCTTAGGTGCTGGAAGGGCTGGGCTTTAACTTCACTAACACTTGGGAGGACCCACCACTTCCCATTACGGTCATTTATTTTAATTCTGGGAGCTATACATGCCATTTCCACGTTCTTGTACCATTATACTTAATTAAGCTTTTTGGTCTGTAGTCTCAACTACTTGAGTTTCATGCATTTCTTGGAAAAAGAAATTCAAGCTGTGATTCAATTTGAGAGAAAAATTTTGGTCTTGCAGTCTATCTACTGGTACTTCTTTTTTCCTCTTTTTTATTCTAGTGATTTTTTTAAAACCTATAACAACTAGTTTTGAAAAGCCTTGGCAGTGTCAAGCTGGTCTACAATTCCAATTACTTCATCTGGGAACTTTATGGAAAATAGATCAGTAAAACTTAAGATGAACTCTCAGTAAGACATTACCTATCCTGAACATCAAAATTCTGGCTGATTGACTCCAATGGAATTCGCATCAAGCCTTAAATGCTTGTATGCTCTCAGAAACACATTTTCTTTCAGTGCTAGGAGATTAGATACAGACAAAGCAGAAAACTTAAAATACTGTTTTCTGAAAACTGATGAAAGTGATCATATGAGGTGAAATGTCTATCATGAGAAATGGAATCACACCCTAGTAATAAAAGAAATTTATTTCCTTGTGAGATAGAACAAAGAATAAAATAATAAAATTATTTCATACAGTTCATACAGCTTTCTTCTAGCAAACTTTCAGTTCACATGAAATTTTAGTTCAGGGATTCCTATTGCATTGCTGAAAGAAGCTGAAAACAAAGAAAAGGTTTAGTTTCTATTCCCAGTTCTGTCACAGACTTTTTGCTTAGTCTTCATCTTTTTTCTATCTGTCAGTCATGCTTTTTTTTAAATGGAGCCGGAAAAACTTCCCTTATCCAAGGAGAAAAGGGTGAAGACATGGACATCATAGTTGGGATTCCCTATACAGAACCAGATAAAAATGGAGAGTGGACTTGATTTTTATTCTAGTTACAGCAATTTTGCAATGATGCCAATTTCCTGATTTTAATGCAGTTACTTATGTAAACAAGGTTATTTATATGAACTTTTTCAGACAGACTTTGAGTGACACATCTTTGTAAGGCAACAAGAAACAGCTGCATGAGGATTTATCATGCAAATTGCACATTTCTCTTGCTCAATCCTTATTATCTTGCTAATGTTTTGTTTCCACAGCCAGAAATCCTTCACCCTGGAAAATCCAGAAATATGACTTGCAAAGCTGGCACATAATAATCTGATGACCAAGCAGCAAGAGGAGTAAGTTAATGATATGAGATGAAACTCCCCCTGTAAGGATGAACCAAGACATTGCATAACTGAACAGAGTCTTTGACAGACAGTAGAGAAAGAGATAATTAAATTCTTCCTAATTCCTTGCATATAGACCATTATCAGGCCAATGGGAAAAGCAGATCTGTCAGTCCTTTATATGACTCCCCTAGTTCCTGGAGCAGGAGTCTCTCTGTCCCTGCCACTGCTTACCTAGCAGCCTCCAGGACCTCTTTACCTTCCTCTGTGAAATTCCCCTGTATGGATCTCCTTCCTGCAAAACTCTACACAAGCTTTTCAGTTTAGCCTCACATTTCACTGTGACATCTGTTCTGGGAACACAGCCATTTGCACCAACAGGAATGTGTAGAGAAGTAACAAACTGCTTTCCCTTCCCTGGGTTCTCACAGATGCTGCCATCTGGCAGGTATACCAGTGATACCCTTGTGTGGTGGTGATTCACCTTCATTTTCCATTGCATTCAACAGGAGAGACTAGTGTTTTCCAAGAGACTCTATTTCTGGCATCTATGACTTAAGGGAGATTTTAAAAGGACTAGGTGTGACTGACGCATTCATTAACCGTGCTGATCTTTCTAGAATTGCTGAGAAGCTGGTTGCTTTGAAGTTTGCAGAATAAAATGGTCATTTATGGGTCTGATGTAACTGCTGGTCTTAACTTTGCCTAGGAAGAGACTTGGTCCAGGTTCAGAGGAGCTGGTGCCTGGGAGTGGTGAGCAGGAACAGCAGCAACTTTCCACTCTCTCCCTGACATGCTGAGTGCTGCTGCATGTCCTGGGAGAAAACAGAGGAATCACTGCAGAAGCTCTGCCATTCCCAGCAGTTCCTCCCTGAAAACAGTAGCATCCTTCAGATAGTTGGCCAAGCGTTAGGGCTGGGCTGGAAGATTCATGCTATCTATGTAGGCAGGCCTAGACTTGAGAAAAATAACTTGTCTTTTCTAGAGTTAAGCAACAGCATACTTGCTCCTGCTGAACTTTGTTCATTTTACATGTTACTAGAATAAACTTTCTGAGGACTTCCACATATCATGAAAAAAACCTCTCTGCAGAAATACATTCTGACACACTATGCCTCTATCTTGTGAGAGACAGTAGTCACATAGCCACAACTATGGTGGGTAGATTCCTACATGTAGATAAATTGTAGATTGACGTGGAGTGAAATACTGTACTTTCAATGGAATTAATTAGTCATTGCTAATTAGGATGAGTGCCATGCAACTTGTCTTTAAATAAACTTCTAAATAGTGCCTATTTCTCTCGGCTCCCTATGAAAGGGATCCCAGTGTAAGTCACTTATACTATGCAGATAAATCATGCCTATCCTATGTGTGTGTGGCAAGGAGCTGAGAAGATCTCTCTTCTTCCCAGCTAACATATTGCTATGGTAAATATTGCCCATTTCATTCTTCCATTTATTTTCTTTTTTTGGCTATTTTTCAAGCCATGCGAATACTTCGCTTTTCATTTTAGTAGTTTCAAAAATACTCATCAATGGATTCCCAAAAAGCTAACCAGTGCCTCCAGCTGTCCTTTATCTAATAATTTAATGAGCCCTTCAAATAATGCCAGTTAGGGCACACCTGCAACATGTGCTGCAGGACAACACAGAGATACTGAGCTATTCCTGAACAAATTTGCTGCTGCCTGGGTGTCGTGGTTTAACTGCAGCCAGCAGCTAACCACCATGCAGCCACTTGCTCACTCCTCCCTAGGTGGGATGGAGGAGAGAATCAGAAGACTGAAAGTGAGAAAACTCATGGGTTGAGGTAATGACAGTCTAATAGGTAAAGCAAAGCCACACAGGCAAGCAAAGCAAAACATGGAATTAATTCGCTACTTCTCATTGGCAGGCAGGTATGCAGCCATCTCCAGCAAAGCAGGGCTCCATCATGAGTAACGGTTACTTGGGAAGACAAATGCCATCACTCCAAATGTCCCCCTCTTCCTTTTTCTTCCCCTAGCTTTATATGCCAAGTGTGATGACATATGGTGTGGAATATCCCTTTGGTCAGGTGGGGTCAGCTGTCCTGGCTGTGTCCCTTCCCAGCTTCTTGTGCACCCCCAGCGTACTCACTGACGGGTTGATGTGTGAAGCAGAAAAGGGCTTGACTCCATGTAAGCACTGCTCAGCAGTAACTAAAACTTCCCTCTGTTATCAACACTGTTTTCAGCACAAATCCAAAGCACAGCCCCATACTAGATACTATGAAGAAAATTCACTTTATCCCAGGCAAAACCAACACAGTTGAGTACTCAATTAGATGGCATCCTTGCATCAGGATATCCCATGCAGAGAGTTCAGTGGGGCACAGCATTGTTTTTATAAACAGGCATTGCTTTGGCCTTATCTTATCTTTCCAGTTCTTCTCCTGTTTTCTAAACCTCATTTACCACAGTTATGCCAGACTAACTTGCAAAGATCTTTTGCCCACAGTTTAGCTCAAGCCCAAGAGTAGCAAGGTCCCTGCTCTTTCTCTGCCCTCAGAGGCCTAGCTGCTGGCATTGTTCTGCCTGTGTGCCAGGAAAAAAGACTTATAATGTTTGATGTCCAGAAAAAAAAAGCTTACTCGGTCTTTGCTTTGCAAATAAATCTTATTTGCTCTGTTTAATATTTACCAGTGGACATTAACTTAATGCTACCCAGCAAAATGAAGAATAGGGAAGAAGCACTGTGAAAGAGAAGTCCAGCACTGTAAGTACCATATTGTACTTTCTTAGAAGTCTTTGAATTCATGTTGTCTGTGATCTCTGCCATTTACTGCACAATATTTAATTCTGAGATGTATTTATTTTGTACAGTAATTGGAAATTATTTTATCTTCTGGAAGAACATTCTGAATGTTGGAAGCATGATTCAGTCAGTGATCCATCTCCTAGCTGCAGTGCCAGGACAACTGGGAGATGAGGTCCAAAATGAGTACTCAACAGTCAATACCAAGGTGAAGCACAAAACCTTGTCTCTGCTCCCAGAGGAGTAAATGCAGTTGTAATCTCTATGTCGTGACTACTCCAGGCTGATGCAGAGCTAATGAGAGTAGCACCCCTCTACCTACAGCATGCTTAAAGACCAGGCTACTTGAAGCTAAGTGGCCTGGAAGAGAAACTAATCTCTCTCGAAAGCAGATTTTGGGAATAATAAAGAGAGTACTTACCAGACCACTTACCAGACCAAAAGGAATTACCTCCATTTTTTCAGAGCTGATGTCTTCATCCAGCATTTTAGACATGCTGAGCACAGCTCCCATACTCATCCCTTCCACAGCTTATTTCTCCAGTGTTTTGTACTGGGCAGCCAGAAACAGGGGAACCCACAATTAACAATTCCCCATGAAAAGTTTGATGTAAGACCTAAATCCAGCATTAGACACACAGCCTGACGCAGACCCTGGGGCAGAATCCTGTGCTCCAGAATAAGTATACAGCTGCCATGAACAACATTCAGATAGCTTCTGTTTTTCTGCAGCCCACCACCTACTTCATGTTTTTAAGTTTCTGCCATCTGAAATAATATAGGTGAGGAACACTATGGAGAACATTCTTCTCCAGTGTATTTCACGGTTCGTCCTCTGAAAAGGGCAGAAGAGAGACTGTAGGGTTATGTAGAATTTGCTTATGTTAGTTAAAGGAAGAGGAAAGGTCATCAAATTGCATGTACACAGCAAGGCAGATATAGCTTTTCCTAAGCTCTTGAGTCTTGGGCTTTGCAACCTTATGGATAGTTTATGTGCAACAGAGACAGTCAATAAACTTTAACAATTTATCCTCAATTTACTGAAACACTTAAGGTAATGTTTTGAAATAATACAGTTCTTGAGTTCAGAGCTGCTACACAAGAGGCAGAAAGATATAAAGAGTTTAAGGAGTGTGCATTTAGAGGGATTTCATTCACAGCTATAACCAACATTATCTCTGTATCACTGTGGTGCTTGAAAACCCAAGTCATAACAAGACCATGGATACTAAAGAAACATACCAGCCAAAGTTGGTGTCTCTGCCAATGTACTTAACAAATACATGGGGGCCAATAGCTGAACTCAGCCATACACCCAAAGCCACTTCGGTGTTCAATGAGGCCATGCTGGTCAGAGGCAAGAACTATTTCAGGCATAATACCTCATGCAAGCCTACACAACATGGATTCTCCTCTGGCAATGCCACATTGCTCATTGGTCAGAAACTGAGACAACTGAGTAGAAATAGGTTATCCAGAAGGTCAAGTAGAAGATTATTTCCAAATAGAGCAGTAATCCTAAAGACTGACATCTGAAAATGAGTATCTAGAATACAGAAACTATTTTTATGCAGGAAAGATAAAATACTGTAGATAAAAGGGTTGCTTTATTCTTTCTTAACAGAACAGTTCAGAAGGAAAATGAAGTCTGCATTCTATCTGTGTTTGTTGCTTCTTGGACTTCAAGTCCAAAGTGAACATGGGTCTGATAATGAACAGCAGAAACAGAAGATACCCTATTACTCAGAAGACCATTCCCAGGCTGAAGACGAAAACTTGGCTCATGACAAGATAGCCCTCAGCAATGCTGACTTTGCATTTAGGTTTTACAAGCAGGTCAGAGAGGAGGCAGGCAACAAGAATATTTTCTTCTCTCCTTTGAGCATCTCCACTGCCTTTTCAATGCTCTCCCTGGGGGCCAGAGCAAACACTCTCAGTCAGCTGCACAAAGGCCTTGCCTTCAACCTGACAGAGATGGAGGAGCAGGAGATCCATGAGGGATTTCAGCGCGTCCTCCAGCTGCTAAATGACCCTCACCGAGAAGTCCAGTTGAACATGGGCAATGCCCTGTTCATAGACAACCGGCTGAAACTGCTCCAAACATTTTTGGATGATGTTACAAATTTTTATCATTCTGAAGCTATTTCTAGTAACTTCCAGAATTCTCCAGAGGCTACAAAGGAAATCAATAAGTACATAGAAACAAAAACCCATGGGAAAATTGTTGATTTACTCCAGAGTCTTGATTCGGACACTGCGGTGGTTCTGATTAACTACGTTTTCTTTAAAGGTGAGTGACAAATGCGAGTAGAAGTTATATACATAAGCTCTGGAAGTCTTATCCAGATCTAAGAAACAGGACTTTTGTCATATTGTGGACCTATGCTATCATCTAGCTTAAAATATATCCTTCTACTTTTAAATGACATAAGGAAGTATTTGAAAGCCAGATATGAAGAACCATTTTCCATATGAGTTAAAAAAAAAAAGAGAAATAAAGAAAAAAGAATCCATAGAAGTACTGATTAACATTGTATCAATTTTGTTCAGCACTGAAAATACTTAGAAAGGATAAGCTTGGGAATTTATGATCATTTGTTGAAAGGCACAGGTGTTTGGCTGTGCAGGACACTGTCAAACACGGGTGACGTGTTTTATGGAAGGAATAAGCCTGGAGCCTGTATAGTGGGAGTCTGTGGAAGTTTTACCACCGCCTTAGTAGGCAAAGGCTGGGGCCTTTTCCATGGAAAACATCAGCCTATATTTTTCTTCTGTGATTTTTATTAGAACCATTGAAATGACACAAACCTTCTTTCCATGGCCAGGGAACGAGCATCCTTAAACTGAGATAGGTTTGTTGTTGCCTTCACAGTTTGAACACAGTAGTTAATGCATCGACTAATGTGACATGCCTTTAATAGTCTCCTTTTCGGTCTACTCAATTCTATACTCACTCTTTTGTCAAAAGGCTACTGGGAGAAACCTTTCAACAATTTGTCCACCAGAGACGATGACTTCTTGTTGGATGCCAAGAATTCTGTTAAGGTCAAAATGATGCATCAAGAAAAAGCCTTTAATATCCATAGGGATGAGAAGATGTCTTGCTGGGTAGTAGAAATACCATACAAGGGAAATGCTATTTCATTGTTTGTTCTGCCTGATGAAGGGACAATGAAGCAGGTGGAGGATGCTCTGCTGAGAGAAACAGTGTCTAACTGGATGCAATCATTTCAAAAAAGGTAATCTTTTAACTGCTGCTTTGTTTAAATATTGAACAGGCCATCGCTACTCATCCAGGCAACAAATTGCTAGGCACATCTCTGAGGAACAAGCATTGCACGGTTTCTTTAACTCAGATAAGGTATCGGGTGAGGTTGTACCTAACGAGAACGCACTTCTCAGCTCCCCCAGTCACAGCAGTGGGAGTGCTACCAGCTGTGAGGATCCTGCACACAGGTACATAGCCCTCAGGAGCCTGCCTTGAGTGGGAAGAATCTAGTCCAAAAGAAAGTACAATTTCTTTCTCTCCAGTCTGGATGATACTTTCCAGTCAGTCACTTTCATAAACCAGCACTCTGTCCCTGCACCACTGATCAGACTGTGACTGGTGGGACAGGTACCTCAATTTTTGCTTCTCTAGCATGGGATTAATCACTGTCTTAGAAAGCCAAGCCTTAGCTCCATGGGTATTTGGGATGGGTGTATACCTGCAACAGCTATTGCATCAAGGGATCTTGCAATAATAAACTCACATTTTTCATTTATTTTTGGAAAGAAAAATCTACCTGGACCTTCCAAAATTCTCCATCTCTAGCTCCTATGATGTTAAGAGCCTGTTTGAGAAAATGGGTGTGACGGAGGTGTTCAGTCACCAGGCTGATCTCTCTGGAATGGCAGAAAAAGCTCTTCTGAAGGTTTCCAAAGTAAGTATGCAAACAGATATGGTAATCAAGAGATTTGTCTGCCTTGCTAACATGCAGGTTTTATCTTTGCAAATAGGCTGATCTCACTTCTGGAGTGTAGTCATGGCTCACTGATGGTAATAAAGGAAGGAAAATATTAGGCATTAAATGGCTGTTGTTCCTACATTTTAATATCAAATTTTTCACTGCACAGATATCCTGCAAATTCACTTGAAAATTTTTGAAGAAGAAAACAGGTCTGGAAAAGACAACAGGAATAATTTCACAAAAGCTAGTGTAAAATAATTAATGCATGACAAGAGTCATAGTTATGACAGAAGTTTGGGAATAATCATTCTTATGCTATGTATACACTTTTCATTACTACATTATCTAAGCACTTCAGAATTTATATGAACAACAGACTTGTGGGACAGGGATAGCCTCAGTTCACAAAAAATAAACTGTCACACATACAAGCAAAGTGATTTCCCTAGCGTCCCAGGGAATGTATGCCTTGTGTCATGAGGGAAGTGATCCTTCCCCTCTATTCTGCACTTGCAAGACCACTTCTGGAGCTCTGCACATCCAGTTTGGGGCTTCCCAGTGCAAGGGAGATGTGGACATACTGAAGCAAACTGAGTCCAGTGGAGGGTGAGCAGGGCAGTCATGTGTCTCGAGCACATGGTGTGTGAGGAGAGGCTGGGAGACCTGGAGTTATTCAGCCAGGAGAAGAGAAGGTGAAGGAGGGTTCTTAGAGGTGGCTACAGATATGTATTAGGAGGGTGCAGAGAAGATGGTCTCAGATTCTTCGTGCAGGTGCCCAGTGATAGGATAAGAGACAGCGCTCATAAGATAGAAAATGGGAAATTCTCATCTGATATTATGTAAAAAAATTCACCATGCGGGTGATCAAAAGCTAGGATGAGTTACTTAGAGAGGCTATGAAATTTGCATCCTTGGAAATACTCAAACCCTAACTGGAAGAGACCCTGAGCAACCTTCTCTAGTGTCAGAGTTGACACAATGTAGGGTGGTTGGTTGTATTGGATGACCTCTAGAGGTCCTTCCAACCTATATTATTTAATGATTTTGTGATTTCTCATACTGAATAATACCTTATTATATGTATAAACACCTGGATTACATAGACAAGTGAATAGCGAAAGGTTAGTAGGACCTCATGAGAGGAAATTTCAGATGCGTTATGGACAATGAAGAAAAAACACGGAGGGCTGACCAAAGACAATGAAATAAGATCACGTGAATTCAGAAATATGAGTTTGCTATACCTACTGTAGAAAGCCCCGAAAAGTAAATCCATGTCAGTGGGTTGTGTTACAGAAAGACATACTATAAATCTTGTCACTACTGTGTCTTTGCAGAAAGAATTTTTTTGCACACACGGAAATTGATGCACAATGAAAACTTCCTTCTTCTGTGTTAAACATGAAGGACAAAATCTTACTCTGAGAAACAACAGAACAATGAATGTTCTCTATGCTGCTCAATCTCTGCAAGCAGCCAAGTTTGACTCTGCCAGCATGTTGAAGAAAACTCTCCCTGAACTCAGACCTAACTTTGCTTGTCTTGGGAAGGCTGGGCATGAGTATCTTTTTCGCACCAGTTCTACATTCATTCCATGCTTTCTTTTCAAAACTACCTTCTCACAGTGTGAGCAAGTTTGTCCCCAGCTGCTTCTCACTCTTCTGTACTTAGATTTTAATCTTTTCTTTCTTTGCAGGCAATTCACAAGGCGGTGGTGGATGTTAGCGAGAATGGCACAGAGGCTGCTGCAGTGACAGAGATAGAAATGGTACTAATGTCTGCACAGATTCCTCGTCCTCCTTACATCAGATTCAACAGGCCCTTCCTGATGATGATTATTGACCAAATCTCCCACAGTATCCTCTTCATGGGGAAAATTGTGAACCCAGCTGCCAAGCAAGACTAGGCCAGAGCTCTTGTACTCCCCAGTGCAGAGAAGAGAGCTTGTGCACATCCCAGGGAATTCTTTGCATAAAGGGACTAGAATTGATCCCTAATTAACAAATAAATAAGCATCACATTAACTTATTCTTCACTTACAAACAGACAGCTGGGGACAAACATGAGTGGGCCATGTTTATAAAATGACCCCAGCCAAATAAGCAGCCATGGAATCATCAACAGACAAGCATTTCTCTACCTCACTCACTCATCACTGGTGACACAGTGCATGCAGATAAACCTTCCTGCTCCTGGCTGAGAAACTCCCTATGTGTCCTACGTCCTGCATATCGTTCTCAGCTCAGAAACCACAAATCTATCCCCTTCAGCTGAGAAACCATCCTTTCCCTCCCTCTCATTCCTCTGTGAATCCAAGGAGATGTCTCCTTCTTCTGTGAAGTCCTTCCAGGGCTCAGTGGCTAAGAAGAGAAACAGAAACACAGACCTGTTAAACCTTTCCTCTCCTAGGTGGTGGATGCTCACAGGTAAAGAATAATCCTTTTCCTTCCAGCTTGACAACTGTCTCCTACCAGCTCCAAGCCCTTGCTCCCATCTCCATTCCTCATTAATTGCTCCAGAGTAATGGGCCTAACTTTTCCAGCAGGGCAAGGGTTTATCTTCTGTGTCAGTGAAAGCTGCACATCACTGCACAAATGGTCATACTTAAGGGTCTTCTGCATGTACAGTAAAGCCTGGGGTCCCTAGGAGAACTGGACGTGGCAAAAACTGCCCTCTGATTCCAGAAACTGGTGACAGTAGCCTGGGAGGTCATGTCTCCATTGTCCAAATGCCAGGTAGTCATGTTGCCCTCCACCCGCTTCTGCAAGCCCAGGCTGATGAGTGCATCCAGGAGATTCCTCTCCATTAACATGATGATTGGGGTGCAGCATGGTGACTTGGACAGCTTCCTGAGCATTGAGTAGGCAGAAGCCAGTGTTACCAGCAGCACAATGTGAGTGGAAAGCTGCATTGCAGAAGATTAATTTATGGTCAATTAAAAATAGAGTAAAATATTAATAAACAAAGACATAATTTAAAAAAGCTTTTCCCCACCCCTCCCTTCTTCCCAGGCTCAATTTCACTCCTAACTCCTCTACAGCCTCCCTCTGAGTTCGGTATGGGGGTTGCAGTCAATTTATAACACTTCTTTTCTGCTGCTCCTTCCTCCTTACGATCTTTCCCTGGTCCAGCATAG
>Ga0181612_157365_pt1 | contig 11833 bp, 3 predicted proteins | sample HoacroProtozoa21_FD_119630 | JGI IMG/M metagenome (GOLD analysis project Ga0181612, IMG submission 119630) | Hoatzin crop microbial communities from Cojedes, Venezuel. Combined Assembly of Gp0051906, Gp0051904, Gp0051908 | reverse complement strand
GTCTTTTCCGTCCTTTGAAAATTCCCGGCTTGTTTAGGTTTTTTTTTTTTCCTCTATGGGAAAAGGGCCCCCCCCCCCCCCCCCCCTTCACGTAACTGCCCTTTATAACACGCTGGGTACGCGGGCACCTTCGCGAGGGTGCGGGGAATCCCGCGGGGCTCGTCTGCCGAAGAAAACGTCACCACTTTGGCAGAATCAGATTGTGATAAACCCAAACTTTTAGAGATAGTAAAGTTTTGTTTTCTAATGTCTATGGATTTAGTTCAGTCCAGTTCATGGTGCTGGAGGACAGTATTAAGCAAAATGAAGAAAAAAAATAAATGCACATGTATGCTTACTAAACCAATACAAAGCCACCTAAAATTTTGCAGGACACCGTTTCTCAAGGTATTTGACTTAAAGCAAAGCAGCTTTCCTACAATGACAATTTCAAAGAAACCTCTGCCTGTTTTATGAAGAGGTGAAGATTAATTTTACTCTAGTGAATTTAGACTCCTTCTGCCACAAGGCTTTCCCAAGTAAGTATGAGAGCAAGATCTGCTTTAGCCAGCTGCTATTCACCATCAGTGCTTCTCTCAGTAAATGTAATTTAGTAAAAATTTGAGTGACGCAGACTTTATGTGCATCATGATCCAGCAATTAGCTCTCTTTTTTCCTTCTAACTCAATATTGCATTTCTTTCTAAGGCCCAAAGTTACTCCTCAGAAGCCACTGTCATACCTGGAGCTTTACTGTAGCTTATAGTCTAAGCAGGGAAGCTTTTTTCCTGATTATTTTCTCAATTTTACTCTTTAGGTGCTCAGAAACCTATGATATTTGTGGGTTTGGGTTATTTGAATGCTGCCATAAACCTCCACCCTGAAAGATGTTGGTAATTTGTCTAATCTACCAACAGCCATCCAGCCCCTTGTCTGCAGCTCGCAGCGATTACCACTGCTGTTGCCAGTGGGACCGGAGACCTGTTAAGAGCAAGAGACCTGGGAGTGAGACCTATGCTTTAGATACACTGAGTATATACTAAAAAACACTTGAAAGTGAAAGATTTCTGAGGCAATTTTATATTACACAAAAAACTTAATTGTTTTTCAAAGAGCATACTTGGAATTTTTGGGTTCTGCTTTGGGGTTTTTTGGTTGTCTTTTGATTGTTTTTTTCTTTTAGAATTTCAGTGGGAACTGAAGTTATGTCAATATTCTGCTTGCTGAATTTTGCTGTGATGAACTGTTAAACAGGCTGCTATGTGCTCAGAGCAGCAGTACTTATGATGATCTAATGAAAAAACATCCTTATAATATTGTGTGTATTTGCATACACGCAAAATGAAATTCAGGACATTTGTTGAAGGTGTTTTGACTTTCTGTGAGTAACAGTTAACCGTACTCTAGTCTCTTTTAAGGAAAAAGGTAGTACTTCATTTCTGAGCCTCCCATTTTGCTGCAGAGTAAGGGAAATCTCTCACTTGGTTTTAATCTGACCCCGAGAGGCTCACTGGCGTTAAACCAGCTACCTGCACGTCAGCCCAGGATGTGCCCAGTGGCACGTCACTGCACCTCTGGGTACGATACGCTGTACCCTGCAAAGGTGAAGAATGGAAATGTCATCTTGCACATCACAGCTTGTACAAGCGGAAATTAAAATGGACTGATGCAAAGTATAATATTCATAAGTGAATATTATTAAATTATTATTTCATAATAATCAAATTGTAACAGCTCTATTCCTGTATGGGAATTATTTTTTGCACTGCAATCTGTATTGAGGGTTTATCCAAAGATAACACAGGAAATACTGCGTACAGTTACTGGAGCAAGGCATTTCTGGCAGATTTCCATGGCATGCTCAAAGTCTGTGGACTGGCCTACATTTGCCTTTCGTTTAAAAACGTGGAAGAGATATTCAGTAAGTGCTGACTACAGCTCAAAGCCCTACCGACTGAGCAGAGGGATGAAGAGTCACAAGCTACAGCTAAGTAAGGGGGATTTATAAATTTGCAAGTAAGTGTCTTGTGTTAGTGATGTCTTGCTTATACAAGACAATGGATAATAAATTATTAACCGAATGAGGTAAGTAATTCCATTTCCTACTGTTTCCTGCTGTCTGTAACAAGAAACTCTAGACCTGGGAGTTCCTAATTTCTCAGCAACAAAATGCCATCTAGTGGTAACCGCTGAATATTTTGAGATAATACTTTTTTTATATTAACATAAAATTTTCATATATTTTTTCCTGATATTCTACACTTCACAGCCCGTTCAGCTCTTGAGAGAGTCAGATAGAGCAGCTGGGGAAAGGTGCTTCTTCCCCAGGCCCGTGCCTGCGGCGGCTGGGATGCTGTGCTGCCCGACTGCCAGGGATGCTCTCCCTGCTTCTGCTGCCAGCCCAGTTTTCCCCTGCTAAGGGCTGAATAAACTTTCAAACAGAGTTGGCAGGCTGCATCTTACTGTTTCTTGACAATAAAATACAAAAATATTCATTTGGCCAGTGCTGTATGAAGAGAAGCTGAAAGCCACCTCTGCTTCGCTGACTTTGTTGATCTGTCTCATCTGGCAGGAGGCCTTTCCCTCTGGTTCATCGTTCAAGGAGATAAGGGGAAACCATGCCCTTTGCTCTTCTGATGAACTCCTCGGGAATGCTGCAAGCCTCATCATAGCTCAGTTTGCCTGCTTGACTCCTTAGAGAAGAATATAAATGCTAGAAAAGTAATAAAAACTAACATTTGGCCTCTAGAAAAGGCTCCTGAAAAAGTAATGGCCATGAACTGGCTTCTAGTGTAGCGTAACAGAATTTGCTTGTACAGCAAGAACAAACAATCAGGCACACAACCCACCACCACCCCGCAATCATATTTCAATGTATTCATCAACGTGAACTGGGGCTAGGAGGCAGCAGTCACCGCCTGCACGTGATTCGAGCCCACTGACAGAGAGATCCCGGCTTGATAGACAGCGCTGGCTGAAGAGAGCTCTGCAGCGCTTCAGCTGTCTGCGGTGTTGTACGTCATTGTGATAGCAGGTTCTGCTGCTGTTGTTTATGGGCCTGCTTCTTCCACGCACTATTTGGATTTCTCCACCTACTGGTCCGTGTTACCCTGCTCCATCGCAGCAGCGGTCGCCAGGGCTGTAATTACACCGAGGGTCTCAGAGATGTACTCTGCAGGCTGGTGCAGAAAGCTAACCGGTCCTGCTGACGTCGCTGTAGAAGTCGACAAAGAAACACGACATCGGTTTGACGGGCCGTGAAGGAGTTTGTGGATGGACAAAGAAATCCTTCGTTTTGATTTTTGGTTTGTGTGATATTTGAAGTAAACTGCAGCAGACTGAAGCATCTGATTAAGAAGGGCACTTGGAGCAGAGCTCGCCAAGAGGCTCATCTGAGAGCTCAGGCTGCTGCCGGCTCTCTGCCCTTGCTGGGAGGCCAGCACTGGCACCCGTGCTCCCATTGGGCGCCCCGGGGTGCTGCTGGCTGTCCCACCCCTCGGCCCCCCGGGGTGCTGCTGGCTGTCTCCCCAGGCCACGGCACCGGGCAGCGGTGGACAGGAGGGAGCAGGAACAGGGCCGGAGCAGCACTGGCTGAGGGGGGAGTAAACGGTCGCGGAAGCACGTTTTGGCAGGCAGAACAGGAAGAGTTTGGGGAATGTTGGCGAACGCAACCTGAAGAGCGTCAAGAAATCTGTCTTGTTCGTCCTACCTAAAAATATGTGAGGAACTCCCTAGATCTGGGACAATTACTTAAGGCTGGAGCAGTGGCTTTCTCTGAGTGACAACTGTGGTCTTGCAGGTGGCGTGGCTGCATCAGCCATTGTCCCGCAAGCTTTCAGAGCTGCAGGATGCGTTGAAGAGGACATGATTCTTCACAGGCAGAAGGAAGGTGTTCTGTTGTGCGCACAGGAAAGAAAAGGAATCTTACGAGGAAATGGCCATGCGACCAAACCTTGGAATAAAGGGGAAAGAATAGTGAAAACAATCTCGTTTGTAATACCCATCTGAACTTTCCATCTATGTTTTCTGAAGCTATCAAGCTAAATACAAATGTAGGTGAATCAGTATGCAGTGCTTACGCACTGTTTTTCATTCCTTCAAAGAACTGGACAGAGCACAGACACCGTTAAAGTTTTTTGTCTTTATATGGATAATGATTATATGCCATAAAAAGGAAATTAATTTTAATGCTATATCACTTGATAATCTGGACTAGTGCTTCTGATTTCAACACTCTCAGAGAATAAACTAATTGGCTTTCTCTGTCCCATGTTCCCTCAAAACAGTTTAAGACACGTTCTTCTTAAAAATACGCCCACCTGGGAGCAGAAAGGAGAACAGTTTTCCCTTGGTGGGCCCGAGAAGCTGTTTTCGAAGAACAAGCAGCAGACTGGTGGTTGAAACTTTGCTGCAGCCCATGCTGAAACGGTGAGGGCCGGGGTCCCCCTGCTCATGCAGCACTGCACAGCGTCTGCCCTAGAACTTTGTTGCTACGGATACAATGACTTCAGAATTCAGAGTTTATCTGCACCGGCTGAAAGCATTGCAATCGCATCTCTACTGTGTGTAGAAAACCACTAGGAACTGAATTTTGGAAGGACCAAACCAGGAATGATCTTCCTGTATATCTGTTTGATTGGGGATCACGCGAGTTTATTATTATTATTATTGAATATGTGATGCTGAATTCCAGATCTGAGGTCAGTGTGGTGATGTGCAAGTCTGATTGCAAGATCAGTTGTGTGATCTCTGATTTTGTTTAAAATAAGACTGCTGCATGCACAGCTGAAAAGTCACCAAGCCTTAGTAATTGTCTCCAGCATTGCCAATTTAGGACCTGGATATCTGCTAATTTAATTTTGCTTTGCTGAGGGGCTTTCCACGTGTCTTGGTGAACAATAAGCAAAATGTGCACAACCATGGGATGTAGGTATTTTATTATTAAAGAAAGGGGAAATAATGCTTTTTTTCTCTCCTCCCCCAGAAAAAACAGTGACATCAGGTACAGAAATGAGACATTTCTCTCTGTGGGGACCACATAATAAATTATGCTTTTGGGCACAGATAAAAGGGATCAGATAATTTTGCCCTTTCATAAGGAATCTTATTATTGTAAGTTTACAATTCACTAAAACTATTGTGAGACTGGCAGATCAATTAATGAATAGTGAAAATCTCAAATCCTAATTAAATCCCACTATTACTTCCAAGATTGGTTTATCTCCTCTCCAGGAATACTTGATTTGAACAGCTTATTTAACAGGAAAAGCTATTGATCCCTTCAATAACACTTTAGAATCATTAAGAGGAAAAACTTCAATCTCCTTCAGCTCTTTGAAGCTGTTTTGGTTAATGTCATCCCTCTGCGATCCTGAAGAGCTAATGCTGGTCTTGAAAGATATTTCGAACATTATTCTATGCTGCTTTTTGCACCTTGCTGCCCTTACCGGCCTGCTTGCAGCGTTAGCCGCATAAGTGCAGTAAAGCAGAAAGGTACCACTGGTGCACGTGCTTCCTTGCTCCATTTGGAAGGTTTTATATTCTTCCTGGTGGAAGAAAACACACCTCTCTTAGAGCTTCGATGAACTGCAAATTGGTCATCCAGCGCTTCTGCTACCTCAACCCTTTGAGACTTGGACATAGAAGCATCTGCAGGTCATTAAAGTTCATTCTACAAAGGCAACCAGATTGCGCAAGTCTATACAGCAGGAAATTCTCAGAACATTTCCAAAGTTCACTTCTTATTCATGTAGTCCATTTTCTAAATTATCACATAAAATTCAACCTCAATGTGATGCAGTTTGCCTTACCAGGGCCCATAAACCCTTGTTGATATAAAGCACATTACTGAGTTTTAAAGTACCCTTAAATGTTTCATGTGCTCTAAAATTTGGATATTCTTTCAAAGAACATGAAGTATCCTAGAAGATGCAACTCTGTCTGAGAAGCAAGTTGTGTGGGATAGCTAATACCCTTATCAAGAACATCCTTTTTGAATGGCTTCAGTAACACGTACACTGACTTCTCTAACAATGTAGAAATCACTTTGATTGCTCGGGTACTAGAAAATCAAATAATTCCACTAAGAGCGTGTAGGTTCTATATAGCACTTCAGAACTGCACGTTTGGGTTGCTTATGAGAAGGTTTAATTTCTTTAGCCATTCTTCAAAGCCATCCAGTGGCTCTAGAGGTGGATCCAGTGGATCTATCTAGAAGTCTCTTGATTGCATGAAGAACCACTGCCAATTCTGTGGTGTAGCTTATGGCTTCAAGTAAGAGGTCATCCGCTCAGGGTTAAGGATGTTTTGAAAGTCAGGACTAGAAGCATCTTGCGGGTTTTTTGTGGGCTTTGTTTGTTTATTTGTTTTTTTGGTTTTCTTTTTTTTTGCTGGCTAGTTTGTTCTTAGTTTTTAGTGTTTACACTAAATTATGAGTTATAATGAATGAATGAATTATAAGGAATGAAATTATACTCATAACAGTTTATTCCTAAGACTAGTTTGCCAATGGCTTGCCTTCTGTTTTTTTACTTGCAATTTCCAAATTTCTTTCAAATATATACAAGCACTGCTTCAACTAATGCCTTAATAGGTGTTTCTAAGCATGGTATAAAAAGGAAGTATTATGAAAGTTAAATAGAAGCTATAAGCTGCATTTTACAGCCAGTATAAACACACTTGGGTGTTTTATAGCCATCAGTATCATCTCCTTTGACACTTGAGGCTTGTCCCTAGGAGACAGAAAGCAGAAACTTCCTGGAATTTCTTTAATTAGCCTGTTCATTTCACTTAATAAAACAAGCAATCAAAAACATATTGTGTTTCATACGCAGGACACTTACAAATGTAACTTAGACTATGTAGCTCTTACATCTGAGTAAACGTGCAAATAATTTTGAAATTTCCTAATATTTTAACAATTTTATTAATAACTGATCTCGCATTAGAAGACTGGGCTGATGGGATACGCTGTTAAGTGTGTACGTGAGCAGTAAGAAAGCTCATAAAAATTCTGGTGTTAAAGTATATTCAAAGCAGCTGCAAATAAAAATGCCTTTTTGCAGTTATAAATAGTTTAATCACTCGCCTATTTTGATCTTGCTCGCTCTAAACATCACCTGGAACCTGCTGCGAGAGGAAAGCTCCGAGTGTCAGCACAAAGCCCAGCACGCTGAGCGACCCCGATCCACAGTGAGCATCAAGGCGAGCAGCACCTTGTTTGTGTGCTGGCACCCTCAGGAGCCTCACAGCCCAAGGGAAGGGAAGCCTCACTTAGTTTTGGTCAAATCTAGCAATTTATGTGACAGTGATCATAAAAGAAATTTGGGTAGCTCTGGATTTTCCATTTCCATATAGCACACTTCATTTACTAACCCTTTTCCAGCCCCCGTCCTTAGGCATGCAGGAGACAGAAGACCAGTCCTTCCTCAGCACAATCGTAGTGCTGGAAGTACACGTAAATCTGTGTTTGAAAGTATTAGAGGAGGTCATCAATGTTTATGAAATAAATAAGGCAAAGGTGAAAGCTTGAAAGAAAATAGGAATGAAGTAGCTCTTGACTTGAAAGACGGGGCAGGATACCTGTCAGGGAAACAGAAAGCAGCCACCTAATGCAGAGGAAAAGGAGGGGTGGCTGCGCTGTACCTAGCCCAGCGTTTTCCGTTCTCCAGCCTGCTTAGGTCAGCAGTGTTAGAGCAGAGATGTTACCCAGGGCGGCAAAGGTGGACGTTCTTGGAAAGTGCTGCTGGCTATGAAGAGTAATCCAGGTGCAGGTTTTCTTTATAATGGGAATTACATCCAAGATGAAGATCATATGATTTTGCCAAGATACATGGATAGCATCTGCTATATCCTATCCATAGTACCTGTTCATGATGTAATTGTCATCACATTCATGCACAAATCTTGGCAATCAATTAAGCGGGAACCATAATGTAAAAGTCCTTAAGAATTATTTTGGAAAGGACTTTGCTCAGGCAGCATAGGCAAGAGTGAGCTTTTTTCCTTTCATGCAGTTACATTCAAAAATGGCATAATGTCTCATAACATCAGTCTAAACACAGCAAATTGCTTAGTTGTTAAGCAAACGCCTTTAGTTTAGGTTTAAAATTATGATTGTGCTCTGTGCTGCTTCCCCTTAGAGCCTGTTGCATCCACTTCTAGTGTAACCAGAAATAAATCTAGTTCTAACGGTTGTCAACGTCACCTATGTCTGTTGAACATTTCTTCACGACCCAGAGAGCCAAAAGCAGGCATGTTAGCCCATTCTTCATTTCACTGATGTACGTCACCTACTGTGTATCAAACTGCTCTGAGCTGTAACAGGACACAGCACAATTCCTGTTGGTCAGGATACGATGCTGAATGTGAGTTTATAATGTGGGAGCTGTGATTTAAAACAGAAGGTATGATGGATGTGTTACACATATCTCACATTCCTTGGCAATGATCTTCAAATTCAATACACAAGTTCCTCCCAGTATCTGTTACTTTGCTAGTCTGTACCCTGTAGGTAAAATAAAAAGAAAATTTTAATTACCACCAAAATCTACAGATTAGCATAGATCCCAGTAAAAGGCTGATTATGTCTGGTTTACCAAGGTTGCTCACAGCTGCTATACTTGGTGCAGAGATTCTGTCTCCCTCTATGCCTGTACAGTGTTGGGTAATAATTGTGTTTAAACGACTTTGCCATTAATAATGAACAACAGCATCCAAAAGATAAGCTCAAGTCCCCTTCTCTCAACAAAGGGAGAAAGATTATCCAAAATGCTGGCAATGTGCAGTGACTATTCTGGGACTGGCAGTAGGCTTGGTGTTATGTTCAATTAGCTGTCATCTATATAAATAGTAATTTTAACTAGCAAGCTTGGTAGTCAGTCTTCAAACTTTTTATTGATGACTTTTAAATTAGATAGAACAATTGGATTTATCTTACCAAACAAGCAGTAGAAATCTGCCTTGCCGTGTTCTGTTGAGCTCTGAATTTGCTCAGTAAGGTGGCCCTTGGCCGCCCCCCCCGCGCCTGCCCCACAAACTCCCGGCAATTACACATTCGAAGCTAAATTAAATTCTGCACGTGATAAGGCTTCTACGGTGCTGTTTTCCCGCTGTCAAGGGGGTCTGCTGCAGGAAGACACTAACTGTGGTAAGATGCTACCTACCCCTATTCATCAGGTAACATCTCACCGTGTCTTCACTTTTACTGCTTCCCATTAATACAGAACAGCTTTAATTTATGGATTTTTTTTTTCTTCACATAACATTATATTTACTAGCTGGGAACCTTTCTTTACAGTTGTGTATAAATCTTTAAAAATGTCAGTGACTAATTTTAAAATCTCATTTATCAGTATATGATTAGTGAATTAGTTAAAGTTTGAAGAAGAAATGTCTGGTAATTAGAAGGAGTTTTGTACCAGACCTTCAGACAAGGCGATGGATCAAAGAAAGGCCACTGTGGAAAACGGGCCACTGCTCTCGCGCTGCTCAGCACCCAGAACAAGCGGGCAACAGGAGAGAGGCCAATATAAAAAAACCCTAAGCACTGGGAACCAGCCCCAAATCCCAGCAATGAATTCTACGTGAAGAATGAAGCAGTAGTAGCTGACTTAAAAGTAGTAACTGACTTTGAGGAGCCTTGAGGCTTGGGAGGCGAGGCAAGAAACCTACCACAGTGCAACGAGCAGGCCGGAATGTAGCATGTTATGTATATATTTCTCTTCCAGAGACTTTATTCTTGAGGTACACTTTGTAAAGACCCCCACAAATAGTCCTGGCAAGTATAACAGTGCTTTTTCTACAAAATATGATGCTAACAAACCAATTTTTTAATTCTTGAGGGCTAAAGAGCCGGAGGAACAAGGCACTAGGCTCATCCTTGCTGCCATTTAAACCAAGGTCATGCAGAACGGACTCCTCCTTGTGCTCTCCTGCGAAAGGGCAACCCTACGCACTGGGGTCTCCCCGGAGGACCACCCCCCAAGCCGGACAGGGCCAGGCTGGGGCTCGGTGCTCACTGCGCCGGAGCGTCCGCTTCCCCACCGTGTCCCTGTGCAAGGCGACGACGGGTCACCACTCAGTGAGCTCCATCTCTAATGAAATTCCCAGAGTTGTAGTGAAATCATTGTTATTGCTGGCGTGCTAAGATGTGCTGGCCTGATAAGGCATTTTGCCATTTTAAGATAATGTCATTGTTAATCAGAAATCGCCATGAGGCCATCAGGTCCGTTCATAAAGCAGGGTGTGGGGGGAAGGGACCTTCACCTAGCGAACTTCAGGCTAATGTTTTTTTCTGATTTGCCCCTTTGGTTTCTTCCTGCTGTGTCAAGGCTATCGGCCTTTGTCAAAGCCGGAGAAGCCGTGGCATAAGACGGTACACACAGCGCATGGCCGCTCTCCTTACGCCCCCCAGCACCGTTCTGGTGTCAGCACCTGCGAGGGCCGGGCCAGAGCTCAGTGTCTGAGCCTGCCACTTAAGTGCTTCTCAAAGCTGCCGCTGTTCCCCGCCAGCAGCCGGAGCCATGGCCAAAGCACGCTCCCAAACCAAGCAAATAACCCCATCAGAAATAGGAACTGGGCTCGATTCGTTTGGAACACTCAGATTGTGCACTGACTGGCACAGTAAAATCCAACTCTAGTAATGAGCTGTGCAAGGACCAGCACACTTCCCTAGGTTTTAGCCATAACTATGTTAATAGTGAAGGCATTATTAGACAATTGAAACAACTAATCAAATTACTCAGACTGATCTTAACAATGCTAATAGTGATAATGCCTATTATGAAATAGAGAGTTACTCTTGGTGGACAGGAACGCATTTCTAATGTAAACACGCAGTTCAGTAGATGGCAATAAAGATTTTGGAGTAGTGGAAGAGTAAAAGCTGGCTATTTAATTGAAGGAAGCTGGAGTGAAAGCTTGGCATTCAATTCCAGGAAATGTAAGAGAAAAAAAAAATCTGTTTGAAGATCCAACTTATTTCCAAACAGCGAAGCAAAACACTCTGTGCACACAGAGGTCAAATCATGTAGGCAGAACAGCAAAGATTTTTTTGTGTTGCTTTTTTCCAAACCATTTTCCATCTATTTTTAACCTTCTTTTAGCCCTGCAATTAAAATGTTATTTCTCAGTAGTCAAGACGCTCAATAAACTTTTGCACTTTATACACGCAAAATGAAACTGTTTTGTGAAATCAGGTCCATTGTCCTAGAATTCATTTGGGAAGGAATAAAATGGGGGGAAAGATCACTCTGGGATAAAATGTTTATTTTTTTTTTTAACATTGCACACTAAGCAAAATGTATCAACATAAAACTCTGTTTTGAAATATTTGACAGGTATAACAAACCCCCAGGTTTTCTTGTTGTATTAAACAAGATTTAAAGATAATGAAAACTTTCCCAGACAACCTTTCCCTTTCGCTGTCTACAAAAAGATTAGGCAGAATTCAGCGTACAAAAACCCGTGTGCACTAACCACATAAAACACCCAGACCTTCATGTTTTAGCAGCCTTGTTGAAAGAAAATGTATTCTATGTACTCGCTGACCCTGAGCTGCATTCACGCCACCGGAACCACGAACCGCAGCGGCTGTAGGTGCAGCCTACGTACATGCTCTTCTTCCTCCTGCCGACTGCCCTGTGGCAAAACCCCGCCTGAATGCAGGCGTCCCCCGGCATCCCCGCTGCGGGGGGCATCACTGTGCGACCCACGCGAAGCAGGGACGGACTGCGTGACCCCCACCATGCCCCAGGCAAAGGCGGGACGGGCTGCAGGGGTCCCCGCTGCGTGACCCACGTGAAGCCGGGCCGGGCTGCACGATGGTCGCCACCACTCCCGCGCCACACGCTCGC
>Ga0181612_172069_pt1 | contig 11834 bp, 5 predicted proteins | sample HoacroProtozoa21_FD_119630 | JGI IMG/M metagenome (GOLD analysis project Ga0181612, IMG submission 119630) | Hoatzin crop microbial communities from Cojedes, Venezuel. Combined Assembly of Gp0051906, Gp0051904, Gp0051908 | reverse complement strand
TTTGTTTTTGACGCGGTGAAAAACAGTTGAATTAAAAAAGATTTACTACGGCCCCCCCCCCCCCCCCCCCCCCCGAAGCTGAGCCCTGCAGAATCTGTTGTAGAAAAGTGGGTAGAGAGTGGGTTATTGTACATCGCTGTTCTCACATAATTATAATCTGCTTGATTGGTAAAATGCATGTTGTGCTTTTGCATTGTCCATTTTCAACCAGTGGTGTCTTTCCAATAAGATTTGCTGGATTAGTAGTAATAGCATCAGCGTATCTCATGCCCTTTCAGTATCAATAAAGGTTGTCCTAACAGCTGCTCAGATTATGCTGGCATAGTAGCTGTCTTTGTTGGAGTACCAGTTTTTGGCTGGAGTATTTTAACACACTGGAGCTTTTCTCTGGTTACCAATGGTTGAATCATTTCCAGCTGTGAAAACAGATGTGTGGCTTGTTTGGAAAGTAAAGTTGATTGGGGGGGTTTATGAAATAGTTCTTCCTTTTTTTTTTAATATGGGGTTAGAGGATGCCTTTAGAAAAGAAATAGTTTTTTATGAGCATGAGGTTGACAGATTATCAACACACACAACATCATAAGGAAAATTTTGGGCATACCCATGACAAAAAGAGCCTGCCTATTGCCTCATTACCTCCTGAAACCATGTTAAAAATGAAAAGAATAAATGCTTACTATTTAAATTAATAACTAATAAAGTTACTGGCAAATAAAAGTGACTAGCTTATCTTAGTGCATATTGTGTATTAATATTGCTGTTTGGACATTTTGTGAGGCAGCTCACAGTCTTTGCAAATCCGTATGGGCCAACACTTCACACGCATCCCATTAAATTTTTTGTTTTCTTCGTCTTTGGCTTTTGTCTTTGAAAGGAATTCTCTAGGTGGAAACCCTGGAAAATATTTGCTATTTTTCAGACATTCTTTTCCCTTTTTTGTTTAGCATAGTGGTTTGTACCTTTAACATTGATGTCTGTCTATTTTTAAGTCTGCTGGTAGGCACAACACAGTTGCTATGGAAAAGGGAACTTTTTGTGTGAAGAAACTGTTTTAGTTTTGTGATTTCTTTTTTACTCTCTTTGTTCTCGGTTGTTACATCAAATAAATGGTGGAGGATGAAAAGAACCACATCAGCAACTTGTTTAATTTTTGTTACTCTTGTTGCAAAGAAGTGTCATATGAAATGGAAAGCTATTCGTTGGAGCCTCCTGAAACAAGGGTGTTATTCCTTGGGCTGCACTGTGTATTGCACACTAAAACCTCACGTGTACAGAAGTGTCTCTAGAATTACCACTAAACTTTCACGTCTAAATGAACTATAAACTCACTGAGCAGCATTCAACTTTTCTAACACTACTACAACTGTAAGCTAGCAATGCAAACAGGAAAAAGATTGTTTACGCATGTATTGCATTTTTTTTCTTTCCTATGGGAAAAAATGAGTATTTGGGAAGATCACGGAGAGACTGTTATAAAAAAAAATTCTTGTGGAGGTCACAAGTATATGTACCTGTGAAACCCCTGAACTTTTCTTCTCCCATGAGTAGATTGAACTCTCCCGTCCGCTGCAGGACATATTTGGTGCTTTGGATGAATTCCCTCTTGGAGAGTCTTGATGAAAAGCTTTGCAGTTCAGATGATGTTGCCTGTTTGGATTTGCAGAGAATGAGGAGATGATGTACTTGTCCTGTTCTAAAAGCACAGGAGGCTGGGCGGTGGTTTTAGGTGTTTCTGTAAGAGGCATTGCCCGCCACTTAAGCAGAATGACTGTCTACGGTTGGTTTAGTAGCTGCCCAGGATGAAGAATGGATGCGGCAGTGCTACCTGCAGGGCAAGTTTCTAAGGCCTTACCATGGTAGGTTCCTGGTTTTGGATATAATTTTGCCAGATACTAACTGTATGAACCGGTTTTGCCAGTTGTACGGCTCAGGCTAGGGTTTTGTTTTTTTTTAATGCAGGTATCAGTAAATGTGATTTTACTGTCTTTGTGAATGTTATTAGATTTTTAAAAAACCATGCAAAACTTCATGTTATGATGTATAATTAAATCTTGTCACCAGGGAAGGCAGTATAAAGTGTAGATCCATTTTTTTTTAACAGAAGATTTGTTGGTTGTTTTTTCTTTTAGTGAAGAATTATTAAATATAAGACAAAAAGCAAACAATAGAATAAAGGGGCTGGCATATTGAGAAATATTTTATAAAAATATTAATTCATTTGTAGTTTAGAAGATGTAAAGCGAAGTGGCAGCAAAAGTCAGAGCTGTATTTGATTAGAAATCAAAAGGTTATTAATAGTGCTGATTACTTCAGCTTAGTTATGTCTGCTCTAGTATTACTCTTATTTGTTTGCAACACTAATCAAGCTCACCGTAAGCCCTTATCTTTGACCAGCCAGAAGAAATCATAAAAGGAAATAATTGTTTAGCGAGAAAGACTTTGATAACAGCATGACTCTTGTGTGGGAGACAAGCAGATAACACTGTCTGAATGAAATGATATAACCAAGGTAGCTAAGGTGATAAATTCTTTACTTGTCTTGTCCTCAGCAGTAAGATATACAGCAAACTAAAGATGTCTTTTTAAGAATCATCTTAAGAACTGAGGGTGTTTGTAATTTGCATGTTTCACATTTACACGTATAGAGGAGAGGGAGGAGATTTGGTGTTGAGAACAACACGATTTTGTAACGCCACAGAGTTTGACCAGGCGATTCAGCCATTACTTATTATCCAGTTATCGCTCTATTGAACTGAAAACTGTGGTTAGTGTTTAACTTCTATTTGACCAAAATATTTTCCAAAATTTAAGTGTTTATCTCAAGGAAGGCATGAAATATTCAGTAAAGCTTTTGATACTTCCTGTGCTGGTTAATCACTCTCATTGTTTGCTTTCTTTAGAAAGCCCTGTTTTTCATCAGAGCTGTTCAGAACTAATTTTCTGGGCAGACGTTCTCTTTATGATTTGACTTGGTAGGTTGAGAAGCCCTTCAGTATCTTTTTGTTTCTCGCTCTGAAAAATACTTTACTCAAGACACCACTGTGTCTCCTTTTTATTAAGATAATCAGAGTGACCTCTTTAAGACTCTTACTGGAGGACATTTTTTGCAAACTTCAAGTACATTTGCATAACTTTTCTGTTTTTCTTCCAGTTTTTTGATTTCCCTTTAGGAAAATCAGATGCCAGAAGCATGAGGATGGTATTTCAGTACTGGTCTCTCCAGTGCTCTCAGTACTACAGAGAAGAATTCACTTACCTGCTTCTCTTCGTTACATTCAAGATTCAAATTAATTCTTTTTGCTGCAGCATCACAATGAGAGTTCATGTTGAGTAACTTGTGCACTTCAGTACTTGCTGTCTTAACCGGGTCAGGATTATCCAGGATATAGTCTACTGTTCTGCACATATGTTACATTTTCCGTTCATTGGTCTGCACCTTAGTACTTTGTTTTATCCAAATATACTTTGTTAAATGAACCTCTTTTCATCTTTATGACTTTTTGCCGGTTTTATTTCTGTCTACTAATTTGTTATCGTCTTACCTGATGAAATGTTGACTAGTGTGAAGCCTGGCACCAGTCCTTGTTGAAACCAGGAGAAAGATCTATGCTAATTTCCCATTGTATTTGGTAATACCTCTCTTAGCCCCCTTTTAATGCACTTAATATATTCTCATATAGTATCTTCTTAATTTTTGAATCTGAAAGTCATGCTGTCGTAAATCAGCTGCCTTACAGAAAGTCTTCTACAGATGCATAATTACTGAACAAGCGGTGTCATGAAATATTTGAGTTAAAGTTGCTGGGTATTTTTAGTGATGAGATGCCAGTCCTCTAGTTAAGTTATACATGTGTGTAGCAGTATGTTACTTCATATGCCTTTCCATGTTACTTATACCTTTCCTGGGAGGAGCAGGAACTTTTACATTCATAGTGTGTAAATGAGTGTTTTAATAACTTCGGATCTGTAGAGACTGTACCTGAGTTTTCATGTGGTTACAGTTGTAGTGCCTGCACCAAAGAGAGTGTGACAGAAGCATCATGTGGGAGCAAGACCTTAGGCATGGTGCATAAAATTAGTGCGTCTGTGTGCCAGCGTGTTGTGTGCACGCTGGATAGCTTTAAAGTATTTCTGTCTTTTGATAGGACTTGAATAGCTAGAAATTTGGTCTAGACAGGGGACACCCTCCGAACCCGCCACAAAATAAAGCTTTAGGATATTCCTGGCTCCTTAGTTTAATACAAAAAACCCCACAAACAAACTAACTCGTGATTCAATTTTGCAGGAGTCACTTTGTGTCAGGGCTGAATTTATTACTGTATATCTGAAAATGAGCTGGATGTGTTACTTCTCTGATATGCTATAGTTTGTTCTCTTTAAACTCCTTCAGCCAGGACTGCTTTGGGAAGAGATGGCCTTGGTGGTCCCATCCCATCCTGCCTCCTGCATTTACACTGGTGCAAGTGCTCCACGTTCAAGTTCGTTCACTTCTTGCATGTGGCTCACCTTGTAGCTACACCAGCATTGGCCATGGCACAAAGGAGGGGCAGCACAGGCTCAAGAGCAAGCAAGCAAGGAGAAGGCAAACCCATATATTTTAGCATCGGTGGTGGCCTGTAGTGGCTTCAGCATGGTCTGCAGTCAGATGGGCTAAGGACGTTACCGTGCCAGTTGTTCACCTTTGCTGCCTCACTGGATTCGCGTGGACTTCGTGAGAAAAGGCCCCCCATCCAAATTTGCAGGCTTAACTGCACACGCAATTGCTCCCTAACCTGTTTTTTTCAAAATGACCTGAATTAATATAAACATTGAAGAAATTCTACTCTTATGAGTCTGAACAGCCACAAGCAAACCTGCCTTTATTTTGAAAGAATGTGGGTACGCTACAGTGCAGTACTGATGCGCTGTCATGCTGGGTGATCATCAGCAAGTGATGATGAGCAGCTAGAGGTCTGTAGGGGTGGTAGCCTGGGTTGGCGGCAGCCTCAAGAGACTGGCTGAATTCAGCCTACATTTGCTGTAAAAGCACTAAACAGGGAGAGGTACTAAGTAAGAAAGAATAAAGTGCCTTTCCTAGGAAAGATTCGAGGTGAAAACAGTGGGAGCTTCTCATTTTCAGTAGATCTGGGTTTCTCCTCCCAGATGAGCTATAGGTAGATGAATGTACTTTTCTGTACGTGTGTACTGAGGATGCGGTTTTCATTTTTTCCCCCACCCCCTTTCAAGGAAGCAATGGTTTTGAGCATCCAGTTTTTTGAAGGCTCAGCTTCAGACATCTTAAATAGGGCTGACTTTCAGCGGCTAATTATTTAGCACTTACTGAATTTTGGGTTTTTTTGAGCAACTGAATCTTAAACAAGAAGAATCAATGTCTCTTGACATGCGTGTCTCTAGTGTTTAATGCGTGAAGACAGCTTGCAACCACATCGCAGGGAAAGCTGTATGGAATCCTTGCTAGGCTGGATTATGCAGAAAATTACCAGTAGTCATAGAAATTGATTACTGTAACTGATGTCTCTCTCTTTTTAATAATGTATTCGTTTGATGTTTGTCAATCACAGGCTGGACTTCGAAGGCCTGCTGTAAAAGTTTTTTAAAATAAGGCTAGCATGCTCAGTCTTTTATGTAGTTCCCCAGTGCAGGGCTCTGAACTTCATGCAGGCTCTTGAGGCTTAACACCCATGTGTTCCCCTAGAAAATAAGATTTGATGATGTGTATTTTGCTTGCAGATTTTTATAAGCTGAAATTGAAGACTGGAGTAGGCCTGTCTTGGTATCTGTGCCAAATTTATGTGAGATAAACCAAAGCCTGAAATAATTCTCTGTAAACTGTCAGCGACTACGGAGAGTTTTGATTTGGCAGTGATGACTGTAGTTAGAGCTGAGTCCAGGGGATGTAGGGTAACATTTGTCAAAGGTGCTGAGTCTTACTTTCTGAAGGCACACGAGTGTGAGAAGCAAGGTGCCTTTCAGTAAGACTTCAGGTAAGCTCTTGTAAAATATGTAGTGCTGTGTAAGAATATTGGAAATAGTTTAACTAGCTCAGATAACAAAGGCAACAGAGCTAGGTGGCACTCCAGTCTTCTAGTGGATTAGTTACTACAGGTAGGCAAGCATGTCAGTGTATCTTCATTTTGTCTGCTATCCAGGTGGAGGGCTATGTTGGGTATCTCTGTTCAGCACTGCACTTCCTCTATAGGATATGTGTACTTTTAAACTGATGTACGTAGCAGCGGAACATGAAATGACGGGGATTCTGAAAATTTTATTCTTTGAAGAAGACTTAAGAAATTTCTGTCAAGGCAGACGTAAGAGGTGATACCTGAAGTTCAGGCTGAAAAATTTAGAACTTATATTACCTGAAGGAAAAAAGGGTCGGTCACAGGTGTGGGTTTGGTTTTTGGTGTGTGTGTGTTTTTTTTGGTTTTTTTTTTAATTTAACTTAAACCCAAAGTAAAAGTACATATCAAAATGCCTAATTTTATGTTAATTTAGATGTTTGTCTGAAAACCCTGAATACTCTTATTGCCAAGCAGTAAAAATTCCATCCACGTAACATTTTCTAAAATAAGTTTTATGTATGTGCCTTAATTAAATTCTTAGTGTAAGAGGTGTGACTATTTTTGTAATGCACTGGTTTCAAATGAGCAAAAAAATAGTTAATATTCTGAAACAGAAGAAGTATGCATCATAAAAGCATCTAACTCAAAGTTAACTTAGAGTGTGGCGAAACATGTTTAAAACTGAGACATGTATAGCTGGTTGCGTGGCAGGAGAGAGTGTGCAGAAATTTCCACTTTCATGAATGAAACTCTAATGAAAGTTTTAAGCATTGTCCTGCTGTTTCTGTATTTAATGTTCTCCCCAGCATCTTCCTGTTAAGGACTAGCACAATATGTGGCATTTAGTATGTGTTTAATCTCTTTTGTTTTTAAACAGATCTTCTTCCACTGGTAGCTGCTTTAAGAATTATGTGAGTAGAATTGTAGAAATAAAAGCAAATGAGAGAAGACAATGTAATGATGCTTTATACTTAATATATCCGTTTTCTTTCATTTGGAAACTCAAGGGCTATTGGTTTTGGTTGCCAAATGTTGAGCTGATTGCTTTCAAGGTGAAGCTGTACTATGCTGCTTTGAACTGATACTGCATGATTAAGGTAATAAGTAAGTGCCATTTAATTGGAACCGGCTTGATCAGAAGACATTCCAGGTAACTGATTTAAGCCAAACAATACTTAATTACAATGACTGTTGCTTAATGGGAATGGTAATTATGTGCCTTGGGGATACCTTCAAACGATTCATTGGTGGTTGGGTCTTTTGTGTCTCGCTCACTGTTGGCTCTTTTTCCTGCTATTCAAAACAGCTTTCAGTATCTTCATAAATAGCCATGGTTCATTCAGAAAGCGGATAAACAGTTGCCAGTGGTTGGCTTTTAATAGTTCTGTGCCAAAGCTTTAAAATCAGCTTGCTCAAAATCATGATGCCTTTCATGATTTTTTGAGGACCTTTTTATTTGCTGTCAGGATTTTGAACTGTTGGGTTTGCTTTTTCACTTTTCTATGCGATCAGGAATGTTAGAAATTGAAATAAGAAAAGACAAGTCACATAATTTCTTGGCTTCTGGATCAGGGCAGGCTCTAACATCATGAGGCTTACTGAATCATGTAAGTTGATATGTTCTCTGCCCTTGGCAAATCATTGGCTTGGTTTAGTTCTGTCATATTTTCTTTGCCAGGATTGCCTGTTTTCTTCTGCATGAGTCCACCTGATCTGTTACAAAACATGCTTTACAACTGAGGAACACCCCTCTGTAGTTACAACTGGCCAAAGATGAAACTGGGTCCTTGGTCTGCAAACTTTGGTCTGCAAATGCATGTTTGTATCTTCATAATTTAGCTTTGCTCTGCCTGCCTTCTCTGCTGCGTTACCATAACATCAGTATTGGATGCTGATGTTTTCAGCTTCAGTTCCTTTATGTCTGCCCACGTTTTCCATACACATTTTCACACTTTCACATTGTGTCTTTTGAGGCAGACTCCCTTTAAAATAGGTGTATATATTGAGTATTGTGGAGAGATGCTGTGTTTTCTGAGTTAACCCGTCATTGCTCCTGATGCTAATTTACAGTTCGTTTCTAACTCCAGAAATCTCATGCTTCCATATTTTTCAGTTTTCTGTCTTGTTTACAGAGTGAACATGTTGGATTAACATGAGTAAATGTGTTTCGGTTTGAAAGACTTGGAATCTTTCAATCTATTACTTCTAGAATAGCTACAGCTTTTATGTCTTTTTTTCCCCCTCTTATTACATCTAGCACTTGACATGTGGGTAGATTTTGACAATGGCTCCTGCAAGAAGTGATCTTCAATGACAGGTACATGTTTAAGACATTTTCATTATTTAAAAACCAGACATGTTTCTCTGTCAGCAAATCCGCTGCAAATATGAAAGCAGGACAGTATTTTTATCATGAACCTCAGAACCAGACTGTATTACCTTTCTCAAAAATGAAAGGACAAGCCAGGGTTTGTAGGATTACACTTCCTCCTGTTCCTCCATTTTTCATTCTCTCTCCCCTTTAGGAATATTTAAGAAAGAAATTTAGAGTGACACATACAGGAGGTGTCGCAGATGATTTTGTTGGCAAAACTAGAGCTACACATCTCCAGAGTGCCAGCGTTGTCTGTTGACTCCAGCCACTAGCAGTCTACATATTGCATCATATCTCTTTATTTAAATTGGTTGAGCATATTTAACCCCATGTACTTTTTTTGGAAAAAAAAAAAAAATTAGAAATATGAAGCATTATCTGCATTTTCCATATAGGTGTTCATAGGGAAGTCAGGAAGCTGTCAGGTATTGTCTAGACTATGTAATTCATTAGCCACTGCTTCACAGAAGGGATAGTTAATAACTTATTGGCTGGTTGGTTGTTTTGTTTTGTTTTGTTTTTTTCCTGCACTTTTAAAATGGTGGACAGCATTTTCAAACTGTCTCCCAGTTTTGGTGCCTTTGTTATGCTTCCATCCCACCTTGATGTTCACTAAAGGGCCTGATTTGCAGTGGGTGGAGATGTGGTACTTTCAGAAGATCTAGGCTTCTTTAAGGTATCTAAAGGTTGGTTCCATTTACCTGTAGAAATTAAAAATTATACCAAAATTATTTAAAATACACTTCCAAGCTCACTTAGCTCAGTAAATTTGATGTTTTTGAAGCATATTAGTGAGACCTAGACCCTTGTTTTGCTAGTCATTGTACTTACTAATATAATCTCTTTTAAGTCAAGGACTTATGTTAAAAACACCCAAACAAGTAAATTAATAAACACGAAAATCAGAAATATAACATTGCCCATGTAATAGCCAATTATTCTAGTTCTCTGATGTATAAAGAAATACACATTTTTATCACAGCATGACTTACGCTTCAGTGCAGGATAAATGCAATTCTTTCATCAGTAATTTCCGCATATATACACAAATCTTGAAGTAAAAACAATCATAAAACATATCTGAGTTAAATCTGTTGATCAGTCTATAGAACATACATACTTTTTTGTGAGTAGATGGTTTTATAGTTTTTCCATTAAATGCTGTACTAAATATTGTTTTTAAGGAGAGCAGGAACTGTAAATATTTTGAGTAAAATTAGGAATAGTTACAATGTTTCTCATTCAGTAACATCTTTTAAAATAAAGGTCATGATTTATTAGAGAGTTAAAAAGTAAAATAGTTTGTTTTAAGCTGGCAGAACTAGTAGGTAGGTTGTAATGAGTTTCAGGTTTGGTGGCTAGACCAGAGTACAGTTTGGGTGGGTGGAGGTGACTGACTTCTGCTGCGGACCTACCCCGCTGTGTGCACTGAGAACAAGAGTTCCTTCACTTGTGGGTGCATAGTGGAGCTCTTTCAATGAAATATTGTGATTTTTTTTTTTTTAAATGTTTTTAGACTCTAAATCAAAGCCTGTCCCTTACTGGTTGGAATATCTGTTGAGACTGGAAGTTACCTGTCTCAGCGTGATGGGTGAGGCTTCTTGCGCAAAAACAAAATAGAGAAATGGCATAAGGACACCTGCAGTTGCACAAAACTGTGTTACAAGATGTCGTCACGTAGGAAGTGCTTTATTTGCCTGGCTGTCACTATTTGTAAAGGGTCCTCTTGCCTCTCACCCAGGAGAAGGGTGCTTCTTATCTTCGTCCTACACCTGGGGATTTGACCGCTGAAGAGGCGATGTGGAGGAATGCCAGCAGCCGTGGCTGCAGGCCACTGAGGCTGAAGCAGAGGTGCTGCAGTGATCACCGTGCTCTATCTATTCTCTTATGATGCAGACAAGAGTGCATGGTGTTTCTCACTTGTGCTGTTGCTGATTTGGTTGTTCTGGGATCTGAAGCCTTTCATTTTTTTCATAGCCTTCATAATCTTTCTTGGTTTGTCCTCCCTTGGCATCTCACAGTTCAGACAGGCAGAGTCGGTGCCCAGAGGATGTTGTGGTGTAACTGCTATGCGCGTGATTTGTGTAGTATACTGCAGAGCTAGGAGGTGGAGAGAGAGAGGGAGTTACCATGGCTTGCTCAGTTGAGGCCCTTTACTTGGAGGAGAGGTGACTGCATATGTTCATGGGGGGTGGTGAGGGAAGAACAGACAATTTAATAGGCTTTGTATATTGGTTTAACTTGTTTACTGTGGGATTTGTAGCTGAAGAGAGTCTTTTGAAAGCTGTGTTACATGAGAGAAGCTAAGTGCCCTCATGAAACACAAGTAAGGGTGTAAGAAAAGACATGGAGGGCCATGTGGAAAAACACGGACAAATGGGCCATCTGTAATATTAGAGACACTACTACTAGATGCTGGTAGTGCTTCTAAAGTCATAAATTGATAATGCTATTAGTGTTAGATGCCAGAACTGCTGCTTGTGTCCAACAGCAGGAGTGATTTTCCCACTGGGAGAGTGAGTCATGCTGTCCCTGTGGAGAGAAGTGTATTAAAAACACAAAAACCGGTGAATTATGTTATTTTTTGGAAAATACTGAAATATATCTTCTACAACGCCTGCATTGTTGCATTTCAAATAGGTTCAGATATGTAACCTAGAGAAAAATAGGAAAGCGTATGGGACTGGTTTGTGTTAGGCACTAAGATGGTATGTAGAAGGGTGTAAGAAGGAAGGGAAAGGACACATACAAAGGATTTAAGGTGGAGATAGATAAAGCATAAATTAGAGCTGGCTTTCCATCAGTGATGTCACCCCTCAAGTAGGAGAATGAAGAAAATACCATCTTCTTCAAGAAAGAAATTGGTGGCAGGAATGGAATTTAGATTGAATTGCCCTAGTGATAGGTGTCACATGGCAGAACAGTTTGAATGTTGCACATTTATTTAAGAATGTTAGAGTTATTGACATCAGTAACAGGAGGACCTGCTATTCAAAGTCCCCCAAAATACTAGCATTATCAATTTATCAGTCATGGCAGTGCTTAGGAGCCCTAACAAGGCAGGAGGCCATGGAGTTGTGTGTCGGTGTGGCAGGGACTGCTGCTCCTTGCGGGCTGAGCAGCTGGGAGCTGAAAGGGATGGCGTGGCCAGTGGGATTAGGACCTGGCTAGCCAGGGCCTGCCCTGCCAGCCCCAGCACGGGAGCAGGGTGGGCTGGAGCAGGGCAGCTGGCGGCAGCCTAGCATTCCAATTGCCGGGCAAGTCCGTGATGATGGGGTAAGTCCAAGGTCACGTTGGGAAGTTGGTCTGTGGGTCAGGATCAGTATTCCCTCAGCAAGTTTGCGGATGACACCAAGTTGGGTGGGAGTGTCGGTCTGGTTGAGGGGAGGGAGGCGTGG
>Ga0181612_170324_pt1 | contig 11834 bp, 8 predicted proteins | sample HoacroProtozoa21_FD_119630 | JGI IMG/M metagenome (GOLD analysis project Ga0181612, IMG submission 119630) | Hoatzin crop microbial communities from Cojedes, Venezuel. Combined Assembly of Gp0051906, Gp0051904, Gp0051908 | reverse complement strand
AGCTCGAATAGAGTGACTGAAGTGTAGCTCTGGTGTATATATTCGGTTACACAGCATGTCTGTAATTTGTGCATAGTTTAAGGAGAACAAAGGAAAGAAATGAGTGAAGCTGATGAGCTGGGGCAGCGCTGCTGGTTTAAAGTAACATCTTGTTACCTTAGTAACCAGTTGTCTGTACTAATACATCTCTCTGAGATCATTGTGCAATAGCTAAGTAATGTGTGTAGCCTAGAAAGTGCTTGGAAAAAATAGTTTTGGCTGGACAAGTTTTAGAGAATCCTTTTTTTCCTTTTTTGTCCATCAAATCAATTCAGTTTCAGGTGCCTCTATTCTGTTTTCTCTTGCAAAAAAAAAAAAAAAGAGGGGGGGAGAGAAATTTAATCCAAATAGCATGAATCACTGTTAATGTCAAGAGAGCATACCACACCTTTGTGTGTAATGTCTGATTCGCAAACTGAGTGCTGACACCGAGGTGTGTGTTCTGCTTCAGGGGTTCAGCAGAATTCTTTGCAATCATCTCTGTGACAGTATCATGCAAATTTACCACTGAGAAACAGAATCTGTTCTCCTACTCTTTGCTACAATGATTAATGAAGTAAAAATAAAACGTGCTTCAGGAGAGTGGGCGATTGGAATTTTGCAAGACTGTTTTAAGTAAATTCTTGTAACTTCAGTTTTGAAGAGGATTTCCTCGTTATGTGGTTTGGTAAAGAACATGGGGTGTTTTTTCAGTTTAGCTTTTTTTTCCTTTTTTTTTTTTTTATTTTTACAGGACTCAAATAGCAGCATGAGAACTTGTCAGATAGGATTCTAGCAATTTAACAGAAAAAAATTTTTGGATTAGTTCAGTGTCCGTGTGGCTAACTCTCAATAATCAAAAATCTTGTATTAGATTTCTATGCCTCATGTTTTGATCGGCAGCCAATAAGTACCATGTGTAGACTATATATTAAGCATAGAAGTTAACAATATTTCATAAACAAAATACTGGAAATTAAATGGCTGACATTTAATACTATTGAGCTTTATGAAGAATGGAAAAAATTCTGTGTGGTTTTTGTTTGCAAATAGCTTGTGGAATTTGAAGAAAGAGACTTTGCATTAAGGCATTGAATTCAAACAGCAGGCTCATAATACTTGGACTTCTTTGTTATATGGAATTAATATCTTCAGATAGCTGATTAGATTTGACTTGGTACATATTTACCAAAACCAGGATTTGCCCAGAATATTTTGGTTTATATGTACATTTTATTTACTTTTCTATAACTTGCATAACTTGGAGATAAAGGGAACTCCTATGAAACTTGAAAGCAAACTCTTATATTTTCTATAAGAACACACTTCTTATTCTCATTTACTTGTATTTTAGTAAAGTGTGGAATGTATACATTAAGACGATCTAAATGTCATTCTTTTACATTAGATGTAATAGATGCCTATATATGCCTCAAAGTCCACATTTACTTTTGTTTATTGGGAGTTAAAGCATTGCTATGTGCTGGTGAAAAAGGAGAGGCTTTTGATAGAGCTGTGTGCTGTGTAAAGCTGTAAGCCAATTGTTTGGAGACCTGATTTTTTTCATTCATTGTTGTTGTTATTTGTGTCTGATTAAAAGTGTGCAGCATGGACAGCACCAGTACCTAAAAACTTAAAAAACCCTATGTAAAATCACCCAAGGCTGGCAGGTGGGGAACCTAACAAAAACACAAATTTAATTTGGGAGGTTTTTGTAACTATTTTATAGAGTTACATGAGTAACAATTTTAAAATAAACCTATGCAAGCCCAATATGTAAAGCTGCAGCTATTGACAAAACTCTGTAGGAGGGTTAATCTCATACTTGCTAAAGTCAGTGGCAAAGCTTCTGCTGGTGGCAATGTTAAGTTTAGCTGCTCAGATAATTAAAAAAAACACTTTCATTTGTGTGCCTAGATGTGAAGCTGCATTTAGGTTTATGGTTAGAAATTTTACAGTTTAGAGTGTTTCTCTCTGTATTCCTTAGTTTAGAGCAAGTAAGCCTAGTTCCTAGGAAAGAAATACCTGAAGAATGCTTATTAGAGCATCTGCTTAGAGATCTTGATATTGCTTACATTTATGTTTGTGTTGACAGTAGGAGTCGTACAGATACAAGAATACTAGTAAGAAAATTTGGTTTCTTAATAGGATGCACCAGGACAAAAATGCTGTGCAGGAAAGCTCTAAAGGTACTGTAGCATAGTTATAGCTGTTTCAAAAAGCTGCTTCATGCTCAGCGGAGAACCCTGACTCCATTTCCCTGACAATTTTTAATGTGCCATAGTGAGAAGTAAAACAAGTTAGCTTAAACCATTTTGAAGAATTTAACATATTTTACTTTGCATTGCAGCAGACTGGGGTGGTGGACAAGGTTAGGTCTTCAGCTGAGAATGCAAGCTTGGCTGCACGATATGTATGAGCATGCTGTAGTGCTTGTAGATGTGAATTAAGAGGAACATTCTAAAAACACATTTGAATTTTTTTTTTCCTCATGGTGTCACTACAGCTCAATATATTTGGTTGTTTTTTCTGTTTGAATATTCTACTTTCAAGTAAGAATGGAGGAAAAAGTGCTGAAGACACTTGCAGCCAAGACTTCCACGTCACCTCAAAAAGTTCTCTAGATCCAGAAAGTTCCATTAGTAAAAATGAGCTGTCCCAAAATGACTGCCTCTTTTCTTTTGTTGTGTCCTCTTTGAAGGCTGTGCTCTTTGGCATAGGGGATTAGTTTTAAGTGTGTGAATGGAAGAGAAGGCTGTCTTACTGGGACTGTCGGGGGCATTGGTCCCACTGGAACCTGGAGGAGGCGGATTTATTTTTGAAGGCAGTTCTTTAGGTGCTTCTAGTGCAAACATTTGGTGCTTTTTTCCTGCAGTGTCAGTTGATTAAATTAACTGTTACTTCAAGATAGCCATTAATTATAGTCACATGTTCTAAATGCCATCCACATGAGAAGAGCATGCACTCTATGGAGATGGATAAGCACCTCAAGATGAGAACTGTTATCCTGATAATGCTCGTAGTGGTAGAAATGTGCTATTTCCATGGTACTTGTGATGTGTATGTATAGGGTGGAATGGGCTTTTTATTTTGCTTTTGCAAAGTTAGAAATGTCATTGCTATTTTTGTCTTTCTAAAGAGTTTCCACTGAGTATCAGAATACCACTGTGAGTCAAGATAAAGAGACCAATGTAAGTAGGCCTACATTCAGATAGATTCAATTAAAGTAACGAAGATGTTAAATTAAAAAAATTAAACTGATGCTTGTCCTTTGGGATTTTGTCTGTGGCTATTGATTCACTGGGATGTGAGCACCTGTGTGCAGCCTGCCATCAGTGCTGCTACTGAGAAACAGAGGAGGAATTGGTAGGAGTGTCTTGATCATAGTGCAGCTTGGTGTGTCCGTGCTGGGCTGTTTCCTCTGTTGTCTCTCGAGATGGTTAACTTCCTTGTCATGGGTTTCAGAGAGACCTGGTTTACAGAGATTGTTTCTCCCTACAGCAAATTCTCTGACAACTGCTATCATGTTTGGAATGGTACTGTAACATAGAGCCCTTTGAAGAAATGACATTATGGCCAAATAATGCACCTTTCACTTAGGCTTAGCGGTTACAGGATTTAACTCCCAGATTGTGCGGTGCCCTTTATTTGAAAAATAAAAAAATTAATAAAAAAAACCAAACCAAAAAACAAAGCCAAAAAAACTTAAGCCCCAAACAGTTTTCAGAGTAAAGGATATGTGCAGAAAAAAAGAGATAGAAAAGAGCTGATGTCTCTGAAGAGGATTTCTGGAAGATCTGGGGGAAGGAGTGGTAGGTGGAGGGAGGCCAAACCAAGTGTTACCTCAGCATCCCCATGGCCACTGAAACTCAAGAGCCTTGTTTTCTCCTCTCTGCTGGCTGATGACACCTTGGCAACAGCCCACTGATCATATAGGAGGTGGGCTAATTCGAAACTACACGGGAAAACAGCAATGTTGGAAACAGTGGTTAGTTTGAAACTACCTGACCTGTTTTCACTGTTTTAAAGAGCTGTTGCTATGGCAGCAGCAGCTCCCCGAGGACTGAGCACTGTGAAGTTTCAGAGGTTCGGCAGTCGTGTGCGTGTGGAGCGGGTGTATCACTTCCAACACCAAGCTGTGTTCCCTGCACCCACCTTTTTTGCAGATACCTATGCTACCCTAGAATTAGCACAAATACTTTAGAAAACATTACCTAAATCCTAGTGGAGCAGTTTTCTAATCGAGCTTGATTTCAACTCAGTTCTTTCTTTGTTCATCTTCTCTCCCTTATTGCAGCTTCCCAAAATAGATAGGAAGAATGATAGTTACCATAGCCAAGGTCCTCAAACTGTCCTGTGTCACCAAACACCGCAATCATTTTGTTCTGCAATTCCATATCCCGTGTTATGGAAGTCAACAAACATAAGCTGTTTGACCATGGGTTGGGGAGAAATTAATTCCAGAGATGACATGCCTTCGTTGAAAAATAGCCTGACAGTTTTATTCAGTGAATTACTATCTGAAATGCCTCTGCTGCTGGCAGTTGCCATTGTAACATATGGGGGAGAGAGGATTTTTCAGATGGCCAATTCAAGAGACTATTTTACAGCTTTAAATTTAAAATCAGTGCAGTGAACTTCACCTGATGTCTGGAATGTACTGTGCATATTGTGAAAACTGTCAATCAGTAGGTGGACAACAGTGTAGTATTCTAACAGAAACGTTTGGTTAGTAGACGTGTAATCCAATTTTCAATTTAGTGCCATTTTTTTAGTATGGAGTGAGAAGAGAAACTGTAATGTGATCCATGTCTGAAAGGAAAGTACATTCTTGCCAAGCACAAATTTCAAGAGGAGCCATAGTCATAACTGTGCCTCGGATAGCTGGGAGCAGTTGGGAGTCCAGCAAAGCACCTTAAGTGTAGCAATACTGGAGCCTCTGCCTTGCTGTTCAGCCTGGAGAAGAGAAGGCTCTGGGAAGACCTTACTGTGGCCTTTCAATATATACAGGGGGCTTCTAAGAAAGACACAGATTTTTTTTAATTTTTTTTTGTTGTTGTTGTTTTACAAGGGCCTGTAGTGACAGCACAAGGGACAATGATTTTAAACTTAGAGCCTTTTTTTATTAATTAAATTTTCTCCATGTTGAGTGTATTTTGATGGTAATTGGCAAGCAATCCCTCTGTCTTTATCCTGAGACATGAGCTTTCTCATCCTATTTTTTCCCCCATCCTACTAAGGAGGGGGAAAGTAAGTGAAGATCTGAGTGGGCATTTGGCTGTTAGCCAAAGTTAACCCACCACACCTGGTAAGACTCATTTGAGCGCTCTTCTATAGCTAGAAGTTCATCTCCATCTTTGACACAAGGATTAGTTTTCTTGGTCTGTATCAGCTCTTCTTTATCTTTTCCTGATACAGCACTTCTGTTGTGCTACCGTAGCTCAGTAACTAAGAAGCGCCATTGCAGATGCTCCCTTTGTTGGAAAGAGCGCAAGGTCTGGTTCCCCCTCAGTGATCAAAAGCACAAATACCATATGTCCTACAGTTAAGATCACTTCAGTGAGTTTCTGCATAACAGCTCACACTTGCCAGAGACAGCAAAAATCAGTCTAGCTGCTTTTTCATTTCTTTTTACAGAACTGTCCTCAAATTGCCCCATATCACATGTACAGAAGTACTGCTTCCAAATTCCTATGCGTTAAAGTCGACAGCTTTCTCTGGGACTTCTCAGAAGAAGGCCTTTTCTGCAGTACAAGGGCTTCAGGGTGGCCTGAACATATTTCTTGGCTTTTTGCTGGAGTGACTAGCTGTCCTCGGAACTGTGATCAAGTCAGAGCTGGCGTGGAGCTGTCTTGATATTTTGCAACAGCTAGATGATTGGCAAGTAGGTATACTGGTGAATGTTTAAGTCTTACAGCTGGTGGAGTTCAGCAGGCAGGCACATGCTGTGTACAGATAGACCCCAAAGGGCAATTGCAGTTGAAGAAATTGATGTATCCCACCCTGTGCTCCACTGTGGTAATAGACTATTAGGAACAGTTTAACCCTCTGGATGTGGAGAACACAAAGAATATGCTGAGACAGTAATTTCTGTGAACAAACAAGAGGGTATGAGATCTTGATGCTCTGCAGAAAAGATGATGATATTTGAAATTGATGTACCTAGTATCAGACTCATTTGGTCTCTGTATCTTGAGTCCCAGATAATATTTGGCAATGGAGATTGGAGAGGTGTGAGTGAGCAGGTTTTAGGAAGATATTCAAGCCAGTTTTCTGGGTCCTGAGATGCGTCAATGGGCCTGTTTTTCCTGATAATGAAGAAGAAATATTGTGGATTAAGTGAATAAATGTTTTTGGTTTTGGCCTGGTTTATCCACAGGGTCCCATTTGGATACCTCTTTAATACACTAGTCACAGTCATTTTACTAGTCTTTTTCTTGGAGCTTACCTTTACTAATGGTCCTCAGAAAGTTGTGATAATAAGAAGACAAGTTTTCCATAGCTTCATGAAGGCAGTTTTTATTCTAGAATCTCTTCTACCTCTCTGTGATGACAATTATTGTTGGGATTTCAGGCTTACTGTCACACGACTCACATTGCCCAACTCCTTAAGTCTTAGGCCAGATAGTTGAAAGTCTCCTGATCCTACACTGATCCTCTGAGAACATCCTTATCGAAAAGTGTTAGGAAGCCCACTGTATGTATGTACACAGCCAAGTGGACCAGTTTCTGTGGGTGGTGGCCAGCTTTGTATTCATCCTCTGTGTTTTGAGGGGGAGATTCCCCTTGATCTGGATCACTTTTTGAAAACAAAAATAGCAGTGGTTCTTTAGGCACTCTTTAGGAGTGCATCTCTGTCCTGGAAGTGTTCTCATGGCATTCTTCAGTGAAATTTCCCAAGAGCTTAATAGGAATTTTCTGGCTGATCTAATGAATCAGTTTTTTCTTGAGACTTTAATGTTGTCTTAACATCCCCTTGTGGATCATCTCTATGAGCTTATGGCTACATGTTCACTTCTTCATTTTTCTAGTTCTTTTAGGGAAAATAGTATTTTCTAGTAATTACTGCATACTTGGGGAAAATATATCTTGAGTCATACTGGCTTTCTTCATGCTGGAAAAAACTATATAAGGTTGCACTTTGTGTGGTTCCTGCAGACTTTGAATCAAGCTAGGAAATCAACCTGCCTGTGTTTTTACCAGTCACACACATCCAGGACAGAGATAACAGATTTTTTTAAAATTTTTTTTTTAAATTTGGACGAGAAGGTTTGGGAAGATTGTTCAGCTTTTCAAATAGATGGCAAAAATGCCTGTATGCGAATTGATTTTCCCATGCCGAAATAGTGTAGTGTGAATAGCATAGTGGGTCAGGATCTACAGCAAGAGGGCTAGGGGTGTGATTCATGTGCATCCGCCTGAGCACAAGTGTGCTTTGAGATCTGAGAAATGTGTCCACCCCTGAGACCTGCAGATTTGTGCTGATAATTCCATATGTGCTTTTTGTAAGCACAGTGCCATCACAGAGGGCTTCTGGGCATGATGCAGCCCTTGAGTGGTTCTTCAGTTTGCCTCAGGGCTTTATGTCTCTTCATCAGTCAGCTGTAGGTTTGGCTTGTAATGGAACTTCTCCAAGAAGTTGTATTCACATGTATAGTCCCATTAAAAGTTACGTGGGACTCTGAATGTGAGAAACCAAGGATGCACATTTACCAGCTGGTACCTCACATATGCAACCTTAGCATCATGGCCTTGAGTATGTATGCCTGTGAACATTGCAAAGGCAGAAAAAAAGAAAATGTTTCTAGGAGTGTGCATAGAGCAGCACATTTCAAAGACTTTCTAGTTACTTCTCAATAGTTTATTTTAGGTGGTGGTGTATATTCTGATTTATAAAAATGAAAAAGCCCTTTGGGAATTAAACAGAGAATTTCAGGAAGCATATTTCAACATCCACTAGTTTAATGAAAGAAATGGAATTAAGGAGAACAAAATGGAAGTTTAGAAGTTGTTTTGTTCTTTTGTTGTGTGGTCCTGGAAAAAACTTATTTGAAATGCAAGAATATTTAGAAACTGTACAGAAAACCCGTATTGAGTAGGAAAAACAGTGGAAGTGGGAAAAAGTTGGGGAAAAAGGAAGAAAACTGCTTTTGAATATGGCAGTTCTGATGCGGAGCGTATAGAGGGGGACACAATTGGAGGATGATTTGATAAATAGGGAAGGTTGTAGTTATGTATGTTTATGAGGGGAAAGGGTAAATAACTTTAAGATGAGATAATGGCAGTTTGGACTGTGCTTACTTAATTTTCTGCTTGAACAATCCTACATCTAAATGTGTGGTTCTTTACATAACAACCACTCATTTAAGTTTTGATGTCGTTGACTTCACACACCATTGCAAGAAAATGAAAATAATTAAACAACCACAAGGCTGCAAGTCTTGTGGTAACATCGGAAACTGTAATGCTTGTTCTCTTTCACTGCCAGGTTTATGGTTTTGATTTCCTAGCTGAGCATTTAGAAGAATTGGGATTTTTTTTTTTTTTTCAGTAGTAAGGCATTCTGGGACAAAGATGAAGGGGAAAAACTTTAGCAGCAATCAGAATTAAAGGAAAGCTTGAACTGTGGTTATTCTCCATGGCAATACAATCTAATTGTAACTGTATTAAAGAAGCAGAGTTGTGGAGGTAAATAGTTGGTGGAATATATTGAGTTATACTTTTATATGCTAATATGACTATAGAAGATATTTACATTCTCTTATTTCAGCAGTTATTGGTATTTCAGTTAAAACTGAAATTCTTTGGATATCCATACAATATGAAAAAAGAAAGAAAGAATAGAAAGAAGATAACTCTTAAAATTGGGTAGAAGGGCTTTTTTGAGCTGCTGCTTTGTTTCCGTTGTAATAGGTGTAAAATCCCGGTCATCTGGTAACTACACAAGGAAAAAACTGAGTCAAAAACTCTTTTACACTTTCCTGTGTAAGATTAATGATAACATCTGCAACCCTTGTTTTAAATGCATTTTCTTGTTTTTCTAATTGCTTCCACTTGCTTGTATACAAACAGATTCACCTTATTCTGTCTCTTCCTTCCACCTTTCCCTTCACTATAAATGCTGAGCACAACACTGTGATAACAGTTAATGAATGAATGGCTAGATCAAATAATTTGTATTAATGTCAGATGTGACATACCACAAGTTGCACAGGCAACACCCTTTATGTTAGCTATACATTGCCAATAGGTTCTCTGTCAACAGTGATTTATCACCTTTTCTGGTATGAACTCTGAAGATGTGTAAACTTAATTCTGATTTAGGTAGATTTTCTAGCCCGCAATTTGAACTTACCAACTACTTAAACTTTCTTATCTCTGTAAGATACCTGCCTATTTCTAGCTTTGCACCTCTGAGAATTCATACTGACCCTCTCTGACCCTCTCATCCCTCCTCTTTGCAATTATCAGGTTTCTACCTTTAATTCAGCATTATCTTTGCTTACCTATGTTGTTTAAGTTGTAGTTTACAACCTATGTTTATAATACTGCTTCTGTAGTCAGGAGTCTATCTTCGATTATGTGAAAAATTCTTCAGGGTCTCACTAGAAGTCTGCATCTGTCACTAAATTGTGGGTAGACAGGGTTACCTTGAAGACGCCTTGTATTTGAGGAAAACTTGTTTCTGCTATTAATTTGTGGGCAGGCAGAATTTCTCCAAAGACACGTTGTACCTGAATACACTACTACTTGAGGATCGTCAGTTTCTGACCCTAGCTCTCTGGGATTTTCCTAAACAGTCTGGAAATATTGATGCTTTAAAGTTGTTGGGAAGGAATTGTACAAGTTATTTTTCTCCTTCAAATCAAAAGCAGATAGGTCTAAAAGTATTGTAAGTAGATGGTTTTCTGGCAAAGGGTAGAAAAGATGACTTACGTAGACTGTCATGATTTTTTTCATGGCCTTTCAAAATTTTTATTTTGGATAAACTTGAGTTTAACTTTCCATTTATGTGTAAATGAGCACCTGACTTAAAGGAAACGTCACAAAACCACACAAGTCCACTGATGATATCAATTGCAACTCAGAATGATCAGAACAATGATTTATTCTTCCAGTGGTTTATGAGCTTCTTATACTTGGGAGGTGTTGACATGGTAATTGGAGTATGAGTACATGTAGAGGTCATCTGAAAGTAAATTACCAACTAAATAATGATTCCAACATTTTCTTTCCTTGTGTACTACTGTGTTATTTTTCTTTAGTAAGGTAGTTCTTGTCCAAACTAGTATTAATCTGAAAAATTAGATATTAAAATTACTTACTAAATGATCTTTTCTGTATCCCTATGAAAGCAGATTGTTCCAACAATGTACTACTGAATGCTTTTTCCAGACTAGCTTAATGCATCTGAATCGAAGGTACTTCTATCACTTTCCTTGGGGGCCTGTGTCACAGTTTTATAGGTCTGACAGCTAAACAGTATTTTTTAAAATCTTCAGTTCAAAATTTTATGATGTTATGCCTTATTATAGCTCTTTGAACAATCTTCAACAATTCTTACTCCTCCAAGGAGGAATAACTCACTCAAGTTGTACTGGTTATTAAATCTTCCCTTACATGTCTATCTTAGGGAGAATATTGCACAAATAAAAAGACACATGCATGAGTGTATAAATACCCACCCCAGAAATTGTTATCAAGACTTGGAGTTCATTGCTACTTTGAAGGTCCCTGGAGCGTAACCAAGTTGTCAGTAGCTGCCAAGAATGTGATCGGTTCCCCCATGTGTCAGTTCTGTACTTGCATCATGAGCATCCGCAGGTGGGAATAGCTGGTTCTCCAGGAGTGGGACATCTATCATCAGGCCACTTATTTTAAGTTATGACAAGCTATCCTTGGATCTGGAACCGCAGCAAAAAGAACAAAAAGAACAGGAACTGCCTTGTAACCCCTTGGCAGCAGCGAGGGGAGATTAGTCAGTCCATGTGCCATCTTTCCTAGTGAGCTACTTTCTCTCCCTGTATATTGAACGGACTCTAGACAGACTCAGAGAAAAGGTTTTTAAGCTCACAGTCTTTCCTTTTGACACAAAGACAAAACACTGTCAAGTTAGAAAAACAAACAAAACCCCTCTGTTGTTTCATGTGTGAACTGTTTTAAGATACCATGTAAATAAATTATTTGTCTCACAGAAGGAAGAGGCTAGCCACTGGCAGGCAGCAAGGAATTTATCCTCAAGGATGCTGCCAGGGTTTTGAAAATAGTTGTGTAGCGCAGAAAGCATAGACGGAGCCATTATCTTCAGTCTCAGTATTTCATTCATGTAATCCAGCGGTTTGTGGGAACACTTTTTTAGAGTGAATTATTTTCTGCTTGGACTATATTGTAATGTCTTATGGCTGGTATTAAGGGCTTGAAAGAAGAAAGTATCTTATACTATACGTATATTAAGATAGGCTAGTGAAGTTCATTAATAGAAATATGAACATCAACTTAAGGAAACAGTCTTTGAAACTTTTAGGATTGTTTCTTGGTTTCAAAATAAAATAAATAAAATTGTGTAGTGATTTTTAGGACTGTCACCATAGATTTGCATTATTGCAATTTTTTTGACAAGTTTATTGTGCTGTAATTCTAGATATGGAAATGATTAACTGTGTACTTCAGACAGTTCAGAGACTAAATAATGTCAGTTTATTTGGATCAGATTTAATTGAACAGAAAGATTATCTTAATTTGTCTGTGTTGTGCTTGTGAAAAGGTGTGGTTTTTTTTTGGGGGGGGGAGGGTGATGGTGTATCTGTTGGTTGGTT
>Ga0181612_168723_pt1 | contig 11834 bp, 11 predicted proteins | sample HoacroProtozoa21_FD_119630 | JGI IMG/M metagenome (GOLD analysis project Ga0181612, IMG submission 119630) | Hoatzin crop microbial communities from Cojedes, Venezuel. Combined Assembly of Gp0051906, Gp0051904, Gp0051908 | reverse complement strand
TTCGACCTGTGCGGATGGAAGGGAAGCCTCGATGACTACCCTCCGGCCGCCGAAAACTTCGGACAAGGCAAAGCCTTGAAAATAAGCAGTTTGGAAGATGCCGAGGAAGCAGGAATAACCCCTGGGATTCTCTACGGCATACCATACTACCACATCAAATGCTTCTTCGACCTCGCCGGCGAAAACGCACAAGTGTATGTCGCACTGGCTGACTGCAGTGCAAAGAATCGGGCAGCCTGCGATAATTCGGACGAAAGCGATGCAAGCAAAAGCTCGAACGAAAGCGATGCCAGCAAGGAGTCGGCTGCCTGCGATGATTCGTCTGCAAGCGATGCCAACAAAAACTTGGCAGGAAATGACGCCGCAGCCGATTTCTGCATCCTCGACGATATTGCGCGGCTCTCGGGCTACACCGTGTTTCAAATTGGCATTTGGACGGAGCAGCCGGTGTGGGTGTCGGAAAGCGACGGGGCGGTGTATTCGCTCTCGCCTTTCATCATCGCCCTCGCGGAAAAATTGCAGCAGATGTCGGCAGTGGCGGTGAGCGACGTTTCGGCAATTGTTTTCGGTGGAATAGGAGAGGGGTGCGCGGCCGACACGAACCTCGCGGAACTGCCCGACCTCACGACGCTTAGACAGCCACGGCTCTCAGTGGTGCTTGGCCAGCCCTCCGACGACAAAGTGCACGAGATGCAACTCTCCACGGCACGGCTCACTCCGCCGGGAATGACGGGCAGGGTGATTGCGCTCCTCACACTGCTGCCGGCCGAGGAGAGCATCGCAAACGTGATGACCGGCGACCTCAACAAAGCCGAGGATATCGAAGACGCGGAAATAGGAATGGGAAAAATCGACACCGACGAGAACTATTTCACTCCCATTGGCGACATCGCCGACGACGTATATGCGTCTCTCCTCGCAAAGGGCTATATCGTGCCGATAAGATACGACGGAATAGAGACGGGATTCTATCTCGCAGCCGACACCACGGCAACCAACGGCGAGGTGAATACTATTAGTCTTGCGCGAGTTCTGCGGAAAGCGAAAAGGATTGTGATGCAGGCACTTATGCCGTATATCAATGCCGACTGGCACAGCGAAAACGGAGGGCTCTCGAAAGCGGCAAGAGCACAGATAAACGGGGCAATGAGCGAAAGTCTTGCGGCACGGCTGTTGTGTGCCGACAAGGGCACGCTTCAGGCGGAAAGCATAAAAATTACCGTTGACCCCTCTACGACGCTGCTCAGCGATGATGGCATCACGCTGAAATTCGCGATTATACCTTTGGGACAGGAGAAGGAAATTCACTTGCGGGAACGCAGTGAATTTCCAATTGACAATTGAGAATTAAGAAAATGAAAAGTTTTACAGTGAGACAGGGGCAGAATCTTTATGATGTGGCAATGACGCTTTATGGGTCGATTGAGGGGCTGTTTGATTTGTTTGTGTGCAACCCGAAACTGACCTTCGGCGACAGTCTTGTAAAAGGGCAGGAGTTGCAATACCACGACGGATTCTGCGTGAACAGCGACATAAGAGACTTTATCAGTGAAAACATTGATAAGATAGCAAATGGAGGATGAACAATGAGCAGGACATTGACAGAAATTTATAATGAGGCACTGCAGGCAAGGCAGGAGCAGACGGAGAAGGCGGGGCTTGACGTGAAATGGAGCGACAGCAAATTGTCGGTCGTCAACATTCTCACGTTCGTGATGGCAGCCCTGATTTACACCTACGAGACAATCCTCGACGTGTTTGAATACGATATCGCGGTGCTCCTCTCGAAAAGGGTGAACGGCACCGCGCCGTATTACGCCGAAATAGCGAAGTATTTCCAGTTCGACGACGACACCGGCACCGCCGACAAACTCTATTTCAACGAGGACACGCTGCAAATAGAATACGAGGAGGTGAACGAGGAGCACCGCATCATCGCCTGCTCGGCATACCAGTATTACCACAACGGCTACGACATGACGCTGAAAGTGGCGAAAAACGCCGCCTCCGACACCACGCCTGGAGCTGCCGTTTATGAGCCTCTGACAACAGCGCAACTCACGGCCTTCAAAGCGTATATCGACGAGATGAAATTTATCGGAAGCGCAATAGAATGCATCAGTCTCCCGGGCGACCTGATTACGATAAAAGCCACCGTGTATTACAACGATGACTACATAAACGCCACGCAGGCACTGAGCAATATCGCAGAGGCTCTGAGCACATATATCAAAGGCCTCGGATACAATGCCACCGTGTATTACCAAAGTCTCATCGACGCCATTCAAGACGCAGAATATATCGTGAGTATCACAAGCGAAACAGTCATCACCACCGCGGCATGGAACAGCGACACACAGGAATATTCCGAAGCGCAAATCCTCACCGACAGAATAACAGCAAAAAGCGGATACCTCACGTTTATCGACAGCGACGGAGAAAGTACCCTCAATACGAAAAACGTGACGCTGCTTAAAAATTCGCTTGCGAATTTTTAGCACTCCGCAAGGAGCGGTCCCGGTTGGGCCGGGTATGACTTAAAGACCCTTTAAATAGGGCAGTTTCGGAAGAAAGAAAAGTTTGACCTTTATGAACATAAAACGCTATGATTTGGCCGTGGGTCAGGGGGTGAGGCGATTGCTCCCCTGGTTCGTCAGAGGCCCGTTGACACAATCGCTTCTTATTGGCATTGCGGTGCCTCTGAGCGAGGCTCACGCCGGCTTCCTGTCGTGGGCGGCAGAGCGGTTGGTGGAGGCAGTGATCGGCTGCCACACGATGCCTATGGAATGGCTCCTGAAACACAAGCTCGGCAAGTATTTCGAGAACCCCGACGACGAGTTTCAGGTGAGCACTATCGACCACGAGCATTTCTGTATGGCTCTGTGGTATTTCTCCGAGACTCCCGCCCCCTCGGTGTATGCCTGCTCCTGGCTTTTCGAGGACGATGCCGAGGCATGGCAGCACGAGGACGAGGCGGCGTGCATTATGGACTACGGCGAGCTCGATGAAGGCTATAAGCGGTTTATAATCACCGCACCGCAATTCGACACTGAACTTGTTGACTATGAGGAATATAGTCAGCAGATAAGATACTGGGTAAACAGATATACCGTGTTCCGGTTTAAATACATTGTAAACTTAAAATCTTAAGAAATGAAAGAGTATCAATCCCACAAGGGCGGCCGTCATTTAGTGAATGAGGACGTCAAGAATTTACAGTCGCTGGCACTCTCGACGGCGGAAATCTTCCGGGAGAGCGGCCTGAATTTCGTCATCAGCGGATGCAACGTCAGCGGCAACTCCCTAACTGCCGGATACGTGTGGTTAGACGGCAAGGTGAGGCAGGTGGCAGAAACAGACATCAGCACGATGCAGTTTCCTATTTACATCTGCACGAAAGACGCGGAATCGACAACGAAAATGGTTTATCTCGACGGAAGCACAGGACCGCAGTTCTTCGAGTATGGCACGACAGTTACCGACGACTCTTCGCTGCTCACCGACAGCTATATCGAATGCGAGAGCCGCGGAGGAGGGTTTCCGGGGCTCACATCGTGGCTGCGCAACTATGCCCTCACGAAAAATGACGCCGCCGAAGACCAGACAATCGACAGTCTTGTAACTTTCAACAGCGGCATCGAGACCCCCAAATCAGTTTTGGCGGCATCGTTCTACGGACAGACCTCGTCGGTGGAAAGCACATCGACGGCCACCCTCGACGTGAGCGGAAAGGCGACATTGACGGAGGCCACGGTAAGCACGCTCAACGTGGAGGGGCAAAGCACCGTAGGAAAAATAAACGCCTCGTATGTAGCCGCCGAAACTCTCTATGTGTCGGGCAACGCCTCGATGGAGTCGCTCGTGGTAAATGAAATAGGACTCGCCGGGCGCGACCTCACGAATGTGCTCGACAATTTTGAGTCAAGAATTCAATATTTAGAGGACAAAATCAATGGATAACAACGTAAGCTACCGCCGCTATCTTATCGACAGCGACTACCTTGTGCTCACCTCCGCCGCACACCTGCGGCAACTCGTGGCAGGAGTGCCGGAACGGCTCGCAATGGCAGAGAAAATGGCGGAAAATAAAGTGGTGGATTACCTCGACCAATTCTATGAGGTGAAGCAGGAACTGGAGGCCGGAAAGGAGTGGGAAGAAGGAGACGACCCCCGCAACGGCAACCTCGTGATGTATATGACGATGATGTCGATCTATTACCTTCACGCCATTATCAGCCCCACCAACATCTCCGAGACAAGAAAGGAAATGTATCGCGAGGCACTGCAATGGCTCTACGACGCGTCGAAACTCAGAATCGACCCGCATATCAAAAGGAGAATCAACCCTAAGACGAAAAAGCCAAAAGACGACTGGACTATCGCAGCGTATGAGACAAATCTCGATACCATCATGAAAAATCCGTGGGTAATTTAAAAAAGAAAATGTTATGGTCAAAAAGAAAAAGAAGATGAGCTGCAGCCTTGTAACACGCGAGGTTGGCGGCGAGGGCAGCGGAGGAGTTATAGACTTTTTCATTGCCTTGAAAGAAATTTTAAGAGACGTGGAGTGGGGCAACTGGCCCGGCAGCTACTTCGTGGGCTCAGTAATGAACTGCCCGAATGCCGATAAAAAGAAGGCGACGGAATGGGTGAGAGAGGACACAAGACCTATTATCTTCCATACTGTGCAACTCGACACAGGGCAGTACAACCGCCTGAAGAAACCCCAAAACAAGGAATACGGCTTCGTGCTTCCTGGGGCATTCATACGCTTCGAGAATGTGGAGTATGAGTCGATAAGGGAACTGGTGTCGAGAGGCACGGCGAAAGCGCGGATAATGATTCTGCTCAACCGCCTCGACAACCTCGAAGACGGTCCCGACGCTGAAGGCCTCTATGTGGCGCAAAAGGTTATCGAGGCAATCTATAAAGGGCAGTGGAAATATCCTACCGTGGTCAACCGCCTCCGACTGAACTCACTCGTGCAAGGCAAGGAATTCACCAACGGACTGCAAGACTGGTATCTGTATTACGACATTAATTTCAGAGAGGTGAGCAGCGCGGCGCAAACACAGCGCACAACAGCCACGATGGTGATGCCGCCATTCACTAATCACGCCGACCAGGACCCGACACTGCCTCACGTGAACCCCGAAGGACATAATAACCTGGCGCACCCGAGGAAATATGACGACGCGTCACATTATTAATTTTTTACTTTTCATTATTCATTTTTAATTGCACTCTGCATCCTTTGGTGTAGTTGGTGTCGATGCTTATAGTAGCTCCCAACAGCCGGCAGATGGCTTGGCAGATGCTGAGTCCCATGCCGGTTGTTTTTACTTGCTCTCCGGTGTCGCTGAAGAGCTCAAAGATATCTTCTTGTTTTTCTTTTGGTATTCCCGTTCCTGTGTCGGCGACGCTGATAACCACGCAATTTTCGTTGTCCGGACAGAGATCTGTTTGCAATGCTATCTTGCCGCTGTCGGTATGTTTTGTGGCGTTGTCGAGCAGGTGTGAGAGTATTTTCTCAATACACTTCGCATTCGATTTTATCGTGTATCCCTCGGGCAGGTTGTTTACCGTCAGCACCTTCACTCCCGGCTTCGCTTTCTCTTGCCATTCCTCGGCTGCTTTCTGGCAAATTATCGCCGGGCTGACGTTGTCGTTTTTGTCCACGCTCTCCATCGTGTCGTAGTGTGAGAGCTCAATCATTTTGTCCACGATGTCGGTGAGTGTCTCTGTGCTTTCGTTAATTCTGCCGTTGAGTTCTTTTTTCTCCTCTTTCGGCAGTTGGTCGCCCATTTCGGTGAGTATTTGCGAGAACCCGCTGATGGAGTTCAGCGGTGTGCGCATCTCGTGTGAGATGTTGTTCAGGAAGTTGCGTTTCACCCTCAGTGCCCTTTCTGCCTCGAGCCTTGCCTTATGCTCTTTCTGCTCCGATATTTTCAGTTGCTCTCCGGCCTCTTCGAGCTGTTTGTTTATTTTTCGCAGCTTAAGGATTTGCTTTCTTCTTCTGTAGAAGAAAAAGATAGAGAAGAGCAGCAGTATAATGGCCGAGATATAGAGGAATCTTGTTCTCATCCTTTGGTTTGAGAGCCTCAGGTCTTTGGCTTCGTTTTCCGCTTTTACGAGACCTATTTCTGCTGCGTATTCATTTGCTCTTTGCGCCATTGCCTCGTTGTTTATAGAGTCGGAATTTTCTTTATATTTTACGTGGTAATAGAAAGCCTTTTTGTAGTCGCCCATTTGTTGGTAGATTTTAGCCAGTCCTGCGTATTTTGATGATTTCGACTTCATTGACATAGCCAATTTCTCTGCCTCTTTATATCTTTTTTTGAGAATAAAGTATTCCATTTGCACAAGTTCTTCGTAGTTGTCGATGTAGTTATTGTTTTCCTCGGCGTATTTTTTTCTTTTTTCGTATGCGTCGAGAAACACCGCGGAGTCTTTTTGTGCTATTGCCGACAGTGCATACATTGAGTATGCTGGCATTTTATGCTGCATTATAGCTTCTTTGCTGTCGATAACCCTTTGTGCATATTGTTTCGACCCCTCGTAATCTCCCTCATTGTGTGATATTATCGAGAGTGTCATGAGTGCTGCTGCGATGCTCTCGTCGGGGAAATATTTGTCGTGATATTCGAGTGCTTTTTGCAGTTCTATCTTCGCTAATTGTGATTGTTTTTGTGCCGAGAGGAAAGCTCCGATTACTTGCATGGAGGTGTAGAGTCCGTATTTGCTGTCGTTTTTATTGGCATAATCCCGCATTTCTTGCGCTATGTTCATGCCTCGTTGTCTGTCGAGGTGATTAAAAGTCAGAATGGCCTCGTTTCCCCAGGCCTTATAAAACAGTTTTTCATCGTTTTCCCTTAGGCACACCTCCTTGAGCTGCTCTGTGGCTTTGAAGAAGTTTGCGGAGTCAACCACTCCGAAATATTTATACATGTCGAGCCTGAGCTTTTCCTTTTCCGATGTGGTGTCGGTGATCTCTTTCATTTTCGCTTCTGCTGACGCTTTTCCAATCGGTGTTTTCGATGTCTCGGCAGATTTTTGTGTTGCCGTCTTCTGGTTTGCTGCGGATGATTGCGATGTTGTTTTTGCGGCAGTCTTGTTCCGCTGTTGTTGCTTTGTTTGCGCCGTGGTTGTTGCGGCAGTTGCCCATGCTATGAGCAGCGCCGTTAAAGCAAGGAATATGTATTTTTTCGTTCCTCTCATCCGCGGATGCTGTTATTGAGTTTTTATTTTCTCTATTTTTTTCGCCTTTTGTTCTGAGGCTGCCGAGAGTTTCCCTTTCAGGTATTGCTCGATGACGAGCGCTGCCATGGGTGCTGCGAGGTCTGCTCCCCATCCGCCGTGTTCTATCAGTACGGCGATAGCGATTTGGGGGTTCTTTTCTGGTGCGAAAGCCATGAATGCGGAGTGGTCTTTTCCCGTGGTCTCCACTGTTCCTGTCTTACCGCAGATAGGGTAGGAGGCTTTGATGTCGTGTGCCGTTCCTTTTTCCACGGCGAGCCTCATTCCGTCGATTACGGGCTGGTAGGCCTCTTCTGCCACTTTCGTGTGCCTCTTCTGCAAGTACCTGTCTTTCAGAGGCTTGTCGGCGGTGGCTTTATGGATGTGCGGCACGCAATACCAACCTCTGTTGGCTATTGTCGTGGCGAGGTTTGCCATTTGGAGGGTTGTCATCGTAACGTCGCCTTGTCCCATTCCTGCCCACCAGATGGTGTTTCCGTCCCACCCGTCTTTATATCTTCTGTTGAGGTAGTCGGCATTTGCGAGCAGTCCTCCTTTTTCCCCTTGCATGTCGATGCCAAGCGGTCCTCCGAGGCCCATGCTCCTCATATATTCCCTCCAGGTGTTTATGGCCTCGTCTTTGTCCTCATACATGTCGTCGTCGTTGATCATCGATGCGAACGTGGATATGAACCAAGTATTGCACGAGAATGCGATGGCGTCTCTGAGGTTCAGTGGCGAGCGGTGCTTGTGGCATCCCACTTTCATATTGTCCACTGTTATTCCCTCGTGGCATTCCACTGTCGTCTCGGGTGTTATCGCACTTTCGGAGAGCATCGTGAGGGCCTGTGCCGTTTTGAAGGTTGAGCCCGGGGCGTGTGGTGTTGCTATTGCCTGTGTGAGGTCCTCGCCGTTTTTGGTGTTGGCTGCGAGGCAGATTATCTCGCCGTTGTCGGGCCGTATCGCCACCACGGAGCCGGTCTTGCCCTTTAGCAGCCGGTGGGCGAGGCTCTGCAGCAGCGGCCTCACCGTAAGAGGGCCGTCGGTCGGCAGTGTTATGGCCTGATGCGTCGTCTGTGCTGTCGATGCTTTTGCTCCTGTCGTCTTTGTCGTCGATGTCGTCTTTGTCGTCGAAGAGACTGTCTGTGCCGTTGCTGTTGGCATTGCTGCCGATGCTGCCAGCGCAGCAGTGAGTATATATTTCGATATATTTAATGTCATTTTGTAGTCCTACGCACATTAATTTTTTGCAAAGGTAATACAATAATTTTAAACTCGCAAATTTTTGGGCATAAATTTTACAATTTGCATCAACAACGATAAAACGTGGTACAAAATACGTTTATTTTATTTAAAATAAGTTATTCAATTAACCTCCGTAAAAACGATTTGTCTGGGATGGAAATACGGTGATAGAGATAAATCAATTCATTTATATTTCTTTAACTGTTTTTCTTTCTTTGATAACAAATAAATGTTTAACTTTGCAGCCGAAAGGAGATGAGGCACGTCAACTATTAATATTAAACTAAACGACATTGTATTATGAAAAAAAATTACTTAAGACTTATGGCTGCATTGCTAATGACAATGTTTGCCAATGTCGCAAACGCAGAAAATGCGTATGATTTTGGGGCTGTGAATGCCGACGGTGATTCTATTTGGTATAATATCGTATCCCAAGAAGACAAAACTTGTGAGGTTACTTACAGGTACACGGCAGAAATGGAAGATTGTGAAACTGGTGAGACATTCTATGTGGCTGATGATGAAGACTCCCTTCGATATATCGGCACATTAAACATTCCCTCTGAGGCTGTGTATAATGGAACAACATATACAGTCGTTGGTATAGGACAGCATGCATTCTTCAACTGCAATAAGTTGGAAAAATTAATAATGGCCCCAACAATAACCTATATTGATTCTATGGGGGTGATAAATTGCATTTCGTTAAAATCAGTTGAGTTTTCTTCATCGCTTAAGGAGATTAGGTCGGATGCCTTTGACGAAGATTCACTATTATCTGACATTGTACTTCCAAATTCATTAGAAAGAATAGAAGAATGGGCGTTCCTCGACTGTGCCAGTATTAAAAGTTTAAATATACCTGCATCAGTAAATTATATATCCGACGGTTCCGTAATTATGGGATGCACTTCCCTCTCAAGCCTTACTGTGGATTCTGAAAATCCATATTATTTTGCAATGGATAACATTATATTTACTAAAGACACAACGAAGGTAGTAGCATACGCAGCGGGCGCACCTGCAGAGAGCGTTATTTTACCAGAGACTGTTGACACCATAGAACACGAGGCTTTTTATGGCGTGCAGAATCTTAAGAAAATCGTGCTTCCTGCTAATCTTAAACATATAGGATTTTACAGTATAACTTGTGACACCAACCACCTTATCGACACTATCGTATGTAAAAGACCCGACCCCATTGTGGGCAAAAAAGACCCATACGCCGACCTTGCTGATGATGAATATCCAACTGTATTCTATATGGATGAGTATGCTTTTATGTATGAGAATGAAGGAGACTCTACTATTTACAATAATACTATATTAGTGGTGCCCGATGGCAGCAAAGAGGCATATCAAACCACCTATCCCTGGAGTCTGTTTAAAAACATAATGACAGAAAGTGAAGTTTCGGGTATAAAGAGTATCAACGCTGGCAGTAAAAACTCTGCCGCTGATGAAAAAGTGTTTGACCTGCAAGGACGCCGTTTGAATGCCAATCCGGAAAATGGAGTTTACATCAAAGGTAGAAAGAAATATTCTGGCTATATGAAGTAAATCAGACCAAATTCAATAAGAATAAGCTCTGCTTGGCATTCGTGCTGGCAGGGCTTATTCTATGAAAGTATTCTGTGCTGATTTTATCATCATTTTATCTCCTATATCTAATCGATTAGGAAATGTTTTTTATTAGCTCTTCGCTGAATGGGTTTAGAGTCAAGAAACCGAAAGAAATTTCGGGATAGGTTTCAGTGAATGTCTTGTATTTGCTGAGCTTTGCAGCATTTTCACTTGTTTTGATTTCGTATGCCAGAGGGGGTGTGAGCATTGGTAAAACGAAATCCACCTCTTTCTTGTCTGTCGTTCTCCAGAATCTAAGCTCTTCGATGCCGTATTTATCAGCAAGGATTCTGAAAGCTTGGTTTTCCCATATTTGCCCTTGTGAGGGGTTTGTGATGAAAGGCTGAAAATTATTTACAAGCACGTTGCGCATCCCGGAGTCGAGGAAATATGTCATAGGCATTTTCACCAACTCTTTAGACAAGTTTCGGTGGAATGGTTTTACCCTGACCACATGAAAGCATTTTTCCATAACGTCGATATATTTTCCTATCGTCTCGTCTTTCACACGCAGTGTCTTTGACAATTCACTTGTGTTGGTAAGGTTGCCAGCCTGAATGGCTAACAATTGAAACAGGGCGTAGAAAGTCTCTTCATCTTTTATTCCAGCCTCGTCGATGTCCTTTTTAACGAACGAGTCTCTGAGGTCTTTGAGTAATGCTATTTTTTCATTCTCGTTCTTTTCTGTAACGACTTCCGGATATCCTCCAAAGCGCATATATTCATAAAATTCCCTTTGAAGCTGTTGAAGCATCGTTGATTTGGCATTGTCAACAGCCTTTATCCTTTCCACTTCTTTTGCCAAATCATCTTTCCCCGAAAGCAGCAAATGCTCAAAGAAAGAGCAAGTGAAGAGTCTGAACACCCTTTTCCTGCCGGCGAGCGAGTCGTTGAATTTATCGTCGATGTAGAATGCGCTGCTGCCGGTGACAACGATTTTTATTTTCGTTCCATCGCTGTAATCATCATACAGTTGCTTAAGGAAATTCGATGGATCTTTCAGCTTCTGTATTTCATCAAGGAAAATGTAGATGCGTTGTTCTACAGATGGGCAATACAGAAAAACGTTTTCCGGATTTTTGTCCAACTCATCACGAATGTCCTTGTGTTCAAGGTCGAGGAAAACAGTAGGCCATCCTTGTTTGTCGCAATAAGTGCGCAGCTGCTTCAAGAGGGTGGTTTTACCTGTCTGTCTCGCCCCTACAATGATGGTGTGCTTCTTGACTTCAAGATGCTCTACCAGTTTTTGATATAGTAAACGTTGTTTCATAGTGCAAAGTTACAAAAAAAAATGTTTGGTAATACTTTTGAAGGTGAAAAATGTCATTTTTATGATGATTTTTAACTAAAAAATCGGGCTTAGGGGGAAAATTATCCGATTTTTTTCCCTGTGGAGGGGGAATATTATCAGATAATTTTCCCCCTTGGGCATATATTTGAGAAAGGATAATGAAAAAATTATGAATAAATATTGCAGTGTGAGGATTTTTTTGTACCTTTGCAGCCGAAAGAGAGGAGAGGCAAGCTGACGCTTGCAGTGAAAGGTGGCAAAATCAGAGATTTTGCAGTGAAAGGTGGCAAAATCAGAGATTTTGCAGTGAGAGGTGGCATCGGTGCCCGATGCAGTGATAGGTGGCACGGCAAGCCGTGCAGTGATAGGTGGCAAGCTGACGCTTGCAGTGATATAAAAATTTAAGATTATGAAACAGACAAAGATAGTGGCATCT
>Ga0181612_167044_pt1 | contig 11834 bp, 11 predicted proteins | sample HoacroProtozoa21_FD_119630 | JGI IMG/M metagenome (GOLD analysis project Ga0181612, IMG submission 119630) | Hoatzin crop microbial communities from Cojedes, Venezuel. Combined Assembly of Gp0051906, Gp0051904, Gp0051908 | reverse complement strand
GGAGGGCGGGCGGTGCGGCCCCGGGCCGGCGGCCCTGTGCGCGGTGCCCTCGGGAGGGCTCCTCGGGCGCGGCGGTGCCGCCTCCGCGTTCTCCTCTCCGGGTCGGTTTCCCTCAGGAAGGTGGGTCCCCGTCTGCCAGCGGGCCGTGCGGGGCCCTCCTGCCTTGGCTCTGGGGGAGCTGCCGGGAATTAACTCTTTTTGTCTTATTTCCTTGACAGTCTGTGGCCGCTGTTTCGCCGGCAAGAGTCAGAGCTTCGTGAAGTTTTTAGCCCTGCCGATCCTGTCGAAGTTTCCTCAGGGGCGGTGCGGGCCGCGTTAGCTTGCCGTCCGTCTGCGCTGCTCATGAAATAATGCGGCGGACATGATAGCCGAGCCCCACGCAGCCAGCAACCTCCCCAGCCAAAAGTAAGAGCCGGCGCGGGCTGCCTGTGAGACTTGTGGGTGAATTAGGGCGCTGTCCCTCGAATTTGTGCCCCGTGGATAGCGGGGTGCTCTACAACGTGACATTTCAGGTGGGAGGGGAAAAAAAAAGGGATTTGCTATGCTCTGTGTCTTGTTACTAATGTCTCGATTTTATTCCCTTTTGTGCGCTGTTTAGCATCTTCTTAACATAGTGTTCTATGCGGATTGACAGGGACCTTGGCCTTACAGGCTTTTCTGGGCCTTATTCCCTGAGGTGCAAATTAATCTACTTTGGAAAAAAAAATACCAGGCAGATTCATAATCAACGCATGTATTCACTTCAGTGGTGAATTTGGCGATGCTGGGGGAGGAAGAGTGCAAAGTAATCTGTAGTGTCCCTGTTGGCAGTGAGGGGGGCATTGCTTCTCTGTAGCTGTTTTTGTCAGGGATACCTCAAGTCTTTTCCCTTTCACAGTGTATGTTTTCAGTCATCAGTTGAAATGACCTTTAAACTAAACATATTCATGTCATTGTTTACAGAATGCTATTTGGAAGTAGAAAGAGCAGGTATAAATAAATAAGTTGTAAAGTTAAAACATTTGGGCATATCTTGTGTAGTTTCAGAGAGTGAAGCTGCTTAGATGTCCAACGTTGCACGCTTTGGACTCATTGCAGCCCAGCCTTTGCAGACCCTGTCACCTTGTGAGCAAGTCTGCTCCAGGTCTAACGAAAGCAGAGATGTATTTCCTGTAGTCCATGATGACAATTAATATAGTTTCCCATATGTCCTTTCCAGTATGTTTCATCTGAGCCCAGCCTATTAGTTTCAGAAGTGTCAGGAAGGCACCTGGCAATTGTTTAGCTGAGCTTCTTATGTTGCTTCTATAGATGAAACAGTTGTAGTGAAATTTATAATTTTGAAAATCTACAGGTAGGGTTTGTCCAGTAATGTACCTTAATTGTTCCTTTTACATAGCTAAAGGAATATATTATCTCTTTGTTAGAGATAGCTTTCTTTTTAAACGTGAGTCACTAAATCTGCTCCGGAAGTTTATTAAGAGGAGAAAACTGAATTCAGAAATTGTTGCAGTAGTGTTGTGTTTGAGGACTAAACAAAGGAGTTTGCTTCCTTCCTACGTAAAGTGTTCTTATCTCATCAGTAATACTTAAAGTGCTAGTGAAAGGACCGTACTGTGGTAGGAATGCGAGCTAAAAATGAATCTGTGAGCCACATGTAACAGGGTATAAAGGTGAAAATTAGGATGAGATAGGAATGGATTTTTGCCTATGCTTTCTTGCTGGTTGCGGATGGAAACAAAGTAAATGGCTGAGAACTGTTTCTTACCAGTGCGTAAGGCAGTGAGTTTAGGTATGCAAAAATGCTCAGTATGGTGTAGACTAAGAGGGGAGCAAAAAAAAAAAAGGACTAGTTCAAAATTTGCCAAACCTACTGTTGCACTTATATAGTTGAAAAGATGCTAAATGGAGTTACATAAGGGATCGCTGCAGAAGTGATGGCATCATTCCGCAACTAGATAGTTGCAGTGGTAACAGTGTTGCTGTTACTAATAGTGGTTACTGTTTTGCTCAAGAAGAGGATGTCTGAATTCTTTTTACAGCTTCTTCAACAGAATCTTAGTTATGCAAATAAAAATTCCATTAAAATAATGATAGAATCATAGAATAAATTTGGGTTGGAAGGGACCTTATAGGTCATCTAGTTCCAACCCCCCTGCCATAGGCAGGGACACCTTCCTCTAGACCAGGTTGCTCAAAGTCCTGTACCATAATACCTCATTTAATTTCAAAGTGGTTCAGTTTCTGGTTCTGTTCTAGTTCCTGCAAATGTTTAAGTACCTGCCTTATGAATAGCTTTACTAGAAATATCAGTATTAAAAGGAAAATAAAAAAAAGAGGAAGGAGAAACTTGAGTATTGATAGTAGTTGGATTTAAAAAAAAAATCTCTATTTTGTGTGGGTTGTCTGTTGTAGCATGTTGCTTCCTGTGGCATTGCTGTGTGCTGTGGAGTGTTAATAACCAAAACAATTCAGAAACTAAGTGGCTTTTAGTATTAGTATTTAGTGCTTAATTACTTTTGCGGAGTGTTTAAGACAGGTATTTAGTACGTGTGTGAAAGTTACTCTTAACTGGTTTCATCACAGAGGTATTGTTTTGCTTGGTGTTGTTAGCCCAATGTGAGGAAGCTGTAGATCAATGGTCTTCTCATTCTTGCAGGTTTTGCTGAGCTTTGGTAAGGATGCTGTTATGGAACAGGCGTTCGCTTGCTTTGTTGAGCCCCTTTTGCTCCAGGTACATTTTGCCTGGCGTAAGCTGACAAAGTAAGTAGCACAGGGCCAGTAGATACCATCCGTAGTGCCATCCTTCAGGGTGTTCTTGGGAAAGAGATGCCTGAGTTAAAGCTTCAAAGAAGTGTATTCTATTCAGGGATATGAAAAGCAGTACATGATCAGACAAGTACTTGACTATACTGTTCTGCAGCATTATGATTTTTTTAATTATTTAAATGTTTTGATTCAACTTGGACTTAATTATAGTTGCTGTAGTCTAATGAAATAAATTTATTTTCATTGTGGGATAGAGTAAGTTGCTGAATAGTACGTGCAAACAATTAATGAAAATTGTTTAAGAGTATATTGACTACTATGCTGAGGTATAATGCAGAAACAAGTAATGTGTGTTGCCACGCTGTTGACTGGCATCTGAGTTGTAGTTCTAGTGAAACAGCGCAAGTAAGAACACGTTAGTCCAGCCCCGTAATTTTACATTCTGCTTTGAAATCAAGAGTGAAAGGATTTAATCACGTACAAGAAGAATCCAAACATGTTTGTCAAGAAGCTGCTTCTTGTTTATTTGTGATCTGTAGAAGAAACTGGGAAGAGCTAACTGGCATCAGAAAAGCAATACATATTGCTATCTCTTGCTGCTTGTTGTTTTCAACTAGGAACTCTGGTGGTGCTTGAGATAATCTCTGTGGCTGGCGCTTACAAATCAAAGAAAACATTTGAAAACTTTTGTGAACTATTGCTTAGAGCATGCTGACTCAGTTGTGAACTGTAATTCATCCTTCTCTTTTCTATAACATGCAGAAGTCCGGACAGCTGATGTAAAGATCGGTTCGTCCTGAATTATTTTCTTGGCTTCCATCTGTCTAACACTGTGGCACATTTTGAAGTTTTCTATGACAAGACGTTCATTGAATTTAACTTTCATGGGACTTTTCTCTGTAGGAAAGTTAAGCATTTGCATAACTGTATTGAGAAATTTGATATAGTTTTAAAGTTGATATAGTTTTAAAGTGGAATTTTTATAGAAGTCTTTGGAAGCCTAATTCTACACTGCTTGTGTTGAAGTGTCCCAATCAATAGATTCAAAAAGTGAACAGAGATGTGTTTAAATAAAAACTTCTGTCTGTTCTCATTAATGAAATGTCAGGACTTCGGTCCTGCAGTTGATGATATTCAGCCTCAGGATTTGCTTTGCAGAGGCAATGTCTGACTGAGACAATCTGGGGAAGAAGAACCACAACAATGCTTATCTGGCATTGATAAACTGAGCTGGAGTTGAGCTGGCTCTGCTTCCATAGCACAGTTAATTCTCCATATAGGTTAGCACTGGATATTGGAGACTTGACTATATCTAGCAGTGTAATACACTTTTTTCTTTGTAAAGTGGTCACTTGTGTTAGTACACTCTCTTGTTGCAGCAGTATCACTGAAAGGAAAGTAACTGTACATTCTCATATTTACTTTCTTTTTGTACCTTCTTACAGTACAGGTCAACTGGCTCCAAGTCCTGGCCACTGTAGTTTAAAAAGGGGCCATAGCAGCCAGCTGCCAGTACTGGACCTGCTGCAGAAGTGGGATCCAGCTCGTCTGCTCAAACATGATCTTTGGCAAAGCCATATTTTTAGCATTGGGAATGATGAAAAGTGGCATGATTTCATTGCAGATAAATGTATGGCTTCAGATCTCCCAGAAGGTGCATCTTTGTTTATAAAATTGTTCCTCCATCATACTATCAGTGACCTGCAAATGAAATTTCTTACATGTCTTTTTCTTCAGTATGTTTTATAGACAAAGTAAATCAGTTTCTTTCTCTCATTTTAAATTGTAGATCCATCAAATATTATGACCTTGTTTTGTGTAGGGCACCCACAAAGTGAGTTCATACTTGTGTTATTGATTCGTGGTGCAAAGCTCTAAAGTCAACAAAGGCTGCCTTAAGTCAACATCAGCTTTCTGTTTCATTTACTTACTTTCTAATTGCTTGATATCTTTGGTAGTTTTGCTAGTTTTCTGATCGTCTGTGTATCTTACAGGAAAGCCAATAGTTTGAAAAAGGCCCCAAATTTCTGTTGTACTTTTAAAGTTAACTCTTTGGTTTTAGTAACAAAATGACATAACTTCCAAACATTTCATAAAAAATATTAAAATACCTATTTATGCTTTTGTTTTCTTCTGTTATTTGTACTGAATCATGTGGTTGTGTTCTCACTACTAACCCTTTCAGCATGTTTGTTACACTTCAGAGAGAATGCTGTCCATGATGAGACTGCGCCTGAGTCTGCTGTGCAGAACGGCAGCTGTGTGAGAAATGGCAACCTGAAAATAACGGTAAGTTGATGTGTACGTTTTTTTTTTTATTATGGAATTTATTTTCTGTTTTGTCCAATTGTTACAAAATTGAGTATTACATAAAACAACCACAATACAGTGCTTCTAAAATCTGTTCACTGAATACAGCTTGTCCCCCAAATGCCATTGGCATCAGAACCTCAATGCTGGCTTTTGAACAGTCAGTTCATTTCCGCGTGTGGTCTTCCTTAGCTGTGCATTGTGTGCAGCTGATGTTAATTTGCAGGTTGTGTGTTTACCTGCTGAGTGAAAAGATGTAGAAGAGCTTCTGTGCTTGCTATCTATTCTCCAGAAATTACAGCTGCCACTGAGAAATGCCTTCCAGGTAGTACACGACTGTTCAGAAGCTTCTTTCCTCTTATACCTTCCTAAGCTTATGACTCATTGTTGAGAAAAAATTCAAAGTGGTAAATCAATCCTCTCTTTCATCCTCTTCTAGTAAGATCATGTTTGATAAGGCTTTGTCAGTGTCGTTGAAGTTGAAAAGTTAGCACCCTGGGGAAATCATTACCATGAGAGTAAAACAAACTTGTTATTACGGGGTAATTCATATATCTGTGAATGACTGTTGTGTGTTGCATTTTCTCACATACTTTCTTTGCTCGACTCATTTCAGAGAGAGAAACGGAAGGTCCGAGAACAGTGTGAAAATATAAGGAGGAAGTCTTCTGGTAGCAGAAGAGTGAGCCAGCCACAGAATGGAGAAGTGGTTGAGGCAGTTACATTGTTTGAAGTGGTTAGCATGGGGAAGCGGGCCATGCAGGTACTTCCAGCTCTGAATTCTGAGAGGAGTTGGTGGAGGGAAGATGGATAAACCGGTCATTTCAGTTATTTATACTCTGGAGCATTGAAATTTTGTTCTGTTTTGGCATAGGTGGGGAATAAACATGTTTGGTTGGAAAACTGTTATGAGCATGGCTCTTGAAACGAATGTGTCTTCAAGAAATTAGTGAAAATGTAGCTGTCAGATATTTAAAGAGAGGAAGGAAATATGTACCTAAATCAGTCTTCTAAAAGCAATGTCTGAACACATGAAAAGAATTATTTAAAAAAATACAGAAAATGTTTATCAGTAGAAAATTTTGGTTGTTCAGGATTGTGAAAATCAGACATTTTTTTGCTGGGAGCTTGCCTTTTGGTATTTTTCTTTTACCCCTGTTCCAATGCAGTTTGAGAGCAGTTTGCATAACGGTCAAGTGCACTGTGCAGTAGCGGTTAGCAACTTTGTTTAGTGTGAGGAAGCCCACCTCCCCATATTCTGTGAGCATATGTGTATATTATATTTGTATGTGCGTATGAAGGATTGAAACCTGCAGCCCCAGTGTGTAGTGTCTGTAAGCAAAGTGTGTGTGTGCACACCTGAAAAGTGCCTTCGTGTTTTGGATGCGAGACCTTAGTTTTTCCAAGATGTGTGTGTGGATGGACTTTTGCCATGCTACAGCTGTGTTCAGTAGAGCTCCCTGAAGAGCTCAGTTTCTGCCGTGCAAAGCATGATGTGAAGGGCTTGGAAAGGCAACGGTTTGAGTCCAGACTTCTGCTGCTAGAATTTGTTAGGCCTGTGTGGTACTATAGGTGGGTTGAAGCCTGGATGGCTTGTCCCAGCAGGCACACACAGGCTGTAGGCTGTACTGCCCTAGAAATGAAATTTGGAGTTGTTAGTGTAAGCGCAGTACGTGCACTGTTTCAGTCTTCTGCACAAACCGGGTGCTAGGGAAGAAAACTCCCAGGGACCATTGCTAATATTAATTATTAGATAGTGCAGAGGTTAATTTTTTTTTTTTAAGTGAATCTCTTACCTCAGTGTTGGCAAGAAATCAAGAGGAGGTCATTTTAGTTTTGTGTATTAAAAATATTAATTATTAAGCTGTGGTTATTTTCCCCGTTAACTGGGAGCAAAGTGTCTGCATGGCAACATTGCCTAGAGCAGAACTTGTGAATGAGCAGTTTAAGACTTCATTTTGCCCCAGAAGGAGTCTTTTGCATGTACTGTTAGAAATGGAACAAAATGGTGTGGAGTTTATTCTCATTTTTACAATTTAATGTAGATGGAACAATGTCAGTTTTTGTCATTATTATGGATGTCCTTAGTGAAGTGCAACATGCTGTGTTCAGTTCCTGACTAATGACTTTCTTTAATCTGTTCCAGTCTGTAGTAGATGACTGGGTTGAAGCTTATAAACAAGACAGGAATGTGGCACTTCTAGATCTGATCAACTTCTTCATTCAATGCTCAGGCTGTCAAGGTAATTTACCTCTTAGTAGCCCTTTCCATTGTCTGTGGATGAGAGTAGTCTGAAGTGTGCTTCCTAAAATAAAATTTTTCTCTCCAGTAATCACGTACATGTAATCTGTACTGTTTGTTAAGACAAACTCCAGACGGGCAGGGCTAACAGTGAAGAATGTTACTGGTTAAATTCTTTGAGTTTGTGTTTACAGCATACCAGCTCTCAGAGCTGTATTTGAACATGGTTTGCAAGGTTGGGTTTCTGAAGTGACATGTCATTGCTTTGCAGAATCCCCACATAGGGAAGATAGTTTTGATGACCCTTTTAATTAAAATCTAGTGTTTCAGTTGCCATTTGTTTTGTAATTTCCTAGTATCCTTTGTTTTGCTGGTATCTTTGTTCGAAAGTAAACAGCTACCAAATTAAGCTCCCTGCTTTGGTGGGTAGAAAAGCAATATCTTGCCTCATTGCGGTTACTTTTGCCAGAGGGTTGTGAAGCTGTCATAACAAACATTGAGACACAGTGACTTTTTGGGACAGTTTGCAAGTCAAATACTTCAGGATGGCAAGTAAGAGTTTTAAGAAGATTATTCTGTTAGCTTGAAACTTCTGAGTGTATTTAAGCAGCTAGAAGGTACCTTTTTATCCTTCAAATTTTTTTCCAGGTCTTTGACTAATATGTCTTTGTTTTGGGGTCTTAGACTACCAGTGGGCAAAATTTTAGTAAATCCTTGAAGTAAATGAATGGACAGAGAATACAGCAGTGCCAGACAGCACAAGACAGATTTCTCTAATGTGAATTTCAGTTTTGGTTCATCGGTATTTTCTACTGCAAATGAATTTGTGTCTCCCTATGTGTGTGTTGCCCGACAGGGTTCCCCTTTCTTGGTGTTTCTAAGCCTAAAATAAAGTCCTTACTGTGATTTCAACTTCATCAATGTAATACAGTTGTCCGTAATTATTCTTTTTAAAACATTACTTTTCTAGGCATGGTAACAGCAGAGATGTTTCAAAGTTTGCACAAGAAGGATGTCATGCAAAAAATGACAGAGACTTTTGATGAGGTAGGCACAGCTTTGACTTTGCATGGCTTTTTCATATAAACAATAGGCTTTACCTCAGTAGCCAGCCTGGACAGAGTTCCCGCTGCTTATCAGGAGCTGTGTCCTGTTTCCTTAATTTAGGAAAATAATCCTGGTTTTCATAAGAGAAATTTGGTGTTGTAATGGCCCATTTTAGCAACAGCAGGATATTTTTTATGTAAGTCACTTTTATTTTCAGAGTTTTATTAGGGCATTCTATGATTCTGTCTGACTGCAGTCTTCCTCAGTCTGGCTTTCTCTTAGGAGTTCTATTGACAGTGACTTTATAGAGGTAAATATAACCCGGCATTGCAGCAAGTAAACAGTTCCTTTGGTATTTGGTTGACAGGTCCTTTAAAAAATATTATATGGTATTTTTATTTGAATCTTTTCCTTCTGTTTTAATGACAATATGAATTTTTCTAACTGTATTATGTCACGTGAAAGAAGAAAAACGCATTTCTGATTTTTAGATCATTGTCAAAACAGTGGTGAATATCTTGTTTATTGAGGACTGTTAAGAAAAATGCGTAGCTTTACAATACTGTTTCTATGTTTAACTGTTCCTTGGCTAATTTTACCAACATCAGATTTTCTGCAGTGCTCTCACAGTTGCTTCTGTGCCTTTTTTTCTGTATTTGCCACCTCTGAATTGATTTGTCAAGCAGCAGCAGCCATCAGCCTTGCTTTCATTGAGCATCACTCAAAGACCAGCTGCTGCAGAAATTCCCACAGAAGATGAATTTGCCAACATGGTTTTCTTCATTTTAGAAATGTAGTAGCACTCGGGCTAATTTTTGACAGAAATGATCCGTTGTGTGTCTGGCCATATGAATTAGTAATCTGGCGCTTCTTTCCCAACTAAATTAGCCCTGAATAGCACTCACGATAGGGTAGGCACTCTGGAGGGTACAAAGACGCGATTATTGTTATCATCAGCCTGGATGTGTTACACCTCTGTAACCTTCTCGCCTGTCCTGGTAGGCAAAAAGGACGGTTCTGCAATTGCATTAGAAGCTGTATTATGTGTGCTATAAAAACAAGGAAATTTTTTTTGGGGGGGCAGTATTTTGACATGCTACTATAGTGAAGCATTTTACTGGTGGAATGAGGTGATAATCCCCGTGTGAGATACTCTGTGTGTCTGTTTCTTTTTTTTTTTTTCTTTAATGCTAAATCCAGTGAATTCTGAAATTCTTTGTCTGTTTTTTATAGAAACTGACTCTAAAAAAAACCCTTATAAAATGATTTATGCAGAATTAAGTACTTTTAAAGACACTTATGTGTCAGCTTGATATAACTACTGTTAAGCCAGCATTAATGTAGAAGAAAATGTCTGAAGCAATGATTTTTATGTTAACCATGGTTATTAGGTGGTTAAAAAATGCTTGAGGATTAAACCAAATTCTTTTAAAGCGGAACTAAGCAGAGCAAGAGTAAAGTAGTTTGTTATTTTCAGGTGAGTTGTTCCTTCTTTGTATATGTGTTTCTTTTTGCATATAGTTGTCTTTCATCTTTTTCATAAATAAAATGGGAACATGACTTAGTGATTAAGTTACTTGAGAAGTAGTGCCATATGGGATTACTGTGATTTCAAAAATATTTTTTGAAAACAAATGATGATAGTAGTGAAGTAGTAGTGAGAGTGGAGAATATTACCAGGTATCTGCTTGAGTACCTCATCTTGCCTTTTGATTTGTATTGTTTGTTTGTAGCATTCGGAGGGTTGGAAAATGAGAAGTTTTTCTGTAGTTCTTCATTCTTGGTCATTTCAGTGGTTAACCATTGCTTTACTGCTCAGTTAATTAATTGCAACACTATATCCATGTACCAGTGCTTCCTCCCAAAACTCTCACTAGTGTTAGTGGAGTTGAGTCTGGCAAGAAACATGAAAGGCAACAAGAAAAAATTCTAGAAATATATGAATAACAAAGGGAACACCAAGGAAAACATGGGCCCACTGCTAAACGAGGCAGGGGCCCTGGTGGCAAAGGACACAGAAGAGGCTGAGATAGTCAATGCCTTATTTGCCTCTGTCTTTACTGGTAAGACTGGCTTTCAGAAATACCAGATCCCTGAGGGCAGAGGGAAAGCCTGGAGCAGACTACTTACCCTCCATGCAGGAGTATCAGGTCCAGGATGTACCCGGGAGTGCTGAGGGAGCTGGCTGCAGTCACTGTGAGCCCTCTTTTGATTATCTTTGAAGAGTTGTAGCGACTGAGAGAGATTCCTGAAGACTCAGAGAAAGCAACTGTCACTCCTGTTTGCAAGAGGGACAAGAAGGAGGATCTGAGGAACTCACACTGGTCAGCCTCATCATTATTCCTGGGAAGGTGATGACACAACTAGTTCTGGAAGTAATGTCCGAACACATGAAGGACAAGAAGATGATCAGGAGTAGTCAGTGTGGATTTACAAAGGGCAAATTGTACTTAACGAACCTGATAGCCTGCTATAACTGAGTGACTAGCATAGTGGATGAGGAGGGAGCAGCGGGTGTTGTTTATCTTGACTCCGGTAAGACATAACACTGTCTCCCATAACATCCTCATAGACAAGCTGATGAAGTATGAGTTAGGTAAGTGGACAGTGAGGTGGACTGAACGACCAGGCCCACGGGGTAGTGATCATTGGCACAAAGTCCAGTTGAAGGCTGGTTACTTGAGGTGTACCCCAGGGTTTGTTGTTTGTGCCAGTACTGTTAAACATCTTTAATAATGACCTGGACAATAGTGCAGAGTGTACTCTTAGCATGTTTGTAGATGATACAAAACTGGGAGGAGTAGCTGCTAGACCAGGTGGTTGTTCTGCTGTTCGGAGGGACTTCAGCAGTCTGGAGAGTTGGGTGAAGGGGAGCATCATGAAGTTCTACAACACAAAACACCGTGAACCTGCGGAGGAATAACCTCATGCACCACTACACACTGGGGGCTGACTGGCTGGAAAGCAGCTCTGCAGAGTAGGATCTCAGTGTCCTTGTGGACGACAAGATGAAAACGAGCCAGCAATGCGCCCTTGCAGCAAAGAAGACCAATGACCTCCAGGGCTTCATTAGGCAGAGCATTGCCAGCAGGTTATGAGAAGTGGTCCTTCCTCTCTACTCAGACTGGTGAGACCACATCTGGAGTGCTGAGCCAAGTTCTGGGCTTTCCAGTAAAAGAGAGAGACAGTTTTAGTGGAGCGAGTCCAGCAAAGGGCCTCAAAGATGATTAATGGTCTTTCATATGAGGAGAGTTCAGTCTGGAAAGAAGGTGGCTCAGAGGGATCTCATCTGTGTGTAAGCCAACCAACCAAACAACCCCCCCCAAAAATAAAAGCCCTCAATATCCCGATGGTACTGAATGAGGAAGAGGAAGCCAGATTCCTCTCAGTGGTGCCCAGTGAGACAGTGGACATGAAGGCAAGCCAAGAGGCAATAGGCACAAATTGAAATGCGTGAAACTTCACCTGAACACAAGAAAACACTTTT
>Ga0181612_165369_pt1 | contig 11834 bp, 8 predicted proteins | sample HoacroProtozoa21_FD_119630 | JGI IMG/M metagenome (GOLD analysis project Ga0181612, IMG submission 119630) | Hoatzin crop microbial communities from Cojedes, Venezuel. Combined Assembly of Gp0051906, Gp0051904, Gp0051908 | reverse complement strand
TCTTCAGCGGCCTCTTCGCCCTCTGCCTTCTTGGCAGTGGTCTTCTTGGTGGCAGTGCGCTTCACCGTCTTTTTGGCAGGCTTTTCTTCCGCGGTTTTTTCCTCCGCAGGTTTTTCTTCTGCGGGCTCTTCAGCTTTGACGGCTGCTTCGGCGCTCTTTTCCTCGCCCTCCAAAATGGCGCGGGTCGCGGAATCGTCCGCCACTACCTTCGCCTCTTCAGGCGCGGCGTTTTTCTTCATATCCGCCACGAGATCTTCCATATCGCGGTCGAGCGCGGCCACATCGGCCTCGTCCGCCAAAATGCCGGTGACCTTGTAGTAAAGGTCCGCGTAGGCCCTGGCAGATCTTTCCCAGCTGTTGTCGCTTTCCATGGCGTTCTTCACCAGCTGCTCGAAGAAGACGGGCTGCGCATAAAGGCTCAGTCCGCGCTTTACGGCATAGAGCATCTCATGGGCGTTGAAATTGACGAAGGTCAGTCCGTTGCCCTCGGCGGTGTATTTGTCAAAAGGTTTGACGGAATCCTTCAAGCCGCCGGTCTCTCTCACGATGGGCACGGCGCCGTAGCGCATGGCGATCATCTGGGACAGGCCGCAGGCCTCATAGCGCGAAGGCATGAGGAAGAAGTCCGCGGACGCATAGATGCGGCGGCTGAGGCCCTCGTCGAACATGATCCTGACCGCCACACGGTCCGGATAGCGTCTTTCCAGATCGCGCACGGCGTCTTCGTAGACCCTGTCGCCGGTGCCCAGGATGACCATCTGGATCTCTTCCTGCATGATCTCGTCCATGACCCTCAGGAGAAGGTCCATGCCCTTGGCCTCGACCAGACGGGTAACCATGGCGAGAACCGGCACATCGCGGTTCACGGGCAGGCCCAGTTCCTTTTGCAGGGCCTCCTTGTTGAGCTTTTTGCCCTCGTCGAAATTCTTGAGATTATAGTTGGCCACGATGGCCTTGTCCGTCGTGGGATCATAGACGGCCTCGTTGAGACCGTTCAGGATGCCCTCGATCTTGCCGGTGCAGATGCTCACATACTGCTCGAGGCCCTCGCCGAAGTAGGGATAATGGATCTCCCTGGCGTAGGTCGGGCTCACGGTGGTGACATAATCGGCATAGCACATGCCGGCCTTCATGAAATTGACGGCCCCGCTGTTCTCGATGTTGCCGTTGTAGTAGATGCGCAGGGGCAGGCCCAGGACGTCCTCCACCACGCTGCGGTCGAACATGCCCTGATATTTCAGGTTGTGGATGGTGTAGATGCTGGCGATCCCGGCATAGAAGGGATCCTGCATGAAATCTTCCTTGAGATAGGCGCCCAGGATGCCGGTGTGCCAGTCGTTGGTATGGATCACATCGGGCTTGAGGCCGATATTGGGCAGCATGGCCAGGACCGCACGGCAGAAATACCCGAAGCGCTCGGCATCGTCGAAATAGCCGTAGAGGCCGTCGCGGCCGAAATAATACTCGTTGTCGATGAAATAGACGTCGACGCCGTTGTAGTTGAGCTTTTTCACGCCCAGATAGCTCTCGCGCCAGGCCAGGGCCACAGTGCCCTCGTAGACGGTCTCCATCTGTTCGGTGAATTCTTCGCCGATGCCCTTGTATTTGGGGATGACCAAAGACACATCGACACCGGTCTCCTTGAGGGCCCAGGGCAGGGCGCCCAGCACATCGGCCAGCCCGCCCGTCTTGATGAAGGGCGCAGCTTCAGATCCAACACATAATACTTTCAAATCAATAACCTCACTTTCTGCTGCCGGAAGATCTTGCCTTTCCGGCACGGCTCCCGTCTTTTTTCTCAGCGGGGGCTTTTTCCGCCTTGGCGGATTTTTTTATTTCGCCGTCCGCGGCCTTTTTGCGCGGCGCAGCCGCTTTTTTGGCCGTGGACGAGGCTTTTCTCAGATAGATGACGCTAAGGGGCGGAAGGGTCAGGACAAGAGACTGCTCGCGGCCGTGCTGGGGCACGGCTTCGCTCTTCAAGACACCTTTGTTCTTGATACCGCTGCCGCCGAATTTCTTGTCGTCGCTGTTGAAGACCTCGGTATAGCTGCCGGCCTCGTCGACGCCGATCCGGTAGCCCGTCCTTTTTTCCGGGGTGAAGTTGCAGACCACGATGGTCTCGTCCTTTTTCTTCTTGCCCCTGCGGTAGAAGTCGATGACGCTGTTGTCCCTGTCATCGCAGCTGATCCAGGAAAATCCCGTCCAGTTGTCGTCCACCTGGAAAAATTCCGGATGCTCGAGATAATACTCGTTCAGCATCTTCACGTAGGACTGCATCTTTTTGTGCATGGGGTAATCCAGAAGATGCCAGTCGAGACCCTGGTCGTATTTCCATTCGATGAACTGGCCGAATTCGCTGCCCATGAAAAGGAGCTTTTTGCCAGGATGGCTCATCCAGTAGCCCAAAAAGGCCCTGAGCCCCGCAAATTTCATCTCGTAGGTGCCCGGCATCTTGTCAAGGAGCGAGCGCTTGCCGTGGACCACCTCGTCGTGGGACAAAGGCAGGATGAAATTCTCCGCGAAGGCATAGTATAAGGAGAAGGTCACCAGATCATGGCAGCCCTTCCTGAAGAGCGGATCTGTCGCCATATAGCGCAGCATGTCGTTCATCCAGCCCATGTTCCATTTGTAGTTGAAGCCGAGCCCGCCCTCGTAGCCGGGCTTGGTCACCATGGGCCAGGCGGTCGATTCCTCGGCCACCATGAGGACATGGGGGAATTCGGTGAAGACGGCCTCGTTGAGGAGCCTCAAGAATTCCACCGCCTCAAGGTTTTCCCTGCCGCCGTATTTGTTGGCCTGCCACTCCCCGTCCTTTTTGCCGTAGTCCAGATAGAGCATGGCGGCCACGGCATCGATGCGGATGCCGTCCATATGGAACTCTCTCAGCCAGAAAAGGGCGCTGGAGATGAGAAAGCTCTTGACCTCGGGCCTGCCGTAGTCGAAATTCATGGTGTCCCAGTCCCGGTTCTCCGCCAGGAGCGGATTGCCGGATTCGTACAGGGGCTCGCCGTCGAAATACCTGAGGCCGTGGGCATCCTTGCAGTAGTGCCCCGGCACCCAGTCGATGAGCACGCCGATCCCCGCCTGATGGAGCCTGTCCACCAGATACATGAGATCTTCCGGCGCGCCGTAGCGGCTGGTGGCGGCGAAATAGCCCGTGGCCTGATAGCCCCAGGACCCGTCGAAGGGATATTCGCAAAGGGGCATCAGCTCCACGTGGGTGTAATGCATCTCCTTAACGTAGGGCACCAGACGGTCCGCGATCTCGCGGTAGCTTAAAAGCTCTCCGTCCGGCCCCGTCTGCCAGCTCCCCAGATGCACCTCGTAGATGTTCATGGGGGAATGGTAGGAGTCGTATTTCTTGCGGCGCGCGATCCAGTTCCTGTCCCCCCATTTATAGGAAAGATCGTGGACCACGGAGGCCGTGTCGGGGCGTACCTGCGCCGCAAAGGCGTAGGGGTCGCTCTTTAATATGGTCTCGCCCCAGCTGGTGGTGATGGCGTATTTATAGATGTCGCCCTCACCCACGCCCTCTATCTCGGCGGTCCAGATGCCGCTGCCATAGGGGCTCAGCTCGAGGGGATCCTTTTCCTGGTCCCAGCCGTTGAAATCGCCCACCACGCTGACCTTTTGCGCGTGGGGGGCCCAGACGGCAAAGCGCACCTTCTTCTTTTTGCCCGCAGTGGTTGTGTGGGCGCCGAAAAGGCGGTAGCTGTCACGGTTGGTGCCCTGGTGGAAAAGATAGGCGCTGTATTCGTCGATGGCGCTTTTTTTCACTGTTTCGTTCCTTTCTTATGCCACTTGGATCAGATGGTCAGATCTTGACCGGGGAGATCTTCCAGATATCCTTCGCGTATTCGGAGACGGTCCTGTCGCTGGAGAAATAGCCGCTCTTGGCAATATTGACGCAGCTGCTCTTAAGCCAGTCGGTCCTGTCCTGATAGCGCCTTGCGATCTCCTTTTGGGCAAGGACATAGGGCTCGAAATCCTTCAGGACGAAGAATTCGTCGTTGCGGTCCAGAAGGGACTCGTAGAGGGGCTGGAAGTCGACGTTCCCGGACAGGAGCTCCACGATCATGCGGATGTTGGGGTCGTTCCTGTAAAGGTCCCAGGAGGAATAGCCGCCCTCTCTGTAGTAGCGCTGCACCTCCTCGGCCCTGAGGCCGAAGATGACGCAGTTCTCGTCCCCCACCGCCTGGTGGATCTCCACGTTGGCGCCGTCCATGGTGCCGATGGTGATGGCGCCGTTCATCATGAATTTCATGTTGCCGGTGCCGCTGGCCTCCTTGCTGGCGGTGGAGATCTGTTCGCTCACGTCGGCTGCGGGGAAGAGTTTTTGGCCCAAAGAGACGTTGTAGTTCTCAAGGAAAAGGACCTTGAGCTTTTTATTGGCCCGCTCGTCCCTGGCGATCATCCGCGCCACCTTGTTGATGAGGCGGATGGTCATCTTGGCCTCGCCGTAGCTGGCAGCGGCCTTGCCGCCGAAGATGAAGGTCCTGGGCAGGATGTCCGTCGAGGGATCTGCCACCAGCTGCTGGTAGAGGAAATAGACATGCAGTATGTTGAGGAGCTGCCTTTTGTACATATGCATGCGCTTGACCTGGATGTCGAAGACGCTCTCGGGATCCACCAGGATCTGGCGGGTCTTGAAGAGCCAGTCGGCCAGGAGCTTTTTGCGGGTGTTCTTGACCCCATCGAGCTTTTCGAGGAAGGACGCGTCGTCCTTGAATTTTTCCAGATCCGCCAGGCGGCTCGGTTCATAGATCCACCTGTCGCCGATGGCCTCGTTGATGAGGCGCGTCAGCTGGGGGTTGGATTCCACCAGCCATCTTCTGTGGGTGACGCCGTTGGTCTTGTTGCTGAACCTTTCCGGGAACCACTCATAGAAGGGCTTCAGGGTGTTCTCCTTGAGGATCTTGGTGTGAAGGCGCGCCACGCCGTTGACGGAATGGCTGCCGAGGACGGCAAGGGACGCCATCCTCACCTCGTTGTCCCACAAGATGGCCACCTGGGCCTGCTTGCTCTCGTCCGAGGGGAAGCGCTGCTTCACGCTGTCGAGCCAGCGGCGGTTGATCTCCTCCACGATCATGAAGATCCTGGGGAGAAGATCCTTGAACATCTGCACGGGCCATCTTTCGAGGGCCTCGGGCAGGATGGTGTGGTTGGTGTAGGCCACGCAGCCGGTGGTGATGCGCCAGGCGTTGTCCCAGTCGAGCCCTTCTTCATCCATGAGGATGCGCATGAGTTCGGGGATGACGAGGGCCGGGTGCGTGTCGTTGATATGGACCTCCACGTAGCGGTCGAGATCCTTCACCGGGCAGCGGTAATGGTTCTTGTAATGGCGCACGATGCTCTGTATGCCGGCGGAGACGAAGAAATACTCCTGCATGAGGCGCAGCTTTCTGCCCTCATAGCGGCTGTCGTCCGGATACAAGAAGCGGGAGATCTGCTGGGAGGTATCCTTGTACTGCAGGGCGCGGCGCGAATCGCCGGCCTTGAGCTGCGCGTACATGCCCTCTCTGGTATATTCCGCCTTCCAAAGGCGCAGCGTGTTGACGGTGCGGTTGTGATAGCCCAGGACCGGCACGTCATAGGGCACGGCCTTGACCACGTTGTAATCCTCCCACACGCATTCGAGATGGCCCTTTTTGCCCTCGCGCATGTAGGCGTTGCCGCCAAATCTCACGTCCACGGCCTTGTCGGCCTTCTTGATCTCCCAGGGGAAACCGTTCTTGAGCCAGGCGTCCGGCAGCTCGACCTGCTGTCCGTCTATGATCCTCTGGTCGAAAAGACCGTACTGGTAGCGGATGCTGCAGCCGTGTCCCGGAAGGCTCAGGGCAGCCATGGAGTCGATGAAGCAGGCCGCAAGGCGCCCCAGTCCTCCGTTGCCCAGGCCCGGGTCCGGCTCCTGGGGGATGATCTCGTCCAGATCAAAGCCCAGATCTATGAGCCCTTCCCTGCAGATATCCTCCATGCCGCAGTTGAGCAGGTTGGTGTCGAGCAGCCTGCCCAGCAGGAACTCGATGGAAAAATAGTAGACCTGCCTGGCCTTCTTTTTGGTATAGGTGCGGTCCGTCTGGAGCCAGTCGCCCGCCACCAGATCCTTGATCATGCCTGCCAGCGTCTGGTAGACCTCGCGTTCCTTGAGGTCCTTGACGTCCTTTTCAAATAAAAAATATGCCTTCTGTGTGAAGAGCTCGGTGAACTCTTCCTTGTTCTTCCACGTCTTCGTGATGCTTACCGTCCTTTCCTTCAGGGCGAAGCGGCCTTGCCGCCTTTGACTGACACTGCCGCCGGAGCCACGGTGGCCCGGCGGCAGTATCTTATGTTACATCATTTGCGCTGTTTTAGCAAGCGTCGATGCACTTTTGTCACATATCGGCATCAGACCAGCTCGCGTTTGGTGACGCACAGGGGGTTCTCCTCGGTACCGGTGAGCACCGCTTCGGGCTGGATGTCCTGGTTCTTGTCGCAGATGACATATTCCAGCCTGGCGTCCTCGCCGATGACAGTGTTCTGCATGATGATGCTGTTTTTTATCACCGCGTTGCGGCCCACCCTCACATGGCGGGAGAGGATGCTGTTCTCCACCCTGCCTTCGATGACGCAGCCGTTGGCGATGCGGGAATTGGTCACATGGGCCTCTTCCATGTATTTGGCGGGAGCGGCGTCCTTGATCTTGGTGTAGAAACGGTTGTCGGCGCTGAAGAGCCGGTGCGCGTTCTTAAGATCGAGGATGTCCATGCTGGCCTTGAAATAGGCCTGGATGGAGGTGACGCGGGAGGCGTAGCCCTCGTATCCGTAGCCGAATACCCTGAGGCTCCTGATGTTCTTGGAGAGCACCTCGTTGAAATAGTGCTGCCTGCCCTGGGCAAAGGCCTTGCGGATCATGCGGATGAAAAGATTGCAGTCGATGAGCAGCGCTCCCAGAAAGACCTTGGAGCCGGGCTTGAAGGCATCCGCCTTCTTCATGTCCTTGACGCGGCCGTCCGCTTCGGTGTTGACCGCCCAGCCGCCCGTGGGCAGCTCGTTGTCGGTGGTCTTGTAGACTAAGGTGATGTCCGCGTTGTGATGGCGGTGATAGTTGAAGACGTCCTTGAAATCGATGTTGTGGATGACGTCGCAGCCCGCCAGGATCATGTAGCGGCGGCCGGTGGCCTCCACATAGCGCAGGTTCTTGTTGTATTTGTGGATATCGCCCTCTCTGGGGGAGACGATATCGTCCTCCTCGTCGACGGGCAGATAGTAAAGGCCGTTCTGCTTTCTGGCCAGATCCCACTCCTTGGCGCTCCTGACATGGTCAAGGACGCTCCTGGCGTGGAAGGGGAGCATGAGGCCCACCGTGTCCACCCCGGCGTTCACCATGGAAGACAGGGTGAAATCCATGAGGCGGTATTTGCCGGCGAAAGGCTCGCTGGCAAGCGGCCGCTTGCCGCTCAGTTCCTTCATATAGTTCGGGCACTCCATGTTGATGAGGCCGATAATGTTCGATGACATTTATTTCGCCTCCTTTTCAGCCGCCACCACGGCATCGTTGCCGAGGACCTTCACAGTGCCCTTCTTTTCGGGCTCGATGACGGCGCCGGCTTTGACCTTGACCCTTTCGCCCAGGATGGCGCGGTCCACGCTGGCATTCTTGCCGATCCTGGTGCCGGGCATGATGACCGAATTGGTGACATGGGCGCCCTCTTCCACGACCACGTCGTAGAAGATGACGGAATGCTTGACCTCGCCCAATATCTCGCTGCCCTCGCCCACAAGAGAGCTCACCATGCTGCCCTTGGGCCCCACGTAGTGGGGCGGCATGGACTGGTTGCCAGAATAGATGCGCCAGGAGGGATCGTCCAGATTAAGGGGCGGATCGTCCGCCAGCAGGTCCATGTTGGCCTGCCAGAGGCTCTCGAAGGTCCCCACGTCCTTCCAGTATCCCTCGAAGGGATAGGCGTAGACCGGCACGTCCGCATCCAGCATGGCCGGGATCACGTTCTTGCCGAAGTCATGTTCGCTGGTCTTTTTCCTGGCATCATCCTGCAGGTATTTTTTCAGGGTATCCTTGTCGAAGATGTAGATGCCCATGGAAGCCAGCGTGCTCTTGGGATTGGCAGGTTTTTCCTCGAACTCCTTGATGCGAAAACTGCTGTCCGCGTTCATGATGCCAAAACGCGAAGCCTCGGACAAAGGCACCCTGATGGTGCTGACCGTGGCCTTGGCCTTGTGCTTTTTGTGGAAGTCCAGCATCTTGGCGTAGTTCATGGCGTAGATGTGGTCGCCAGAGAGCACCAGGACATAGTCTGGATCGATCATGTCGATGAAATTCATGTTCTGGTAGATGGCATCGGCCGTGCCCTTGTACCAGCCAGAGGAATCCGCATCGTTCATATAGGGCGGCAGGACAAAGGTACCGCCGTTCAAAGTGTCGAGATCCCAGCTGCTGCCGTTGCTGATGTACCAGTTGAGCTCCAGGGGCTGATACTGGGTCAGGATGCCCACGGTGTCGATTCCTGAATTGCTGCAGTTGCTGAGAGTGAAGTCGATGATCCTGTACTTGCCGCCAAAGAGCACCGCAGGCTTGGCCACGTTCTTGGTGAGAACGCCAAGGCGGCTGCCCTTGCCTCCGGCGAGGATCATTGCAAGGCACTCTGTTTTACTCATGGAATTTCATCTCCTTGTCTTAATAGTCCACGCTATTCCAATTATACCACAAACAGCCCATAGTAGTGCATCCAGGCAGGTTTTCTTATGATTTTTTTCTTCCTATTACTGCCACTTTTTCCGGGCCGGTTTAGATGCTCCGTTCCTATCTTATCCGGCCGCCCTGTGCCGCCGCCTGCGGGATCTGCCCGGATGCACATAAGAGATTATGGCAAAAAGCGCCGCAGGTCCGCATGGGATCTGAGCTGCTGCGATATGCCGGCGGCAAACCGGGTGCCGGACGATACTGCACGCAGCGCCACTTTCTTTTCCGGCAGAGGTCCCGCCGATTCCCTTATGGCCCAGAAATGCCCTGTGCAGCGGTCCTCTTTTCTCAGCTTCGCACATCCTGAAATCATAATGTTTTGTATAGATATCTAAAATGATATTTTTTTCTGTTGCATTACATCTATTTTTGCGTTATGATAAGAGGGAAGCATCAGCGCATCAAAACAGTTTTTCCAATATCATTTAAGAAAGGGAAGATTTTATGCCTAGAACACAAAACAATCTGATACGCAAGGGAGGAAACATCCGCCTGTGCATTTCCAATGCACGCAACGAGCTGGGCTTCAGCCAGAAGGAATTCGCGACCATCCTCGGCCTGAACCCCATCAGCTACAACAACTACGAGACCCACGGCAACGATCCGAACCTGACCGCTCTGACGATCCTTTCGGATATGCTCAGGATCCCGGCCCAGGAGATGGCCGACGCACCCTTAAGCGCCCAGGCCCGTTCCCTGCGCCGCCTCAAAAAGGCCGGCCTTCTCAATGAGAACGGCTACTGGTACGTCAAGAAGCTGCAGAAAAAGCTCGAGAACGTGGATATCATGGCCGAGCCGCTCCCCAGTGAAGAGAGCGTGGAGGATTACATGCCGGTCTGCATGGCGTCCGGGCAGGCTCTGGACAGCGAGGTCTTCTCCGAGATCGAGCAGGATGCGCTCTCGGCCTCCTTCAGGAGCTACCGCACCGCCATCACCACAAGGCTCGAGGAATACGTCCGGGCCTGCCGGGAGGATCTCATACCCCAGGAAGAGATATCCTCGCTCTGCGGCATAAAGGACCTGAGGATCGCCAGGAACGTCTACTACGAAGACGTGCCCAAAAGGTTCGGCGCGACGCTGCGCAAAAGGCGCCTGAAGCTGTGCTTGTCCCGGCAGACGCTGGCGGACCACTGGGCCATAAGCCTCAGCTCCTATGCCAAATACGAGGCCGCCAGGCAGGAGCCCCGCCTCAGCGCTCTCAGGGGCCTTTGCGAAACGCTGGACCTGACGCTGGATGAGGCCATGGCCCTGAAATGGCACCCCGAGGACGATCCGATCTCACGCATCTGCCGCCACGGTCTCAACATCATCCCCATGGAGAAGCTGCTGGCGCTGATCTCTCCGGATTGGAAAATGAGCAGCTGGTACTTCTGGATCGTGGAGAAGGAATCCCTCTCCGAGACGCTCCGGGATGTGCTCGAATTCGACAAGAACGACTACTCCATCCTGGGTCCCATACACAAGAACGTGCTCGTAGATTTCGATGCCTCGGCCGCAAAAGCCGAAAAAGAGACCTACGAAGGCTATCTGGCCCATCTGACGCAGGAGCTCTCCGATACGATCAAAGCCGTCAGCACAAAAAAATACAGACCGGACGGCAGGGACAACGCAGGCGAGGCCAGCCCCTTCATAAAACGCGACGGCGTCATGCACATCAAGAGCGTCAAAAAGAGCGGCGGCAGCCATGCGAAAGCACGAAACGTACGCTAAGAAGGCGGCCGAGACCGCAGGCTCGGATACTTTCCTGCAGGATTTTGCCAAAGACGGCACAGACAGCCGTGCCGTGCGTCCGGTGGCCATAGAGATCAAAAAGCTGGCAGAAAATTTATTCGGCCCCATGGGGGTGAAGATCAGGGGCTTTAGCGTGCCAAGAGGATCTCTGGCTCTGTTCCACTACCTTTATTCGGATCTGGAGCGCGCCCGCCAGGCGGCGCTGGAAGACGATGATCTTTCAGCGGCCATGGCAGGAGAAGAAAAAGAGGAATTCATCCGTCTCTTCGATGATGCCCTGGAAAGGGTCAGCGAGATGGCTCCCGAACTTTTGCGCAGCAGCACGGCAGACCAGCTGGAAAAAAGAACGGACTCAAAAGCTGCCATGGAAGCATCAGGCACTTTGGGACACATCCCTTTGTACCTTGACGAAAAGACCATGGGACAGGTCATCAACACCCTGAGCGTACAGCTCTTTTTAGACCGGTTCAATCTGGTCTTCAAAGGGCTCGATCCCGTGGGTGAAGAAGATCTGAAAAACATCGTCCCCAGATATTTCGCTCCGCTTTGGAAAAAGCACGCCGAGAACATCCTCTTTGTGCTGAACGAAGAAGAGCCCGGCGGCAGGAAGTGAGCAGCGAAATATCCGATCTGCCCGGTGATGTTTCACGTGAAACATGTCTTTGAGGCACCGCTTTTTGCAGCGCGGCATCATACCGGCAGAACCGGGGACAAAGCCAAAAAAAGGAAGACCGGTTTTCCCGCACGGGAAGACCGGTCTTTTGTATCTTCATATTTTAGATCCGCGGCTCAGGCATTTTCCGCCGTCTGCCCCGGGGCCTCTTTTTCGCGGCTCACATCCTGCCCTTCTTCCTGGGCGGCCTGCTGCTTTTTCTTTTCCTTTTCAGCCCTGCGGGCCTTTTTGCGGTTGCGCTGCTTGACCATGTCGTAATTGACCTTGACGCCGTGCTTGCCGCTTACGTTGATGTCCACCATGCCGCCGCGGCCGCCCTTGACCGGCTGAATCGCCTCTTCCGCCCGGCGCATGTCCTCCTCGCGCACCCCGTCTTCGGCACAGCAAAGGGACGCCGGCATGCATAAAGGCGCAGCGCATAAGAGCGCCGTCGCGATGCGCAGGGATTTTTTCACGGCGCAGTGAAAGATATCATCTTTACCTTGCAGCAAGATCATGGCTCTCATTTTTCTTCCTTTCCGGCGGCGCCAGATCATGGCGGCGCACGCCAAACCAGGTATCTTCCATCCAGAAGAGATTCTATCACTTCGGCCGGAGAATTTGTGGCAAAATTCCGGCATAAGACACATTTTCGGGAGATTTTCGGTATTTTTTTGTTTTCGGGACGACGAAGGCCCGAGATTTCGGAGAAAG
>Ga0181612_131374_pt1 | contig 11834 bp, 10 predicted proteins | sample HoacroProtozoa21_FD_119630 | JGI IMG/M metagenome (GOLD analysis project Ga0181612, IMG submission 119630) | Hoatzin crop microbial communities from Cojedes, Venezuel. Combined Assembly of Gp0051906, Gp0051904, Gp0051908 | reverse complement strand
CTCTTCTTCAGGCTGAACAACCCCAGCTCCCTCAGCCTTTCCTCACAGGAGAGATGCTCCAGTCCCTTCATCATCCTCGTAGGCCTCCGCTGGACTCTCTCCAGTAGCTCTTCATCTTTCTTGAGCTGGGGAGCCCAGAACTGGACAGAGTACTCCAGATGGGGCCTCACTAGGGCAGAGTAGAGGGCGAGGAGAACCTCCCTTGACCTACTGGCCACACTCCTCCTAATGTACCCCAGGATACCATTAGCTTTCTAGGCAACAAGGGCACACTGCTGGCTCAATCTATCCGGAATTAATTTCTTAGCTATTTAATGTTATATCTGCAATAAAATAGAGGTAGCTCAAGCAGAGTATTATATTAATAAAAAATTATTAATCATAACCTAATGGACAAATTTATTTTCAACATTTTTTTCCTGAGTAAATCAAAATCGAATAAACTGCTATACTGTTGTTGGACACAAGAGGGTGCCATAGACTTACATTCGGGTTGATTGTTAAATGTTTAATACTTAAAATTGATTATTGAATTCATCATAACTCAAAGGTCCTGGAAAAGCATATGATAGGGGGCATGATACAAACAAATTCTTTTTCTGCAGTGCTTTGCATTATGAATGCCTTCGTCCATAAACACAGCAGCCTGCTAGCTGCTAAAAAAGAAGCGTTCATCATTTTTTGTGTGTTTTGTAATAATTTTGTGCTATGGAGTGCTCAGAAAGTAATATCCATGAAAATAATTTAAAGGTTTTTAAATTAAGAAGCTCCAGTAAAGGAAATGGAGACAGGTACAGAATGCCTTGGAACATTGACCGGGAGCAGCCACCTGCAAACTCGATAGTGTTTGTTTCTCTCAGTATTTACTAACCGTAAGAATCCAAAGTGAGGGTGTTCGTTACTGTCACGATGCTTTGGCTTAGGCTTATTGTTAGCTGAACCCCCGCATGGTTCTGATTTGTAATTTCCAACAGCTGCACAATCTTGTAAGGCTGTGATTGTTTGAATGCCCGGCAGCAGTGGTTTGGGCTGTCTGTGCTGGTGGCCAGCCCTGGCTGGGTGTGGGTGTCTGGGAGGTGAGACTGAGCTGTGAAAATCCTGTTTCGAAGCTTACCCTGTTTGTCTGGGGGCTGTGCTGGAGCTCAGGCCCTTGCTGCTTGCCTAGTCCCCCTGACTTGATCTCAAACCTGCCTTACGTGTGGTTGACCCTTGGTTGTTGTCACCAGCCTGGTCTTCTTGTCCAGGTACTGTGTGTCTTGGTGGTGGGGCTGCTGCCTTGCTGACCCTGCCAGCTTCCCTGCTCTGGAGTGGCAGCTGACCCTTGGTACTCCCCAAAGGTTGCATTTTCCTTGCTGGGAAGCTCAGTCCATGAGCTTCTCATGCAAAACTCTTGGAGTTACTCCCAGGGCCTTTGGACTTCTGTGTCTAGAGGGTTCTGCAGAGTTTCTGTGTACAATATTTTAATTTAATAAGATTAGAGTGTAAGGCTCATTCATTCTGACTGTAGGAGTTAATATTTTTCATAGCTCGGTTTTCTATGGAAACAAGATGTGTGTAGCCACATTATCTGGACACTTGCTTTTGGAAGATTTTTTTTTTACTCAGTTTGATTTAGATTTGAAACAGGTAGTCTGACCTTGAAGCCACAAAGCTGCTATATAGGTCATGGCAATTGAGAGCCCAACAGAAGAGACAAAACCTGGTTCATGTGTATTAAAGGTACAAAAGTAATGCTTTTTAAAAATTGGAGCTTTGTTAATTGTGCTGGTTGCGGAGCTGCCTGGGGTCTTCCAGTTGACTGAGACCAGATATGTAGTTAGTATCTGAAGTGATGAAATTCTGTGTTATCTCGTGGATGTTATCTTTTTACTCAAAGAACCCGATAGCTGTAGTGATTGTTCTGAATTTTTTTTTTCTCAAGCTCTTCATATCCTAGGTAGAAAAGCCTTAACAGTTCCCCATTACTCTTTGCTTCTGCAGCTGTTAGGGTTACTTTTGCATATAATTTCTCCAGTTTAGAAGAAAGAGGTGGCACACTTATGGTGGCAGATCTAGCAGCTGCTGCGGGTCTTGAGAGCGGGGAGTCTCTGTCTCAGCTTCAGTAATGTTGTTAGTGTAGCCATTCAGGTCTAGAACCACTTCAAGTTATTTTTTGTTACTGCCACTGACTCAGGCTGTAACCTTACTTATTTTGTACCCTTACTCTTTTTTTTCCCCTTATCTATAAAAATATAAGTAGGTATCAGTTTGCAGGATTCACTTAAAATACTTACAAATCATCTCAGTACCTTTAGCTGAGAGGAGTGTTTTTTTTAGAAACAAGATGATTTCTGGTTGCTGCAAACACAGAGTAACTTGACAAAGCCATGCAGAGAGTGTATGTGTGTGCAAACATGGAGAAAGACAGACTTTCAGTAGCTACTAGGTAGTATGTATGTGGCTGCATACATAAGCACGTATATTTATGTGAAAGCATTGAAGATACTTTGTATTTCTATAATGTTTTATGCAAATGGAATGTATTCAACATCCCCCAGTACTGAGAAGTAACTGTTTCTAGATTGCAATGAAGCAATTGTTTAGGGGTAAGAAATGGAGAAATCATTGCACAAACCTGTGGTATAAGATTATAAGAACCTTGTGTAGTTCTTTCCTGTTGTCATTTAGCTAAAATCAGTTGCCTAATCAAGCATGAATTGGATTTTTGTTTTGGTTTAAATGTTTAAACGAATTTCAGTTCATTTAATTATGTTTTCCCCCAGATGAGCATTTGAAACGTGCAGAAGAGGTATGTGTTAGGGGTGAAGAGGGGAAGAAAATAAAGGAAAGGAAGATACTTGTCACAGGTCTTAAAATCTTGCTCCACAATATTTATATATTCATGCAATACATAACCTTACTGATCAATTGCAGTCTGTACAGCCATGCAAGGAAACAACGAAGATGCTCTGTAAATAAAAAATAGCATTTCCAGAATGTGTGTTTAGTGGTAAAGTCCCAGAATTTTTCTGCACATGCTGTAATGAAATCAGAAAAATTTACCTACAATTAACAGTTGAAAATATTAATGATGCGAGGGGCGTAGCTTGACTAGACTAAACAAAAAGAAGTATTGTGCTTCCTTCTTAAGATATGACATAAGCAGTGGTCTCTCCAGTGCCTTTGGGGAAAAAAAAAAAAAAAAGCCAGAGCAGATCATATGGGCTTCACTGGAGAGGAAGGAATTGGACATTACATGTTCAGTAGCCTCAAAACTGAGTATTCAGAGAGGGTGCATTTTAAGTTTCTACTAACATCTCCTGTATAGGTTTCCAAAATCCACACTGAACGGAAAATTTTGAGACCATAGCAGGAACAGGGGACTGCTAGTCACAAAAAACCCAAAATAATGAATAGGAATTTGTTCTTACAGTGCACCAGGGCCTGTTTATCATCTCCCGTAGGAAACATACACTCATGGCTGTGTTTGTCTTTATGGTACTGCACAGGTGTCTGGGTTTTTCTTTCTTGTTGTTTTTTTTTTTTCTTGTTGGATGTGGCAGGGTTTCTATTTGCACAATGCAGCTGCAAGGAGGAGTGACAGTCAAGTGTTTTTTCCTTGGAAAACCAGTATTTGCACGCACAGAGGGGAGCAGTTGTAGCGGGACCAGCTTCTCTTGTCTCACGGTTGGGAGCTGCAAAGCAAGACCTGTAGTTAGACACTGTCTTCTTTCCAGCTCTCTGTCTGCAATGCTGGCAAAAGTGCAGGGCCGGGACTAATCCTCTTGGAATGCAGCAATTATCACTAAATAAGTATTAATTGCTGCATTCCAAGGGGATTAGCACAGTTGAACCCAATTATAGCAAAGCGAAGCTTCACTGTAAGGCGCTACAGTGCATTGAAATGCAGTGAAGCAAAGTGGGACTGTCAGTCCGCAACATTTTGTCAATAAAAATTGTGGGCTTACACGCTGTAAAAAGCAGACTTTTTCTTTTCAGTCTATTAAGTGTACTGCGTGAAGGGCATGCCTTGCTGGGGGCTACAGCTTGCTCACCGGAGAAAATTGTTGCTTTTTTAACGCCCGTTATCTTTGTGTGAACGTCTCCAGAAATTACTTTGATACTTGTGGAGTTCGTTCTGGTGCTACAGCTGTCACTCCCCGCTGGATCAGGGGCAAGGCTCTGCGGTCTGGCTGTATTCCCCCGTCTCTAAAGCTGGCCAGCTCCTGCATCAGGTGAGGGAGGTATTAATTTTGCCTGTGAGTACTAACTGTATCTAATAGGCTTAGGAGAACTTTTGATACCTGACCTCTTCTCAGTCTCAGCAGTCTGCGGTGATGATTACAGGCAAGCTCTCGGTGGGAGAAATACATGAGCCAGAGGGCAGTGTGTAGTCATTTTTTTAATCCTCAGCTTGACTGTGGTGTGGGTTTGTTTTTTAGTTTTCATTTATTTCCTGTTGAAACTGCAAACCCTGCTGCTTTTTTTTTATAGTACAGACAAAGCATAACCGGTAAGCATGAAAAAGGGATGCTTCTGGGGATGAATCAGCCCCTTGCATTAGAGCTGTTCCAGAATTTCTTGTGTCCAGAGAAAGAATGGCATATTGATGCACAGAACCAATTGAATGCATACCTTGTCTATTTTATGAAAGATGTTATCCTTACAGATAACGAGCTGCACCTTAACAAGCATTAAAAATGGTTGAGTTGTACTTGTAGACCACTTCAATTCCCTGACCCGTTCTGTTTCAGAAACTGTAGATCAAATCTTGCAGTCTTCCCAGTGCAGGTAATTCTTGAAATGCACTTTCCTCCACCCGTATGTTTAGATTAAGAGTCAAGTTTAGCTGAGAGCTCTTCTTAACCCAGCAGGGAGGGTTTTATATCTCCACTGTGGCCTTGTCTGCATTGAGAAAAATAGCTGCTGGTTCAGCTGAACTAGTGTTGGCATTCATTTCTAGTCCAGCGTTAACAAAGTTCTTACGATCTGACTGAAGTGAGTAAACTGAAACATCAGTATAGTTTAAACTGTTGGTAGAAATGCATGTACGAGACTGCCTAATGCACGACGTGGGCAGGAGCTGCCGAAGTTTTCAGTGCTACGTAGTTCCTAGAGATGCAGAGTCCAAATAAGCAGAAAAGAAGGCAACACTGAATAAATCATTCCTGATTGCGTAATTGCAAGCTCTATGAACACGGAAAACCTTTTTCCTAGAGAAAAGACCGCTTCCCCTTTACCTTTTTCTGTACTCCTCAACTGCGTGTGATTTGCATCTCGCATGCCCTGCTTGTTGTGCGAATAACTCATAATACAAGCATGATGGTTTGTTTGTATACTTTCATTGTATTTAGATTATAACGGTAAGCTTGTGTTATTTCAAAGGCTGAGGGGTGGGGAGGGGAGAATTTCTAGGGGCACTGTCATGCAAAGCCTTTTTCTGACTCAACCCAGACTGCTAAATGAAGTCCATATACTCTATTTCTCTGACCTTTCCCCATCTAGACATCAAAACACACTGGCCCAACTGCTGTTCTCCCAGTGTGCCTACTGTCGCCATCAATCTCCCTTTCTTACACAGCTCTTCATTACTTTTCCTTACCTTTGGCCTCAACTCTTTATTCAAAGTGATAATTTGCTGTCTTTCTGCTGGAGGGAGAAGTTATGATCAATAACAGGAGGAGATAGGGGTCAGTGGAATAGCGATGAGCAGTGCCATTTGCTCCTCTGAAAATACCATTACCCAAAAATATCGGCAACTAGTATGACATTATTTCGGCTTTTGGATAAGGCATCAGTGAGATTTAGTCAGCCTGCAGTGGGAGGAGTGGTCTTTTTCCTCTCACCAGTTCCGTATTTTAGCCAATCTTCTGTTACATGGGAAAGTGGAGAGATAGGGCTTTATCCAACTTACGTTGGAATATAGACCATGTACCTGAGCACAGCCATTTCTGGGACTAATGACATCTTTTTCAGCTTCAGTGCATGGTGGCTCTCACGGGCGGTGCTTTGCCTTCTGCCTGGTGGCACATCAGAGCCCATCTCCAGCTTTCCCTTGCAGCTTTTGGGGTAGAAGAGCTGCAAAAGAAAATCTCCCCAAGGCCAGGGGAGAGCAGAGGCTCAGTGGTACTGTCTAGGTATCACAGAATGGCACGCAGCATTTTTGGGTGCTCAAGTAATACTACTGTCTAATAATTTTGATGTTGACTGACACAATATATAATAATCATTAAATAAAAGGATAATACTGGTTTAGCAATAGATTAGCCTTCATTACTCCAGGCAGTAAGGTGACAAATTTCTTGGTCTGCTTCTTCCAAGAACTTCAATTTAGTTTGCTTTCAAAAGACTATAAATCCTTACTTTTTATATGCACAATAACTCTCACCCTGCCAGTTGTCTTCATACTATTGGGAAATAGTTATCACCAATCCTGTACCTGCTAGGCATGCACAGTCCTCTTTCTTTTTGAAGAATTAGAGATGCAAAAAAAAAATATTCATTGAGATACTTGTGCTTCCTCCCAGCCTAAGCTCTGACCCTGAAGCGTGTTAATAATATTACTATTGTAAACACTCAACATTCTTCTGTTGAGCAAGTTGTATTTTAATGGGGGGGAGGCTGAGGTTTAGGCTTTAAGGTGCATCTAAGTCATGTTTTCAAGCTCTTCTGATTCACAGTTGTCCAAAATGTACTTTTTATGTCTGTTAATAAAAGTGAAAATTTTTATTTGTTCGTATTTGAAAAGAGCACAATAATGTGAGGTTTCTTACAGAGTGAAAGCTGGCATCACTGCGTCAAGTGGCATCATTTTCATGTAACAGTTTTCTGGCGATATTACTTCTGTCTAGTATCTCCTTCTCAGGAAGCTTATTCTGAAACTCCAGATTTCACCTTTCTAACCTGGTGTAATTATGCTGGGTTTCTTCTCCACTCTTGCCCTAAATGAATTCTTTTATTAGCTGTTGCTGCTTCATAATAATAATAAAAATGCAATGAGAATTGTTGAGGAGGAAGTACCCCTAACCACACCTTGGTTCTCCCCTTGCTTTTTTCTTGTGTGTTTAAAAGTTCCGTGGTGGTTGGTTTGGGGTTTGTTTTTAATAAAAAAAAAAAAAAAAGGCGCCAAAAAAGCCAATCCCAAAACCAAATGACTCCCAGATATCCGGGATTCCTGGTTCTGTTTGAGTTCTAGTGCCCTGTCTCCCTTAAGACTTAATTTCTTTATCTGTAAAAGCTTAACTGCCCTGGCTTTAATAAGGCTAATTTGAAAAGCATGTTGAGGTCCTCAGGTAAAAGCATAATGAAATGCTTTAATATGGTTAACAGAAATCAGTTGCTTGTGTGTTTCCAGCTCATAGTGCAAAGTGTTCTCCTGAGTGACACTTGTGGGGTTACTGCTAAAGCATACTTACTCTATTGCCTGTGTGGTTATCCACCGCTGCCCTGCCTACAGAGCGCTGCTTTAATTCCACCTGATTTGATCACTAGGTTGGCTTCGTAAGGAAACAAGTGTTGTGATTCTCCTGGCTCAGCCTGCTGCTCGCCACAACCCCAACCACTTTTGACCTGGGGGGTCAACATCAATTCAGCTAAATAAAAGAGACTCAAACATAACCTGTTCCTGCTCGTGGTTTTGTGTAGCTAGCTGCACCGATCTTATTAGTCTGCTCAGAGCAGCAGAAAAAGCGAGAACATTTTCACTTTTGCACTGGGCTGCTGGGTTATTCAGTCAGCATGTACATGTGTTACCTGGGGGCTGTGTGCCCAGCCACCCAGCCCCACAGAGGCGGGCACAGGAGAGCTGAGGTGGTGGCAGGGGCTTCAGGCAATGTGGGAAGCATTGCAGTCATAAAGCTGGATAGAGAACATGGACCTGTGGGAAACCAGGCTTTGCCAGCATGGCTGCTGGGAGACCTCGGTTTTGAGTCGCTCTAAAGACCATGTTAACGGGCAAGCCTACAACGTAGGGTTGAAAAGCCTTGTTAGCTCCCAGACCAAAGCTGCCTTCAAACCGCTCATCCTGCTTCTGTGGTGCATTGGTCTGCCTTGGGGTCCGTGGCTAGAGGACAGCTTCAAGCAGCAAGAAGGTTGAATCCCGTGGCCCACTCAGTCGGTAGGAGTGGTGTGCGTAGCCAGAGGCTGCCAAGCTTGCTTTTTCAAGCCTAGCGAAGAGGAGATGCAGGCTGTGCCCCCCTGCAGAGATGACACAGGCTCTCCTCCCTAGAGGCTGTGGTGGCGTGGAGGACAAAATGGCTCCAGCACTCTGCACAAACTGACACCCTTTCAAATACAGAGATGCGGAGTGTTCGCATCAAAAGGCCTCTCCATTTCATAGACAGATACGACTGAACTGAGCCAGGCAGCACCAGCTGAGCTGGTGTTTCACGTCCCGTGGACGCTGTCTGCAAGGCCGGGCAGAGGCCAGCCCTCCCTGATGCCGGCACCCCGTAGCCCTGGGAGAGCAGCCGCGTCCAGTTGCTCCTCGTAAGGCCATACTTCAGCTGGGTTTAGAAATTAACTTTATATCGTTCAGTTTAGCCCACTATTTGTTGAAGAATGACTAGAACTTAAAATTTAAACTTCTATTTGTGTCATACTGCGCACTGGGAGTAGTTATATAGTATCCCTTTTGAAGTTGGGCCAGATTTGGTGCCAGATGCACTTTCTAGGTCCCTTTCAGAGATCAGCAGCTGCCGACTGGGATGACAAACTGAAAACAAAAAAGAAAAAACCAACCCACCAAAAACCATCTCGCAAAGAGGAAAAGAAAGAAAAAACAACACGGGAGGAAACCCCGAGCATTGCCACCGAGCAGGCAAACCCCAGACCTGGGAGGCGGCGAGGCGGAGGCAGGCGCTGCCAGCGGGTGGACGTGGCCGCCCTCAGAGGCGGCGAGCTTCCCGCCAGACGAGCAAGGCCGCAGCCGCGCCGTGTCTCCTCTTCTCCCCAGCGCCGCCCGGGCCAGCAGCATGGGCTGGAGGAGGGTCGCCGTCCTCGCCATCTCGCAGGCACGGCTCCCAGTCGCAGGTAAGGCAGGCTTTTATTTCACGAGGAGCTATGTTAGAGCTCTCTTTCAGGAAAGGACGTGATGTTTCTGCGGTGGCCTCCCCACCATTTTGGTAGCAGGAGGGTGTCTGCGTGAGGGCCTCCGCCACATCTGTCCTCCAAATCATGGCTGGAGTTGTGGCCGTCGGTGGACGAGGCGGCAGGGCTCACCGTGTTGAGCTGCCCTGCGACAGAGAGCCCCTGGGGAGGGCTGGGAGGAGGCCAGGCATCAGTGAGGACGGCCATTGTGGTCATGCAGCCTCCTCTTCTCCTGCCCGAGCGACTGCCACAGCTGAACAGCAACTCACCATTGAACATCGAACCACAGCTATGCAGCTTTCCTTGCAATTTATAAGGGGAAATTTGCTAAAAAAGTGAAAATGTGGTTACTTGCAGTAACCTGCACAGAAGAGGCTTTTAAATTAGTTGGGTAAAGTTAGAGACATGCTGCTCGTAACAGCATCTCGGGGGGTTGGTTTGCAGTAAGCAGCATACCAGGCAGGCTGGAAATGGAGGGGAGTAGGTGATGAGAAAAAGGGTAGCGTCCTTCCTTTTGTGTCTCTGCCCTCACGCTTGTCTCCACTAGACACAGCACAAAATGAAGTCGTTTTTACCTTTATGTGTTTACTCGCGGTGGTGTATACGCTGGCCCTGCTTGGGCAGAGAGTGAAGCAGCTTCGGTATGCACAGATGTTCAAAAGTCATGTTAATTTTGGGAGAGAGGAATGTACTTCCTAGAATTTAGTAGACCAAAAGAGCAACAAACTTTACATCCGAGGCCTGAATTTGGAGAAGTCAGCCAATACTATTAGGCCACGTTTGACCAAAATCCACTGGAAGAATTTCTCCTACAACATACGCCTGAGCTGTGCTGATCAAACACACCATCCTTATGCTGAAAGCTTTGGGAACTGCCACAGACTTTTTATTTTAAAGTTTTCTGGAGACTAGAGGAGGGTTTCGCAGCCGGTTGTTAACGCTGTGGAGCCAGTTCTTGTAACAGGTGGAGGTTATGTTTCGGGAGGGTTTTGAGCAGAGTCTTATGCTCTGTGGTAGGCATGCCTTCTGTTCGCCCTCCATTCGGCCTCTGGGGCCCCTCTCCCTTTCTGATGCTGAAGTATGATACTTCTGGTGCTTGTATTTTGTACACTGCTCTGTGTCCATAGATGTGTATAGGGCTACAAAAGTATGGAAATTGCATTAGGTCAAAACGCATCTGCAAAAAATCTTTTTGCATTTCTCCTTTTAATTAGCCACAAGATATCAGTAGTTCAGGCTCCTCTTGTACAGTTTTAGCAGAAAACTTATTGATAATATGTAGTGAAGTTTGCAGATGGGTAAAGCTAGCCCTATAGGGGTCTCTGGTGCTAAGCTCTTAGTGGTATTCACACTCACAAAGAACATATGGGATCAGATTTTGAACAGGTACCATTGCCGTTGGTTTGGAGATGGTTGCCTATGGATTTGAGGGGAAGTATTTTTGATTGGATACCTGTAATAGTTTGAAGAATAGTAGTACTTAGCCTAAGAGTATAGGTAGAATACAAGAAACGTAGCACAAAACTTGTGGAATTGTTGCTACATTATTGATGCAAAATACACTATAATAAAAAATGTAAGATCACTGTGAATTTAGTTCAAAGATGAGACCAAACAGAGGGGTTTTTCAGCTCAGAGCTATGAACAGAAGTAAAGATCTGCTGCTGCCTGGAGTGTTTTCAAGCCTTCTTACAGTGAAGTGAACTTTTAGTTTTTCCTGAAACAAGCTTGGAGTGGTCAGTGATCGAGTAAGCTGCATACCACCTTACCATGAGTTCATTCCACTTCACTCTAATGTGTTTTGTGCTTATTCTTCAAGTGGTCAATTGAAAGATGCTACCAAGATTGGGACTGATGAACTTGCAAAGCCTTTCCTTTTGATCTTTTGAGTACTGAAGTAAATGTCAGGCACGAGAAAAAAATTGTTTTAAAGTAAGTAATTCTAGAGATGGGCCACAAATTCTCATGCAGATCTTGAATTATCGACACAAGGCTACAAATTTCAGAATGCTCAAACTTGGCCTTCGAGCAATTACAGAGGGAAACCATATCATAAACACATTTAGTTTTCTGTGTTTCCCTCCTTCAAAGGTACAAAAGTGTACATCTGGAAGTTTAGCTGAGGTGCTCCTATAAGCTCTCTGTTAAAAAGTGCATAAAAATAAATAATTCGAATTTCTGAGCAGATGATTTTATTAATCGTGTTGTTCATTGGGACATAAGAAGAATATGAAAAGTTTCTACCCAAATATCACAATTAAAATGGCAAAAATCTTCATACAGTTTACAGAGCTTTTAGTCTAAAGTATGACAGGCTTCAATGGCAGTAAAATAATACTGTGGGCAGTATTGTAGAATTAATCCCTTTTTTTTTTTTAAGGCTGGTGAGATGACACTTTTATTTGTATGAACACACAACACCCAGACAGCCCTTCCCTGTTTTTCATTTCTTTACAAAATCACTTTTCTCAGAATTGTTTGCTAAACAGAATCGGACAGTGTCCTGTTTTGTGCTAACTCAGTGGACACTAGAACTTGTCAGTCTGGCAGGTATTACTCGTACGGCTTATTTTCACAATGTTTTGCTCCTCTGAACAGCTGTGTCTTCTGTCCTTTGGGTGCCATGATGCCAGGAGCCTTTTTTTAATCGATTCATGGACAGGAAGATAAAATGGACAGATAATGGGTCTTAGGATTAATTTCCTTCCTTTTCATGAGATGACTTAGCAAGTCCTCAAACTACAAGATAGGTACACTAAAAATTATTT
>Ga0181612_104805_pt1 | contig 11834 bp, 4 predicted proteins | sample HoacroProtozoa21_FD_119630 | JGI IMG/M metagenome (GOLD analysis project Ga0181612, IMG submission 119630) | Hoatzin crop microbial communities from Cojedes, Venezuel. Combined Assembly of Gp0051906, Gp0051904, Gp0051908 | reverse complement strand
CTGCAGTTCCTGGCTTAGCCCAAAACGCAAGGGACATGCAATAACCTCCACATACCTTCTCATACAATCCAGCGCCCGAATAAAGAAGTCTTTGTGAAGCTGATGCTCGTCCCTCAAGATGGAGCACTGCTCCAGCGTCACTGACATGGATGTCCGGTCTTTGGCACTTTTGCAACAGGTGAAACGGACTCCATTCAGCTTGCGGCAAATCTGAAACATCGGCAGACGTGAAATGATTGCCCTTTTCACACCTTGCGCTCTCTACACACTAGGCAGACTGTGAAACCGTCACAATTTTGCAATCACAATGCATACAGAGAACTACAGTATTTCTCAAGAAAACAGCTATTGAAAGGTAGTAACTCCAGCCTGAATCATACGGCTGCTGACGTGCGTCTTTGCAGTTAAACCAGTTCTTAGCGCTGGGGTATTCTCATATTCTAAGGATTATGGCTATGCTGGCCTGACACAGTGCCACAAAAGGTGAAAATGTTGTGCTGAAAAGAACTGTAAATTCATCTTTTGTTTATAGATCAGCAGCATTAACACTCTATAAAAACAGCACTAAAAGCTTATAGTTACTGATCTATAGCCTGTTTCCGATTTGTCCAAATGACACACTTTAAAAGCAGACCTTCAGGGCTTTCCTTAGCAGGACAAGCCTGCAAATCTCCTGCCCACTGAGGAAAAAGCAGCCCTTATTGGTTTTAGGAGAGAGATGCGCATAATCATGTACTGCAGTTGAAATCAAGTCTCTCTCCTGCCCACTCAAACACCCCCCAAAAAGTGAAGCAAGAAACTGATGGTGGACTCAACAAAAACTATCTACTGTTCTTAGTCCTAAGCATTTTAAGTGAGTCACTAAAATGTCTACATGTACCACAGCTTACCAAACCACTGCATCCAATTTCCTGAACTTCACATAAAAAGTATTTGAGTTAGCCTAGACTATGAAAGGTAAAGTGGCTTCATTCTTTTCCTCACTTTCTGTGACAACCACCCTATTCAATTAAAGCTTAATTGTCCGAACACCTAACAAATGTTGAAAAAATGAATAAAAACTTTGAGAAGTCTTTTTTAACTCAGACTCAGGAACTTAGAGGACTAACTCCTCATGAGGGTATGGATTCAGACACATCTGAATTTAAATATAGTCCTTATTTTCAACAAGTGAACTGTTCAATGCGTGACCCAGGACAACTAAAGCTTAACACAAATGACTGCCATGGAACGCCCATTTTCACTGTACATTTTGACAAAATTATAAGGAATAAGGGAACCACGACATACTGTTAGAGATAATTTCTCACCTTAAGAATCAGTTTGGCATTGTATCAGCTCATTAGTTTATACTTTGGGTTCAAACAATATTTTACTAGAAAAAAGAAAAATTTGAAGGAGAGCTGGTGTGCTCAAATATGGGTCTACCTTTCCCCGAGGTACTTTGTCCTAACAAAAGGCCCAGCTTTTCTTGGTCCTATCCCTGGACAATCATAGCTATAACAGTATAAAATAAGAAAATATTTACCAGAATAGGGCAAGGCAGTAAATTACAGCAGTTTGGGCTCATCCTCAGGAATGTCTCAGCGTGGTTATCAAGTGTTTACTTGGGATCTTTCAGGATGAAACTAGAGCATGATCTCATAACCTCACTTCACCACCAGATAAGCACTTTTATATCCATTCATTGCATTCTCAGAAATTCTATTAAAATGGATGGCCCAGACAATACTTACAGTCTTTAAGGTCTTTGAGATATGGTGGTAAGGGCGATTTCAAAAGTCAAATACAGGGAATTAATTGATTGAATCTTAACTTTGAACCCAAAGAAGTACAGGCTAGTAAAGGAGAAACTGCGAGTATTTCTTCCCTCCTATAATTCAAAATTTTAAAACTTAAATCTGTTTAAAAATTTTGAAAGTTGCATTGGGATTTAAATAAAGTACTATAAGACTTTTTTCTAAAGAAAGTATAAAGCAGGGCTGATAATGCTGCGAAAGAAGTTAACTGCTTAACTGAAGAGATTAATTCTCTTGACACTAGTCTCTTCTGAAGTCCATGAGTCACTGTAACTATTTGAAGTGAATGAGTCATAAGAAAATAAACCAGGTTATTATTCTGGATGAGTGATGGCCTCTGATGCGAGGAGGGGAAACTAGATCCCAAATCTGGGCTGACAGCATACACATAAAGTGCTGGCTAGTGCAAGTCAGTTTTGAACTGAGTAACATTCTATGCACAGCAGGCAAACGCCCATAACCACAAGCTTATTTTGCACTGAAGTTCAGCACAAATGTCTCAATCATTTTAAAGTGGATTAAATAGAAAACCGTGGGTTAATTTAAATAAACAAATTAAAAACCCCTTGGATTATGATTTAAGGAGAAAGGTAGGTTAACCTGACAGGCTGACCCAGATAAATGCTCAGAATGACTGTTCACTAAACAGCAGCAGTTAAACATTTTAAATCATTAAAATGGGAAAACACAATGCTCTGACACTCTAGAAATCTAATAAGGGACGATGCCAAATATATGGTAATATCATGATATCAGAACACACAGTTTAGTGTCCAGCCTGAATTTTATACTGAACTTTACTCACTTCTTCCCCATATATATTGAAGATACAGGAGAAGGAGAAATAGACTTAACATTGATTAGAGCTTTAGAAAGTCTCCCTTAGGAATACAGATTTAAATGATTAGGATTGTGATTAAACTTAAAGAGGGGACAATAAAAACATATAAGACCATGAAGACTAAACCAAGGATGAATCAATACTGTGATTGTTTCTCCTGATATAAGACAGAAAATGAAGGGTGCAGCTTAGGAAATAAAAATATATAACATTTAAATCTCTGTCCAGTTATATTTAGAATAAGAAACATTTGTGATACCAGTTTGCAAAAGCTGATGTTTAAAATGCAGATGTATTCTCACAGTCCCATTACAACAGGGATTACATGCAGATGCATACCCGTGTAGAATCTCATACATCTACTGCAATAACAAAGTGATCTCCCTACAGCAGGGAATCATGCCTTTCCAATAAGTAAATGTAACATTGTATAACAGTGTGCAGATGGGTCCAGAATTACTCATTTCAGAAGGTTACAGTAAGGTAACATCAAGAGAAATAGAATACAGTGAAGGAAAAATCTGAAACAGTTTGTATGTCCAAAGAATGCTTTATATCCATGAAATTATTTTCAGGGAATCCTGAATAGATGGTTGAAGACAACTTTCTATATCCAAAGATCAAGTAAATTCTGTCGTACTCTTTGTAGCTCATTTTACACTATCCTATACTGCTTTATCTTGTGCTTCTTTAAAAAGCAATGTTTCATAGTAATTTCAGAGCTAGTACTGCAAGAAAAGCTTATATTTTTACTGTCAACAGATTTATACTGCAATAGCATGTGATAATATTCACTAACCACAATGCAAAACGTTATTAGCAATATAAAAAAAGTTACAGCAGTGTTATTAATACAAAGATGTAGTTAATATTTTCTTATTCCTAGTGTTAATGAAAAGTCATGGAAAATTTTATTAATATTTTGTACCAAATATTTATTTGCCTTGAAGGGTATATGCAATTGAAAGTTCCCCAAAACACAAGGTCTTGCTTCAAATTTCAGTAAATACCAAAGACTAAAGTCTCTGCTTGTATAAGTGGGCAGACACACCAACGGTACTTTTCTAAATCTGAGACAATTATCTGGTTGAATGTCACATTCTTGAAAACTTTGAGCTCTTTATAAACATCTAAGGATGGTTTTGTTCGGTCTTTTTCTAACATGTATGTGCAAAACCCACAGAACTGGGAAAGAACAGCAGAGTAAGTATTGTGAATAAAGCAAAGTAAGTATTATCCATTGTTTGATAAACATTTTCCTTTGTGTTCTCACTGTGTCTGAATAGCTGCCCTTTGCATATTTAGCTTATTTGTGTTGCTGTCAGTGGTATTTTGAGTAATCAATTTTTGTATTACCACAGGATGGATATGATTTTAAATAAAAAAAAAATTAGATACTGTAACTGAATACTGTATTGTCTCTCTCATATAAGGTGATATATTTACAGCTATGCACGATAATCCAAGGAGTTGATTCTGCCCATACTGGGGATGAAGGGATACCTCTGCCTAAAAATAGGCTCTGTAAGTTAAAGAAAAAACATGCCCCAAACAAAAAGCAAACCTCTTGTACGCTGTTACATAAGTCAATGAGATAAATGAAAAATCCTGCATCAGGGACAAAACAACCCCAAGCAGCAGCACAGGCTCTGCAGAAAAGTGAGTGGAGGGTGTAGGGGACAACAAAGCGACCAGCACCATCTCCTGCTTTGAATTCTAGCCAGTTCTACCAGTTAAGGAAGTGAGAAAAAGAAAGTACCTGTAATTTAAGTGTAGGAAGAAGAAATATATTCATGAGTGGGAGGAGAGACCATCAGAATGGAAATGTTAAAGAGCCATTTCAGCATAGCTACCTACTTTAATCATTGAGTTTTCCAATCATATACTCAAAATCAATTCACTTACAATATCAGCAGGCATGTGAAAATTAGTTCATCATCTGAACGTATTTGAAACAAGAAAGCTTACCATCGCAGCCAGCCACATGATTTCTACATTTTTTCTCTTTTTGGCCTGGATATTTTGATGGAGATTTTCTAGCAATCCCTTTAAATCATTCTGTTCTTGAAAATGTGGTAGACCTAGAAAAAAAAGGGTTATAACGTTCCTCATTATGATAAGGTTGATGATATGGTTTGCTGACTAAAGAATGCCCATATTAAAGAACAGATCTATTATTTACAGCCGCCTTTGGAAACACAGGATGAAAAGCAAGAGCTAAATATTTAGAGAATAAGCAGACCTCCTTTCTTTCAAACTATTAGGTTGTACTCCCTAAGATCTTCACCATGGAAAATTAAAGTGTCTTCAAATTTTATCTTCTAAACAGGTGGTGAAAACATTCAAATCTTTGCTGTAGCTCTGTTACCTATGATTATAGACATTCAGTGTAAGTAGAGAAATAACACTGCATTAAAACCTGCTTCAATGGGATGATTCTTTAATTTTTAAGCCAAAATATTTTGCTTTTGTTTTCAAAATGGAACATCTGATTTTTGTTTTAAAATAATGCTTTCATTCCTAATGTAACATAACAGGAGGGTTAAATGGCACTAAATAACCCCTCCCTTCCCCCTAAAATCTAACAAAGGTGCCGAGTTTCAGCATCCGTGCAAGGACAGGAACGACTCTCACACACATTGATGCGATGCACAGTCGGTTCCCTTTATTATTCCGCTTGTGCGGTTATATTCATTTTTCATATCTGTACACGCAATCACGCTTATTTGGGTAGGTTACAGACATGAATAATGTACTGTTCACGCACCCCATATTCCCTTATGATTGGTAACTATGCACTAAAGCCAATAGCAACAAACCGCCTCCACGTCCTTGAACACATCTTGTTTTTGCTAACCCACATCATGTGCATTATCAGAACTTTCTCAATTGTTATTCTTAGCTGTCCTTTCCAGCAGCCTGTTCAGTTATGCTAACTGTTTTGCTTAAGCGGCCTAGTCATGCTAACTCTCAAGCTACATCAACCCCAACACCCTTTGGACAGGAGTTCTAAAAGTGGTATCTAGGGAAGTCTTCTAACAGCAAGGATCTCTTTGTCAAAATCCCACATCTGATTGTTCTGGCAAAAAAATGACAAATTCTGACAAACACAGGCATTACGTTCCAATTGTTTCTTGCTCTGAAGTATTTTCCACCATATACTGACCATGGTGCTTCTATTATTATCTCAAATATTTCATATATGTTTTTATAAGAACTATCATTGCAAGTTCAGAGGTAGTATAAAAACATGCTGACCAATGAGGCTGGAGACTCTGGATATCCAGAGTAAATCTGCTGCGATTAGACTGAGCACAGCAGTGACCTCTAACCTAGTATAAATAGGTAAAAGTAATAAAAATATTAGCTAGAACAACCTCTGAGTGATATTTATGCAGCATAGGTAGTCATGATATCAGGACATCCATGATCCACTTCGTTCAAGAAAACTGTCTTGAACATATTAATACCTACTGTATACCTCTTGAATCCTGCCTAATGCAAACTGAATTGAAGAGACTTTTGCTTCAGATGAGAGCAGGTTCCATTTTGAGTTGTTTGTACCCTTGGTAACATTTGTAATCTCCCAGAAGTGAACTTAAACCTTGGCATGGCTTTAGAAATTAATTCTAAAACGTCACTGAAAGTAGAGATACATGTTTAAACTTTATTAAAAAGAGCAGACAGGCTGCTTATTTGTCCTTCTGTGCTCATCAGCCTTTATGGCTTTCTTGATCTGAAATTATTAGCAATATTAGGCAAACTGAATTATTCTGAGATGTATCTACTTTTTCTTTCTTACTCAATTCACTGAAATTGGTACAATGTAACTAAAGGTCCATTTCTCAAATCAAATTTACCTCGTCAACAAGGAGCATTTGATAAACTAGCTTTAAGGCCAATTACAATGAACTATAAATTATTTCCCTTTCGTGAGAAGTTTGCTTTTAACCCCTCCCATACAACTGTCTGTCTCTGCCCAAAAGAATGTGCTTTACTACTGTTTACCAGTCCTGCTTAGCACTAAATCATAGGTCTGGGGGGTGGTTAGGTTTGGGACTGCATGACAGTTTCTAATTATTTTAAAGCTGATCAAACGTGTTATATCAATAGCTTTGCTTAACCTGTTTTATAGAAACAGCAGCACCACTTTTCACATCATACATTCCTACAGTACTTCAACTCTGACATTCATTCCAAAACAGTAGTCCATTCTGCACACCCAAGTAGTTGTGGACCTGTCTTGATGATGCTAATCAACGTATCATCAGGGTTCATGAAGCAATGTGCTTCTTGGACAAGTAGGAATAGCTCTTCTGCACAGAGAGCACATTTGAAATTTTCCACCCAGAAGAGTTCATGCTGAATTCTGCTCTCTGCATTTCATCATTTTTGTACAATCTTTCCACATGGAACCCAATTGTCACCCTACTTTTGCAGAACAGACCTTTATGTCAGTATTTTTATGCAGTACAGATACGTACATATACACATGTGTACACACAGATGCATCTAAGTGATTTTTATTCTGTATTATAAAAAAATCTTATAAAATTTGATGCAAAAGGGCTTGCTTAGGGATGTTGAAATATTGTTTTTAGAAATCCTATCAAACCATCTGCTTAACATTCTAAATTCTAAGTTATATTTATGAATTCATGCAGTAATCACTTGCACATTTAACTGTACTTTCCAAACAAAACACGTGTAAGAAAAGCCCAGACACAGAAGGCTCATTAGAAATAAATAGGAGATCAATTTGCCCCTTGTCCCCAAAAGGGACTTTGCTTTATTTCCTTTTCTTTGTTATGTCAGTTAGGCTTTCTATTCTCCCGGAGCATGCCCACTGTGTACTCTAAAGCATCTGAGGGAGTTGCAACAACCAACTGGAAAGTGTGATTCAGAATTTGTTCAAAAGCATATATAGCCAAATGAGTTATTACTACCAAGGAACTAGCAAGAATGACATTTTAATCTCAGAATTTAAACTTTATTCCAGGGACCAAGTCACTCCAATGGCTAAATATTCCAACTCATAAAACTGTAATTGCTAACCAAGAGCTTAAAAGCAGCACATTGCATGTCATTTGACAGCCTTCAGAGCAACAGAAATTCAAAAGTTAAACCAGGTGCCAACAGATAGAAGAACACATAATTCCCATAGTTTACTACTACTGAATATTGTTGCCCTCAAACCAAAAATCCTAGAAAATTACTGCACCAAAACACCCCACCGTATGCACAGCAAGTTACTCTTCAGACTGGTAAAGCAGAGCAATACTGTGAAACACTAGCCAATACAACACTAACAAGTTAAATTCTAGTCAATGCAAAAGTGAACATCATCAGCGATACAATGCATAAAGAAAGGAATCCCTGCCTTGAAAAGCCATCATGTTTTGTAGGTGCAATCAGGTAAATACTTCGACTGGCAAGAGAAATTAATATTCAGTATTTAATAGCAGTAAGATTTTCTGCTTTACTGAACATTAGTGATGAATGTGAGCTGCCACTTCCATGTAGAAGGAGCAGGGGAAAAAAAAGCAATAGTGAAATACCTTAAGTAGGTTCAGTAAGTAGATGGAAGATAAATATGCCTAAGTAGGGATGCAGGCAAACTAAAAAAGGATACAGAGATCACTGAAGCAGACAAGAATAGTTAACTTTTGCAGATGAACTATGAATAGAAGGGAACAGACATGGAAATGAAAATATAATGTCAGAATTCACATTTGAAAAAAGCTACAGACCTTCCTTGAATTTATTTTGCCTTAAAAGCTGATCAAATCATAGAAGAAATTCTAAAAACCACTGACATTTCTCAAGAATTCTGACATTTTCATTCAGTGTCATATTACTTTAAATATAATTTCAAAGATTTCAGATGCATTATTGACATTAAAAAAAAATTAAATCCATTTAAAATGACATGACTTATGTAATTACTTCTTACATTAAAACTTCTATTCTTTGTCATTTTGAGATTGTATTTCCTGAAGGCTTGCTTTTAATATAACATTTTGAAATGTAATTATATTGAAAAATGGAATCTCTGTAGTTAAAAACAATCTTTCCATCTTTTCCTGTTATTTGTCTGCAGTTTGACATAATTTTTTTGCCTCAAAGCTTCTATTTTCTTCAGGGCACTACGACTAACCTCTAATAAACCCAAATCTAACGTACTGGGGTCCTCACAATCTGACACTGTGCAATAGCACAGTGTCAGTAGGTCTCAAAAAAACCACCAAACCAGCTAGAGAAGGCCTTCCGCTCACTTGGTATCTCCTGCAACATATCACAAACACATGCTCCAGCCTGTCACTCATGCTGCTGCGTGTGACCAGATAAACACTGCTTTGCCCTATTTGCGTAGGTAAGTAGCCAGAAACTGTGTGTTAAACATGCTGCCAGCAGAATGCAGCCACCCACTGCAGTATCTGCAGCAGCCACAGAAGCATGTTGTGTGCACAGCACATAGGACTACGCAGCGTTGATACCAAATACATGGAAGCAAACCGTCTAGACTGGATTCCTCTTGTTGGTGAGTTGTTATTGTACCACTTGAGGTGAATTAAACACACATTTCTGCTTAAATATAAAAAGATTTAATGAACAATGCACTGGAACGAGTCCTACTGCCGTAAGCAGTTCTACAAGGAGTCTGCAAAGACGTGGCAGGAGCCCGATTCCTTAGTCCAGTGTTCGGTTCAATATACCTCCAAAAATACATATTAGTTCTCAGCCTCACTAATGCTCACCTAATGTCCTACCAGGAGTTGCCAAATCCCTGACTCCAGCACTAAAAATCAAATTAGTATCATTAATAGGTGCTCAATGTGATGTTTACTTCGGAACTTCAGACATATAGCAAGGCTTATAGACACAGAACATGCACAGTAGTTTTGTTATATTGACTAGAAACCTAACAGCACTTTAAACATTCTACTTAGCCAGATTTTTAATTTTAACTGCTAGAAGGTAAATTAAAATCAACAGTAGTATTCCCTCTTCTGACTATACAGAAGACAGAAAGAATTAATATTTATGGCTAGAGAAGATGTAGTGAAGAAAAAGTGAAGGGTGGGCAAGAATGAGCAAAGTTATGGAATGGGGTCCATGCAGGAAGGGGTTAAACATCTGGACTGAAAAAAAACAGAATCGAGATGACCAAATGGGGAGAAGACAGATGTGAAAGACACAGACAGGGCTTTGATCTAGTGAAAGATTTCCATGTCCATAGCAGGAGGGTTGGACTAGATGATCTTTAAAGGTCCCTTTCCCACCCAAACCATTCTGTGATTCTACTGATCTATGAAAGGCAGAAAAACTGAATGTGGGAGAATTAATATTTCTCATGACACATGAACTAAGGACATCAAATTAAATTACATTAGCCAAAAGGCTTAAGACAAAAAAAGAAATGTATAAATAATGAAGTTGTGAGACACAACTTCAATTTAGCTAAACAAAACTGATGGGTATGCAAGTTTCTGCAGCACATGGGAGACTTTAAATTTAACTGAGCTCTAAGTTAGCTATACTGGGAGAAAAGCACAGCATTCATTGCTGTTGCAAGCATGTCAGCCACAGTTTTTTAAAGATGTATAAACAACTCTATATTTTAAATGCATTATTCAAATTTAGGTCATGCTTGCTCATCCTTGGTATCTTCAAAACTTCACCGCAAAAGTGTTGGCAGGGTGGAACTGTTTGCTTCCGAGAGCCTTGACACCCATTTAAGGCCTCAGTTAGGATGATATGTGACAGAGGAGCATTATATATATTGTGTCTTTTGTGCACACAACTAAAAACAGTTCATACACAGAAGGAGGAAGAAAATGAGGTAGGAATAAAATGAGGTAGTGGTTTTATGCTGAATTCAAATCATAATGAAGTGAATCAACAAATTAGAAACATTTTTTTAAAGGAACCTACAGAGCTGTGCATCCTGATATGTAGAATTGCACAGACATAAAACTGTGTTTTTAGTATTTGTTTCCTAGAAGTTTATCACGTGCTTATCCAACAGGGGAGGGAAACCATAAGCAACAACCATGTAAGGAAGTGGTAGACCAGGCTGGCAAACAAAAGGTGTGGGAGTTTTACTAGACACGAGTCCTCATAATCAACAGCACAGGACTGAAATGAGCCCACCTCAAGCGTATGCACTTCAGTAAGGATGTGCCTACAGGACAGCATTGTGGGAAAACCTCTCTTGCCTTTCCTGGGAAATCAGCACAACTGGGTGCCTCTCTGAAGTACCTGTACACCTACATGCACAGCAAGAGGAACAAGCAGGAGGAATCTGAGATCTGCTTGCAGTTGCAGGGCTACAGTTTACTGGGGTGTTGGAGACCAGGTGGGACAGCTCACACAGCAGGAGTACTGCAGTGGGTGGATATGGGCTCTTTGGGAAATACAGGATGGAAGGGGAGGAGGAGGTGTGGCCTGTTGTGTGACAAAGCAGTGGGAATGAGTGGAGCTCCACCTTAGATGGATGTGGAGCCAATAGAGAACATATGGGTCAGGATGAGCAGGCAGATCAAAGTGGGTGATATTACGGTATATCTGCCACAGACCATGTGATCAAGAAGCAGATGATGCCTTCTTCAGACAACAGGAAGAAGCCTCACATTCACAGGCCCTGGTCCTCATGGGGGCTTTAACAACCCTGATATCTGCTGCAAGTGCAACATAGCAGGGCACAAGCATCCAGGACATTTCTGGAGTGCATTGATGGTAATGTCCTGGCAGAAGTGACTGACAAGATGACAAGGGCAGGTGCCCTGTTGAACTTCATATTGCTCTCAAGCAAAAACTGTCTGGGGGCAGCCTTGGCAGCTGTGACCAAAAGCTGGTGGCACTCATGGATGAACAAGGATCTCCTGACGAAACTGAGGTGGGAAAAGGAAGCAAACAAGAGGTGGAAGCAGTGTCAGGTCACACAAGGTCATGAACAGATGGACAGGGTTAGAAAGCCCAGCTGGAGAGGATCTGGTAAGGAACACGAAGGGCGGCAAGGGTTTCTACAGGTGTATCAGAAGCAAAAGGAAGACACGGAAAAATGTGAGCCTGCTGCTGCTGGGGCAAGGGACTTTGTGGCAAAGGACACGGAAGAACCCAAGGTACTCAGTGCTTTCTTTGCCTCAGTCATTACCAGAAAGGAGTCCCAGAAAAAAGGAAAATACTTTTTT
>Ga0181612_104782_pt1 | contig 11834 bp, 5 predicted proteins | sample HoacroProtozoa21_FD_119630 | JGI IMG/M metagenome (GOLD analysis project Ga0181612, IMG submission 119630) | Hoatzin crop microbial communities from Cojedes, Venezuel. Combined Assembly of Gp0051906, Gp0051904, Gp0051908 | reverse complement strand
CATGCCTGGAAACATTCGAAGCCAGGTTGGATGGGGCTCTGAGCAACCTGGTCTAGTTGAAGATGTCCCTGCTCACTGCAGGGGGGTTGGGCTAGTTGACCTCGAAAGGTCCCTTCCAACCCAAAGCATTCTACAATTCTGTTTCTTTTGCTGTCTTTTGGCACTGATGGAATTTTGTGATTCTTGTTAAGTACAGCAAACCCATCAACAAATGTCTCGAGTGAATAAGATCTTCTGTTTAATAAATGCAAGGATTCCATTAAATTATTTTTTTGCTGTACTGCTTGGATTTGGAGTGACTTAAGCTGTTTGATGTTAGGCCAGTTTTAAAGCTGTTAGGTATCTATTAAATAACATGTTTGACCACTCATTTATTTTCTGTTAGTTCTGTCTCAGGAAGAAAATGAATTGGGGAAATTTCTTCGATCACAGGGTTCTCAGGATAAAACAAGAGCAGGAAAAATGATGCAAGCCACGGGAAAGGCCCTCTGCTTTTCTTCTCAGCAAAGGTACCTATGTCAGAATTACCATCTGATTTGTAAAGCTCGTGAGATAATGGTAGTTGATTCGCCATTGGCATAATTTGTTTTGCCATTTGAAATGTGTGAGGAGCCAAATGCTATGAAAGTTATTATCAACCAAATCTGCTATAGTATTCACAATATTACTGGCTTGCTCTGTGTAGTTTTGCCTGATCCTGTTTTTTGTCCTGTGGGTGTGCTGTGTCTGTGTATCTGCAGATCCCCCGCTTGTGCCTGTTCAGCTCAGCAGTTCTAAAGCTGTACAGGTGCATCTGTACAGCCTCTCTAGTAGTGGGGTTGTAAAGGAGCTATGTCAGGTCCCTCTCCTGCTTGGTGGCACTTCTTACTCTGCAGAGAAATGCTATAGCAAGCCCATTGTGGAGGTTTCTGGGTCCTGGGAGGGCAGGTAAATGCTTAAAGGAGTGCCTTTGTCTGGGCTATGGAGTCTCATGCCTCAAGCAGACAGAAGAGAAGGGAGTCTCTATGTAATTTTCTGCTTTAACTGTGAAGTCCTCCAGGAGAAGATCCCAGATCCCCACTGAGCTCATGTAGGTTGGGTAGGAGCAAATCAGTAAAAGGCAAGGAATACGGAGGGACACATACACACAAACACATGCTGTTACCCAGAGCCCTTGATGTCTTACTGACCCTGTGTTTGCTCAAAGACTTTAAAATTAACAGTACTCGATGACATTAGAAGTATTGTGATGTGCTGCTTTTAATAGTATCAGGACTATGAAAGTTTGAAATTCACCATCATTTGCAAGGGAAAATTCTATTCCATTCTATTTTGCAGGATTTTTGGGGGTTCTTAATTACTGTGATACTTTCCAGCTTTAGCTTAACAGTGCAGCTGTTTGGCTCAAAATGAAACATTGCATACAGAGCACTGAGAATTTCATATGTTTATCTTGGGCTAGAGTTTGGTCATTAGCACATCCAGTAACAGCTGTAAGTGGAATCTTTAAAAGGCACCTTGGAGCAAAAGCTCTGATGATTAGCTTCTTTATAAAGCTTAACTGTTTATAGAAATCCCACTGTATGACATGTCTACATAAACTGAATTTTCCTTTCAGCGGCTGGGTGAGTATCTGTGGAATGAGGAAAAAGTGGAGCAGGGAAGCCGCAAGAAGTTCACATTTTATATTGTATCTCTTACTCAATGCATTTTTAAGGCATCTTTTAAAATAAACTCGCATAAAAATAAAACCAATTTCTGTCTTCTCTTGAGCCATCTTCAAGTTCATGTTGAAGTTAGGACTGCTCTTGTTTACGTTACATCCCAATAGCTAGCTGAGTAGCTGGAGATCAAGAAGACACAATTTGCTGGTTACTGGAGCTCAATTTAGAGACACTTTTATGCCTAGGAAGTCCCTAAGTAGCACACTAAATTAACTGTACACTGGTGTGGAACTGATTGAACCCATTCCAGTGAGGTGGCTGCTGGCAACCAAGAAGAAAGCAGGAGCAGCAGGAAGCAAAGCAGAAGGTGGAGTAATTTGGTCTAGTTCTGAGATCCCATTAGAAGCTGAAGTGATGGCATAGGGAAAACAACAGTGTCCCCTACTGCCTTCCAAAGTGTAGTTGCTGGAAGAAATATTTAAGAAAATGCCTAAATCCTTCCAAAAGATAAACAGCCTTCAAAGGAATTGTTCAGATTCGGTAAAAAAAAAAAAAGGGAAAAAAAATCAGATAATTGTCTACTTGACAGATGACTTCTTTATTTACATGTACATCTGCCTTTGTGGAACAGCTTCTTTAACATGTTCTTTTCCTTCCTTCCTTTCTTTCCTGCATGCCTTCCCCCAGATTAGCACTGCGTACTCCTTTGAGTAGATTATATCAAGAAGTGGAGACTTTCAGATATAGGGCCATCTCAGACACATGGCTAACAGTAAACCGAATGGAACAGTATCGGACTGAATACAGAGGAGCTCTACTCTGGATGAAAGATGTGTCTCAGGAGCTGGATCCAGATCTTTATAAGCAGATGGAAAAGTTCAGAAAGGTATGAAGTTTCCTGTAGTGTCCTAGAAGGGGGTGCCTGATGAATGACAATGAAGCGTGGTTTTGGTTCTTCTGAGGAAGACATAATTTAGCAGCACTAAGGATGCCATTTATCGTAACTAATCTTTTCTGTGTGACAGAACTCCAATTAATCTGGTATGGAGTACAATATCCTTCACAGCGTGGGCTGTAAGGAAAGATACGGTAGTAAGAAAAAGCATTTTTCAGTAGTCGATTCAACTTCAGGCTAAATCTTTATAATTTAAATAATATGTATTTTTAAAGAAGGTTATCTAAATACTTAGCTGTAATGCTTGAATGACTGATGGAAGAAGATGTGTCTGCTGTCAGCCACGGAAGAGAAAATTAATTTTTGCAACCAAAAAGTAGCACGTAACAGAAATGCTTTAGCATCTACTGCTAATTTTTTTGAGTGCAGTTGAAGACCAGCATTTTCAAAATCAACTGTTGTTGGATTTTGAGGATGAATTGCAAATTTGGAATTTGTTTCCGAGTTCCTCATGCAGTTGAGCATGACTCTTTGGCAACTGCTAAACACTAAAACTGCTAAGAATGCACTCTCCATAAATTGTCATCATTCAGTATCACTCAAGTTTGCTATACTCCTCCCCTCCCAAAGGGCTTCCAAAAGTCACAAGTCCTAGGTGGTAGTCTGCAGATTTGCTATCAAATGTGAATGTAGAATTTATTTGGACTGGTCGTGTCCCAGTCAGTTCAGGAACGCTCATGAGAACTTCACATTGGCTAGTGAGGCTGTAGAGCCGATTTTGTTAAAAAAACTATAATGTTCACAGTTTGCTGTTTATGATTATTAGCAGGGGTTAGGTTCCGAGGTATAACGTGGTGGCTTGTGCTTTGACTAAAGGCAGTAAAAATATTTACAGAATTTTTGTGATAGTTGAAAGCAGAGGCCTAATAACAGAAATTGTATTAAAGTGTACGTCCCTATGTATGCCTGTGTGTATTGCTTAGATAGGGGTAATGTACAAAAGAGAATCCCTGTTCATCAATGGGTTAAGCAGACTGTGACTGAAAGTGTATGGAGATGAAAGATACTTAATTCAGGATTTTAAAAGCTTGAATAAACCATCCTAGCGGGAAAGGATCGGCATGCATCTAGGCTATGCTGTTTTTTGTAAGCTGAAGTGGTGACAATAGCAATTAAGAAGGGGTGGAACAAATTAAACCCCAGCTAGTCATCTAATCTTTATTTAATGCTTCAGTACAGGATATTCCTGTAAGTCTTGTGGCACCAGGCATGTATTTTATTGTGCCTTGTGGGAAATGGCATAATGGCAAGTTCTTGCAGGTAAAATAATTAGTATGGTCTTGGCCTCAGCCAATTGCTTTTGTATAATGATTGATTTATTAGAAAAACACTTAAATAATGGAATGCTAAAATGAATAAAGCAGTACTGGTAATGGTCATACAAAATTGATTTATAGCTTTCTTGCAAAACAAATGCTATGGAAGATATAAATTATATAAATGACAAAGTAATTAAAATAACGTATGCTGTGTATGGTGAGCTGCTGTAGTTAAAATGTTAGATGTGAAATTTCAGCCATCGGGTTGCTGTGCTTCAAGGTCAGCAAAAATAAGATTTGATTTTTTTGTTTGTTTTGTTTTTAAACCTCTCACAAAACTTAGTAGTAGAAATATGGAAATACTAAGTTTTTTCAAAAATTTCTCGGTCTGAAATGAGTTATATTCTGACATAAAGTAATAATGAAAGTAGATCCTAAAATTCTGTAGCATTACCTCAGTAGTTTAAAAAAAACCTCAACCTTAGAGAAGGTCTTTTGAACCTTTGTTTCCTCTGACTGGCTGTCAGCTGAAAACCTTTCAGATCACATTGTAATGCAGAGAACAAAAAGCTCTATATTTTGTAGCCAACGAAGTAATGCACTTGGTATCCACTTCCCTTCATATTCCATCTGTGCAACAGGCGTATCAAACTAGTCTTTGGAGATTTTAACACTTGCAGAAAGTAAACTTTTTCTTTTTTCATTTTGGGGGGAAAAAAAATTACAGAAATAAAATCCTCAAGCATAATGTACCTAGATAGCTGTAGGTGAACAAGACACAACAGGTTTTTTTCAGTGCTTTACAAATGTAGTAGGCAAACAAAACTAATGGTGAATACTGTAGTCCTAAATAACTGAAGTAGAGGAGTTATTTTTATTGTCTTTTTGTTCTATTCTTGCTTGCAGATCTTAATTGTGCCATAGTGTGGCAGTATAATGCTGGGTTTTTAGGACTTATTTTGGTTCTGCAACAACAATTTAAGAAGTCATGCTAGTTTTGTGTTGAAAAAGAGATCGTAATTACTGGTGTAAGGTTTTTGGTTCTAAAATATACCATCACCAGATAGACGTGTTTGATCTGGAGCTGCATATGTGGTGATACACCAGCAAGTAGTTAATGAATCTGATCCTGTCAGAGCACTTGAAACAGTTTTCTTCAGACTTCTGATTGTAAAAATCCTAAGTATTACTTTAATAAACAGACTTTTTTATTTCAAATAAACAGTGCTGGTTTAGTGATCTTTAATGCATGTAGTGCATGAGCAGTATTTATATCACTTGGTTGTAGAACTGTTTTTCAAGTATGTAACCTTTTATAATGTAATCCTAAATGTATCACTATGTATACAAATATGGTACTTGTTTTTGGAGACCAAAGCTAAATCAATCCAGCTGGGTTTTTCATACCTTCACTGAGAATAGTTCAGGCTAAAAGATCAATAGTTGAGTCGGTATTTTCAGAGCTGATAAAATCTGAGTTAAAACACTGGCATTTTTGTAGCTCTCTTTGAAAACAATGAGGTATTTGAAAGAATTTTCTAATGCTGTTCTCAAGGCATGAGTCTAAACAAGGGACACCCCACAATACTACCACTTTCAGAGTGTCCCAGAACACTGCAGAACAGCCTTTTTACATTGTTATTGGAAGACATCCATGTGATTGTAGCTACTTGGGTCAAAGCAAGGAAACAGGTAAAGTATTTGCTTTTCCCTGCAAAGTTTTATAAGTGCTATGTACCTTCATTCTTTTTTTTCTATCAACAGATTTTATGCAGTTCTAGATACAGAGGTCTTCCATCCCAAGTTCAGGGTTTGAAGTGTTGCTGGAGAGAATCTAAACAGCGCCTTGGCAATGCTGTGATATTTAAAATAATCTGAATCAGTTAATACCCCTTTACCAAATTCTCCACTACTATTTAAGGTTCTTAAATCCAGGCTGGTTTAGCTGTCTGGTGACTGTACACTGTAGCATGAACTCTGATATAGGCCAAATTGCCCAAGTGCTGATAGTCCCTCAGTGTCCTTCCTCCAGCTCTGAAAAAGTTAAGCTTTTCCATGCATTTCCTGAGCAGGAACATGCCAGCTATGGCACCAGGCAACACCTTCCCATGTGCAGCCTACAGGAACACAGAAGAGGTTCTGCTGTTCAATTTTACTTGCTAAGCTATCTTGGATGCTTGTACAGTGCAGTATAGACTTTGTCATCAAACCTAGACATTACAGTGCCACCCGTAAGAAGTGAGAGCTGAAAAAATCATCGTGCTGGCCTTTAGCCTAGCTATAAGAAAAATGACATCTGTGCCGTGGCAGGATATATATATTGTGCTACACCTAATAGAGCAAATTAATCCTTTCTATATTTGTTTTTTGCTTCCGTCATTATTCTACTCCTCTGCTTCCCCTGTATTCTGAGGCTTGAATCAAAGCTGGAGTAGCTTTGTAAATACCCAGTGGCCATGCTGGGATCCCTGAGACAAGGCGCACTGCAGCGGTGTGCTGAGAACGGGGTACCTGCAGGGATTTGCTCTGTTTCTTGCTGTTGTCTAGTCCTCTCTGCTTTGCCAAAGCTGCTTTCATAGGAGCTCTGCTTCAGTGTGAATCAGGTGGGCGAAAAAATAGGTTGAAGCTGTTTAAGGGTAAGGAGTGATGCATGGGCTGGCTGCAGCAGACCTTTGTAAATGCTGTGAGATTCATCTGCTTGGAATACAGTGCAAGTCCTGTGTCTGTCTCTGTGGTACTTGGATATTACAGCAATAAATATGAGTTGTACAACAGTATGTATTAGATGGAGTACTGTCTGGAAAAAAAGTTGGGTTTTGATCAATGTATTCGCATGGGGTCTGTGGGGGGAACAAGTGGCATGGTTTGTGCTGGGCCTCCTTGTGCTGGAAGGTTAGAAAGGCCCTACCACACAGTGCAGAGCCCGGAACTACTTAAGTGGTGTTAAAGAAGTGGGATAGATCCTACCAGGGAAGAGAATTGTTGGAATACTCCCCAAAAGATCCTAAATGACTATAGGACCGTTAATGTCTAGCTGTTACTTTGCATGCAGCTGCTGAAGAACTTGCAAGCTTCTAGCTGAGCTGTTTGGGCACGGCTTATCTCGAGTTCTTCCTAGTTGTAGCACTCTATATACTTGAGATTAAATTAATGCCCTTAAATGGCATTTTAAAGACAAATGTGGCAAGAGAAAAGGAAAGGCAGTGAGAAAAAGGAAAGTTCAACAAGAAGAACTCGTAATGATATAACAATAGCTTCAACTGTTGGTTTTGTCAATGTACTAATGTAGGGAGTGGCTGATCTATGCAAGTTCTCTGTTAAATATCTTTTAAAAAACAAAAGTTAAAACTTGTGTGGACAGCTGGGAAATAACAAAGATCTAAATAAATCAATTGATTAAAAGGTCAGAAGGGAAACACTGAAGTACATGTATTCGTGGTAAAGATCTCAGCAAGTACGGAGAAGATACAGCTGCTGCAGCTTTACAGGGAAGGCTTGGGACCGATGTCTCTCCCCTGCTGCCCTCTTGCCTACTAGCCCTGCCTGCTGTGAGTGCATTTTCGCTTGTGTCATGATGAAGGGGCTGTGCCATGTTACAGCATCATCTGCTACTCTCCTACTCACCTATCCATGAATATCAGCAGCAAACAGCCCTGCAAACCTGAAGGCACTGTGGAAATGTGCCAGAGAATTATTTTTTTTTTTTTAATTCTCTGTTACATTTGAAAACTCCTGGATAGCTGAGGATATACAAAAAGCCTAGGAAAGGAGAAAAAACAAATCTGATGCTGATCTTTGAAATAAGAACAGACATGGCAGCTTCCATCCTTGTAAACTTAATTTTAGTCCCTGGTAAAAAAAATTCTACAGAAATCTGTAGGCATTTAGAGGCTAACAAGGTGAAGAGTCAGTGAACAACACAGGTTTATAAATAACATTACAGATTTTCTTGTTATTTGGCATTTTTAATCAAATTATTAAATTAGTAGGAAAAAATTGCGAATCTGGATTGTTGCAGTTCCTGATGAGTGATTACTAGAAAAATGAATTGAACTTTGGTAGAAAAATTAGGGCTCTGAGGAGCTGAGAGTTGAGAATATTGACTGAAGGACACTAAACAAAAATTTAAGAGGATCATAGAATGTAAAGATGGAAAATACCTTAAAGATCAACTAAACTCTCTTTCTGCCAGGACAAAATTATGCATTTGTAATATATTTTCCAAGTGTTTTTCTGCATCTAATAAATATAATTCAATTGAGGGTGACACTCCTAGAAGTTTTTTTGATGTTGGTGGTGGTCTAGTTCAACTACTAGAAAGTCAACCAAAAGAAAATGTACTAATGGTAATTACATCTGCAGACGATAATGAGCTGGAAAGTCTTTTGGTTTTCCAAGCAGCAAAGTGTACCAGCGCCTCAAAGAAAAATGTCTTTGGCTATTGCAGTCACAGTGGTGTAATCAATAGACTCTCAGTTGCCATAGTTACAAATAGCAAAGTAACGGATTGATGTTTAAAGCCAGCTATAGTCGTCACTGTTTACCAACTTTGGTTTGTAAAATTAGGAAAAAAAAAAAAAGTTGTAGGCAGCGGTTGTCTCTGTTTCTTTTCAGGTGATACTTTCACATTAAATTCCAATGTGAACTTCACATGGAAAACTTAAAGCACATTTGCCTTTAGGTGACACAGTTGTAGGCCTTTGTATGTGAGAGAGCAGATGATGCTGGTTGTGCTCTGGAAATGTCAGAAAGATCTGAGAGCTTTAGTAAACCACACATTAGATATGAGATGTGGGGCACTATAATGTGAAAAATAATGCTTGCTTTCATAATACCTGTTAGAAATGTGAGATGGTAGAATCTATCACTTTGATAGTCCGTCTTTATCAATCTTGGTTCAAAATCTTCCTTAAAAATAAAAAAGACCCCCAAAGAAACCCCAGTGTGTTTGCTGATTTGGATTGCTGCTGCTCATTAGATGAATAGGCGAGATTCCAGGAGATCCAATAAGTCACTGCAAGATTGCTGCATACTCTAAAATTACTAAGATGGTGTCACATTGCACTCCGAGATCCACAACTTAATGTAGCAATGTGATGGCAGACATAAAGAGATAACAGCATGCTCTTACAATATGATGATAGGCAACACCTACACATATCACTTCTTGCGACATGCCTGTGCCACCAGGAGTATGTTTGGTTTCATTCTGGTAGGCAATAGCAGTAAGAACATTATTTTTTTAAGTGTTTTTTTTAAATACAAAAGTATATGGTGTTGGAAATACTAAATGTAATGATTTACCTGGAAATTAGGGTAGTGAAAAACAAAACACACAAAAAGGTGCTCTTTATACAAAATTGTAGGTTTTGCTTTGTCATTATTGTCTCTCCTTGTAAAAGTAGACAGTTTCAGTGCTGAGTGTGTTTTCTCTGTGCAATTTTGCTGTAATGTTTTTTCCAGGTTCTCCAATGTCAAATGCAGTAACATTAGGTGGAGAAACAAAAACATTTCTAGATACTTTACATACAAAATGCTCAAGCATTTTAAGGCAACTTTGAAAGATGCACCTTTTTTGAAAATGTGACCATAAGTAGAAACGTTCTTCACAGTGTAAGCATTTTATAGTCTTACAACTTTAAATTACCATTTTGGGTACCATTTGTAAGAATCAGGGTAGACAATAAGAAAATCAATGATTTTCTGAAGCCATTTCAGGTATATTAAATACCACGATGATTGTTACTGGGTTAAAAGCAAGGTAACAATGTGTGATGGAGATGTCCATTTAAAAGCATAATAAGAGTATGCCACTTATAAATAGAAACAGATTACATCATTTTAAGAGGTATTGCTGGTAGAATATGGTTGCTCCCAGAGACTGATGCTTGCCCTTGAGAGGTGGTTCATAATCTGTTCAGTTATTTTGAAGAAAGAAGAGTCTGAGGTCAGACTCAGCAAAATGGCTGTAAAATAGAACAAGATTAGGTGATAGACTACAGATACAATATATTTTTTAACAATCTTGTTTGATGTAGCCTAGCTGAAACAAAAAAATGTAGACTTGGTTTAATTGTTATGCAGTTTCACACTTGCATTTATTTCAAGAAAAGGCAGGCAGACACATCCTGAAAAATTCTGTTCACATAATTAGCAGTGCTTGCAATGTTGCAACAGAATCAAACAAATACATAAAAAACCTCAGTGATTTAAATCAATAGTAACATTAAGCCCAACTTTAATATAGTAATTATTAGCCCAGATATTAAAGTCTCTCAAATATGATGTGAAAAAAATTAAGCTCCAAGAATTTTTTCATGTGTAATAATTCTAGAAATATATAAGCATCAAAAGTGACACTGAAATAAAAAAAAGGAACTACTGAATACTGTTTTCACTTAATTATTCTGCTGTGTTTTGGTTTTAAAATCAGAAAAGATGATTGCCTAGACACTTTCTGTTGCTCACATGAAGACTAACACTGCAAACTGGTCTGTGTGGTCAAAGTCCCTAACCCATGTGGATCATTACATGAATTCAGAACCTAAATGAAGTGTAAAAATGTAAATAGAACAGGTTGTGAAATGAGAACTGAGATTTGTAAAATTCCCTTAGCCTTAATAATCTGAAAAGGCTAGGAGGATAGCTAAAGAAATATTTTTTAAAAATAAATGAAATACAGATGGGACCAAACTGAGAGAATTCTGCAGGAGAGAAGAATAAACAGGAAGGGGAATACAGCTGTTGGGGAAAACACTGTTTACATAAGAGAACCAAATTTTTCTACGGTCGCCCCTGCCCAGGAATTCTTCATATACTTTCCTAAGATGCTTGGGCACATACATAATATAGTCCATCTGCTTTTACTTCTCAAGGGCTTTGCTGTTCAGTTATGTGCTACTTAGGTTCTGAATGATTACGAAGATGCTACATCTGATTTTTTCCTTCACTTAATGAAACCAGATTGAAAATAGGATTTCAAATAAAAACAAAACCACGAAAAACAAAAGGTACTGTTCTAACCAAAAAAAAGGCTAATATGCTATTTCATCTCTATTTTGGAGATGTTCTACCTGAACCCTGCTTAGATTTCAGGTGTTGTTGCTTTTGTGATAGCACAGCATGAATCTGAAGAGCACTACAAAAAGATTTTGGTTTTTTAATTAATACAATCTTTCTGAGTTTATATCTGGACAAAATAGAATTGTTTTGAGGGAAATAAGGTGCACTTATTGATGTATTTTGATGTATTAAACCAGTAAGCTTAATAATCATCATGGGGGCGGGGTGTTAAACAGCACTGTCAGTTCAGGTGATACCATATCGCTTAGTTGTGTTTATCACTGGCAAGCTGGAGCAATAACAGTGCATGGGATTATGCGCAAAAGACATTGTGTTACAACTGAGTCATGATTATTAGTGGGTGCCATTTCATATTCTGTGCATAAACAAACCTCAGAACCTTAACTCTTAAGACTCTCATTCCTGCATTAGCACTTTAAACAGAGTGGCTTTTTGTTCAGGAGAAGTGAAACCATCTGAGGACTAAATATTAAAGGCAACTTGGTCATCATGGTAATCTTGTTACAGGTGTCTGTCATGGAGTGTTGGTGTCATACGCAGCTAGGATTTGCAGCATATAAGTCGGTGGCATTCCCTAGCACTTCATATGTCCACCCATCCCAAGCATACCACCCTTCGTATCGGCCAACAGGATCTTGCAGCCCAGCTTACTGGTTTGTGGTGTTTTCACTGGGGAAAATGTTGCTGCACCTGAACTTGAGCTTTTCATGTCCCTTTGACTAATGTCTCCATCTGCCTACTCAGAAGGGACCCAGAGTTAAGTAACAGTCTTGCTCAGGCCCTAAATAATTTAATTTGGATGCAAAGAAATGAAAAATATAAATGGCATTTTTGAACTCTTAGGACATTGCACTTAAAGGGATTAAGACAACCTCCAAAATATCTTTCTTAAAT
>Ga0181612_153869_pt1 | contig 11836 bp, 7 predicted proteins | sample HoacroProtozoa21_FD_119630 | JGI IMG/M metagenome (GOLD analysis project Ga0181612, IMG submission 119630) | Hoatzin crop microbial communities from Cojedes, Venezuel. Combined Assembly of Gp0051906, Gp0051904, Gp0051908 | reverse complement strand
GTAGGTATGGCTTCGTGCAGCATCTCCGCGCTAAAAATAGAAGCGCCGCGGCCCTGGCCCCGGTGCTGGGACTGAAAGGGGGCTTGGGGGGGCCATGCTGGCCCCACCGCCCCTCTTCATCAGCCAGGGCATGCGTGAAGCCTAATGCGGTCGCCAAGATTTCGGCACTATCGACAGACACGGCGCGTTAAACGCCTTACGGGGGATTTGCATAAGCTTGGGAAGGGAGGAAGAGAGCGGAGAAAAGCATCGACAATGGGAAAGTAAATGCGTTAAAGTGCTTAGGGGGGAGAAAAAAATCTGATAAAGGAATAAACCAGTTAAGGGAATATATTACTTGTAGCCCGTTTATTCAAATCCTGCCTTATAGGAAATCCTCTTAAAGCGATCACCTGATTGTGTGTTAAATTCCTAATTGAATAATAAGAAATTATGTATTTCTTCCACAAAGGCACAAAGATGGGAGCCCACGTGGGTGCTTGCTCAGGGGGGAGCTGGCAGCAGAGGAGCTGCAGGGAGAGGGGGCCCCAGGGCAGAAAGACCCACCTGGACGCGGTGCTGTGCAGCCTGCTCTGGGTGACCCTGCTTGGGCAGGGGGTTGGGCTGGGTGACCCACAGAGGGCCCTCCCAACCCCCACCATTCTGCGATTCTGTGATTCTGTTGCATTGCTGCCACGGAGGTGTCTCAGTGCTTCCACAGGTCCCTGCTGTGCATGGTCTGTGCTCCTGTGAGGAGAGACACTGCCACCACCTCGTAAGCCTTGCAAGTCTTTGGCCTTAAACATGGCATGGAGTGGTAGCAGTTGGTGATATGATACTCGGTGACTTGTCCTGAGACCTCTGAATGACATTGCCCATCGCTGTTGTGAAGTTGCATGAACTCTGTTCTTCTCAAGGTGCTCTCCAGGAGACACGATCGTTTGTCACGCGTACACGCTGTCCTCGTGAGGTTGATGTCGTAGTCTTCGTCTTTTGCCACATTTTCAGCAGGGCTTTGAAGCTGGTTTGTTCCAGCAGCTTTTGCTTGTCAGATTGTTCCAGCTCTGTCCCAGCAGCAGGGTGAAGGACCTTTCCCCGCAGAGGTGATGTGTGCTGTCAGGCTGTTTGCTACCTGGGAGCGCAGCGCTGAGGTGGTGCAGCTGTTCTTGGCCGTGCCTGGATTTCCCCTCGTGCAGCTCCTGTGCTGCTGCGTGTGATGTGCAAACGCATCTCGGTGACCTGAGCAAGCAGCGAGTGTCACGGACACCTGGAAGGGTTGCTCTGAAATGTCAGCTTTGTTTACTGCATTTTCTAATGTGAGTGATGGACTAAGAACTCCTAATAGACAGGAACAGTTAAAAATGATTCATGTCTTGATCATCATCTGTGTGTGTGTTTTCGTTAGGTTTCAAATGCCCGCGATCAGTGAAATGGAGAAAATACAGAAGAACACCAGCAGCGTCCTCTCAAGGCAGAGGTAAGTTACCTTGATGTCGTAGTCAAAGGCTCTGTCGGCGCATCGGACAGAATGCTAGGGGTGTAACTTTCAAACTAGGGCTGCACTTGGCTTTTATTTTACAGCTGAGACAAAGTGTTCCACATCACATACCGGGTTGTGTGGGAAAGTCAGTAACAGAAACCACCTCTGCACAGCAGGTGCACGGGTGGAGCGGGGTGGAACGGTTGGTAAAGGGGCTGCGCAGCAGGAAGCGCGTCCATCGGTACCTCGTGTTCCTGCTGTTCGCAGCTGCGTCCGAGCTGTTCGCGCTGTGCTTCCAGCTGGCCAGGCCCAGCCGAGAGCACAGCAAAGACCACGGCAAGCAGCGACGTACCTTCCGTCCCCTTCCATCGGGATGACTGCGCCCGGAGGCACGGGTAACAGCGCGATGGCGTTAGCGAATGTGGTGCTCTGCCTCAGGTACTGCTTTTTATCGTTCAGGTCACCAAAGGTGAACAGTCACCAGATGACGGTGTAACTGAAATTAGTGATCAAATTATTTATCAGGATAGAACACACTGACACTGGCCTGTGTCATTAGTACGTTAACTCTGTCTGTGTGTGTCTGTCTGTGTGTGTGTCTGTGTCTCTGTGTGTGTGTGTGTGCACGTACCTTCTGTCCAACCGCTACACAGAAATGAGTGGGGCAGTTTAGCATCTGGTAATTACTGATTCAGTGGGGGAAGGCACTCCTCAGTCAAATGAGGTTATTTCATCTTTAACTGATTAAAACCCTTCTATAGAGCTAGGCAAGCGCGATGGTCGCTTGATGGCGCGGACACTTACGTGGCTTCTGGACTTGCAGGCCGCCTCAGGCTGGGCGCGCTCAGAGCAGTGCAGGGAGGGGGTTTACCCTTGGCTCTTCCGCCCAGTTGAGGTCATCTTTGACGTCCGGCACTAACCAAGTGGAGGACTGGCATCAGTAGCAAGAAAAGGGACCTGACACTACGCCCTTGCTTGTAAAGATTGATTTAGAGGAACATGTTGTCTCAAAAAAGGCGGTATCAAACAAGCCCCACCAGCCTAGCACGTAGACAAGAGATGTTTCCAGTACAGACGCACGTGCTTCAGAAAGTTACACTTAGGTTTATTCCGTAGTTACACATAACCTACAGCGTTCTTTCACCATTAAACATTGTCTATGGTCTATATTATTTGTGAATAGCAATATATGTCGGCAGCAATAAAGCAAAGCAAGAACCCCAGGATGAAGAGCCAGCACCCTTTGATTGCATAGTTTAAAATTTACCCTATGATTCTCTGCCCTGTGTTGCTTAGACGACTACTTAATGCCCAATCATTTTGAGAGAATTTCTGTGAGGAGCAAAAATTGTAAAGGGCAGCTGGGTCTGACAATGAACTTTAGTCTAAGAGCTATTTTCATAAGTTTTTCTATGTAAAAAACATACCAAGTTCTTGAACTTTTCAAGCACAGCAAATAAATCTTTGTGGCTGGTTTGGGGGCTGACAGAGGTTCAGCTGAAAATACATCACCTCTGAGGTCAAAAACACCTCTCTAAAATCAGCATTTGCCCAGTCACTTCCCTGAAGGCAGTAACTGGTGTTTGCCAGTTCAGCAGCCACGCGGGAGGAGGTGTTCGGGGGGACAAGTGAAGTAATTTTCCTGTGTGCCTGAGCCCCCCTCACATCGGCTGATGCACGGTGAGCATTTCTCAGGGATGTCATGAGCATTTTTTCAGCGAGGTGTTTTTGGAGCTCCCCATGAAGGTGGTTTCTGGGGTTTGCTCCATCTCCCGTAGGCAGTAGGAGGTACAAGGGCAATCTGTGACTCTGGCAGGCAACCACGCATGGGACTTCAGCTGGTGACAGTCCCACTTCCCAGCGCGAGCAGACAGGACAGAAGAACAGGGCTAACAGGACAGAAGAACAGGGCTAACAGGACAAAGAGGAAAAGGTTTCTGACCTCTGCTTTTTGTCTCTCAGACTGCTTCAGGGCTGGCTGAGGAACAGGAGTTAAGTCAGGAAAAGTCAAGAAGAACTGGACAGAAGCGCGGCACACCGCTGTCCTCCGAGCAAACAAGCAGTAAGTGCATGAAAATGTACAAACACCACTGGTACATGGCTGTTGTGGCACGTTACAGGCATGGCAACTGCGTTCTTTAGGGTGAGCACGAGACACTGTTTTCCATCATCTTCATGCGTCCATGTCCTTGACATGTTCTCCAGCCTTTCTTGCTGTCAGACTGAACCTTTTTTGGATGCAGAGTAGCAGAAAGTAAAGCAGTTTTAGTCATCGTGATCTCCTTTGAGCAGCTCCGCTGGCTCAGGGATTTCTTTCATTCCTGAAAGAAACAAGCAGCTTGTTAGAAGGAAACACACACACTTCTGTGCATAAACCGCAACTGTCTGGTGTATGAAGCATGCCTCATCGAATTCCAGCTGCGTTTGTCCAACAGCCTGACTTCCAGAGTGCCCCAGGCAGCCAGGGAGCCTTTCGGCCGTAACAAAGCCTGGCAGCGCTTCGGCAGCGGCCCTGGCAAGGCCAAGGCCGTATCGCTGTGCCGCAGGGGGTTTGCTCAAGGGGCGGATGGCGGAACTGGCGCCATTTGCTGTCCCACTAAACACGACAAGGAGCGTGGCTTTTTTTGTACTTGGGAAGTACTTCTTTTGTATGAAGAGAAGTTCCCAGATACTTGCATAGCAGGTATTACAAAATTTCTACCCTAAAAGTTTTCTCTAACTAGGATCAACGTTACAAAGAACATTTAAGCACTTTCATTTGAGTATCTGAAGGGACGGAGCATGGCAGCTCGTCCCTGTGCAGGTGCCTGTCAGCATGCTGTTCAGCGCCGACTGCAGACGCAGGGCCCGAACGCACCAACAGCGCTTGTGAAGCGTGGCGGAAGGGCCAGATCCGCACCCCTCACACTGGGGACAGCACATCGGTCTCACAGCAAAGGCATTTTGTTTCAGCTGAAACTTGCACTAGTGATTGATAGAGAGCTTGGGAAACTTAAAATACAAACCATTCTCATTTACTTAATGATACTGATGTCCTCAAATGCAGAGTACGCTCATCTTTTCTATTTTTTTTATAATGGAAAGTGTGGTGAGCTTTTCAAGTAAGCTACGGGGAGAGGAAGGAGGGGGTTGGCTCTAATTTTGTAAATTCTTTATTTCCTTGCTTAATTCCTTGACAGTGCATTAGGGTGGAAGGCAACTGGATGAGCTTTAGAGATCAGTAATGAAACTCTGCTGTTTGCCAGTGACCTCTACCTTTGCTTTCCTTAAGCCTGCTCCGGGTAACACCCCCTCCTAGAACACGCCAGAGGTTTCACCCTTCGCCTCCTCAGGCTGCTCACACGACTGTCTTTTTCTGGGTCATGTCCTCCCCAGAGCTCTCTGTTGACCCTTGTTCATGGGTGCTGTCTGCAGACGGCTTCGTCACGTTCCACGGCTCAGAGCACGCGGCAGTGACCTGGCCTTCAGCCTTGGCAGCGTTACCTTGTGCCCTCCAAAACAAATGGCTTCTGCAGGCCCATTTTCTACTTTTACTTTGAATTACTCCTTAAAAAGTCACTGCTCTTGGCATGTCTTGGCCGAGCCACTGCCCTGTCTCGATGTGAGCTTCAGGGACTGGTGCTCACCATGTGTTGGGAGCAGTTTGGCATCGCTACACGGTGTGACTGGGGAGTAGCGTGCTGCCCTCACCCAGAGCACGGCAGGGACGGTTCCTGCCCAGCCAGCTCCCCGTCCAGGCCACGTGCCTGAGGGCTGCCTCCTGCCGAAGGCACAGGCTGGGGCTGGAGCAGGGCCGCTTGTTTTGTTGAGGGTGATGACGTGTCGGAGAAAACCAGGAAAGGTGGTATTATTTATGCTCCACCCAACAACCACTGCCTGCTGGCAGTACGCAGCGCGGTTCCTCGACTTCCACCAGTCACTGGGCTTTTTGCAGCTGCGTTAAATGAACACTATGGCTTTATCTCAGGTGTCAGCTTCGGCTGACACTTTCTTTGATGTTAAACTGAATGAGGAATTTCAGAGCCTGAACAGCCGATCTCTAGGTGAACTTACGTGTTTCCATATCTCTCCAGTCCTCTCAATGACAATCGTTTGTGATTTGTTGACAGGTGAGGTAACCTTGTAGTCGTCAGACAGGAGGCCCAGAATAGGATACTGATTCCTGTACCTGTGTGGAGGAGAGTTGCAAACCTGTGAACTGAAGCCTGCGCACCCGTACCCAGCTCACCGTCTCTGATCCCGCCACACGGCCGTTAACCCCCAGAGATCTCCACTAGTAACTAAAAAGCTACCACAGGGGTGTAAATGTTGCTGGAAGGTGCCGGCCGCCCCCCAGCTGCTATTGCAGCGCTTGGTACTGAACCCTCCCCGGGCAGGAAAACCTCGCGACTTTCCCCCCTTTGAGTTGGACAGGCACTGTGAAGACACTTGCAGGAGGCAAGAACTTGGTTAACGGAGGGTACGCGATGCAAAACGAAAAGGATCTATGGCTAAGAAAGGTGAATAACGACATTACTTCTTAGTGATGACAGCTGTCACGCCAGGGGACTGGCTGCCTGAGAGTTTCTCATGCTTCAGTCGGAAGAGTTCCTGAGAAAACCAGAAGTAAACATCCCAGTGAAATAATGTTGTCTGAAGTGTTGGCTGGCTAAAGGCACAACAAAGTATTTGCAGAAATTCCTCTCAAAGAGCACTCTGAAAAGTCTGTCCTTCCAGAAGGCTGGCAGAGGAGCAGCACTCAGGGAAACAAGCCCCAGCCCCAACTGCTGAACCAGGAGAGTACAAGGGACTTCCTAGGAAGTTTCCACCTACACAGGAACTGCAGGCTGAAATACAACAATTCTTAGAAGATCAGTAAATTGTCTTACTTTACCTCTTGCTGTTGTTTAATAAAAGCGTCTTTCTCCTCCACCATCGATGTCAGTTCATGCAACCTGATTTGCAAGTCACTGTTATTTCCCTCTCTCTTCGATATATCTTCCTGGAACTGGCATAACTGAGACTGCAAAACAGACGTGGAGGAGCTGTTAGGTGTCGTCTGGTGCTCTGTGCAGGAGGCCTTGCAGTACACACCCAGGACTCTGGTCGTGTTTTTTTCATTGAATTATGAACAGTAACACTTGGATTAGTGCCATTTAAAATCCGCAGTGGACATACACACATAGGCATACACAAAACCCAACGACTTTCGAGTAAGAATGTTGAGCTGCGTGGTAAATTCAGAAAGCGCTCATGGATACTGGTAGGATTCAGTCCAATTTGATAGGTTTCTAACTCGATAAAGCCGATACAGCACTGACCAAGCTGAAGTGGCTTCCAGGGTGGTGAAGTATTACTGCAGTGCTTTCAGTGCCTGCTGTAGGTGACCCTGCTTGGGCAGGGGGGTTGGACTAGATGACCCACAGAGGTCCCTTCCAACCCCCAACATTCTGTGATTCTGTCATTTCCTAGATGTGGTTTTGACTGGGACTTTCCTTTATTTTCTGTTGGGTGTCTCTTGGCTAGTTTCTTACCTTGCCTGGACACAAGAATTAGCAAAGCAGCTGTTTACCTGCAGTCCTGCGAGGTGAGGAACACGCAGACGCCACGCGAGTCAGCTTACCCTAAGGCTGCGGATCTCGCGATCTTTATCCTCTCTCAGGTTATTGATCATCTCCACGTAACGGCTCGAGAGCTCGTCGGTGGTGGTCTGTAGCGTTGGATTAGAGCAGGTCTGCAGAAAATGAAGGTTTTTATTTTAAAAAGAGCGTTTTATCATTAATTTTCATACATTACTGCATGTGTATCTGTGCATACCCGCTGTTGGACACAGAACACAGGTGCTTGTTACCTGCAGCTTGAGGCTCTGGATCTCCTGCTCCAGGGAGCGCTTGCAGTACTCCAGTTCCTTCAGCCGACAATCCTTCTCGCCCTCGCCGAGCCGCAGGGAGAGGAGCTGCTCTTCCAGGGAGCGACACTTGGCCGTGCTCTCCCTGAGCCCTTGCTGGAAGGCACCAAAGTGGCGCGAGTGAATGCGTGGCGTTCCATACGGAAGTACCGGAGTCACGCACACGGATCCCAGGCAGCAGTTTCCCAGAATACTCGGAAGTCAGCGTACTGCCTGGTTCCTGGCTGACTGCAATTGTACTGAAAATAGGGTGTTCAGATTTACCTGCTGCTGACGATTGTTCTCCCGCAGAGAAGCCAACATGGTTTCATATTCTTTTACTTGAGAATCTTTAAAAGCCAAATCCTTCTTAAGCAGGACACTGTCAGTTTCTAACTTCTGCAAGACAAAGTGTTTGCAGTCAGTAGCTGCCATTTTTTAGTAAGTGCTGTTTTAGAACTGAGAAAATGCTCAATTTTCATGAAACTATGTTTTTTTTAACTGCATAGGACACAGTTGCCCATCACTGTAGGATCTTTGGCTTTGTGTTGTGGTAAGCACTCAGAACATGGACATGGCTCTTTCAGTCTGTGCCAGAAAGAATTCTTTGTGGTTATTAAACAGAAACCAACAAAAGTGCCCAAACTCGGCCCCCACCACTGCACAGGCTCCTTGTCCAGTGTCAAAGGTGACAGTTCTCACTTCACAGAATGCTGTGAAGTTTCCAGCGGGGCCCAGTACGCGGGCTGGTGTGTTTCTGGTTCCCTGCCCGCGATGATCTGCTGGGCTGCCTGGAGAGCCGCCGGAGCGGGTAAAGCCACGTCTGGCAGCAGCCTTCCCAGGAGCAAACAGAACCGAGGTCTCCCGATTCCAGGAATGGGCACTCCGTGTACACACGTCCGTGCTGAAAGTGAAAACACAGCTGCTCCCCTTCCACACACAGACACCAGTGTAGGTAGACAAGCACCCTATGGACCAGTTCAGAGCTTTAAGTCTGATTTCACTCAGCAACGTCTTTTCTTCATTTGAAAGCGTTCAGGTTTTTAGGCGTCAACAAATGGAACACCTGAAAACTGCTGCTAGCAAGAAATCTAACCCGACGCACTGTACAGGTCGATTACAAACCAGCCCTTTCCAGCAGGGCAACTGAAGCCTGGACTCAGTTTGGGTTTCATCATAACAGACTTCCCCCGACGGGTAAGAACAGGAACAGTGCAGCTTACCCCCAGGTCATCCTGCAAATGGCAGAGCTCCTCACGGAGGTTTTTGAAAGTGGAAAGCACAAGTCTCAAAGATTTATCTGATGTCACTCTCATCTAGAGGGGAAAAAAATGAAAAGGTACCCTTCTGATTAGTGAACGTGCTTTGCTTCCAATCTGCTCGACAGTGGGTAGGACAGAAAACTGCTGCACAGCTGAAAATAACGGTCACTGTCAGCACTACCGCACGCCACTCTGCAGGGCCCGCAGTTTCTACAGAGAAACAGATTCGCATGCGCTTTGTCCCAGAACTGCCATGGTGCTGAGATCACTGCCTGGTAACACGGGGCGACATTTTCCAAGTGGAAGGCACGAGAGAGTGAAGAGCTGCGTTTGCACACCAGTGAAGGGACAAACAGAGGTGTTCATACTGCACAATCATCTTTTGAGTGTTCAGAGCTTGGTGACTTAGGCTGACTTAAAGAAATAACTACCTGAGCTGAGAGGCCGCAGAGGCCTGAGTCATCAGCTTTGTCATCTGGCACAGCACGCCTTCCGCCCAAGAGCAAGAGAATTTAATTAAAATTCTTAAAAATTTAAATAAAAAAGCGCCATACAACCGACTCCTCCCTTTAAAAGGAGGGTCCCAGGGATCAGAGGAGTCAACTGGATGAAGAAGAAAGGCCGTAGTGCACGACAGCTTAGCGCTGTTCTTTCTTTTAACGCACGTTAACAGCTGTGCATTATTTTATGTTAAAACACGAACTGTTGCCCTTCACGGTACACTTCTAATAGCTGAAAGAAGAAATACGGATTTTGAAAGAACACAAAGACCTCCTGGAGTTCTGACTCATCTGGAAGGGCTGAGTGTTCTGTGCAAAGGATGCATTTCTTACTATCTGGACAGAAGCGATGTCCTCTCCGTTTCTTTTCCTCTGAAGCTTCCCCTTACCTTCATTTGTGGACCACTCGAACTGAGGGAAGCTATCCAGATCTCCACCGATACGGTGATGAGCCCTTGTATTTTGTATCCCTGCTGGTGCGATTATGTGACTGAGGCTTCAGAAAGAACATTTCTGTTGTAACAACTCACCTGTTTGTTTTTTAATTAAAGTGGAATTTCAGTTTTGACCTACGGTTTCATTGGCTTTATTGTGAAATGTACTGTAAGAGTAGATTATAAGAAGGCACTAAGTCAAAACTGTTCAATTTGGACTATAAAAATATAAGTAAATGCCCACTCAGCGACTCCTTAGTGCTAGAGGTTGCTAATTCCATAGGTGTCACGTACTTCTGCAGTGGAATTCCTCATGCTCTCAGACTGCAGCCTCTGGGCATACCCAGCACAGTCCTTGCCTGCGCAGGGTGGCAGCTCGCTCGGAGTCCTCCTCGGATGCGAGAAGGCACCACGCGGAACTCTGCTGGTAGGCCCGAGGGGTTTGTAGCCTGAGAGCACACTTTGTACGTACACTGACAAACGCGGTTGCCCAGGAGGTGTTTTAGGTGCTTTTTTTGTAAGCACAGGTGTGAGAATGTAAAACCAGCGGGACTTCCAGAAAACGGGAAATGCGTGTTTCAGCTCTCTCACACAGAGCTGAGCTGGACCGGCTGCCTGGGACGGTGGTGTAACATGAGGCCATGAAATATTTTGGTGTCGGTGTCCATCTCTGTTGTAAAAGAATCAGAGAATAAGTGAGGTTGGAGGGGACTTGGGAGGTCATCTTGCCCAGCCGTCCCGCTCCAGGCAGGGTCAGCGGTGGAGCCAGAGCCGGCGGCTCCCTCACGGCTTCACTCGAAGGTCTGTTCTGCCAGGAAGGGAGACGAAGCTCCACTCCCGGCGGCTGCGATCGCCGGCCTCGGGGAGGGCAGCCCTCGTCCCGCCTGCTGCGCGGCGCAGGCTGCCTGGGGCCTGGGCTGACACAGCACCTGCATGGCCGACAGCGCTGGCGTCGATGGGGGGGCTCATGCAGGGGCCCGCTCCAGTCGCCTGTCGTCAGAGCACCTCACCAAGAGCTCAGGTGTTTTTTCTAACAAACACATGGCAGGGCACTGCCGTGCTAGGAAGCAACTGAATGAACAGCCATCACCAGAACTGGGCACGCGCGTCGCATCGCCTTACAGCCAAACCACGGGGCTGGTGACTGAGAAGGCGAGTTGGGATGGTTGGGCAGCTACAGAACAACATCAGAAGGAACACGAAAGCCTCTATAAAAGGAACCAAACCAGAAATGGTTATGTGTTGCTACCAGCTGTCATAAGCATGCCTCACAACTTGGTGTGTGTTAGAGGTTTTTAACCAGGAGAGCTGGGAAAGGTGAGAGCTAAGTTAGAAGCAGTATGTGCAGCTGGCAGTTGATCCCAGCGTTCAGTAAAGCACCTACTATTTGCCTGTAGCTTTTGAAGTAAAGCGTTAGCATACAACACAAAGAAACAAAAAGATGAAAGACCTGTGTTTGCCTATAACTAGTCAAAAGCCAAGATGGTTTCCAGTGAAACTGCAAGAAAGCAGCAGTAAAGCTCAGTTTAAGACACACAAGTAGTCTGTGGAACCAACTGCCATGACCTGTGTGATTCCATACTCTGTGCTAGAAAAAATGCAGTAAGTAGACTAGAGAGTGAAGTATGCTGTGCACAAAATCCCTGGTATGTGTAAGGCAGCCTCCACTGCTTCGGGTTACTGTAGGCTTCCACACAGCCCCTCCACCCCACTCGCATACCTGGAGGAGATAACGAATCTGCTGCTTTGTTGCCTCAGACAGTCCTTTGGGAATTAAATCTTCAATATCTTCAGTCTACGCAAAGAAGGGAGGAAAGGGGAGACATCTTCATTAAGGATTTTGCCTGGTAGATCATAATGTGGTTTCTTCACTAATTACACAGGTCTGCTATGAAAAGCATGTCTAGTACAAGGCAAGAATGAAAATAGATCAAAGTGTATCCAGAAAATATCCAAAGTCTTATATCTGTGTGGCATATGAAAACTGAGATGAAGCGATACATGAAGCGTATACTCAAATCACTGAGTTGAACATTGATTTTAAAAGCAGTATTCAAAACAATCCTCTCTCACAGGAACAGCTGGTGCTAAAACAGAGCTCCCAGCACTTCACAGCAGGAGCTGATCTCGTTTCTACACAAAGAGCAGACTGTCAGTAAACTGCAGGTGAGCAGTGTGGCACAGGAGATGCTGCCAGTGATTATCATAGAATCATAGAAAGTTTTGGGTCGGAAGGGACCCCTAGAGGTCATCTAGTCCAACCCCCCCGCAGCCAGCAGGGACACCGCTAACTAGATCAGGTTGCTCAGAGCCCT
>Ga0181612_146324_pt1 | contig 11836 bp, 11 predicted proteins | sample HoacroProtozoa21_FD_119630 | JGI IMG/M metagenome (GOLD analysis project Ga0181612, IMG submission 119630) | Hoatzin crop microbial communities from Cojedes, Venezuel. Combined Assembly of Gp0051906, Gp0051904, Gp0051908 | reverse complement strand
GTATTACGAGTGCGGTTGTTTTTTTTTTTTGTAGTTACTGCCAGTTTCGATCATGTGGTTGCTGTGTGCACCGGTGCCTGCTCCAGGCAGGGCTTTTCTTATCAATGATTTTTGCCTGTAGGACAAACCTTCCTTCCATATGCGTGGGAGCTTAGCCAGGAGGAGCTGTGGGTTTGTAATTCTGTGCTATGAGTTCAGCTCCCTGAGCTGCCCTTTCTGGTGGGCTGCTGAAAATTCAGATTCACAGTGTAGAAAGTGCAAACTACAAGTAGGGAGATACAGAATACTTTAAAGAACATGTTTTACTCAAAAGTTTCTCAGAAGCTTTTCTTTGATAGAAAGTGAACAGAAAGCCCATAGTCTAAAGTCACTTTGCCTCTGACTAGGGCTTTGGGCCTGAGATTTCATTTGACTAGAAAGGAGAGTATATAAGCTTTCAGCTTCACGAAATGAAGATTTGTCAGCAGAGCCTGTACACATATGAATGATGTATGTTTGTCTTTATTCAATTTCCTTTAGTGTAGTATTAAATTTTGCATTTAATTTGTTCCAATTTCTAGATTGATGCCTGCATTCGGTAGGAAAATCATAGAATGCAACAGGCCCTGCTAAAAAGCCTGTCCCCATCTTTCTTATAGGCCCCCTGTAAGTACTGAAAGGCCGCAATAAGGTCTCCCCTCCCTCTGGGGCTGAGCAGCCCCAGATGCTCATTGGAGATTTAGTTATTAAATATGTGACGTTATTTGTTGTGAACTGGGACCTTTGGTCAGTCAGACATTCATGCCCCTCTTTTCTGTGGGGTCCATTTCTGATCTTTACAGAAGATTGATGGGTGTCAAGAGCAGAAGACTTGGGCTCCCGAGTCCAGCTCATCCCAAGAGCGGATCAGCAGTAGCAGGTCTCTCGGAGCCGCAGCTGATGCTGAGTGGATACAGCAGTGCCGGCTCTGAGGGCTGGTGGTCTCCAGTAGGCCACAAAGCAAGGTGTAGGGAGATGTTACCAAGCCTCCTTTCCTGTCTTCGGAAGTAGTGAATGTGCAAAGGGGAATGACTGAACGTCATCTTTGCCTTCGGGGTAGAAATGCTGACCACTGAAACCAGTGGCCACAAGCGGGGCAGCGCTTGCTGGACTGGTGCGTGGTTACATAAGCACTGGTGCTTTCTCAGCAGCAGGATTTATTTATAAAAAGTCTGCTGAATAGCTGGCCCTCAACTGGGTGTACTATTTTCTTCATAATTGATAGTTTCTAATAGGAGCTTTTTTTTTTGTTTAATACAGGGTGGGGTAGGGGAGGCTATGGAAGGAGTCTTGGGTTGCAATTTGTTTAGCCCAGTCAGCCACCCAGACTGGTAGTTAGCTATTTTGGGAAGCTAATGCACAGCAGTGTGCGCCTTCTCTCTCAATAGCTGTAAAAGCAGGAATGGACACTGGAGTGTATCAGAAAATTTGAGCAGTTCTGGGTTTGAGTGAACAGTCTGCGTAGTGCCACGGAAGAAGGTGAGTAACAGTACCCTGAATGGTCATAAATTCTCCCTAGAGAGGAAAGCAGACTTTATCACATCTTTTGCCTGTTTGATCATTGATAGCTGGTTTGTCCCGCTGGGCTGTGAGCAACTCTGGATCTGCAAGGGTAAAATTTCAGGACACTGTGTGGTGTTGGAGAGCCAGAAGAGCCTGTGCAGCCAAACCGTGGCCAAAGACCTAAAATATCGAACTCCATTGGCATTCCCAAAGGCCTGAACGGTTTGAATACCAGTACTTTAAATTTTGTTTACTAAAGAATCTGATAGTGAAGCTCTTCAACCCTTCCTTAGATTATGTTCCCAAGTGTGTAAAATAAGTAGTTTTATGCTCCTAGATGCTCTGGCTTTCTTTTTTGTGGATTGTGGAGAAACACTGTGTTGGGTAAGTATTAAAATAACAGCTGGCAGTTTTCCTGGCTCAGGAATGTTTTCTCCGTCTTAACCTTCAGCAAACAAATGAGCACGAATGGTTTTATGGTGGAGATCTTGGGAATGTCTTCAATCACTCCTTTTTCCTGAGCTTCCATCTCTTTCTCAGCTGAATCTTGCACTATGGAGGTTTCTTCCACAGACTGAGGGCTCTGTGCTGTCAAAGCACTCGGCACTCTGCTTGCAAAGCACTTGCTGTGGCCACTGGCTTGACCCCAGGAGGTTTGGGCGCGCAGTGATTTGCTCCCACGGGCCGAGAGCGCATCTGCCGTGCATCTGTTGAGTCTGTCAAAATCCTGTTTGTTGATAGTGTGAGCTTAAAGAATTTCAGGATCCTCAGTGTCAGCAGAATATTTCTGTCAATAAGTGTTTTAATGGCACTCTGAAAATCCTCTTTCAGCTGGACTTCTGCTTGCGAGTAAACGGTTGGCGCTGCAGGCTGAGCTGGGTACAGCAAATGTGCAGGGCTGCACGGCTTTGGAAACCATCCGAGGAGCAGTTTAAATGGCAACCGTCGACGTGACTCATGGGCTCCTGCTGTTCAATCTAGGCTTTGATCACTGAAACACATCACCTGTCACTTAACGAGGTCAGTTTCTGTTTAGTAAGCTGCTGCACTCTGTGAAGGAAGACTTTGAAACTGAACGCAGTCCTGTTGGAGTGGTGGAAATTTCTCTTCAGGCGTGAGGAGTCTGCCACGCGTGTTGTGCTCGGAGGCTCCTAGGATCTGTCCAGCACTGCCGCTGGCTCCAGCGGCCGCCTTCAAGAATCATGAGGCAAGCCCCCCCAGATATTTTGAACTCATGGCGTGTAATTATGGCCTTAAAAAAACATGACTATTGTTTAAAATGTGAGGTTCTTTTTATTGGCCTTTTAGATTTGATGATTCACTTTTTTCAGACTTTGGTGCTGGCATGATTTTCATGTAGCATCTGACTGAGGAGCTCTCAGGAAAACACAGCTACAGCAAATGAGATACTTGGTAAATTCATGGGGACTGGTGCTATGTCCCTCCACCCACTGCAACAGAACAAGGGAAATTAAAAAGGCAGTCATTATTGTGTCCTTTCCTAGAATTCTGAGGTTCAGATATGATAAAAATGAGAACTGATATGGAGCCAAAACATGCATTTTCCCAACTGCTGCACGAAGGGAAGATTAAAAATGTGTTACTCTCCGTGACCTATGTAATGTGTTGCTTTCTTAGTGCTGCTTCAACAGACCTTTAAAAACATGCAGGCTGCAGCTGGTGGACTACCTTAGGCTAGCGCTGCTCGTCTTTGCACAGCTATTTGTGCGACGCTGCGGAGGAGTGGGAGAGTCACCCCTTATTGAATGCTGGTTAAGAGGGGGAGTGATGCATTGACAGATTCCAGTTCTGGAGTATTCAAGGTTGCCTTCTAAAAGCATTTTTTAATAGGACATAATGCTCACTGTAAACCTGGGAGAGTGTTTTTCCCTGTTATTTTTGCGTTGTGCTTAGGCTGCCAAGTCAGCCCTGTTTGAAGAATTCTAAATGGCACATGGGAAATCTGTCTTATTAAAATCTTCAACGCATTTATGTTGGGGATAGTTTTGGGGGATCCGCTGAATCAATAAGAGGCCTCTGGCTGAGTCCTGTAGGAGCAGATGTGTCCTGACACTGCAATGCACTTTCTCCCAAGGGGAATCCTTTAGCCACCTTGGCAGGGTTTGCAGACTTTGGAACTTTTGCTGATGAAGATTCACACAATGCTTCTGTGCAGAGGATGATTGCTGCACCCTGGAGAATGTTGAACACAGGCAGGGGTCTCATCAGCTTCTGGCTGTGGTAATGGGGTAAGTTCAGCTCAATTTTCTGCTGAGGGCTGACATGAAAGTAACATGCAGGGAGGAGAAAAAGGCTTTAACTTTGAATTTCCCTTCACAATTCACCTTGAAAGCGGCAGTGGGATGAGGCAGGGCGGACAAGGCTTATTGCATATTCAGTGTTCTCGCAGGCTGCCTGCTCCGCTGTTTTTTGTATGTGATGGGCAGAATGAAAATGTCATGTATAATCTTTCCCGTCTGTATGCACTGGTACCTGGGAGATACATAACTGAGGAAAATGCAAAGAGCAGTGTGTTTATTATCTTATTAATGCATGGGCATCATTCCCATTCTGTTGCTCAGCGAGTGGGAATGTCGTGAGAGAAATACACGCACTCCTTAAATGTCAAGGAGGTAGGCATCTCAGATATGCCAGGATCCTTAGAACTGAGGTGGAGGGGTGAATGGGACTAAGCAACTCGTTCAACAGTAAGTGGCTGCAGCCATGGTCATAACAGACCACACTGGGTAAAAAGTGTGATGGAGAAGGGTGGCAGAGCAGTAAAGTGCCTGTGTGGAGAAGCTGAAGGGACCCATGCTAAGTACAGGCCACAAGGGCATGTAGGAATGTTCGGGGGGAAAACCCAAAGCGCATCCCTCCCTCCTGCCCTGAAGCAATCTGTATATTTGCACAGAGGCGTACTGGGAGCAGCCGGTGGGTATGGGTCTGTGCCCAGTGTGCTCAAAGTGTAGGCACAAGGCTTGTGCTGCATCGGCATGCTGGAGGAGAATCAAACCGAAATTGTTTGATCCTCCAACTTGCTATCTATGAGGCAGGGCAGGATGTTGCAAGTTGTACCAGCCACTGGAAAGTGCAAATGGTTTGCTTTAGTAATCCCTGTAGTCCCCTGTAATCCCCTATAAATAATGCCGTCCCCTGTATTGATGAAAAAAATTACATAACAGCTACACCCAGCCAAAGGGAAAAAATAAACAAACCAAAAAATCAACCATTGCATTCGTGATGCTGGTCAGATTCATCTGAGCCGCATTAGGAGAGCTTAGGATTCCTGCCAGAGAAAGGAGGACTGTCATCAGGAAGGAAAATCTGCGTAATCTTGGGCTGGAAAAGTAGTGCTCAAGAAACTCCAGACCTCAAGGGTTTGTTTATCAGGATGCAGGCTGAGCTGGAAGGTTGGGGATCAGTACGTTGGGTGTTGCTCAGTTACTTGTTCCTGGGGACTTTCACCCTGGGGTTCCTACACTGGCCAGTAGTGGCTGCCCCTACTTTGATGTGGTGGCTCTTCCATGTTCCACGTGCACGGACAAATTGCTACTGGCTTACACTGACACCCTCATTAAGGTTCACTGAAAGTGACTTAGTGGATCAGGAGAGAGAGGTATTAAGAGTTTCTCTCCCTGGGCTGGATATATTGCCGGAGCAGTTGGGAGATATTTACAGCACATCTGAAGGAAACATTGTTCTCTGGGTAGAGAATTGCAGAAGGACCATCAATTGCCAATTGATGGGCCCAAGATTTGGGTTTGAAAGATAGTGTGTATTTGTTCAATGCACATGTAGATGCTTGGGATTGTCCTGAGATCTTACAAGAGATAGTGTGTATTTGTTCAATGCACACGTAGATGCTTGGGATTGTCCTGAGATCTTACAATGTCTCAGGCTGTGCTTCAGGCTGCAGTCTGCAGGGAGTCACCTGTGACTGACAGAGCTGGCAGTAATGCCTGTTTGATGGGCCTTGGATATGCCACAGGGGTTATGGCGTGCACAGAGACATGGCCAGTGAGTGCTGGTGCTGCACCTGCCTTTCTCCTTCCTCCTCTCCTCCCTTAGCCACCACCTGGGAAGCCCTCCCTCACCATCTTCCGACACCCCTGCCCAGAGACTGCCACCTCAGCCACCTGAACTTCTCGTGAGACCTGGGCTTAAATGTTGGTGGCAAGCCAGAATGAGGTGTGAGGAGGTGGCCCATGGTAGAGGTCAGAGGTGTCACAGCTGGTAAAGGGTAGGCCAGAGTCAGAGCCACTTCTTAGACCCTTATAAGTGCCGCCTTCTCTGTCCTCAGGGGACAAGTTGCATTGCGTGGGGTCTGCTGGCTGCTCTCACAGTGTGCCGGGAGGTGCATCCCCTCACTGGGCGGCTGGTGCCTGCCTGAGCTGGAGACACTACCGGGTGGGCCTGTCCCTCTGCAGCACCCTGGCTTTGCAGCTTAGGTTCCAGGGTGGAGGGAGAGGTCTTGACTGAGACAAGGAAGATGGGCAGCGATAGCCTCACATGTGACAAAATGGTGCCAGGCCTGTGCACACAGTGCTGTGCCTGGAGAGTCTCCCTGTGCCGACTGGTGCTGCTGGGCTCTGGGTGGGTGGAGGAAGTCCATGGGCCTGGTGGCATGGCGAGCAGCAAGTGGGACTCGGCTCTGGTGCCACACCTTGCTGTGGTCCCCCAGCACGGGTGCACCGTGCGACCTCGGAGAAGACACAGCGTCTGTGGCAGGGCAGGGAGCAGTTTGGGCGTGAAGTGGTTTGGCCGGCGCCATGTTGCCCTGCGGGCACGTACAGGGTCTGGGCAGCTCTGGGAAAGCCACTGGTGAGGTTCCCAGCCCTTCACACCAGCTGAGGGGCTCTTGTGACACCCCTGGAGACGCTCTAAGGCTAGGGCAGCACCGAGGGCCGAGGTAGGAGTGCCGCCAAGCAAGCTGACAAGGCAGCGTAGACGCAGCCTGTCTTCACGGCTGAAGAAGGCTGTGGCAGGTTTCTCTGAAGGCTTTCTGTGCTCCGTGGGTGAATCACCACTGAGAAGTGTGGCACTTCTTGTGTAGGTCTGTGCTACTGGCTTCTTCGCAGCCTCCGCTGAGACTGAATAATCACTCGGAGACGAGTGGGGCCGATGACTGTGAAAAGGATTGTAAACCACAGCGTTATAATCGCTCCTGCACGTGACATTCCTCTTGACCTCTTGGAGCTCTAAAAACAGCTGTGGTCTAAAACCCCCAGTTAATTGCACTGTGAAGAGCAAGAACCCCCGAGTGTTATTATGATTTGAATTACATGGTCCTTAAATGCTGGCATTGAAGAAAGCACAGTAGTGCTCTTCCTCATGTGAGAATCCGCACAAATGTTATGGGTTCTTTTAATGGTGAACGTGGCCAACTCACTGAAGCCAGTTGGAGTCCATGGTAGATGATTTCACCAAAAGCATTTGCTAAGGTATTTTTGTGAGGATGAAAATTAGGAAGTCCACATGGTCAGCAAGGTATCTCATTCCTGGAAACACATGCACATGCTTTGCTTTGTTCCTGTGTCATTGATTTCTCCTTGAATCTGGGGGAGAACGTATATTTACTTTGGCTTGCCCTTTTGATTTCAATCTGACTGCTTACTTGCACAAAGCTAAGCGCATACCTGAAAATTTGCAGGATCAACAGCTTGCTTGATGTCATCCAGGTCCAAAAATCAGAGCAGAGCTTTCTGCGGTTCTCCTAAAAGATTTCTAACAAACGTTCCTTGAAAAATAATAGGTTGGCTTTTTTTTTTTTTTAAATCCTGAAAATAAAGTCTAGCGGGTTACCCGCATACCAGTTATTTCCTCCTTCGGATGTCAGTTTTTCCTCAGACCCGGGTGAAAGTAAAAATTTTGGAAGATTTAACTGAGAGTTCAACCGTTTTGACTTTATAAATGATAGCAACAGAGCTCCTTTTTTTCTCCAAAAAGAAAGCAACTCTTGGCAGAGAGAAGACTCTCTAGATGGGCCAATTAACTTTAATGAGTTTTGTCCTCTTTGCTATTTGTCTGTTACTCGAAAATACCTTGTAGGGTTCAGCTGAGAGTCTTCTGAGGCTTACAGAAGGCCTGCTGGCCTGTCCAGGCTTGCACATTTGTAGGCATGCTTGGGGAAAGATAAAGACTTTTTCTGATTTCATATAAACATGCCATTTGTTTCTGACATCTTTCAAGGTTCTGTCCCTTACTTGGAGGTCAGACAGAATTTTGATGGAAATGCCTGAATCCTCATTTTTCCCTTGTCCAGTTCTCTGTAGGTTTTCTACAGTACTTTTTGCCATAAAGAAGTTCAATTTGATTTTTTAATTTGAGCCTCATGATCAGGAAACAAACCATTTCAAACAGGATATGTCAATCCTCTTTCTGTTGTAGAAAACTCTGCTATTGGAGGTACTTGCACTTACTTGAATTTCAACCTGTTCCAGGTGTCTTTCTGTAATCAGATTAATTTTCACATATTCTTCTACACTTATCTCTTCTTCATTGCATTTCTGAATCAATTTCTTCTCTTCTGAGTTCTTCTAATTGAGTGCTTCTATCACTGTCCATGGCCAGTGAGCTGTGGAGGTGTGCAGCGAGTCTCGAAACATTCTACAACTGCACTCTCCTGGATTCACAGAGTCATACACACCTTAAGGGCCGGAAGGTGCCTTAGACCATTTAGTTCAATCTACTGGCTATCGCAGACTCTACTTATTGCCGTACTCCAACCTGTTTTAAGTTGGCCCAACAAGTTCGGTTTGGCATAAATTTTCTCTCTGAAAGGCAGCCAAATTTCAAATGAAGATTTCAAGCAAAAACTAATCTAGTCCCTCCTCTTCCACTGGTTAATCACTCTCACTGTAAAACATGAGTGTTGTTTCCACCTGGCTTCCTACAACTTGCCGTCTCTTTGAGAGAGGCAGATTTCCACTTTTGGGTTTGAGAAATCTATGAATTTCGTTTCTGAAATGCATCTTTTATTTGACACTTTAAAAAAAAGGGGGGGGTGTAAAGATGAGATATCTGGTTCTTCACTCTCCCAACGACATGATAAAAGCAACTGATCTCTTTTAACAGCAAATGTTGTTAAGGTAGTGCTTTTTAGGTGCAGGGCTTTTCCACATCTGCCCACTGTCTTTACTACTCTGGTGTTGCTTTTGTAGCCAAGCTTCTCTATATCCTCCGCTGTTAGGAGAGTGGAAGAAGCACAAAGTGGGAGGTGTGAGCTCAGAACAAAGGCAGCGTGGGGCACTGTGCCTGTCACCTTCAAAAGCAGAAGTCAAGCTGCGTTCATAAGAAGGTTTGTTTGTAAGTCTTACGCTGCTCATGACTATTTCTCTGATGTACAACTTCCCATTAGTAGGAACAGTCTTACAAGATGCTTCGCAGGAGAAGTCATCTATATTTACATAGCTATTATGCTTGTTTGTAGCTTTGTGTATATTACCAGGGAGTAAGTCTATTCCTTCCAAGAGCCTTTTCCTGGAGGATCAGTAGGAGGCAAGATATCTCGTTTAACAAGAGTAAAAGGGAAAGAATCTGGGGAAATAAAATATGGAGTAAGGGAAAAAGAGATGGCCAAACAGGATATTTTTCAGTCAAAAAAGGGAGAGAAGCAAAGGAATATGTGGTGTCCCTGCCTGTGGCAGGGGCGTTGGAACTAGATGATCTATAAGGTCCCTTCCAACCCAAACCATTCCATGATTCTATGATAATAACGAAATAGTTTGAGAAAGCACTTGACTAAATAACCCAAGTGGTCTAATGAGGAAGAAAAAAATTCAAGAGAGAGTGAGGAAAGAAATGAGAGATAGAAATAAATCTTCCAAATTAAGGCCTTCAGCAGGCTTATATTTGATTTCCAAAGATGTGCATAAATTGTCTGAGGTCAAATATATAAACACAGAAAACGCATGTGTAATGTTGAGTTACTTTGGGACGTATGTTCACACTTTAGCCTGAACTCCCTGTTCACAGTCCCTGTGTGTTGGCTTTCTCTGGACCTTACCTGAAGTGCAGCAGTTTATCCTCTAGGCAGGAAAGGGTAGGTGTAGGAGGGGATAAGCTTACGCTCAAGCTCTGCTCCTGTGGGCACTTTTGATGCTACCAGCTCACACCACTTACATCTCCAAGCTCAGGTCACCACTCCAGGCCAGCCACCTTGACAATGTGGACAAAGTCAGGGTGACCAGAGATGAATATTTACTACTACAGCTGCGAGACCTGCCTAAGAAGGCCCTTGTGTGGCCCACTGCTCCCAGTTTTGCTGGCAAAGAACTTAGCCTTCAGGACTGACTGCCGCGTATTTGGACTGATGTGTCCAGGAAAACGCCTGTCCTCTGCAGATAGGGGTGCTGCAGGTTGGACTAGAGAAGGTAAGAACAAAGAGCGAGGTCTGATGGCAAGAACCTGAATGGTCATAAAAGGCTAGAGTCTAGAGTTTATATCTAATAACCTGGTATCTGAATCTAGGAGAAGCTCTTCTGCCTGAGATCACTTCCCCTTACACTGCAGACCCTTTCCTTACGCTGAACTCTTGGCACTTTCATGAAAACTTAGGCTTGCTTACTTGGCTGGGGACAGATACTAGGGCTTTAGTTTTGCTGTAAAGCAAAAAGTTTCCAATTGTTTGCCCAGCAATAAGAAGCTGACAAAAATCTGAGCACCAAAGCCCATAAGCCACATTCTGATGGTCTTCCAATGCCTTCCCACAGCAACCTGTGTCTGTGATTTCTGGCTTTTGTACTTGCTGCCCATTCACTGCTTGCATTTTTAAAGCTGCCTGCTGGCATATGCGCACCTACCTAGCATTTCAATCGTTGTGTTGTGAGGTTCCATTTCTGCACTGCTCTGCTCTCTGCAGCCAGCTGTAGAAGATGCTGTCTCAGTCTGCTGACAGTGGACCAGAGGATCACACTCTGGATCGTAGCTAACTACAACAGGGAACATCCTTCTGGAAGGGTCACTCAGCTTCCGTACTTGAGTGGAAAATTGCCTGGGAAGGCACTGGCATGAGGGTGGCATGAGAAGGTCTTAAGGCTGGAAAGTGCCTGCTGCAAAGCAAGCAATGGTAAGTATTGGTCATGTAATTCTCTGCCTATTACCTTGTACTTGTTTGTCCCACCCTGAGTCTACAAGCTGTTCAGCCTGGGATATCTGGATTTTAGAGCCTCACAGGCGTGCAGGTAGCTGGCTTTCACGGAAACTGCTCCCTACGTATCTTACAGAGCCAGGACCTGAGCATCCCCAGAGTCCCTGCGTGAAATCTGGGTCAGTGCAGTTCCTGCATGGCTGTAGATGTTTAGATAAGAGGTACATATAGCTCTGTAGATGAATACTCCAGAGCTGCTATGTCCCAGCAAGGACAATGAAGATGCTTGAGGGCATGCTGTTACTTTCCTTAAATTATCTCCTGCTTTTGCAGTGCTGCTTTAAAAAATGGTTTTATTTTCTCTACTGGGCAGCTGCATCTCAGGAACAGGCAGGAATGTGCTCATGTGCATGTGTGCTTATACAGTTTTGCAGAATCAGCTGAATTTGTGAAACGCTTTGAAAAACACTTGAAGATGAAAGGCTGAATCTGAGCATGTGCCATTGTAACCCGTATGAGCTTTACAGAGGCACAGAAAGGAAATCAACTCCTTACTTTAAAAGCAGGTGCCAGAGTTCCCCTTCATATAATGCTCTGTTATTCTCAGGTTGTGAGAAAAGTCCCCCGCGTTTCTTATCGTTGACAGCTGTGCTCAGGGTAAGATTTGTAGAGAGTTGGTAGGACGAGGAAGTCTTCCCCCATCACAGCACCACATATGAGAGAAACGGTTTCCTGTTAAATCAGGGACGATATTAAGATAGAGATATTGCACCCTCCAGTTTCAAATGCTTGTTTCCCTCGAGAAGATGTGGGGTTTTGTTGTCGCTGCCAGACGCTGCCTCCGACCTCGGCCCGCTGTGGAGTCTGTCTGGAGCAGGTTCTCAAAATCCGGTGTCTCGAGCACAGCGGGGGGCTACTTCTGGTGATGAAGCTGTTTTCTATTCTCTGGTCTCATTAGGAGAATTTCTTCTGTTTATGTAAATTTGCTTCCTTACATCTCAGGCTCTCTGCGAGGTGGGGAAAGAGAAAATGAGCATCCAGCTGACAGCCTTGCTTCCTGCCAGCACCTTACGCCATTCCCGGTCATAAGCACGGAGACGGTTGTCCTTTGTGTAAGAGCAAAGGATGGCAGCAGCTATGCCTGAAAAGCCTCGTGCCCACTTTGCTGCAGGGCTTGGCAGCAGGAGAGGGCCCTGGACATGGTGTGCAGGGAGGGGCAGCCAT